>PR_CR_10_Liq_1_inCRDRAFT_1001082_pt1 | contig 15901 bp, 14 predicted proteins | sample PRCRCaboRojoPR_3_FD_10241 | JGI IMG/M metagenome (IMG submission 10241)
CCGGACATTGACATCCGCCGGGTATAACGCCCCAACGGCGGTGATGCGATGCACGCGCAACTGCGGCGGGGGACCGGCGGGCTGCAGCGCAACCGCCGGATCCCAGTGCGCCGTTGGAGAAATCGTCAGGCGAGCCCAAGGCCGAAGAACAACCCGCCGATCAACAGCCCGCCGATGCCTCCCAGCCGCAGGGTCAGCCTGCGCACCGCCTGCGAGCGCGACGTCAGCGCCTCGAAGGCCAGGGCCCCGGCGACAATCAGTCCGTATTGGATGACCGCGAAGCCCAGCAGATAGGCCATCACCGGCGTCGGTTCGGCTCCGATCACCGCTTCACCGTACGCGTACCCGTGCAACACGCCGCTGACCGCAAACAACGCCGCCAGCCCGAGGGCATGCACCGAGTGGCGCGCGAGCAAGAGCACGGCGCCGATCATAACGCTCACCGCCACCAGTGCTTCAGCCATGGGAATGGTGGCGGCGCCCAGGTGCAACAGCGTACCGCCGACGGTTGCGGCGATGAAGGCGAGGGGGACGGTGAATCGCTCCCTGCCTTGCAACGAGCACGTCAGCAATGCCGCAATGAGCAGAAACGCGAGGTGATCGAGGCCGATAACCGGATGACCAATGCCCGACAGCAACCCTTGGCCGAACGTCTCGGGCGTCATCCCGCCCATCGGATGATGGGCGAGCACCGGCGCTGACGCGAATAGCAAACTCGCCGCCACGGCGCGTGACTTGAGGCTGTCCTTCGCCCCTACGGCTTTCGTCATGTGGAAACTCATCGTCGATCTCCTCACGTAGTCAAAACTCATTAATCAATGTTTGCGCGGACTCGCCGCAATTCCGATCATCCTGATCGCCGTTACCGTACGGTCACGGGCACCCTTGCGACCCAGGCACCAGTAACGGAACCGCTCGCTGTGCGGTTTTCCCGGTCGACGACTCTTTCAGTGAGACGCTGGCTTGCGGGCCACGAAGACCGCAGCCCCGCCACAGCCGATACCCTGCGGTATTCAGGCTCCAGCCATCACGCCTTGGCCATCATGACAAGTCAGCGTCCGAGTGCGCCGGAAACAGTCGCCGTCTTTTCGCCACCTACACCGCCCCACGCTGCCAGCTGTAGCGCTTGATCAGCAGCACACAGATGCTGTCGAGCACATAGCCCATGACGCCGATGGTCAGGACCATCGCGGTTAAGTTGTTGTAAGACAGGGTCTCCCGCGCGTCCTGGATGGTATATCCCAGCCCGGTGGTGACGCCCAGGAACTCCGCTGGAATGATGACGACCCATGCAACGCCAAGCGCCAGCCTGACGCCGGTGAGCACATCGAAAGTGATGGCGGGCATGATGATGCGGGTGAGCATCTGTATCGGTGATGCGCCCAGGTTTCGTGCCACCTTGAACCAGGCCGGGTCCACCTTTGCCAGTCCTGCTGAAGTCGCGTAGATCACCGGCCACACTGATGCCACAGCGATCAGGAAGATAATCGACTGATTCCAGGTTGCAAACACAAAAAGCGCCACCGGCGTCCAGGACAGCGGGCTAATCATCCGCAGAAACTGGAACGGGGAGTTACTCAATTCCCGGAAGCGCTTGCTGCGACCGACCAGGATGCCGATGGGAACACCGATGATGATTGCGATTGCCAAGCCGACACCAAGCCGGTATCCGCTGGCCATGACAGCGCTCTGGATTTTTCCGTTCTCCCAAAGCACCGGGAACGCCTGGAATGTGGGAATCGGCCCAAACGTCGCAAAGCTGGCAGTCTGCGGATTGATGGACAGCAGATAGGCTCCCATCCACCAGAGCGCGAACAACACTCCCAGCCCGACAGTAAAGTTTGCTATGCCGCGCAGGGAAGCCTTCACGGCCGCCGCGGCGGCCGACAGCTCAAGGCCGGTATCCGTGGCCGTCGCCGTCATAGCTGGATGACCTCGGTACGGCTGAAGGGATCTCCGGTTTGCGGCACACTCGGATCGTTCCGCCACTGCGGGTACTGATCGAGCGTCTTTTTGATGTACTCGTATTGCACCAGATCGTCGGCCACGAACTCAGGTGTCAGGTCGGCGAGAAACGCCGTCTCGCCTGTGACGAGGGTGCCCTTGAGCTCCGTGACGACCTGCTCGGTTGCGGAACGATATGGCCAGCTCTGGAAGTTGATCCGGTCCTGACCCCAATCGACGTGCTTGATGGCCTGCGGGTTCTCGTAGTAGGCGGGATCGTAGAAGAGCATGGCGCGCTCGACGACCTCCTTCTTGAACGGCAGGTACCGCGCGCCGTCACGCGACAGCATTTCCGACATCTCCTTACGGTTTGCGCCGAGATACAGCTGTGCTTTGACTACCGCATTATGCACAGCCTGTGCCCAGGCGGCCCGCTCCGGATCCATCGCATCCGCCTCGTGCATCACCACCACGCAGCACGGATGACCTTTCCAAACATCGCCGGTGAAGCGCAGAACCTTACCGCCCGCCCTCATCTCGCCAAGGGCGTTGAACGGCTCAGCGACACAGTAGCCATCGATGGTCTTGGACGCCAGGGCTGGCGGCATATCCGGCGGGTTGAGAACCAGGAAGTTGCATTCGTTGTCGGCGAGTGCTGCGGTTTGCGGGCGGATGACTGGAGTAATCCCCGCCTCCTTCATGATCTTCTGCGATATGACGTTGTGGATGGAATACCAGTACGGAACAGCAAACTGCTTACCACCAAAGTCCTTGGGCGAGCTGATCCCACTGTCCTTATGCACCACAACAGCCGAGCCGTTGGTATGATCCCAGGCTGTGACTTTCAGTGGAAACTTGTTGTTATAGCGCATCCAAATCGGGATGGGGATGAGCAGATGGGTCAGGTTGAATCGATGCGATGCGAAGGCCTCGACCAGCGGCGACCAACCGCGGATCAGTGTCGGACGCTCGGACTCCAGGCCTTCGTCCTTGAAGAAGCCCATCTCGTGCGCCACGAGCAGGGCGGCCGCATCGGTGATCGGAATGTAGCCGATGCGCACGACCGGATCGAACTCCTTTTCCTGGGCGAATGTTGCAGCACTTGGCACGAGACCCGCCAAGGCTGCGGCGAGTCCGCTGGTCTTCAGGAAGCTCCGCCGGCTGACCCCGGTTCCGAAAATACCGCTGAATAAGGGATCGGCGTGGAGCGCCAGCCGTGGATCATCGATAGCGTCTGCCTGGCGCGCGGGATCGAGTCCCGGAATCTGCAGTTCACTGTGTTGCTTTTTCATCGTTTTGTCTCCTCGTTTGGCAGTTTCAGGCAGGCCAAGCCGCTGCGGATCAGCGCCGTTGGCCGGCCAGCTTTGGTGCGTTCGGCGCAATGACTGCAGCGGCCGAATCATTCCGTTGCGATCCTGAGCCCCCTTGCGCCGCATCCTGGAAGGCATCCATGAGCCGCGAGCGTACGGCTTGCACCGCCGGATCGTGACGCTCGCGGGGATCATCGAGATCGATCCCGACCTCATCCATGATGCGACCCGGACTTCCGGCCATGATCACCGCCCGGTCGGCCATGATCACGGCTTCGTCGATGTCGTGGGTCACGATCACGACATTGAACCCGAGTCGCTTCGCGATCGAGCGCACATCGTGCTGGAGTGCGGCGCGGGTGAATGCGTCGAGCGCCGAGAACGGCTCGTCCAGCAGCAAGAGCTCCGGCTCCATGACCAGCGAGCGGGCGAGCGCCACGCGCTGCTGCTGACCGCCCGATAGATCCTGAACGTTGTTGCTCGCGTAGGCTTCCAGATCAACGAGGCGGATCGCCTCGTCCACCCGGTCGCGGATGCGCTCCTCCTTCCAGCCGGCGAACCGCAGACCGGTGCCAACGTTCTGAGCCACCCGCATCCATGGGTAAAGGTGCGGTGCTTGAAACATCATGACCCAGTGCGGAGATGGTTTTTTAACCACCTCGTCATCGAGGCGGACTGCGCCATCCGTTGCCTGCAACAGGCCAGCGAGGATATGCAGCAGCGTGGACTTGCCACACCCCGATCGGCCTATGATGGCGAGCACCTCCCCCGGCGGTGAGTGCAGGCTCACGCCATCGAAAGTGATCGGACTCTTCGCGCTGTAGCGGTGGGTCAGATGGTCGATTTGGATGTTGACGCCGCGTATCGACATATCCTGCTCCCGCTAGACCTGTGTCAGTCGCGCTTGCACCTTGACCATGCGCTGCGCAAGCTCCCGTTCGTCGACGAGCCCACGCGAGATCATGGAGTGCGCCAGCGCAAGCAGTTGTCGCTCGGGGAAGGGCACGTCGGCGTACAGGTCTTCGCTCAGCTCGTCTTCCTCCCAGCGCCGCTCCAGTGCGGGCAGCGCGCAGCTCACCTCCGCCAGCACATCACAGGTCGCCTCGAGGTTGACTTTCCAGGGCGGATCGGGGTTGTTCACGCCGTATTGCTCAGCTAACTCGCCCCAGACGCGTCCCTCGCGGCGGACTTTTTCCAAAAGGTCGATGGGGGCCGTGTCCAAACAGTCAGGACCGCGGGCATCATCGCTGTTGTTATTCGAACGCTCACTCATATCGCTCTCCTCCTTCGTTGGCTATCGGTCAGTAATGGTGATGGGTGGGACCCCAGGGCTGACGTGACGCTCGGTGCAGGTGTTGACGCTGATGCTTCTCACCGCTCCACCGATCAAGCGCTCACGCTTCGCAGGTCCCGCCGGTTCTCCTCGCCCCAGCCTCCTTCGAGAACGGGCCGGCCGCGCGATGTGGCGGGCCTTCTGCGCCGGGTCAGCCGCCTCCATCATGCGGCGTTCGCCGCTCGCTCAATCATGCGGCCGTATCACAGGAGGACGTCGGGGCGCGATCGCCGATGGCGTCGCTCCATACGCACTCGCAGTGTCGTATGACATGCCAACGCGGCGGATGCGCTCAACAAGCGACTGATCAGAGCCACTACCGATTTCGATTGACATACCGTCTTCTTTTCACATTAACTGTGCCTCGACCCTTGCGGTGGTCGGGTATGTGCGGGGCGCGCCGGGCTGTTGCGGCCAACAGCCGAAAACGCGCCGAACGACAGTCGGAACTCACTGTGCACCAGCCAGCGAACGTTGTCCAAGACCCGTTTCTGATTGCCTCTATAGGATTCCGTTATGGAAAGAAACAGCATGCTCCCGCGCGCGATCCAATATCTGATGGCCGTCGCAGAGCACCGCAGCTTCACACGCGCAGCGCAGGCGCTGTATGTTTCACAGCCCACACTGTCGCAACAAATCAAGCACTTAGAAGAGACCCTCGACGTGCAGCTGCTCGACCGGTCCGAGCGTGCAGTGCGTCTGACCGAGGCGGGGACAATTTATGTGCAACATGCGAGGAAAGCGCTGGTGGAACTGGACGCCGGACAGCGCGCGATCCAAGACCTGGAGGACCTGAACAGTGGAGCACTCTGCATTGGCATGACGCCGGTCACGGATTTCCTGACGGCACCACTATTAGATCACTTCAATGCGCGCCACCCGGGTATTTTCATCACGACCCTGGAGATGTCGCAGGAGGAACTGGAAGCGGGCGTCGCTGCCGATCGGCTGGATCTCGGCATCGCCTTTACCAATAGCTCATCGGGCAGCTCACGGACGGATGATATCGAGCCCCATGTGCTGTTCACTGAGACGTTGAAACTCTCGGTCGGTGCGGGGCACACACGCGCCGGCAACCTCGAGCCCCTGACGATCAGGGACCTCGAACGAGAGCCGCTCGTGCTGCTCAACACCAGCTTCGCACTTCGTCGTCTGTTCGATCTCCATTGTCGTGCGCACGAGATCACGCCCAACGTGGCCATCGAGACGGATTCTCTCAGTGTGATCGTCGAGATCGTGCGCCTTGGGCGGCTCGCCACGATCCTGCCGAACAGCATCGCGCGGACCCAGCATGAGCTTTGCTCAGTCGGCCTATCGCCCGAGATGCCACACCATGCCGTCACGCTGATTTGCAGAAAAGGGGCATACAAAAGCCCCGCGTGCAGGGCCTTTGTGGACTTGGCCGCCTACGCCTGTATCGGAGCCGGGGACGAGGTAGAGCGGTCCCTACGGTTCGGCTTCGCTGAGCGCTCGGGTGAGTCCGACTAAGGCTGCAGGGAGTACCGCCAATACGACGGCGGCGACACTCTGTCTGCCGTCCACAATTGCCCGTGAGTCAGCCGGCGTCCGCCGGATTGGACGTGTGCGCCGCGTCAGGCGCAAGAAAGTCGAGAATCGCGTCGGCGGCGATGCTGGCGTGCTCTTCGTAAAACGACAGTTTTCCCATCGAAGCACGCACGGTTGTGACATTCACCGCGTGCGCCATGGCCTCCATCTCCAGCCGCGACTTGGGCGGAGCATGCTCGGAAAACATGTTGAGCATGGGCACACGCACTCGCGCGAGGGCCGCCAGCATATCGGCACGGTGTCGGAATGGGTCCAGGCGGCCGGTCACGAAGCGCGCGGATGCGTGCCGCGCCCCTCGAGCGCCACTGACCGCGAGCTTTTCGCGCAGGCGTGCCCGGGTCAGCCAGCCCGGGTCTTCGTAGACATGCCCGCGCGCCATCATGGCCACCACGAAGCGGTTGATATTCAGGCGATAGAGCAGCGCACCGACGACCGGCGGGTCGAAAGCCTTGGCCAGGCGCGCGAAGATTGCCCGATCCCCGCCCAGCATGGTCGGCAGCGGCCCTCGCCAAGTCGGCGAAAGCAGCACGAGATGTCGAGACGCCGCGCCATGACTGGCGCAGTGATCGACGACATACGCCGCCGCGTGGCCTGCCGCGATGATGGCGTAGGGTGTGGGCGCGAGCTCGCTCAGCGCACACTCGACGAAATCACGGTAGAACGCTGGGCGCCAGTCCACGAATGCACGTGGTAGCGTGCCGAAGCCAGGCCAGTCTACCGTGATGGTCGTAAACCGGTGGGCCAGGCACTTTTGTAGCGGGTGCATTTCCGTCTGCGTCGAGATCGAGCTCAAGGCGGGCAGCAGCAGGACCGCCGGACCGCGGCCCAGGCGATTGACACTTAGCGCCACCTGATGGCCTTCGTATCGCCAGACGAATCGCTCTTGACTCATCGATTCAGTGCATGCTTCCAAAGATTGGTCAGGTTACGCCGACAGCAATGCCGTGGCAGCCACGGTCGCCGGGTCATTCACAAGCTCCGCCATGATAGCAACCAGACGGGCATCAGCCGACGGAATACTTCGCTACGTTGACGGCTGGCCCCAGTCTCCTGAGGGCGACAGCCGCTCTCCATCGCTAATCACTAATACAGTAATAGCATCAATATCTAATGCACCATTTTGGATGCCCTGAGAACGTTATCTTTCAGTTAGTTACGCTGATTGGTCGCAACATCCTTTTTTTTTAGTGCACGCCGCCCGATTTCTGTGCAAGATTAGCCCGCCGCGTGCTGATCTGTCCAAGATCGTATGCTGATTAGCCCTATAGGCGTTCACTATGCATCGAAAAATCGTGTTCCCGCGCTCGATCCGCTACCTCTTGGCGGTCGCAGAACACAAAAGCTTTACGCGCGCCGCGGACGCGCTTGCGGTTTCGCAGCCGACACTTTCTCAGCAAATCAAACAATTGGAAGAATCGCTCGACGTCCAGCTGCTCGATCGCTCAGGTCGCTCGGTACGACTCACCGATGCCGGTGAGGTTTATCTGTTGCACGCGCGCCGCGCCCTTGGTGAGCTGCATGCAGCGCAACGCGCCATCCACGATCTGCAGGATTTAAGCCGCGGCTCCTTGCGCTTGGGCATGACACCGATCACAGACTACCTGACGGCGCCACTACTGGATGCGTTCAACGCACACTATCCGGGCATCTCCGTCAGCACGCTGGAAATGCCGCAGCACGACATCGAGTGTGGCGTCGCCGAAGACCGGATAGACGTCGGCATCGCGTTCACGAATACGCTCTCATCGATGGCTGCGTCGTCCAAGATCGAAGCGCACGTACTGTTCGACGAAGCGCTGAACCTCGCGGTCGGTCAGGGACATGGCCGCGCGGGCGATCGCAGCCCCTTCAGCGCCGCAACGCTGGCAGAAGAGCCGTTGGTCTTACTGAGCCCTGATTTCGTGCTGCGTCGCTACGTCGACATGTACTGCCGCCAGCACGGCATCACGCCTCACATCGCCATGGAAACCAACTCTCTGAGTGTCATCGTGGAAATAGTCCGCCTCGGGCGGCTCGCAACGATCTTGCCTGACACGATCGCAACCGCCCAGCATGGGATCCAATCGATCAAGCTCGCACCGTCGCTTCCCAATCACACGATCACGCTGATCTGCCGAAATGGTGGCTACAAAAGCCCGGCTTGCGTGGCGTTTGGCGAACTGGCAGTGGACTGGTGCAGCTTGCGCGCCAGGCAGCAAACCGCGGCGGTGTCGACGCCATCGCAACGTCGCACCCCCGAGACGGCACTCGTCCAGCGCTAAATCGTTTTGGTCGGCTCAGCAGATCGCCGAGCGCGATCCCGCTCGCCGCTCCTCTTCGGCGCTCGCACGCACGTGACTGGCGGCGGCTGCGGCGGACGGCCGCCCCGAATGCCGACTCAGACCAGATGCCCCTCGATAATCGGCACCACTCTGCCGCCCACGCGGATGTCCAACCCCGCGACGGCACGAGCAATGCGAAGCATGACCTGCGACGGCCGCCCGATGCGATCGCCCTGGCGGATGTACAGTGTCCGCGACGGTTCTGGCAAACCGCCGTTGGCGGCGAGGTAAGCCCCGAGAAACGCAGCACCATTACCGGTCGCCGCATCTTCTCGAGCGCCGTGGGCTTCGAAAAAGAACCTGACCCGGAAATCCTCTGGCGCCTCCGCCGATGCTTGACAGAACAGGTACACCAGCGGCGGAAAGCCGGCGGACGCCAGCGGCGCGAAGGCCTCGAGATCCAGTCGGCAATGCTCCAAGGCCCGACGGTTGCGAAGCGGAACAAGGATGGCGCCGGTGCCGGCGCTGAACACCTGCACCGGCGTTTCGGTGGCGACGTCTTCCGCGCACAAGCCGACCGCCGGCGCGATATCGCCAGGCTGCAGGGTCGCACCCGGCCATACCTTGGGTGCCCGAAACCAGACAATCTCGCCGCCATCGGGCGCCTGCTCGAACGTCACGTCGACGCTGTCCTGCAGTAAGCGCAACCGGATCGATGGTGCACCTGCCCCGGCGACATGATCGCGGATCACCCGCGCTGCCCCGAGCAGAGGATGTCCTGCGAATGCGATTTCCCGTGCTGGCGTATACAGCTTAATCCGATAGCAGCCGTCCGTCGCCGGTGCAGGATCGACGAACGCGGTTTCCGAGTAGTTGAGCTCGGCTGCGATGCGTTGCATGACAGCGTCATCCAAGCCGGATTCGTCCACGATGACGGGCAGTGGATTACCGCTGTAGGGCGCCTGCGCGAAGACGTCAACCAGAAAAAAGCGCTGCGTCATACCTATTGACCTTTTTTGCTCGTCGTCATGCCCGGCGTCACCGACGTATCGAGTCAGCCGTCGTTGCGGGCTGTCTGCCTATCGATCAGCGATCAACCAAACCCGAGCATCGACTTGAGGGCATCCTTGAAAAGATCGACGAAGGCCGGGCCGAGCACGGCGATGCCCACCACCAGCAGGGTGATCCAGGCGATGCCGATGACGAGGCCGGCGACGACCAGCAGCCCATCGCGGGTGATGAGCCCGATGGAGGCCATGGCGATGCCGATGCCCGGGAGGGTGTTGGTGGCGGGAAAGGGGATCAGGATGCTGGCGACGAACACCACGAACACCGCACCCACCACACGCTCCGCCGTCGGGCCCGAGAGCAGCAGCAGTCGCGGGCGGGCCACGGCCTCGATCCAGCCGAACCACTTGCGCGCGCCGGTGGCCATCTGCATCAGCCCGGACTTGCCGAGGCGTCGCTCGCCGAAGCGCCGCGGAATCCAAGGCTGCGGGCGGCCCATGGCCATCTGCACCGCGATGGCGATCATGGGCAGGGAGACGATCTGCGGGATGCCGTAGAGCAGCGGGATGCAGACCGGTATGGTCAGCGCGAACAGCATCAGGCCGAAAGCCCGCTCGCCCAGGGCGTGGGTGAATGCCTGTAACGTCATACCCTCGGCGGGCGCCTCGTCGGCGATGATCTCGAGGGCAACCACGAGGCCGCGGCGCGGCGCGGCCTCGTGATCAGGGGTTTCAATGGGGCGCTGGTTCATCATGGGTATCCTGTCAACAGTGGCGCGGCGAGCGCGAGCAGCGCGGATGGTACAGCGCCCCGTGCGCGAGTGTCCGCACCAAAGCGGCGCCAGCGCGCCCGTCGGCCGACCATGGGCGGGGCTGGCGCGGGCCCATGGCGTTGGCATGGGCGCATGACAGCAACAGCCCAACGGACCTCACTGCGGGCCGCCACATCAAGGGCGAGCAACGACTGAGCGCATGCGGGGGCGCCGGCCATCGGGGCGACGCCCTGCGACGGCCGCTTACGACAACTTGGCATTTATCTTGCTTATTCGGGCTTTGGCCACTTTGTCGTCAATTGCGAGCGCCCATGTCCGTCGCCGATACCGCCGCCGCCCTGGAATCCGAGCTGCTGGTCGTCCAGCAGGCCGCCCGCATCATCAGCCGCAGTGATAACCCGGGGGGCGCCATCCAGGGCATCCTGCGCTTGTTGTCTCAATTGCTGGGCCTGAACCGAGGCCGCGTGCTGTTGGTGGACCCGCGCACGGGCGCCCTCGGCATCCGCTACGCCTACGGCCTCACCGCCGACGAGCGCGCCCGGGGACGCTACGCCGTCGGCGAGGGCATCACCGGCCGGGTCTTCCAGACCGGCCAGGTGGAGTTGGTGCAGGATATCGACACCGAGCCCGACTACCTCGCCCGGGCGATCGCCCGCGGCGTGCTGCCGCAGGAAGCAGTCGCCTATATCGCCCTGCCCATCCAGCAGCACGAGCAGACCATCGGCGTGCTGGCCGTGCACCGCTTGCGCCAGCGCGAGCGCCCATTCCAGCGCGACGTTGCGCTGTTGCAGGTCATCGCGACCCTCATCGCCCAGGTGCTGCGCGTCAACGACCTGGTGGCCGAGCGTACGGCGCAGCTGCTCTCGGAGAACCGACTGCTCAAAAACCGCATGGAAAGCCGCGGCGCCTCCTACGGCATCATCGGCCAGAGTCCGGCGCTGCACCAGGCCATCAACCAGACCCTGCAGGTGGCGGCCACCAAGACCACGGTGCTGCTGCTGGGTGAGTCCGGCACCGGCAAAGAGCGCTTCGCGCGCATGCAGCACGTCGCCAGCAAGCGCGCCGACGGGCCCTTTGTGAGTGTCAACTGTGCGGCCATCCCGGCGAACCTGCTGGAGTCCGAGCTGTTCGGTCACGAGAAGGGCGCCTTCACCGGCGCGCAGGCGGTCAAGAAGGGGCGCATGGAGCTCGCCGACGGCGGCACCCTGTTCCTGGACGAGATCGGCGATCTGGACCTGGAACTGCAAGCCAAGCTGCTGCGGGTGCTGGAGTACAAGATGGTGCAGCGCGTGGGCGGCGTGCGCGATATACCGGTGGACGTGCGCATCGTCGCCGCCACCCACCAGAACCTGCAGGAGGCCGTCAACGACGGCCGCTTCCGCCTGGACTTGTTCTATCGCCTCAACGTCTTCCCGATCCGGCTGCCACCGCTGCGCGCCCGCACGGGCGATGTGCCCATCCTCGCCCGGCACTTCCTCAACGCCGCCAACCAGGAGTACGACCGCAACCAGATCTTCGGCACGGGGACGCTGGAGCTGCTGGAGCGGTTCGCCTGGCCCGGCAATATCCGCCAGTTGGAAAACCTGGTGAAGCGCGCCGTGCTCATGAGCACGGAGTCGATCATTCGCCGGGAGCTGATCCGGGAGATCCTGGCCGAGGAAGAAGGCATCTGCCAGCCGGGCGCAGGCACCGAGCCGGGCGGACTGTCCGTCGCCGCGATGGGCGGCGACGGACCGGCGGCATCGCGAGGGAGCGGGCCCGCAGCGGGGTCGGCATCGATGCCCGCAGCGGCGGCAGCCGCGGGCCGATTGCCGGGCAATCCCTTCGACAGCAGCGAGCCGGGACTGCGGCCCTATGCCCGGGTGCGCTACGACGAGCGTGCGGACATCGAGCGGGCGCTGCAACGCCATCACGGCAACAAGACCCGGGCGGCATTGAGTCTTGGCCTGACACCGCGTCAGCTGCGCTATCGCATTCTCAAGCTCGGCATCACGACCGATTGACAAGACTCGCCGGCGCGACCTGTCGACATTGTCGACAAACTGGCCGGCAGCGCTGCTGAAATTGTCGACATGCTGGGATGACAGACCGCAAATCTCTGTTTATCCAGTATTTTATGAATCGGCACGGTGTTTGCTTGTCAGCGGGGGAGTTTCAGCCCGGTCCATAGCGACCACCAACACCCCATGGAGGCATCACCATGAGCGCCACTGCCGAGACCATCGCAACCACCATCGATTACCTGCGCCCCATCGACACCGACGGCCTCGCCAAGCTCGGCGAGAAGGGCAAAGCCAACCCCACCAACGTCGTCACCCTCAAGGCCAAGACCGTCTGCGAGGGCCAGTTTCGCAACATGACCTACGTGCGTGATCTCGCGCCCATGCTCATCGACGAGCCGCCGCACCTGCTCGGCGAGGACAACGCCCCGAACCCCTCCGAGGCGGCGCTGGCCACCCTGGGCGCCTGCCTCGCCGTCGGCGTGCATGCCAACGCCACCGCCCGCGGCGTCCGCCTCACCAAGCTGGAGCTGCACCTGGAAGGTGACATCAACGTCACCGCCGTCTGGGGCACGGGCGATCTCAACCCGGCCAAGCCCCTGGGCTTCACGGACATCCGCGTCACCATCGATGCCGACGGCGACGCCCCGAAGGAAGTCATCGACGAGATCATCGCCCACTCCAACGCCTGGTCGCCGGTGGCCAACACCATGCGCCGGCCGGTGAACGTCAGCGTCGAGCCGGCCTGAGCAAGTCGCTGCGCCGCCCCAGCCGCCGGCTTCGGTGGCGCACCGCGCTGATCGGACGTACCGGCCCCCGCTGGTGCGCCGCCCCCAGGTCAATACCCCGTGCGGCCAACGGCCGTGCCCCGCCATCGTTTGCACCGACACCTGTTGCAGGAGCCGTCTCCCATGAGCGCCGCGATCCAGATCCCAAAATCCACCGCAGCCAGCCACGCCTTCGCCGCCGCACAATCCGCCGATGAGCTGGTGGCCGCCACCCGCGCCATCGTCGAGCACGAGCTCGCCCCGCAGACGGCGCGCATCGACACCGAAGGCCTGTATCCGAAGGCGGTCATGCACAGCCTGGGCGCTGCCGGCGCCTTCCGCGCACACCTGCCGGATGCACGCGCCGACGGCTGCCACGACTTCGGCGCCGCCATCCGCGCAATGGCCGCCGTCTCCCAGGAATGCCTGTCCACTGGCTTCGCCACCTGGTGCCAGGACACCTGCGCCTGGTATCTGCAAGTGGGCGAGGCGCAAGCCCGTGAGCGCTGGCTGGAGCCGCTGGCGTCCGGCCGTGTGCTGGGCGGCACCGGCATGTCCAATACCATGAAGGCCTTCTCGGGCATCGAAGACCTGCGCCTGAGCGGCGAGCGCGTGGATGGCGGTTATCTCGTCAACGGCAGCCTGCCCTGGGTCTCGAACCTGGGCGCCGACCATGTGTTCGGCTCGCTGTTCACCCTCAGCGGCGACACCAACCGGACGGTGATGGCGCTGGTGGACTGCAGCGCACCGGGCTTCACGCTGCGCCAGTCCGCGCACTTCGTGGCGCTGGAGGGGACGCGCACCTTCGCCTGTCTGTTCGATAACGTGTTCATCCCCGACGCCAACGTCATCGATCATGATGGCGCCGCGTTCCTACAACGGGCGCGCGCAGGCCTGGTGCTGCTGCAATTTGGCATGGGCGCCGGCAACATCCAGGGCTGCATCGACGTCTGCCGCAGCGTGGAGCCCCTGCTCGGGCATGTGAACCAATTCCTCGACGACCGCCCCGACGAGCTGCAACAGGAGCTCGACGACATCGTCGACGCGGTGCTGACCCTCGCCGAGACGCCGTACGAAACCTCGAAGGACTTTTTCCGCGAAATCCTCCAGCTGCGCCTCGCCGCCGGCGAGCTGGCCCTGCGCGCATCCCAGTCCGCCATGCTGCACACCGGCGCCAAGGGCTACCTCAGCAGCGCACCGGCGCAGCGCAAGCTGCGCGAGTCCTATTTCGTCGCCATCGTTACACCGGCCACGAAGCACCTGCGCAAGGAACTGGCGCGCATGGAGGCGGAGGGGGCGAGCGCCTAGCCACCATGAACACCTTCACAACCCCCCTTTCCGCCGACGAGGCCATCGACGCACTCAAGCACGGCGTCGACGCCGTCGGGCTCCGTGTGGTCGCCCACATCAACGGCCAGGCCAATGCCAAGCTCATCGGCCAAGAGGTTCCGGCGGATCAGATCCTGGAGATCTTCCGCCCGGACTTCGCCATCCGCGTGTGGGAGGCCTGCAAGCCCGCGGGTCACGACATCCCATTGCGCATCCATGTCTACGACGACCAGGGCACCACCAAGGTCGCCTGCCGCATGCCGGGCACGGTCTTCGCCGCCTTCGACAGCCCGGCCCTCGATGCCATCGGCGCCGAGCTGGACGCGCTGTTTGCGCAGATCCTGGCGCAGGTGCCGCAGGCCTGACCCGGCGCCCACCATCCATCCCGACGTCCACCGCCCCGCCAAGCCCCAACCGGAGCAGTACCCATGACCGAGACCCCCTACCACAAGTGGATCTGCGATGCCTGCGGTTACATCTACGATGAGGCCAAGGGGGATGCCGATGGCGGCCTGCCGCCGGGCACTCGCTACGAGGACATGCCGGAGGATTGGCAATGTCCGCTGTGTGGCTTGCGTAAGTTAGACCTGCGACCACTGCCCGATGCGCCGGCCGTGGCCGCGAGCCCGCCGGCGGCGCCGGAGAGCACGGCGGTGGACAGGCACGGCGGCCGGCGCTTCGGCAGCGCCGAGCATCTTGTGATCGTGGGTGCGGGTATCGCCGGCTGGTCCGTCGCCGAGGCGGTGCGCCGCCGCGACCCGAACCTGCCCATCCTCCTGGTGACCGCCTGCGAAGGTGCGGTCTATGCCAAGCCGTCCCTGTCCACCGCCCTGGCCCACGGCCGGGCGCCAGCGGATCTGGTGGAGGCCAGCGCCGAGCAGCGCGCGGCCGAGCTCGGCATCGAGGCGCTGACCCGCACGCGGGTGATCAAGATCGATCCCGCCAAGCGCCGGCTGATCACCGCACGGGGCGGTATCACCTACGCTCGGCTCGTGCTCGCGCTGGGTGCCCGGCAGCGGCAGCTGGACGTGGCGGGTGATGCCGCCGCGGCGGTGCTGCGGGTGAATGATCTGCGCAGCTATCGAGACCTGCGCCAGCGCCTCGACGGCGATCGCCGGCACATCACCCTGCTCGGCGCCGGCCTCATCGGCTGCGAGCTGGCGGACGATCTGTGTGCCGCGGGGCACCGCGTCAGTATCGTCGACCCCAACCAACGGCCCCTGGCGGCGCTGCTGCCGGCGGATATCGCCGAGCTGCTGCGGGCGCGCTTCGATGCCAAGGGCGTGGAGTGGCGACTTGGCCAGACGCTGGCGCGTGTCGATCACGCCGACAGCGCGCTGCGTGCCACCCTCGCCGATGGCAGCACGTTCGCAACGGATCTGGTGCTTTCCGCCGCCGGTCTCCTGCCCATCACCGAGCCCGCGGCCCGCGCCGGCATCGCCGTCGGGCACGGCATCATCGCCGACCGCCGCCTGCGCACGTCATTGCCCGACGTCTACGCCCTCGGCGACTGCGCCGAAGTCGAGGGCCGCTGTTTCAGCTACATCGAGCCCATCCGCCGCCAGGCCGAGGCCATCGCCGCGGACATGGCGGGGGAGCACGTCCCCTTCC
>PR_CR_10_Liq_1_inCRDRAFT_1001083_pt1 | contig 15900 bp, 15 predicted proteins | sample PRCRCaboRojoPR_3_FD_10241 | JGI IMG/M metagenome (IMG submission 10241)
ACCGAAGCCGGATCATGTCCATTTAAAAGTCGGTACTCTTGGTACTGCTCCATTATTTTTTGACGCAGATCTACTTTTTTCTTGGTGCGGGTTGTTTTAGAAGATGTTTTTGTAGCCATAATTGCCTTAAATTTTGGTTGATATAACGCTTGTGGTGGCCAGGTGGTTTTAAAAAACTGTTAAAGAATGATTCTAAAATTGCCCTAGCAGAAAACAATAACTGTTTAGACTAGATGCCCCGAAACAAAATGTTCTGCTAAGGTTTATTGCTTAACCCTCAAAAAAATTATTTGTGCCTGTAGAACTCAATCTTACTACCCCGGCCGTACTTTTTTCAGCCATTTCACTTTTGTTGTTGGCCTACACCAATCGCTTTCTAGCCTTAGCGAATTTAATTCGCAACTTGGCACAGCAGTACCGGCAAAGCCAAAGTGAACTACTTAAAGGTCAAATAAATAACCTTAAAAAGCGTGTATACATAATCCGGTCAATGCAGTTCAGCGGCATTAGCAGCTTATTGCTTTGTGTACTAAGCATGTTTCTTATTTACATTTCAGCGAGCCTTTTGGCCGAAATAGTATTTGGAGTAGCACTGATTTTGTTAATCATTTCTTTGGGTCTTTCTACTTGGGAGATCAACATTTCAGTACGTGCACTTGAATTGCAGTTGAAAGACCTACGCGAAAAGGAATGAAAATACTGGACCGCCTCCCTCCGGTTGCTTTGCTAAAAGTAGGTTCTAGTCAAGCCAAAGCTTACGAAATGAACCATCTTCATCGTAACGCTCCGCTTGCTTTTCTACATTAAACCAGCGGTTTTCACGCGGGTCGTTCCCTACACCGGCTACGTAAGTCCAATTCCCATAATTACTGCACACATCATAATCAATAAGCTGGCTTTCAAACCAAGCCGCCCCCGTGTACCAGTGCTGACCTAAGTCTTTTACCAAATAACTAGCAACATTTTGCCTGCCGCGGTTGCTCATAAAACCGGTGTGTAAAATTTCACGCATATTGGCATCTACAAAATCCTGACCGGTCTCACCCAAACGCCATTTTTCAAAATGTTTTTTACTGTAGCGCGGAGCGTGATTCTCAGGCATTTTAAAGAATTGTTCGCCCTGCTTTAGTGCGGTAAACCGAAAGAAGTCGCGCCACATTAGCTCAAAATAAAGCCAGTAGGTAGAGCTGTTTTTCTTCACCTCCTTTTCAAACTCCTTGATTTGATGGTAAATACTTACTGGACTAATGCAGCCTTGGGAAAGCCAGGCGGAAAATTTTGAGGAGTAATCTGCTCCAACTAAACCGTTGCGGGTTTTCTTGTATTCCTGCAAGTGCTTTTGATCCCAGAAATAATGGTTCAAGCGCTGCCAGGCTTCAGTTTCACCGCCCTTAAAATCCAGTACAGCGCGGGGGTCCGTATCCGCTGTTTCCAGCCCCAATTCTTCCATTTTGGGTAGCTCCTGCCACGAGAAATCAGCGGGAATTTCTACTTCTTCAGGAGTGGGAATTTCTTCCCGCACGTGGCTGTATTTTTCCATTTTCTTACGAAAAGGCGTGAATACGCGCGGAATCTTAGAAACTTCCACGGGCAGTTCATCTAGGTGGTACAAGCTGTAATTCCAAAAACCTTGCATAGGAATCTCCAAACCTCGAACAGCCTCTTCTATCTGCCGCTCCTCATGGGTCACCTCCTGCGCATGGTAAATGGCGTCAAGGGGGAATTCTTCATGAATGGCCTTAATTGCTTGAGGCGTGGCACCTTTGCGAATAGCCAGATCACCTCCCAAATTCTGCAACTGCACTCTTAAATCTGCTACGCTTTCGCGGATGAACTGAGCGCGGAAGGCGCCCGTTTTAGAAAAGCCAAAGGGCAATTGCTGGTAATAATGATCGTCAAAACAGTAAAAAGGAATGACCTCATCAGCTTCCGCCACTGCGGCCGCTAGCACTGCATGGTCTCTTACTCTTAGGTCGCTTCTAAACCAAACAAGGATTCTTTTCATTTTTTGTACTTTTACAATGAAACCCTATTTAATTAAATTGTTCTTAGAATCTGCATATGCCTAAGCCCTTCCGCATTCTTCAGTTTATTCTTTTCTTTTATGTGATAATAGCTGTAAGTTCACGTTTCACGCACCCCAAGAGAGAGCTATTTCCATTCTTTGCCTTTACGCTGTTCACCAAAACTCCTGATTTAAAGAAGGTCCTGCACGTAAATCTTTTTCTAGAGAATGGAATCGAAAAAGTTAAATTTTCCCAACATCCGTGCTATAAAAAAGTGCAAGGAGGTATATTAAGACCTTTACTTCAAGACTGGCACAAAGGTAGTTCCCCATTAAAAAAATCAACTTTTTTACGTGAGATTAGGTCTGTCGTTTGCTTTGATAACGTAAAAAGCTTTCGAATCGAATTTTTAGACTTAGGCACTGGCTTTGAACAACCTTTAACCAATTGCATACCCTGCAAGTGATGCTTGAAGTTTTTTATTATTTCAACAAAAGTAGGAAAGTCAATCACTCGAATATTAAGCTGATTCTAGGCTTTTACTATGGCTACAACCTAATTCTGGCGTTTAACATATATCACAAATTAGCAGTAGCAGAGAGGTTTCATAAACCCCCGACTGACCCCCTTTGGTTATTAGCTTGGCTGCCTGATAAATTCTTCTTTGCAAGTAAAGTGATTATTGGCTTGGCTTATTTAATATTAAGCTTTATATGCTTGATTAAACCCTATAAACTTATAAAGTTGGGTCTAGCGCTATCTGCTCTTTTCACTATCGCATTATTGCAATCATATGGTAAAATATCCCATCAATATCATGTTCATCTTTTCATTTTATTAGCCTTGCCCGTTCTTTTTAATAATCACCAATCGCCAGCCATAAGAATGGATTTAACTATGCTACAGGGCCTAATTTTAGTAACTTACTCCTTAAGCGGTCTTTGGAAATACTATACTGGAATTGCTCAATGGATATTGGGGCAACCCCACTTGTTTAGCCCAAGTGCAATGGCTTCAAAAGTGCTGTTTGAGGAATTTACCTATAGTCAACCTATTGCACTTGGTGGATTTATTACTGAATTTCCAATAATAGCTTCAATGGGTCTATGGGCTGTGGTTTATCTTGAAACTACTTCATTTTCTATTTTATTCAAACCACAGTGGCATAAAGTCTGGGGTATGTCTTTAATTTTATTCCATTTACTAAGTTACTTTTCTCTAGGTGTACTGTTCACCTCTCCCATTAGCTATTTAACTCTTTTCTTTGTTTTAATACCTGTTGAAAAAAGTAGTGGCAAAAAATTAAGCATTTTTGAACTACCTTGGCTCGGACCCTTATTTTTAATAATTAAAACTGGCCTTAAAAAGACCAGCTCTATTGACATTTATAACTACAAAGAACCGTTCGAAGAATTTAAAAGGGAAAAACCAGTAGGCTCAAGAAAAGTTCTTCCCCAGACAAAACCTCTGAGTTTTAGTTCATTTTTTAGAAGGAATATTTTGATCTCAGTAAAAAACAAAAAAAAGGAAAGCAATTACCGGGCTTCAGAAGCGGCTATTATTTATAAAATTATCCATTGCAAAAGTTGGGGTTATCTTTTACTTTTCTGTATGCCGCCAATATCTTTAGATATATTTTTCACTTTTGTTTTTTCAATACTCCGTATCCTATCTTCTTGGGAACCCACCAAAACTACCCATTAAACTTCCTAAACCATTAGATTACCCGAGCGCCCTTAAACTCTCTTCTAAGGCTTTGATTTTAGCCTGGGCATCCTCTTTTTTAGCGCGTTCTTTGCCTACCACTGCTTTGGGGGCATTGGCTACAAATCGCTCATTGCTCAACTTTTTGTCAACCGATTTTATAAATCCTTGCAGGTAATCCAATTCTTTTTGAAGCTTACCCTTTTCGGCCTCCAAGTCAATCTCTTCACCAGCCGGAACAAAAAATTCAAACTTACCTGCCAAAAAGGTGAATCCGGGCTGGTTTTCCTCATCGGCCTTGAGCCTAATACTGTTAAGGTTGGCGAGCTTTTGAACCAAAGGCTGTAGATGACTGGCCAGAGATTCTGCGCCCGGGTAATGCAATTCTAAGGCCTCTTTTTTGGCAATGTTTTTTCCGGCCCGCACATTTCGCACACCGTTTACCACGGCTATAGCCTGATCAAAGTCATTAAGAATCTTTTCTTGCGGCTCATCTATTTTCGGCCAAGGAGCCACACAAAGACTCTCGCCTTCCTTACGCTCTTTTAGCAAGTGCCAAATTTCTTCGGTAATAAAAGGCATGAATGGGTGAAGCAGGGTAATTACCTCTTCAAAAAATACCAGCGTTTGCTCCAACACTTCGCGCGCTATAGGCTCTTGATAACCAGGCTTTATGGCCTCCAGATACCAGTTGCAAAAGTCGTCCCAGGCAAATTTGTAGCTGGTCATCAGCGCCTCTGAAATGCGGTACTCCTCAAAACTTTTTTCAATGGATTGTAAGGTGCTCTTTTGCTTTTCTCTAAACCATTTAATGGCTTCTATTTCAGGAGCATCGGCCGCAGCCTCACTTACCTCCCAGCCCTTAACCAAACGCAAGGCATTCCACAATTTGTTGGTGAAATTACGCCCTTGCACGCATAGCTCTTCATCAAAAGGTAAATCATTACCAGCGGGTGAAGTCAAGAGCATTCCTACGCGCACTCCATCGGTGCTGTACTGCTCCATTAATTTGATGGGGTCTGGCGAGTTGCCCAACTGCTTAGACATTTTGCGCCCTTGCTTATCGCGAACAATTCCCGTTAAATAGACGTGACTAAAAGGTTTCTCCTGTCGGTATTCATAGCCCAGCATGATCATGCGTGCCACCCAAAAGAATAAAATTTCGGGAGCGGTAATTAAATCTCGGGTAGGATAGTAGTATTCAATTTCAGGATTGTTGGGATTGCGTATGCCGTCAAACACTGAAATAGGCCAGAGCCAAGATGAAAACCAGGTATCCAAAACATCCTCATCCTGACGCAGATCGGCTAAAGCCAGTTTTTCATTGCACGCGGCTTTACGCGCCTTTCCCAAAGCCTGAGTTTCGTTTTCAGCAACTACAAAATCTTCTTTACCCGGCCCGTAATACCAGGCTGGTATCTGATGCCCCCACCACAATTGACGGGAAATATTCCAGTCAATTACATTTTCCATCCAATGACGGTAGGTGTTTTTGAATTTTTCCGGAATTAAGTTTATTTCAGGCTCCTCGTCTAAAATAGCCTTTAAAGCAGGTTGCGCCAGGTCCTTCATTTTCAAGAACCACTGATCGCTTAAGCGTGGCTCAATCACTGCTCCGGTACGCTCACTCGTTCCCACGGAAGTGGCATAGTCTTCTACTTTGACCAAAAGGCCCAGCTTTTCTAGTTCTGCACAAACCGCCTTACGTGCCTCAAAACGGTCTAAGCCTTTAAACTGCAAGCCGTTTTCGTTAAGGGTGCCGTCTTCATTAAGCACGTCAATAATTTCCAAATCATGTTTTTGGCCAATGGCATAGTCATTCACATCATGGGCGGGGGTAATTTTTAAGCACCCGGTACCAAATTCAAGGTCTACGTACTCATCTGCTACAATAGGTATTTCGCGGCCGGTAATAGGCACTAAGGCTCGTTGGCCGATGAGTTTTTGATAGCGTTCATCATTGGGGTTTACACAAATGGCCACGTCTCCTAAAATGGTTTCAGGGCGTGTTGTGGCAATCTCCAAATGACCTGAACCATCAGCGAGTGGATACTGTACAAAGTAGAGTTTACCCTGCACATCTTTGTGAATGACCTCTTCATCACTCAGGGTGGTTTTGGCTTGGGGATCCCAGTTCACCATACGGTAACCCCGGTAAATCAAGCCTTTTTCATATAAGTCAACAAAAACCTTCAGCACCGATTCACTTCGCACCTCATCCATGGTAAAAGCTTCCCGGTCCCAGTCAAAACTGCAACCCAAGCGCTTGAGCTGCTGCTGAATAATGCCTCCGTGTTTGTGGGTCCATTCCCAGGCATGCTCTAAGAATTCCTCCCGAGTTAAGTCAAACTTATTAATGCCATCGGCCTTGAGCTTTTGCACTACTTTAGCCTCTGTGGCTATTGAGGCATGGTCTGTCCCCGGCACCCAGCAAGCGTTATAGCCTTTCATGCGCGCCCTGCGGATAAGTACATCTTGCAAAGTGTTGTTGAGCATGTGCCCCATGTGTAAAACTCCCGTAACGTTAGGGGGCGGTATTACAATGGTATAGGCCTTTTGCTCATTAGGAACCGACTTAAAAAAATTGTGCTTTTGCCAATATTGGTACCATTTATCTTCCTGACTCAGATGCTCATAGGTGGCGCTAATACTCATAAAATGCTCACTTTTAGACACTAAAAAAAACAAGGCGGCAAAGTTAACACTTCAATTCAAGGCTGAACCTGCCTGTTTGGTATAATTTTAGCTTTATCAAATAACCTTGTAAAGACCATTATTAATAGTAATTTTGATCATCTAAAAATTCTACAGCAAAATGAAAAAGTTTTTAAGCTCTGTTGCCTTGGCCTTATTGGCCACTGTAGCGTTCGCTCAAGAGGAGAAAAACCCCAATGCTCCCCAAATTAATTTTGAAACTGAGGTTATTGATTACGGAACCATTGAACAAAATGCCGATGGCACCCGCGAATTTAAATTCACCAATACCGGTAAAGAACCTCTGATTATCACCAACTGCAAAGGCTCTTGCGGCTGTACTGTACCCAGCTGGCCTCGTGAACCCATTGGTCCTGGTGAGAGCGGTGTCATTAAGGTAAAATACGCCACAAACCGTGTAGGCCCCATTAATAAAAGTGTTACCGTAAATTCCAATGCAGCTACGCCTGTAAAGGTTTTACGCATAAAAGGTCGTGTTAAAAAAGTGGAGCCCACTAAAACAGTACCTACTAAAGAAGAGAAGACCAGTATGATGTCTAAATAACAATACAGAACACGTACTTTTGTGGCCCTCCGGTGTAAGCCGGAGGGTTTTTTTGTGCAATTTTAAAGAGTACCGCTTATGCCGGCTATTTCATTAAAAGGGCAAACCATGCCCGAATCTCCTATTCGTAAATTAGCACCCTTTGCAGAGGCGGCTAGTTTTCAAGGGAAAACCGTGTACCACTTGAATATTGGTCAACCGGACATAAAAACACCACCTGAAGCTATTGAAGCGGTTAAAAAGGCCAATCTGGAAATCTTGAGCTACAGCCCTTCGGATGGTTTTGCTTCCTACAAGGAGAAACTGGCCAATTACTACGCCAGTCATAAAATTGATATTACTCCAGATGATTTAATTGTAACCACCGGTGGCTCTGAAGCCCTATTGTTTGCTTTAAACTCCATTACTGACCCTGGTGACGAAGTAATTATTCCTGAACCTTTCTACGCCAACTACAATGGCTTTAGCATAAATGCCGGTGTAACCGTGGTACCTATCACCTCAAAAATTGAAGAAGAATTTGCTCTACCCGAAGTGGAAGAGTTTGAAAAGCTCATTACCAGTGACACCCGAGCTATTATGATTTGCAACCCGGGCAATCCTACCGGCTACTTGTACTCCAGAGAAGAGCTGGAAAAGCTTAAGGAAATTTGCCTGGAGCATGACCTATACCTCATTGCCGATGAAGTATACCGGGAGTTTGCCTATGATGGCGTAACCCATACATCTATCATGGAATTAGAAGACCTGGAAGAACACGCTATTGTGGTAGATTCTGTTTCTAAGCGTTACAGCATGTGTGGCGCGCGCATAGGTTGCCTTATTTCTAAGAATAATGCCCTTATGGCCACCGCTTTAAAGTTTGCACAGGCGCGCCTTAGTCCACCCACCATGGCGCAAATTGCGGCTGAGCAGGCACTACAGACTTCGGAGAGTTATTACGAGGAAGTGAAAACAGAATACAAGGAGCGAAGGGATATTTTAGTAGACGGCCTTAACAGTATTGAGGGCGTAGACTGTCCAAAGCCCAAAGGGGCTTTTTATGCGGTGGCGCAGCTTCCGGTAGATAATGCCGAGCGGTTTGCCCAGTGGCTCCTTTCGGCTTTTGAAACCAATGGCAAAACCATAATGGTGGCTCCAGCCGAAGGTTTCTACGCCACCCCGGGCATGGGCTTAAATCAAGTACGTCTGGCCTACGTGCTGGAGAAAGACAAGCTTCGCGAAAGCGTAGAAATTTTAAGAGAAGCCCTTAAAAACTACCCCGGAACTTTGCTCTAAAATGCCGCAAATTCAAGAAGACTTTAATTTAAAAGAGTACAACACTTTTGGTATAGCGGCTAAAGCCCGGTTTTTTGTCCAACTTACTAGCGAAGACGAAATTCCCTGGCTTTTAGAGCAACCCGAATACCAGGAAAACCAAGTGCTTTGGCTGGGGGGAGGGAGCAATATGCTGCTCACTAAAGATTTTGCCGGGCTGGTAGTTCAGCTCAATTTTAAAGGTACCGAGGTGCAGTACCTCTCTGATGAAGTAGTGCTGGTTAGCGCAGCAGCCGGTGAAAACTGGCATCAACTGGTGCAATATTGCCTAGCCCTAAACTTAGGCGGAATTGAAAACCTGGCCCTTATTCCTGGTAATGTTGGCACTGCGCCCATCCAAAACATTGGCGCGTACGGGGTAGAGCTTAAAGATACCTTCTACCAACTGAGAGCCTTTGATTTACAAACCGGTCAATTTGTGGGCTTTACAGCCGGTGAATGTCAGTTTGGCTACCGCGACAGCCTCTTTAAGAAAGCAGGCAAAGGCCGCTACATTATCACCCAAGTGACTTTAAGGCTAAGTGCTAAAAACCATAAACTGAACACCAGTTATGGCGCTATTCAGCAAGAGCTGGAAAAACAAGGAGCAGAAGCTTCCATCCATACTATTGCGCAGGCCGTAATTAATATACGCTCCCAAAAATTACCCAACCCTGCCGAAATTGGCAACAGTGGCAGCTTTTTCAAGAACCCGGTTATTGATAACGGGCAGTTTTCACAACTGGAAAAACAATACCCGGGTATAGCTCATTATAAATTACAAGACGGTTCCATAAAACTGGCCGCTGGCTGGCTTATAGAACAAGCTGGTTGGAAAGGTTACCGAAATGGCGATGCCGGAGTTCACCCCAAACAGGCCTTAGTTTTGGTGAATTATGGAAAGGCAACCGGCCCGGAAATAGAAGACTTGGCTCACCAAGTTAAGACCTCTGTTTTTAGTAAATTTGCCGTTAATCTGGAACCAGAAGTAAACATTATTTAAAATTAGATTTTCATGGAAGTTTTTCTTGTAGCAGCGGTTTTGTTGGGTGTAGGATTTGCCGGAATAGCCCTAAAAATTTGGGCTAAAAAAGACGGGGAGTTCTCGGGCACTTGCGCTAGTAACAGTCCTTTTTTGAATGAAGGAGGTGAGAGTTGTTCCTTTTGTGGTGCTTCCCCCCAGGATAAGTGCAAAAAAGATGAAAAAGAAAGCCCTCAAATAGCCACCAATTCACTCTGATGGGTTAAGTATTGCTTTTTTAAAGCCTTCAGTTTGATACACTTCCCAAGTAGAATCTTGGGTAGATGAAATTAAGTAAGCCTCCAACTTGTGGGGGCTTTTTTGTAAAAACTCCACAGCCTTACTTTTACCCATTACCATAAAGGCGGTGGCATAGGCATCAGCCTGGGCAGCACTGGATGCCAGCACACTAGCGCTTAAAAGCTGATTTCGCGCAGGGAAACCTGTGGCCGGGGTTAGTGTATGAGCGTAGCGTGTTCCCGTTTTTTCGTCTACCCAAAATTTTCGGTAATTACCAGAGGTGGCCAATGCCATGCTGTCTAATTCTACTATCACCTGAAAGCGGTTCTGCTGATCAATCTCTTCTACCGGTTTATCAATGCCAATGCGCCAGACTTTGCCCTCTAAATTCCTTCCGCGGCAGCGCACCTCCCCACCTACTTCTACCAAATAGTTTACAATACCTTTTTGATTCAAAAACTGGGCAATTAAGTCTACCGTATAACCTTGGGCTATGGCGTTAAAATCTAACTGGAAACCTTGTGGTAGGTAAAAACGGTTTTTACTCCACAGCAAATGGGTCAAGCCCGAGTAGGCCAACAAAGAATCTACTTTGCTGCTATCGGCCTGGCGTTGCTCCTTGGGACCAAATCCCCAGAATTGCACCAACCTGCCTATGGTAGGGTCAAAAGCGCCTTGGGTTTGTTGATATACAGCCTTGGATTGACCCAGCATGGTGAGCATGATTTCATCGGGTCTAACCGTATCTCCACGGTTTACCCTACTAATTAAAGAACCCCGCTCATAGGTGCTTACCGACTGGTCTACGGCATTAAGAATACTGTCAATAGGTCGTTGAAAATCAACCTCTTGCTCGCTTAAAAACGTAATATGATAAGTGGAACCCTGGGCGTAGCCATCCAATCTTTCTTGGTGCAAACCACCCTGCGAGCAAGAAGCAAGCACGCTTGTTAACAGCGCGTATAATGCAAATTTTTTCATGCGGCTAAGATACAAAGAGCAGAGGCCTCTAAAACCAAATGCAGTAATTCCTAATCTGGCTTGCGCGCTACCACACGNACCACCGCGGCNTTACCTTGGTGGTAAGGACCCTCATCCAATTCTACGGTAAGCTCTTGAGCCTCTTCAATTATCAAACCCTTAAACTCCTCTTTTAGCTCAGCCGCTTTCATGAGCATCGCAGGTACTTTGGGTCCCCCCGAAGCCATGTTTAGCTGGTTGGGATTAAATGCTTCCAGTACCAAATAGCCGCCTGGGGCCAGCCATTGCACGCAACTCGCGTGGAAATCTGCCCGAAAGTCGGGTGGCAGATGCACATAAAACAGGCCGATTACTTGCGGAGTAATGGGAGGGCGGTAAGTTTGGGCCTCTGCCACCTTAAACTCTTGCAGCGCAACCCCGGCTTGATTGGCCAGCTTATGAGCTTTTCTTTGGGCGGCCTCACTTTGATCAAAGGCCCATACCTGCCAGCCTTTTTGGGCGGCATAAACAGCATTGCGACCTTCTCCTTCAGCAGGCAATAGCACTTTGGCAGGTTTTTTATCCATTAGCCATTGAGCCCAAAAGTCATTAGGTTTTTCACCGTAAGCATATTCCGGTCTGTCATACCGGCTATTCCAAAAGTCTTTTTTCATTACAGTGTAGACGGACATACATAGTCTGTGGTCTTGAGGTCACTGTCTTTTAAAGCCTCAAAGCCTCCTTCTATGTTAATAATGTTATGGTAACCTCTCGATTTTAAAATGCTGGCTGCAATTACCGAGCGATACCCTCCCGCACAGTGCAAGTAAAAATCTTCATTCTGAGGAAACTCAGCCATACTGCTATTAATATCGTCTAGCGGTATATTTAGTGCCTCTTTAACGTGTTCACTTAAAAACTCATTTTTTTTGCGCACATCTACAATGGCTATTGGACTTTCCGCTTGTTTTTGTTCCACCTGGGCCACAATGTGGCTTTCTAAAGAATCTATTTCTTTCTCAGCATCTTGCCAGGCTGCTATGCCCCCATTCAAGAAGCCTAGCACATTATCAAAGCCTACTCTGGCCAAGCGGGTAATGGCTTCTTTTTCACGATCTTTAGGGGCTACTAAAAGTAATGGTTGCTGGGTGTCCTGAAGCAAAGCACCTACCCATGGTGCAAAACCACCATCTAAGCCAATAAAAATAGATTGCGGAATAAAGCCTTTCACAAATTGACTTTCTGGACGTACGTCTAAAACAACCGCCCCGGTGGCCTCGGCCATTTGTTCAAAGTCATCAGGGCTAAGAGCGTTGAGACCTTTTTCGTATACGTCATCAATGCTATCATATCCCTGTTTATTCATTTTTACGTTGAGTGGAAAGTAAGCGGGAGGCGGCAAAAGCCCATCCGTTACCTCTTGGATGAACTCCTCGCGGGTCATGTCTGCCCTTAGGGCATAATTCATTTTCTTTTGGTTGCCAAGGGTATCTACTGTTTCCTTCATCATATTCTTACCGCAAGCAGAGCCCGCTCCGTGGGCCGGATACACCACCACCTGATCATCTAAAGGCATAATTTTGCTACGTAAACTATCAAATAATTTACCGGCCAATTCTTCTTGCGTAAGGTTGGCAGCTTTTTGCGCTAAATCAGGTCGGCCTACGTCTCCTAAGAAAAGGGTGTCTCCTGAAAAAATGGCGTGGTCTTTACCCTGCGCATCTTTTAATAGATAGGTGGTGCTCTCCATAGTATGACCGGGCGTGTGCAAAGCTATTAAAGTGAGCGCTCCTATCTTAAATGATTCTCCATCTTTAGCAATGTGCGCCTCAAAATGAGGTTTTGCTTCTGGCCCATAAACAATAGGCGCCTTTGTTTTTTCCGCCAGCGTAATATGCCCGCTCACAAAGTCGGCATGAAAATGCGTTTCAAAAATGTACTTAAGCTGAGCGCCTGATTGCGCCAATCTTTGTAGGTAAGGCTCTACTTCGCGCAAAGGGTCAATAATGGCGGCTTCGCCTTCGCTTTCTATGTAGTAGGCCCCTTGTGCCAAGCAACCCGTGTATATCTGTTCTATCTTCATAATGCTCTCTTAATTAAATAATGTTTCTTTAAAAATGATAAATACTCCCATAACCAGCACAAACCAGCCAAATCCTTTTTTGAGGTTTCCGGCTCCCACAAACTGCGTGGCGTAGATACCTAAAAACATGCCGATAATAGAAAAACCTGTAAAGCTTAGTAGGAAGATCCAGTCTATAGCCTGCCCTGAGCCTAAATCGCCTAAAAACCCAATAAGACTTTTAATGGAAATGATGATTAAAGAGGTGCCTACAGCCGTTTTGATGGGTAAACGCACTAAAATCACCAAGGCCGGCACGATTAAAAAGCCGCCTCCGGCCCCTACCAATCCGGTTACCACGCCCACTAAAAGTCCTTCTAACAAAATTACGGGGAGATTAAATTGAATAGACTCTTGCGTTTTTGATTCTTTACGCCCTTTAATCATGGAGTAAGAGGCCAGCAGCATGACTAAACCAAAAAAGACCATGATACCAATATTTTTAGTAAAGATGAAGTTGCCCAGGGTAAAAAGCTCTTCAGGAATAGCGGGTACCAGCCAGTATCGGGTGGCAAACACAGCCAGCAGACTAGGTATGGCAAAAATGAGGCCCACCTTCCAGTTGACTAAACCCTGCGTGCTTTTACGCACTGAGCCAACTACCGAGGTGGCACCTACCACAAAAAGGGAATAAGCCGTGGCCAATACGGGATTGATACTTAATACATACACCAATATGGGCACGGTTAAAATGGAACCTCCGCCCCCTAGTAACCCCAGAGTGAAGCCCATAAACACTGCCAACACAAATCCTAAAATTTCCATGGTGCAAAGGTGCAATCTGCACAACGGTTAAAACGTAACCGGTATCACTTCATTTTAAAAAGCTAAACGGTGGCGCCTTTCAGCATTTTGTTCCAATACAAATAGGGCAAGCCATATTTCTTAAGAAGGTATAATCTGCGGTGCTCTTTAGAACTGTCTTTAATTAAAAGCCTTTTTAATTTAGGGTCTGGCGTAAAGTTACCTTCGTAATCAAACTCAGCAAGTACCATCTTATCATAAGCTGTAACCAAGGGGCAAGAGCTGTATCCCTGATAAGAGTTATTGGTAACCGCCCTGTCTTGTAATACGCTTAGTAAGTTTTCGACTAAAACGGGCACTTGCTTGCGAATGGCGGCTCCGGTTTTTGCGGTTGGCAAAGCTGCCACATCTCCCAAACCAAAAATATTTGCGTGGTTTTTATGCTGTAGGGTATGGTGATCTACTTCTAGCCAACCATTGCCATTCGCCAATACTGAATCTCTAATAAAATCTGGTGCTGCCTGTGGCGGTGCAATGTGAAGAAACTTGAAGGGGATCGTTATGGAGAAATCTCCGTGTTGTTCTTCACCCAACCGGCTGTCTTCATTAATCACACATTGATTTTCCTCTGGGTGAGTACTTTTAAAAAGAACTTCCTGTCGATCAGAATCTATCTTGACGGGCGCGTAAAACGGCCTGAAGTGCATTCCGTATTTTTCTATAACCTGCATAAGGGTAGTTCGAATTTCTTTAACCCCAAAAATAACGGAGCCTGGGGTGGCAAAAACCACATTAGACTTAGCTTCCAAGCCTTGTTTTTGAATATAGTCAGCGGCCAAATAAGCAATTTTTTGGGGAGCCCCTCCGCATTTAATGGGGGTAGTAGGCTGGGTAAATAATGCGTTCCCACCATTAAAATCCCGCAGCTTTTCCCAGGTTTTCTCAGGGTCTATGTAATTGCTTACCGCCACGCCTCTTTCCAGAGCCTCAGGCAGGCCTTCAATTAAATCGGGTTTCATTACCAGACCTGGGGCTAATACCAAATAATCATATTGTAGAATTCCTGTGGAGGCCGTTTCCAAACGATTGGCCTCAGGCTGCAACTTGGTAACTTTATCTTTAATCCAGGTAACACCCTTTGGCATCACCTCCGCCATGGGTTTAGCGGTTTTNTTATAATCAAAAGCTCCCGCCCCTACCAAAGTCCAGGCTGGCTGGTAATAATGCGTTTCAGAGGGTTCAATAATAGCAATCTCTAATTTTGAATTCGTTTTTAATAATTGAGCGGCCGTCATAATTCCTCCGGTACCACCGCCTACAATGATAATTTGATAATTTAATTTCATAATTGTCTGTTTTTCTGTGCGGTAAGAAAATCAAACTAAGCTGCGCCTAGGGTGACTCAAATCACTTAGGGTAAAAAATTGAGCCTTTATAGAGGCAACCCAGTGAAAGAACTGGCAAATGGATTAAGGCGACTTAAAGACAAAATAGAAAGCTCTACCGCTTGGGCAGAACAGAGCAGGAGGTTTTAAAACCTCTCAAAGTTACGTAAGAAAGCCTATCTTTAAAAAAATTTAGATCATGAAATTAATCACTAGCATAGTGTTATTTTTCTCGGTTAGTGTTGCGGCCCAAACGCAAAACCATGATAAGATTTACACCAAAAACGGAAGGGTGCTGGAATGCAACATTACCAAAATTAGCGAGTATGAGATCTTTTACAATTTCATAGTTAAGAGTAAAAAGTACAACAGTACCATTTTTCTCAGCCAAGTTGACTCTGTTTTTAATGGCCAACGGTTTTTAAGCCCTTCAGAACTGCAAGCCGATACCGTAGACAACCAAGCGCAAGCTGATTCTTTACCACCTCCCCAATATCAGCAGGCCCTTTTGGTTAATACCCCAGTACATAGTTTAAGTCAAAAACAAAGAATGGATTTAGCGGGCTATTATTTAGAACGCAGTGCCAATTACCAAATAGGAGCTTTGGTTACCGTGGCGGGCAGCGCAATCATTGGCGCTTTCCTTACCAACACTTCGCCTGAAGCGGCCACCGGAATTTTTTGGGCGGGGACCACTGTTGCTTGCGTTTTGGAGGTATCGGCTATTTTTCAAAAACGAAAAGCCGGACGTTACCTCCGCAACACTTATTAGGCAAACTTGCCCGCCTGATAATCTAAAAAGGCTTGCTTGAGCTCTCCCACGGTATTCATCACAAAAGGCCCTTGGGCTACTTTAGGTTCATTGAGCGGCTTACCGTGCCCAAAAAGAATTAAGGCGTTTTCATTTGCCTCAAGGGCGATGGTCTCATTCTCACGTTCAAACTCTACCACCTGCCGGGCATTGAGGCTTTGTCCATCAGCCGAAAGGCTACCTCTTACAATGTATAAGAATACGGTCCGTCCTACCGGCACCTCAGGTGCAAACATTCCGCCCTTCTGCAAATGCACGTAGCTCAAGGTAAGATCGGTTAAAGATTCATGGGGACCTTTTTGGCCCATCAACTCACCGGAAATTAGATGGGCTCGCACCTTACCATCATCCA
>PR_CR_10_Liq_1_inCRDRAFT_1001084_pt1 | contig 15898 bp, 11 predicted proteins | sample PRCRCaboRojoPR_3_FD_10241 | JGI IMG/M metagenome (IMG submission 10241)
TGCTGGAACGCGGCGTCCAGATCGCGCGCCCGGCTCAGAAGCTGGATCAGCGCGGGCGAGGTGCCGGCCGTGAAATGGTTGAGCGGCCCGCCGTCAAAGGCGCTGATATCCACCAGCGTCACCGGCAGGTTAGCCACCTCTTCCGCCTTGTTGAGTGACCCGAGGCGGTTCGTCACCCCTGTGAGCCGCGCCGAAAGCCGCAGCGCCCGGTCCCGTTCGGAGACGAAGATGGCAAAGGGGCGCGGCAGCGCCGCGAACCGGTCCGCCTGCGTCTTGAACAGATCGACGGCGATATCGGGCGAAATCAGGATCACCCCGCTCAGGTTGCGCCGCGCCCAGCCGGGATCGGCGATCTCGATCTGGCGCAGGGTTTCCATGATCAGAAGCGTGCCCATGGAATGCCCGACAAGCAGAGTACGCTCGGGCCCCGCGGCGGCAACCTCGCGCAGGGTCCTCTCGAACCCGTCGCGTGCCATCAGCACCGAGTCGCGGTCATGGACATAGCCTAGCGGGTTGGTGGCGCTGGGCCACGAGAAATGCATCGCCGCCCCCGGCAATTCGAAATCACGCATGATCTGGGCCATGCGGAACGCGCCATCGGCGAAACTGTTGTTGTAGCCATGGACGAAAATCGTGGTCTCCCGCTCGGTCGGCGGAAGCCCTGTCAGCGCATCGCGCAGGGCAGCGCGAAAAGCGGTCTCGCCGGGCAGGCGCTCCTGCCCGGCCATCACGAAATGTCGTTCCGGATCTGGGTTCGCGTGGCCCACGCGCATCCGTCCGGGGCGGTGTTCAGGTGGAACAGTGACGGTCAGGTCAAGGAAACTGACCTCGGCCTGGCGGTCACGCCCGAAAATACCGGCCTGGGTTTCGACTCGGGTCGTCGCGGTCAGAATGCGGTAGGGCGTGCCGATCTGGGTGGCAAAGGGCACCAAAGGCGCCGCGGTGCGGTCGGTGCAGGCGGCACCGAACATCACCAGAAGAACCAGACCGATACGGATCACCAGCGCACCCCCGAAACACGTCAGGGCCTGCCATAGCGGGAATGGCAACGGGTTGCTACAGGACGTAACGGCTCATGTCGGCGGATTTCGCCAGCGCGCCGATATTGCGGTCGACGAACTCGGCATCGACCGTGATCTCGGTTCCGGACTGGTCGGGCGCTGTAAAGGACAGCTCTTCGAACACCCGCTCCATCACGGTGTAAAGCCGCCGCGCGCCGATATTCTCGACCGACTGGTTCACCTCCGCCGCGATGCGGGCCAGCGCCGCGATGCCGTCTTCGGTGAAGGTCACGGTCACCTCTTCGGTGGCCATAAGCGCGGTGTATTGGCGGGTCAGCGCATTATCTGTTTCGGTCAGGATGCGCACAAAGTCCTCTTCGGTGAGCGCGCGCAGCTCCACGCGGATCGGCAGACGGCCCTGCAACTCGGGCAAAAGATCCGAGGGTTTGGCGATATGAAACGCGCCCGAGGCGATGAAGAGGATATGATCGGTCTTGACCGGTCCGTGCTTGGTGCTGACGGTCGTACCCTCGATCAGCGGCAGCAGGTCGCGCTGCACGCCTTCGCGGCTCACATCGCCGCCCTTCACGTCGGACCGCGCGCAGACCTTGTCGATCTCGTCAAGGAACACGATGCCGTTCTGTTCCACGGCCTCAAGTGCTGCGGCGCGCACGGCCTCGTCATCCAGAAGCTTATCGGCCTCTTCCCCGATCAGGATCTCGTAGCTTTCCGCCACACTCAGCCGCTTGCGCGTGGTGCGCTGGCCGAAGGCTTTGCCGAAGATATCGCCCAGGTTCATCATGCCGCCCATATTCGCACCAGGCTGACCCGGCATTTCGAACATGGGCATCTGCGGCCCGGTATCGGCCAGGTCGAGCTCGATCATGGTGTCGTCCAGCTCGCCCGCGCGCAGTTTCTTGCGGAACATCTCGCGCGTGCCCTCGCGCGCGTCTTCGCCAGCAATCGCGGCAATTACCCGGTCTTCGGCCGCCTGGTGCGCGCGGGCCTTCACATCCTCGCGCATGTGCTCGCGCGTCATGGCGATAGAGGTATCCATCAGATCGCGGATGATCTGTTCCACGTCCCGGCCGACATAACCCACTTCGGTGAACTTGGTGGCCTCGACCTTGATGAAGGGCGCGCGGGCCAGCTTGGCAAGGCGGCGGCTGATCTCGGTCTTGCCGACGCCGGTCGGGCCGATCATCAGGATGTTCTTGGGATAGACCTCGTCTCGCAGATTGTCCGCCAGCTGCTTGCGCCGCCACCGGTTGCGCAGGGCGACGGCGACCGCCCGCTTGGCATCTTTCTGCCCGATGATGAAGCGGTCCAGCTCATGGACGATTTCGCGGGGGGTGAGGTCGGTCATATGATTTCCTTGGTGCCAAAATTCTTGCGAGAATTTTGGTAAGAGTTTCCGGAAAACTCTTACCCGCCCAGACGTTCGACGGTCAGGTTTCCGTTCGTATACACACAGATATCCGACGCGATCGCCATGGCACGGCGGGCGATCTCTTCGGCGCCCAGGTCCGTGTCCATCATCGCCCGGCCAGCGGCGAGGGCATAGTTGCCGCCCGATCCGATGGCGGTCACGTCGTGTTCGGGCTCCAGCACGTCGCCCGCGCCGGTGATGACATACATCTGCGCCCCGTCCGACACGATCAGCATCGCCTCGAGCTTTTGCAGGTACTTGTCAGTGCGCCAGTCCTTGGCCAGTTCCACGCAGGCGCGCTGCAACTGGCCCGGCGTCGCCTCGAGCTTGGCCTCGAGCCGTTCGAGCAGGGTGAACGCATCCGCGGTCGATCCGGCAAATCCCGCGATCACATCATAGCCGCCCGGCGACAGGCGGCGCACCTTGCGTGCGGTGCCCTTGATCACGGTCTGGCCCAAGCTCACCTGCCCGTCGCCCGCAATGACCACCTCGCCACCTTTCTTGACGCCGATGATGGTCGTGCCGTGCCAGCCGGGAAAATCGCTGTCTGCTATGCACTGCGTCATGGGGGCCTCCTCTGGTTGACACCCGATATGGGACGCGGATGCGCAAACGACAAGGGCGCCCGCATGGGGCGCCCCTGGCAGTCACGGATCACATGCGATCAGATCGACTCTTCGATCCAGCTTTGCAGCGCGGCCTTGGGCGCAGCGCCGGCGCGGTTCGAAATCACCTGGCCGTCCTTGAAGATGAACAGCGCGGGGATGCCGCGCACACCCATGGCGGCGGCGGTGTTGGGGTTCTGGTCCACGTCCACCTTGGCGATCTTGACCTTGCCGTCCATCTCGGACGACAGCTCTTCCAGTGCCGGGCCGATCTGCTTGCACGGGCCGCACCATTCGGCCCAGAAATCCACCACGACGGGGATATCGGAGTTCTTCACCTCGGTATCGAAGGTGTCATCGGTCACTGCAACGGTCGCCATCGGGCTTCTCCTGTTTGCCAAATATCTTGAGGGCGGAAGGTATGGACCCCGCCAGACAAGGTCAAGACAGCCCGGCGCGCTGCAAGCTCTCGTGAACGATGCGTTCGGGAAGCCACATGAGGCTGTTCGTCCGGGTCCAGAGGATCGCGGTGTCGATCTGTCGGTCGGGATAGATCCCGGCCAGCGCGTGGGCATAGGCGCCCATCTGGCGCAAGAGACCCTCGGGGCAGGTTTCGGGCGTGTCGGGCACCACGGCATTCGTCTTGAAATCGACCGCGCGTACCCGATCGTCCGCGATCATCAGCCTGTCGATCGTACCCACGAGTCGGCGCCCACCCAGCTCTGCGCTGACCGGGACCTCGGCCAGCGCGTCATCGGCAAAGATCCAAGCCAGCTGCGGATGTGTCAGAACTGCGCGCGCCTCCGACAGGATGTCGTCCCGTTCGGCGGGATCCGTGTCGAACGCCGCTAGGATCACGCGCGTGGCCTCTGGCCAGTCGGACGGGGGCATGGCCGGCAGCCGCTCAAGCAGCAGGTGTACCATGGTGCCGCGCAGCTTGGCACGCGCGTCGTCAAGTCCCTCGGCCCCGGGCAAGGCCTTGGCGCCGCCCAGATCCGACGGGCTGAGAAGATCCGGCGCCGGTTCGACCGGCGGGGCGGGTGACCGGAACCGGGCGGGTAGCGTGACGTCCGGACCGGTCTTGGATTGTTGCTCGGTCATGGGCAGGTCGACCCACTGCCCTTCCTCCAGCCGCAGACCATTGTCGAAGGGAAACGCGAAGGGCAGTCCGCCCGCATGGCCCAGCGCTGCGGCGACCCGGCTGTGCCAATCTTCGCCCTCCTTGTCGACCTCGCCCGCGCCGCAGACGATCAGCCAGCTTTCCGCGCGGGTCATGGCGACGTAAAGCAACCGGTCCCGTTCATCGCGATCCGCCGCCACCCGATCATCCCTGGCCCGGACCATCGGGGCCGGCAGATCATCCTTGCCCATGCGCCAGACCGGTGTGCCGTCGATGCCGAGGATCCGGTCGCGCATTTGGTCCTGCCGCTTTGCGCTGTCGGGCAGGATGACGATCGGCGCCTCGAGCCCCTTGGCCCCGTGCACGGTCATCACGCGCAGCTTGTCGCCCGCGCCCTCCATCTGCCGCTTGATCTCCAGCTCGTCGGCGACCGCCCATTCCAGGAATCCGGTCAGGCTGGGCACGTTGCTGCGTTCATAGGAGAGCGCCTGGGCCAGAAGCGCATCGATCCCGTCCTCGGCCTCGTCGCCCAACCGGGCGATCAGATGCTTGCGCCCTTCATGCCGGGTCAGGATCCGTTCGATCAAATCGAAGGGCCGCAGGAAGTCGGCCTGTCCACGCAGATCGTCGAGCACAGCCATCACGCCGGGATATTCGTCTCTGTTCCGGCGCAACTCGGGCCACAGGTGATCGCTTTTGCGCGGTTGGGCCAGGCGATACAGGTCATCCTCGGACCAGCCGAAAAGCGGTGATTTCAGTACGGTGGCCAGCGACAGGCTGTCCTCGGGCGTGGCGAGAAAGGACAAGAGCGCAATCAGGTCGCGCACCGCGATCTCGGCCCCGACCTTGAGCCGGTCGGCACCGGCCACGGGCAGGTCGGCCTGTTTGCAGGCTCGGATGATCTCGTGAAACAAAAGGCTGCGCTTCTGGACCAGGATCATCACGTCGCCCGCGGTGATCGGCCGGGCCGATTGCCCGTCATCGGCTGGCAGGGGTGTCCCGATCATGGCCTTGAGCTGTGCGGCGATCCGTTCGGCCAGTTGCACGGCATGGTGGTGCGCGCCGGGTCGGTCGACGGGGTCGAACCAGGGGCTGTCCTCGGGCTCTTCGGTCTTGTCGATCATGGGCCAAAGGTCGACCCGGCCAGGCTTGTCGGATTTGAAGGCCCGGTGCGCCGCATCCGAGAACCCGGCCCGTTTGCGCCCCCGGAAACAGGCATCGACGGTGCGCAGGATCGCCCCGGCCGAGCGGAACGAGTACGCCAGCTGCCTGTCCCAGAGTCTGTCACCCACGGCCGCAAGCCCTGTGCCGAACTCATCCTGCATCCGGTCGAAACCACCGGGATCCGCCCCGTGAAACGAGTAGATCGACTGTTTCTTGTCCCCCACGACGAAGATCGTGCGCTCGACATCGGACCGGGCCCCCTCGCCCGCAGTGAACTCTTGCGCCAGCTTTCGGATCACGTCCCATTGCGCGGGGCTGGTGTCCTGCGCCTCGTCGACCAGGATGTGGTCGATTCCGCCATCGAGCCGGAACAGAACCCAGGCCGCGACCGCCGGATCGGACAGGAGCCGTCGCGCGCGCAGGATCAGATCATCGAAATCGAGCCAGCCACGCGCCTCTTTCCGTGCTTCGTACAACGGCAGGAACGCCGCGGCAAAGCGGTGTAGACCAGCGGTTTTCCGGGCCGCCGCCAAGGCGATGCGCGTGTCGCGCGCGGCTTCGATCCGCAGCATGAACTGCTCCAGTCGGTCCAGCAGCGCGGGTGCCATCCTGCCCCGAGTGCCCTTGGTCGGAACAGAGCCTATCTTAGACGAAAACGGATCTGCTGCTTTAGAACCAGTCAGAAATGCAGATTCCAGGACAGGCAAGACCGATAGATCGCAGGCCAACGCCTCTCGCAGCTTGGCGGCCAGCTTCACATCGTTTGAACTGCCATTGGCCGAGACCTCGGCCACATCCTGCAATAGCGATGGCTCGTCGCCCAGGAACACTTGCGCCTCGAGAGTGGACTCGTCCATGCCGACAGGAACCCCCAAAAGACGGCGAGCGCCGTCAAGATCCAGGATCGGATCAAAGGCTTCGCGCTGGGCGGCAATGGCCGCCGCCAGCCCGTCAAAATCGCCATCGCCCATCGTGTCGGCCATCGCGGCGACCACGTCACGATGCGGACCCTTGGCCATCTCTTCCAGGATATCCTCGCGCAACAGCGCCGTCGTGCGCTCTTCCATCTCGGTGAATTGCGGGCTGACCCCGGCTTCGAGCGGGAAGCGCCGAAGCAGCGCGGCGCAGAATGAATGGATTGTCTGGATCTTGAGCCCGCCGGGCGTCTCGATTGCGCGGGCAAAAAGCGTGCGCGCCATCGCGATCCGCTCGGCGCTCAGGTCGCCCTCTTCCCCAAGCTGAGACAGCTCTGCGCGCAGGTCCGCCTTGGGCAGCATCGCCCATGCCCCGAGCCTGCGGAACAGGCGGTTCTGCATCTCGCTTGCCGCAGCCTTGGTGTAGGTCAGGCACAGGATATGCTGGGGCGACACGCCGTTCAGCAAAAGCCGCGCCACCCGGTCCGTCAGCACGCGGGTCTTGCCCGACCCGGCATTTGCCGACAGCCAGGTTGAGGCATCCGGACGGGCAGCCTGAACCTGCGCCTCGGTCGCGTCGTCCCGTCTCATGATCCGACCTCCGTTCCGACAGGGTCGTCGGTGGTATCCCATTCGCCGAACCGTGCAAGGTGGTCGTAATCGCTGCCAAAGCGATCCTTCTGCATTGCCCGCCGGGCGGTATAGCCGCGGTCGCGGTCGCGGTAGGCGCCGATCAGCTTCGTGAACTCGGCCAGCACCTGCGCGGTCGGCACCTCGTCCAGCGGGGCCGGCACCAGCTTGCCACCGGAGCCGAGCCCAATGAAAACGGCTTCGGCCACCGGGGCAGGGTCGACGTTTTCGAACTGCCCGTGTTCGGCGATCATCGCCTCGAGCAGAAGCTGCTTGTCAAAGGCCTTTTGTTCTTTCTTCGTGGGCGGGCTGCCGGTCTTGTAGTCGTAAAGAAGGATCTCGCCGGTATCGGACAGGTCGATGCGGTCGGCCTTTGCGGTCAGGCAGAAATCGAATTCCGGCAAAATCAGGTGACCTTTCCGCTCGAATGCCGTGGGCCGCGCACGGCTCTGCCGCTCGTGTTCTTCGGCGACGAATCGATCCGCCACGCGGCGCAGGCCAGCGGCCCATGTTTCGCGCGCAAGATGCCAGGGCACCTTCGCATCAAGCCTGTCCCGGGCCATGCGCAGCAACGTCTCGGGGCGCAGATCGCCGGACCGGATGAACGCCTCCAACACGTCATGCACAACGATCCCGCGCATCAGCGCATCGGGTGCGCGCATCAGCGGGTCAAGTGGCAACAGCCGCAGCACGCGCCGGGCGTAGATCGCATAGGGATCGCGGATCAGCGTCTTGATCTCGGTCACCGAAAGCCGTTTCGGCCGCGCGGTTTCAGGCGGTTGTGGCGAAGGGCGCGGTGCGCGGCAGACGGGCGGCGACGCATCGAGGACAGAGGCAAAGCCCAGCCATTCCGCGCCGCGTGCGCGCATGGCATCCAGCATCTCGGGACCACCTTCGTCGGGCAGACCGGACAACAGATTGATCAGACGATTGATCCAGCGCGACGGTACGGTTTCCGCGTCATCCGACCGTTTGGATCGGGTCAGCCAGACCTCGGTTGCGCCGATGGCCTGCTGGAAGTCTTGGGCCGACAATCCGATCCGACGTTCCGGCAACAACAGCCCGGCCCGGTCCCGCAGCTTGCGGTTCAGCCACGGGTCGGGCGCGGGGGCCTCGGGCCAGCTGCCCTCGTTCAGACCGCCCAGGATCATCAGGTCGGCCCCCTGCACCCGCGCTTCGAGCGTGCCCCAGATCAGGATGCGGGGATGGGGCGCGTCCCTGTCGCGCAGCTCACCCCGTGATAGGACGGCACCGAACAGGTCGGCATAGTCCGCCGCGCTCAGATCGCCACCCGCATCCGCCGTCGCCAGAAGCCTGTCCACCGCCGCGCGCGTTTCGATCCCGGCGCGTTCGTCCCAAAGGGTTCCGCTGCCCGTGCCCTCGGGTCCGTGTGCCAGCCGTTCCGAAAGCGCGACATGCATCCCCAGCAGTGTGCCCAGTGGCTGCACCCCGCCTTGGCGCTGCCCGCAGAAACAGTCGATAACCCATTCGATCCAGGTTTCGGCCTCGGGCCGTTTCAGGGCCTTGGCCCAGGCCCACAGGGCGGCCTTGTCGGGGTAGGGCACACCTTTCTTGCGGAGCCAAAGTTCCAGTTCGCGGGTCAGCAGAAGATGCGGACCACGGTCCGCCCCGCTGTGGCACAGCGGGTGCTTGAGCACGGTCAGAAGCAGCTCTGACGTCAAATCCTGCAGGAACAGTGACGCAACATGGCGCAGGAACCGCCCTGGTGCCGTCAGTTGAAGTGGCGTCCCCGCGCTGTCGTCGGGCAGGATGCCCCACCGGTCCAAAGCGGCAGTGACCTGCCGTGTCAGCATCCGGTCCGGCGTGATCAGCGCGGCGGTCTGCCCGTCCTCGGCCGCTTGGCGCAGCCGCAGCGCAATGGCAAGCGCCTCGGCGCGGGCGCTGGGCGCTTCGACAAGGGTCAGATGCCCGGTGGCGGCCTCGAGTTCCGGGCCCAGCTTGGGGCCGTCCTGCAACCAGGCGTCTGTCACCGGCGCAGGCCTGAGTGCCAGAGAGATGAGCCGATTGGTGGCCGGGTGCGGCGCCGTGTGGTCCGACCATCGGGAAATATCGTCACTGTTCAGGCCAAGATCCTGCATGAGCCGGTAAAACCGGAACTGTGGATGGTCCTCGGCCGACAGCCCGCTTCCATCCCGCTCGAGCGCATTCCAGACCGCGCGCGGCATGTGGAAGTCGAACCCCGGCAGGATCACCGCGCCCTGCGGGAGCCGAGAGACGGCCCCCATCAACAAGTGGGTCGTGCCCCGCGATCCCGTCGATCCGGCTAGGATGACCGGGTGATCCGGCGGATCGCCCTGCCAGGAGTGGGCCAACCGCTCGGCGGCCTGACGTTGCTGAGCGGCGGCATCAGGCTCTGTCTCGGCCCGATCGAGGTAATCCTGAACGATGCTCAGAAAGGTCTTGGCCCGGTCCCAGTGACCCGAGGTGTCGCTCACGTCGAGCCCACGGATCGCATCGGCAGAGACGCCTTCGCCCTGCATCTCGTCGAACAGCGCCGCCAGGCTGTCGGCCAGGTCGAAGAGCGACGCACGCGGCGCAAGGTCTGGCGCGTTTGCCAGCAATTGGTCGACAAGCGTTGTCAGTTCGATCCTGCGCCGCAGCGGATCGGCTGGCGGCGGAACCGGGTGGCGCGGATCGAGCGCGGGCAGATCCGTGACCAGCCGGATACGGGGCAGGAACCCGGCGGGCCCTTCGACAAAGACCGTTTCGATCCGCCGGCGCATGCGGGCGGTGTTCACGATCAGCTCGACCCGGGCCATGGCGTCAGGTGGCTGGCCGTCAAGACGGGCGCGTAGACCGTCCACCAACGCGCGCGGAAAATCGACGCCGGGCTCCATGGCAAAGACACGGGGCTGCATTTGCGCATCAAACATCGCTGCGCTCCAGCAAGGTTTCGGCCAGGGCGATGCCCTCGGGTCTGCCGACATCGCACCATGCGCCGGGATAGGTCACGGTGAACAGGCGTCTTGCGGCGATCATCTCTTTCCAGACCTCGCGCAAGGAAAACACCGTCGCATCAATATCCTGCAGCCGCCCGGTGCGCAGGATCTGTGCGCCCGTATAGATATCGCCCGGACCGCGGCTGGCGCGGCCGTCGCGATCGGTCAGGAAATCGCCCGGGCCCCCATGTCCGTATGCCCGGGTCTTCGGCACGCACAGCAAAAGCGCCTCCATCCTCGTGCCGTCCCAGGCCGCGCGCAGAATGTCGAGCGGATTGGGCCCGGCCCAGACAGCATCGCTGTTCAGCGTCATGACCGGGTCGGCCTTCAGAAGCGGCAGGGCTTGTTTCAAGCCGCCACCGGTCTCAAGCACCTCTGGCGTTTCGTGCGACAGCAGGACATTCCGTCCCTGCAGATGCCGCGCGATCTGTTCGGCGCGGTAATGGGTGTTCACGACCACCCGCGGCACATCCTGCGTCAGGTCAAGCGCATGATCGAGCAGCGCCTTGCCCCCCACTTCGATCAGCGGTTTCGGGCGCGTTGCGGTGAGCGCGCCCATGCGGGTGCCGAAGCCGGCGGCAAAGATCAGGATGGCATCCGGCATGGCGACCTCAGCTTGGACAGGTAGGCGGGATGCGGCGGGGGCAGGGCCTGTTTCAACACGGGTTCGATATCCGCCAGAGCCGGGTGCGCCAGGCAGGTCATCAAGTGGCCCCATACGCGGGGGATCATGTCGATATAGCGCGACTTGCCGTCCCGCTGCGACAGCGCCGCGAAGATCCCCAGGATACGCAGGTTGCGCTGCGCGCCAAGCACATGGACGGCTGTCACCAGTGCCCCATGGGCCAGCCCGGTTGCATCGGAAAAGCGCCTTATCAGGCTCTGATCCAGCCCGGGCGACAGATCACGACGCGCATCCTGGATCAGGGAGGCAAGATCATAAGCGGGGTGGCCGGCCATCGCGTCTTGAAAATCCAGAAGCCCCATCCGTGCGACGCCCCGGCGATCCGGCAGCCAGATCAGGTTCTCGGCATGGAAGTCGCGCAGGCCGAGGCTGTCCTGGCGGTCGGCGTGCCGGGTCAGCAGCTCTGCGAACCGGTCCCGGACCGGGCCGGCATCGGCCCCGGGCGCATACCAGTCAAAGGCCGGATCCACGGCCGCGGCCATGAAGGACGGGGTGTAGCGCGGCAGGTCCTCTGGGCAGGGCGTGCGGGCCAGTGCCGCAAGCGTGTCGACGGCGGCGGCATAGAGCGCAGGCTCTCGGGTCGGGTCGTCGTCGCACAACCGCGCGACCAGCGCATCACCCAGATCTTCGAGCAGGATCATGCCATTGGCCGGGTCGCGGGCCAGGATGCGGGGCGCGCTGAAACCGTGGCTTTCCAGGTGCCCAGCGATTTTCAGGAAAGCGGTGTTGCTGGCCGCCGCGTCCGGTCCGGTCATCATGAGCACGGACGTTTCTATCCTGTCAGGCCGGAACAGTCTCACATATCGGCGAGACGAGGCGTCACCGGCAAGCGCTGCGCGCCGTGCCCCGTCCCATCCGGCACGTGCGAGAAAGCGGTCGACCGGATCAGCCATGTGCCCGCTCCGTCTTCAGCGATGCCAGTCTGTCGTCCCAATCGCCCTGCGCCCAGGACAGGGTGATCCGACGCGCGCTGTCGGACAGGGTGTCGAACCGCAGGTGAAGCGCGGTGTCGGGCGTGTCTGGGCCCAGCCGATCGGGCCATTCGATCAGGCAGATCGCGCGCTCCATCGCCTCGTCCAGACCCAGTTCCATGACCTCGGACACGTCGGTGAGACGATAGAGATCGCTGTGCCAGATCTCACCCGTCCCTGTGTCGTAGGTCTGCACCAATGTGAAGGTGGGTGAAGGCACGTCCTCGGGGGTATCCATCTGCGACTGGATGAGCGATCGGGCGAAATGGGTTTTGCCCGCGCCGATCTCGCCCTCGAGCAACAGAACGTCGCCCGGCCGCAAAAGGCCGCCAATCATCGCGGCAAGCTCTGCCGTTTTCCGGGGCGAGGGCAGGTCGATCTGGAAACAGGGGCGCACCATGGTGCCGACACTACAATCTGCCGGGCCCACCGCAAGACCGGCTATAGCAAGACCGAGGGTTGTGCCCGTCGGGACGCGACCGTCGGCGACATGCCCGAGACGGGCAGGAATCCGATCAGCGTTCCGCCGCCGGAAATCGGGCTGATCGAGCAGGTCATCGGCTGGCCGGATTTCAGGACCACCTCTGTTTGCCAGGGCAGGCGTTCGCCCGACGCCCCGACGAAATCGCGCAAATCGCCCCAGACCGGGCTCGGCTCGCTGGCGTCCATCCAGTGACGTGTGGCGTCGAGGATCGTCACCGCGGCAAAGCTGCTGTCGGGATCGCAGTCCCACAGCGACCGGTACGCCGCGTTGGTCATCATCAGAACTCCCTCGGACGAAAACACCGCAAGGGCTTCGTGCAGCGTGTCGAGCACTAGCTGGTTCTGTTCCATCTCGGCGCGGAAGCGTCGGGTCAGCGACACCTCGGCGCTGATGTCTTCGAGCAGGAAGGCGATGGCGCCGTCCGGATGGGGACGACCCGACAGCCGGTAGGTCTGACCCGAGGCCAGTGTCCAGGTTTCGCTGTAAACCCCGTTGATCGCGGCCATCACGAGATCGCTGATCTGGTCGCGCCAATCGGCGTAGTTCTTGGGCTCTGGCATGATCTGGTGATCGCGCAGCTGGTCGAAAAAGGATTGCAGTTTGGGACGCGCGCTCAGGAATTCGGGGGACAGGTGCGTCAGGTCGATCAGGGCCGGGTTGAACAGCGCAAGCCGACGTTCCCTGTCGAAGATCGCAAGCCCCGTCGACAGGTGGGCAAATGTCTTTGTCAGCGTCTGCACGAAGTTGCGCTGGGCGACTTCGGCCTGGACGACCCGGTCGATACTGGTCGCGTGCCCGTACCAGGCACCGTCCTCTGCCCGGCTTTGCGAGACGTCGAACCAAAGTTCCTTGCCCGTGTCCGGAGGAGTCAGTGCCCGGCGGCCGCACAGATCGGCCCCTGTGCTGCCGTCCTGGCCGTGAAACAGCGCCCGGGGCGGGGTGGTGCCGGTGTCATGCCGGTTGAAGCGCATCCGGTCCGACAGTCTCCAATAGGCCGGGTTCGCCCACAGAACATGGCCGTCGGCGTCAGCTTTCCACATGGGTTCCGGCGCGCTGTCGGCGATTTCAGCCAATGTGTTGCGGTCTTCGGTCAGACTGTGGACCAGCTGCGTCGTCAGCGCGGCATCGGACTGTGTGCTGGGCTCGCGCAGGGTCAGCCGAAGAACAGATCCCCACCGTTCCACATCAAGGCGCGCGGCGTCGATCACCCCCTGTGCCGAGGCGGCATCGTACCCTGGACCCGCAGCCTGGTCGGGATGCCGGGGAAGCCCGGGAAAGCGTGGCTTCAGCGCCGCCCACAGCCCGATCCAGTGATCTTCCTGCCGGTCGAGCGCGGCAAGGAACTGGCGCCCCTCCGGACTGGCGTCCACCAGGGCCGTTCCGTCGAACAGGAAGGTCATGCCGCCGCCCCGCACGGAGCGCGGCGGCACCGCCGCGGAGCGCCGCATCCACATCCGTGCCAGCGCCAGAAGCACCAGCCCGGTTCCCAGGCTGACGGCGGCGATCTCGATCAGCAGAATGGCATCGAAAGACATGGGCATGTCCCGCTCGGAACGGTTTGCCACAAGCTTCGGAAGCGGAGGGTTAACAAATGGTTAATCGTGCGCCGATCAGACCTCGATGGGCCGGTTTTCCCCAAGGGGCACGGCATTTTCGCCACGCTGCCCGTCGATCTTCGTCCGGGGCCATACCAGTTCGACGATGGCCCCGCAGCGCTCGGGCTGGTCCTTGGCGGGAAGAAAGGGATCGGCACCGTTGGCAAAGCTGATCTCGGCCCCTGTGCGTTCGAGCAGCGTCTTGGCAATGAACAGGCCAAGCCCCATGCCGTCGTATTCCGGGCGCCGCCGGTCCGATCGCTCACCGCTGCGGCGCGCGACGAACGGATCGCCGATCCGGCCGATGAGGTTCTGCGGAAAGCCCTGCCCGTCATCCATGATCCGGATCGTCACCGTGTCGTCGGACCAGGCGGATTCGATCCAGACATTCTCGCGGGCGAAATCCACCGCGTTCTGGATCAGGTTGCGCAGCCCGTGGATAAGCTCGGGCCGCCGCAGGATCGACGGTTGGGTGAAACCTCCGCCCTGATCGGGCCGTTCGTTGAAATGGATCGCCTTGCCCCGCTCGGCATGGGGGCCCGCCGCCTCACGGATGACGGCGGCTAGCGGCGCCTGCCGCATTTGCAGGTCGTCCTTTCCAGTGCGCCCCATGGAGCGCAGGATATCGCGGCATCGGTCGGCCTGGTCACGGATCAGCTCGGCGTCCTCGCGCAGGTCCGGGCGGTCATCCAGTTCTTCCATCAGTTCGGCACTGGTCAGCTTGATCGTCGCAAGGGGAGTGCCCAGCTCGTGCGCGGCAGCGGCCACGACGCCGCCCAGGTCGGTCAGCTTCTGTTCGCGCGACAGGGCCATTTGCGTGGCCGCAAGCGCCTCGGACATGACGTTCATCTCGGACGTCACGCGGCGGGAATAGAGACTGAGAAAGGTCAGTGCGATCACGATGGCCGCCCAGTTTCCGAATAGGAATATGTCCGGGATCCGCAGGATGAACCCTTCCTGCGTGCGCAGGGGCAGGTGGAACTCGGCCAGAAGCGTGACCAGCACCACCGCGGTCACACCCAGAAAGATCGTGGCGCGCAGCTGCATCACCACAGCGGCCACGGTGACCGGGCCCAGCAGCATCAGCGCGAACGGATTGTGCAGGCCACCCGTGAGGTAGATCAGGAAGCTGAGCTGCAACAGGTCGAACAGCACCATCAGGAAATTCTCGGCCTCGGACAGGCGCTTGTTCTCGGGGAACAGGAAGATGGCCAGGAGGTTGCCGATGACAGAGATGCCCACGGTCAGGTAGCACAGGCCCATTTCGATCTGCAGGTTGAACAGCCGCTCTGCCACCGTCAGCGCGGCGAGCTGCCCCGCGATGGCAACCCAGCGCAGGGTGATCAGCGTGCGCAGCCGGATGTAGCTGCCCCGCGAGGTCGTCCAAAGAAGGCCCGGACCCGTGTCGCTCATGTGCGCGCCTGTGTCTCTTGCATGTCTGTGGCCGATTGTTAGGTCTGACGAACAAATAGCGCAACTTAGCAGAGGGTCCGCCCCGATGAAGACCAGCACCTATGCCATTGCCGCGGCCGCCGCGGTTGTCGCCGCGATCGGCGGTTTCTGGGTCGCCTCCATGGACAGGTCCGAAGACCAGTTTGCCCAGTGCAGGGTGGGGCAGGTAGCGGGTGGCTCGGACCAGATCGGCGGGCCCTTCACCCTCGTCTCGGAAACCGGCGAAACGGTGACGAACGAGGACGTGATCACCGAACCGTCGCTCCTCTATTTCGGCTATACCTTCTGCCCCGATGTCTGCCCGCTCGACACCGCGCGGAATGCCGAGGCGGTTGCGATCCTCGATGAACGCGGGGTTCAGGTGCAGCCGGTCTTCATCTCTGTGGATGCTGGCCGTGACACGCCCGAGACTCTGGCGGCCTTTACCGACAACCTGCACCCCCGCATGGTGGGGCTGACCGGGTCCGAGGAGCAGATCAAGGCGGCCAGCCAAGCCTACCGGACGTATTATAAAGTTCAGGAAAGTGACGACCCCGATTACTACCTGATCGACCACTCGACCTTTTCCTACCTCGTCCTGCCCGAGCACGGGTTCGTCGAATTCTTCCGGCGTGATACACCGCCCGAGCAATTGGCCGATCAGATTCAATGCTTTGTGGATGCGATGTGACGCTGCGAAGGTTTGACGCATGGGGGGGTGCGGGCTAGAAGTTTCTACCAGCACTCACAACCCGGAGGGTCCCGCATGCCCGCAGATGCCCAAATCGATCTGGGAGAAGACCGAAGCCTTCTCTTGGTCGACGATGACGAGCCGTTTCTGCGGCGCCTTGCCAAGGCGATGGAAAAGCGCGGTTTCGAGGTCGAGACGGCCGGGTCCGTTGCGGCAGG
>PR_CR_10_Liq_1_inCRDRAFT_1001085_pt1 | contig 15896 bp, 16 predicted proteins | sample PRCRCaboRojoPR_3_FD_10241 | JGI IMG/M metagenome (IMG submission 10241)
AGCGAAGTGGTCTACCTCGAGCTCGAAGTCGAAGGCATCCGACAGTAACCCCATCCAGTCGATATCAGGGAGCAACCAATGGCCAGGATTCTTGTCCTCTACTACTCGATGTACGGCCACATGGAGACCATGGCCCAGCGCATCGCCGATGGCGCACGGGGCGTGGACGGCACCACAGTGACCATCAAACGCATTCCCGAGACCATGGATGCCGAGGCGTTCGCGGCGGCGGGCGGCAAGACCGACCAGAGCGCCCCGGAGGCCACACCGGCCGAACTGGCAGACTACGATGCCATCCTCCTGGGCACACCGACCCGTTTTGGCAACATGGCCGGCCAGGTCCGGACTTTTCTGGATCAGACCGGCGGGCTGTGGGCAGAAGGCAAACTCGCCGGCAAGGTCGGTAGTGTCTTTACCTCGACCGGCACCGGTGGTGGTCAGGAGCAGACCATCACTTCGAGCTGGATCACCCTGGCCCACCACGGCATGGTGCTGGTGCCGCTGGGTTACACCAACCCGGTGCAGTTCGACATCTCCACCGTCAGTGGCGGCACGCCGTATGGGGCGTCGACCATCGCCGGGGGTGACGGCTCAAGGCAGCCCGACGACAAGGAACTCGAGATCGCCCGCCACCAGGGCGAGAAGGTCGCCGAGGTCGCAGTCAAGCTGCACGGCTGAGGCAAAGGGCGGCTTGACCAGGGCCGGGCCGGTGACCGACCGGTCCGGCTTTTTTGTGGCCGATGCGAAGGGACTGGTGGGCCGTCAGGGACTCGAACCCCGAACCTACTGATTAAGAGTCAGCTGCTCTACCAATTGAGCTAACGGCCCTGAGAGAAATGGGGTGAGCGATGGGACTTGAACCCACGACCACCGGAGCCACAATCCGGAGCTCTACCAACTGAGCTACGCCCACCATTGTCAACTTTGTCCTGCCCGGTGACTGGTCGGGGTGGAGGGATTTGAACCCCCGACATCCTGCTCCCAAAGCAGGCGCGCTACCAGACTGCGCTACACCCCGCCGTGATCGCAGGCGCCCCGCGGCCGACTGACCGAGAGAAGCAGGATAATACTCAGCGCGCCATAGGCGGTCAATGTGCGTATACTCCGCCCCAGCGCAAGGAGTAACGCTTAGATGACATTCGATTCCTTCGGCCTGCGTGCCGAACTGCTCGACGCCGTCAAGGCATCGGGATACACCACCCCCACCGCCATCCAGCAACGCGCCATCCCGGCCATCACCCAGGGCAACGACCTGCTTGCCGCCGCACAGACGGGCACCGGCAAGACCGCTGCGTTTACCCTGCCCCTGCTGCATCGCCTCGCCGCGCAACGCCCGGCAGGTAAGGGTCGGCCGGTTCGCCTGCTGGTCGTCGCCCCCACCCGCGAGCTGGCCGCGCAGATCCATGAAAGCGTCAAGAACTACGGCCGGGATCTGCCGCTGAAATCCGCCGTGGTCTTTGGCGGTGTCGGCATGCAACCCCAGATCGACCGGCTGCGTCGGGGCGTTGATGTGCTCATCGCCACGCCGGGCCGGCTCCTCGACCACCTCCAGCGCGGCCATGTCCGGCTCGATCGCCTTGAGACCGTGGTACTGGACGAAGCGGATCGGATGCTCGACATGGGGTTCATCCACGACATCCGACGCTTGCTCAAGCAGCTGCCACGCGAGCGTCAGACGCTTTTGTTCTCGGCGACCTTCTCGAGCGAAATCCGCCGACTGGCCAGCGGCATGTTGCAGGACCCGGTGGAAATCGATGTCGCGCCCCGCAACAGCGCCGCCGAGACGGTCGCGCAGAAGGTCTACCGCCTCGACAAGGCCAAGAAGCGCCAACAGCTCAGCCAGCTGATTCACGAGGGCGACTGGCAACAGGTCCTGGTCTTCACCCGGACCAAGCACGGGGCCAATAACCTCAGCCGGCAACTGGACAAGGACGGGCTGAGCGCCGCGGCCATCCATGGCAACAAGAGCCAGAGTGCCCGGACCCGAGCGCTGGATGGCTTCAAGCAGGGCCAGGTGCGGGTTCTGGTGGCCACCGATATCGCCGCCCGGGGGCTCGATATCGATCAGCTGCCCCATGTGGTGAACTACGACCTGCCCCAGGTGGCCGAGGACTATGTCCATCGCATCGGCCGCACGGGAAGGGCCGGCAACGTGGGCGAGGCCATTTCGCTGGTGGCCCCCGAGGAGAACAAACTGCTCAAGGGCATCGAGCGGCTGCTCAAACGCCCACTGGAGCGGGCCGAGACCACGGTCTGAACCCTGGATCATGGCGCGCCCGGCAGGACTTGAACCTGCAACCCTCGGCTTAGAAGGCCGATGCTCTATCCGGTTGAGCTACGGGCGCCCTGTGAGCATTGTAGCGCAAACACAGCCGGCGTAGAGTTCGCGCCCTATCGGGCTGAACGGGTGACAGGACAGGGTATGAGCGCAGCCATCATCGACGGCAAGGCAATCGCCGCGGATATTCGCGAACGGCTGACCGATCGGGTCAATGACCGGATCCGGGCCGGGCAGCGCCCGCCGGGGCTGGCGGTGGTACTGGTTGGTGACAATGCCGCCTCTTCGGTCTATGTCCGCATGAAACGCCGCGACTGCGCCCAGGTGGGGTTTGTATCCCACGACCATGACCTGCCCGCCGACACCGACCAGGCGGCGCTACTGGCGCTGATCGACCAGCTCAACGCCAGCCCCGAGGTCCACGGCATCCTGGTACAGCTGCCACTGCCCGATCACATCGATGCCCAGGCGGTCATCGAGCGCATCGATCCGGCCAAGGATGTGGATGGTTTCCATCCGCAAAACGTCGGCCGGCTGGTCCTGCGTCTGCCGGGGCTGCGCTCCTGTACGCCCCATGGTGTGATGACGCTGCTCGCCCACACCGATACCCCGCTCGCCGGGGCCCGGGCCGTGGTCCTCGGCCAGTCCAACATCGTTGGCCGACCGATGGCATTGGAGTTACTCAATGCCGGCTGCACCGTGACCATCTGTCACAGCCGCACCCGGGATCTGCGCGCCGAGGTGGAACGTGCCGATATCCTGGTGGCCGCCGTGGGCAGGCCGGGATTTGTCCCCGGGGACTGGATCAAGCCCGGCGCCACGGTGATCGACGTCGGTATCAACCGCCTTGAGGACGGCAGCCTGGTTGGCGATGTGGATGAGCAGGCCGCCGAGCGGGCCGCCTGGATCACACCGGTGCCCGGGGGGGTGGGCCCGCTCACCCGGGCCACGCTACTCGAGAATACCCTGCAGGCTGCCGAAGCCCTGGATGGCTGAAAAGCGCGGGGCTTAAACCCGCTCAGTCACCGTGCTCGCGTAACATCGCCAGCGCCGCATCCAGGCGCTCTACCCCCAGCACCTCCATACCCTCGGGCGCCTGGCCGCGGGCCGGTGCGTTTTTGCTCGGCACCAGGGCCTTGGTAAACCCGTGCCGGGCGGCCTCGGCCAGTCGGTCCGGCCCGTTGGGGACCGGCCGGATCTCACCGGCGAGCCCCACTTCGCCGAATATCACCCAATCCTGCGGGATCGGCCGATCGCGCAGACTCGAGCTCACCGCCAGCAGCGCGGGCAGATCACTGGCCGTCTCGGCGATCCGCACGCCGCCGACCACGTTGACAAACACATCCTCACCATAGGTGCTGACCCCGGCGTGGCGCTGCAACACGGCGAGCAGCATGCCAAGGCGGTTACCATCCAGACCCACCGCAAGCCGTCGGGGATTGGACAACGGGCTCTCCGCGACCAGGGCCTGGAGCTCGAGCAGCAGCGGCCTTGTCCCCTCGCGGGTCACCAGAATGGCGCTGCCGGGCACCGGCTGCTCATGCCGGGATAAAAAAATGGCCGAGGGGTTTTTGACCTCTTTAAGGCCGGTGTCCTGCATGGCAAAGACACCCAGCTCGTTGGCGGCACCAAAACGGTTCTTGACCGCCCGCAGCAACCGGTAACGACTGCCGGAATCGCTTTCAAAATAAAGCACCGTATCGACCATATGCTCGAGCACACGCGGTCCGGCCAGTTGCCCTTCCTTGGTGACGTGCCCGACCAGAAACAACACCGTGCCGGTGCGCTTGGCAAACTGCACCAGCTGCGCCGCCGACTCGCGCACCTGGGCCACACCACCGGGTGCGGAACCCAGCTCGTCGCTGTGAATGGTCTGAATCGAGTCCACCACCAGCACATCCGGTTTCTCGCGGGCGGCGAGCTCGATGATGGCCTCGACCCGGGTTTCGGCCAAAAGCCGCAAATCGGCATCCACCACGCCCAGCCGCTCGGCGCGCATGCCCACCTGGCGCAACGACTCCTCGCCGGTGACATAAAGTGCGCCCTGACGCTGGGCCACCCGCGCGACGGCCTCGAGCAGCAGCGTGGATTTGCCAATCCCCGGATCGCCACCGAGCAAGACCACACCGCCGGCCACCAGCCCCCCGCCGAGGACACGATCAAGCTCGGCGATCCGGGTGGGGAAGCGCGCTTCCTGATCCCGCGGCACCTCGGCCAGGCGCTTGACCCCACTGTCACCGGCGTACTGGCCGGCCACACGTGTCGACCCGCGGCCCTTGGCGGTTGCAGGCGCCTGGAGCTGCTCTTCGAGGGTGTTCCATTGACCGCAGTCCGGGCATTGCCCGGCCCACTGCGGCGTCACCCCACCACAGGCGTTGCAGACGAATCGGGTTTTAACGCTGGCCTTGGCCATTATCCATCTCCCTGGCGGTAGACACGCTGGACCCGGGGGGTGAGCCGGCAGAAAAGCTCGTAGCTGATCGTCCCGCAATACCCGGCAACCTCGGTCGCCAAGGGGTCGGCGCCCCACAGCACCACCGGATCCCCCACCCGGGCATCGGGCACCGGGCGCAGATCCACCGCCAGCATGTCCATCGAGACCTTGCCGATCAACGCCGTCCGGCGACCGTTGACCACCACTGGCGTGCCGTCCGGGGCATGGCGCGGATAGCCATCGCCGTAGCCCATCGACACCACCCCGACGGGCATGGCCTCGGGGCAGACAAAGCGCGCCCCATAGCCCACGCCGTGGCCGGCGGGCAGGGTCTTGACCGAAACCAGACGGGCCTCGAGGGTCATCGCCGGTTGGAGCCGATCATGGATGGCGGCATCCGCAAAGGGCGAGGCCCCGTAGAGCATGATGCCGGGCCGGATCCATCCGGCCCGGGCCATGGGCCAGTGCAGCGTCCCGGCGGAGTTGGCAATGCTTGTCTGATCATCTGACACCGCATCCGTGGCCAGCGCCTGTTCGAGCGTCTCGACCTGGGTGGCCGTGGCCGATGCATCCGGCTCATCGGCACGGGCAAGATGCGTCATCCACCGCAGCTCACCCACCGCCGGCAGGGCTCGCAGGCGCTCGACCGCCGCGTCCGTCTCATCGGGCGAAAACCCCAGGCGTCCCATGCCGGTGTCGACTTTCAGCCAGCAGTCAATGGGCTGTGACGGCGCCGCGGCTGCCAGCGCCTCGATCTGCCATGGCTGATGGATGACGGCATCCAGTCGCCGCGCGGCGAATACGCCGATCTCGTCGGCGTCAAAGAACCCCTCGAGCAACACGATGCGTTGCTCGAGCCCGGCTTCGCGCAGGGGCAGCGCCTCTTCAAGGCAGCTCACGGCAAAGGCGTCGGTGAGATCACTGAGCGCATGGGCGACGGGCAACAGGCCGTGGCCATAGGCGTTGGCTTTCAAAACCGCCATGGTCCGGCCATCGGGTGCCGCGGCCCGGGCCATGGCCATATTGTGCCGCAGGGCGTCGAGATGGATCGTCGCCCGGGCCAAGCGGCTCATTGCCAGCCCCCGCCCCCGTAGCCGGCATCGGCGATGAAGTTCTCGAAACGGGTGAATTGCCCCAGAAAGGTCAGCCGCACCGTGCCCACCGGCCCGTTACGCTGTTTGCCAATGATGATCTCGGCGGTGCCGGTATCCGGACTGTCCTCGTTGTAGACCTCGTCGCGGTAGATGAACACGATGACATCGGCATCCTGTTCAATGGCGCCGGATTCGCGTAGATCGGACATGATCGGGCGCTTGTTGGGGCGTTGCTCGAGGCTGCGGTTGAGCTGCGAGAGCACCATGACCGGCACGCCCAGCTCCTTGGCCATGCCTTTGAGCGCACGGGAGATCTCGGAGATCTCGGCGGCGCGGTTTTCCTTGAACCCCGGCAGCTGCATGAGCTGGAGATAATCAACCAGGACCAGCCCCAGGCCGTGCTCGCGTTTGAGTCGCCGACAGCGGGCACGCATCTCGGTGGGGGTCAGCCCCGGCGTGTCGTCGATGAACAGATTGGCCTGGGAGAGCAGATTCATGGTGGAGGTCAGCCGCGGCCAGTCGTCATCCCCGAGCCGGCCGGAGCGGATCTTCTGCAGCTCGACCCGCCCCAGCGAGGCGAGCATGCGCATGGCGAGCGCGTCGGCCGGCATCTCCATGCTGAACACCGCCGTGGGCGGTCCCCCCTGCAGTGCGGCCGCCTCGGCGATGTTCATGGCAAACGTGGTCTTGCCCATGGACGGCCTTCCGGCGACGATGACCAGATCACCGGTCTGCAGCCCCGAGGTCATGCGATCGAGATCGGTGAATCCGGTCCCCAGTCCGGTGACATCGCTGTCCTGGTGATAGAGGGTGTCGATGCGGTCCACCACCTGGGGCAGGACATCGCGGACGCCCACAAACCCCTGACGGTTACGCCCCGATTGCTCGGCAATCTCAAAGATTCGCCGTTCGGCGTGATCGAGCAGATCCGCCGAGGTCCGCCCCTCGGGGTTGAAACCGGCGTTGGTGACATCGGTGCCGGCCTCGATGAGCTGCCGCAGGACCGACTGCTCCCGGACAATATCGGCGTAGGTGCGGATATTGGCGGCGCTGGGGGTGTCCCGGGCCAGCAGCCCCAGATACGCCAGCCCGCCGGCGTTCTCGAGCTCGTCGTTGGACTTGAGCCACTCCGAGAGGGTCACCGCATCCATCGGCTGGCCACCCTCGGCCAGCGACTCGATGGCGCGAAAGATCAGGCGATGATCGCGGCGGTAGAAATCATCCTCGGCGACCCGGTCGGCGACCTGATCCCAGGCCTTGTTGTCGAGCATCAGCCCGCCCAGTACCGCCTGCTCCGCTTCCAGCGAATGCGGCGGAACCTTGAGCGCGTCGGTGGGCGAGGCGTTGCGGGCTTCTGCCATGGTGGATCACGGAACGGCCGAAGCCGCCGGGATCAGGCCTCGCCGGTGACGTTAACGCTCACCGTGGCGTTGACATCGGCGTGCAGGTGCAACTCGATGCTGTACTCGCCCACCGCACGAATGGGCCCCTCGGGCATCCGTACCTCGTGGCGCGCCAGTGCCTCGCCCGCGGCGGTGACCGCATCGGCGACGTCCTGGGGGCCGACCGAGCCAAAGAGCTTGCCCTCTTCACCGGCATTGGCGGCGATGGTCACATTGAGCGCTTCAAGCTTCTCGGCCCGGGCCTGCGCGGTGGCCAGCTCTTCGGCGGCCTTGCGCTCGAGCTCGGCACGCTGTGCTTCGAAATAGGCGATGTTCTCGGCCGTCGCCGGTTTGGCCTTGCCCTGCGGAATCAGATAGTTGCGCCCGTAGCCGGGCCGCACGTTGACCTTGTCTCCCAGGCCGCCCAGGTTGGCGACTTTCTCGAGCAGAATGACTTCCATGATGGTATACCCCAGTCTTGTACGATTCGTATTTTATGCTGGCCGCGACAGCCGCGTGCGAAAATCCACAAAGGCATCTGCCAGCCCCAACAACGTCATTGGCCGCAGCATGAGCGGCAGAATCAGGTAAAACCCGATCAGCCAACCCACATGCCAGCCGCGTCGGGCCACCACCGCGTGGGCGACGGCCAGGGCCTGCAGCACGAACAACCCGCCGATCACCGTCCCGGCGTCGGCCATCAGCCCGGGCGGCGCAAAGCCACCGGCGAAAAGCCCCGCCAGCCCGGCGACCGCAAACCAGCGGGCAAAGCGCAGCTCGTGGAACTCCGCCCTGAATCCGCCCGGATTGTACAGCACCGCCTGCCACCAGCGGCCGAGCAACAGGCAGATCACCGCCACCGCCAGCATGTTCACCACCCACAGCCCGGTCAGCCTTGGCGCCAGCTGCGAAGCCGCCCGTTGCCATTCCGGCCCGGGCTCGCCCCCGGCAAGGGCCTGTGCCAGGGTGTTCAGCGTCTGCTGCCAGAAGGCCGTCGGGTCACCGTGCAGCCCATAGAAGGCCGCCACCCCCACGGCCGCCACCACGGCACCGGTCTGCAGCGCGAATGACAGCGATACGCTGCGCCGCAGGACCTCGGCGAGCAGCATCACCGGCAGCCAGATCAAGGCAATGGGCTGGAGCACCGCCGCGGGCATCCCCAACAGCAGGCCATAGAGCGGCCATAGCACAAGGGCCGCGCCGCCGGCGATCAGCGCCCCTTCGATCACCCCCCGGCGGAGGGTCACCAGCGCGATCACCGCGCCGCTTAGCCAGAACAGCAGCGGCATCAACGCGCCCAGCGCCACGATGCCGACGGCAGCCAGGCGCGAGCGCATCAGAAACGCCAGAAAACCGCTCATCTCAACCCACCGCGTAACCGCGGCTAGTGGCTGTCGGTGTACGGCAGCAGGGCCAGATAACGGGCCCGCTTGACGGCCGTGGACAGCTGACGCTGGTATTTGGCGCGCGTCCCGGTGATGCGACTCGGGACGATCTTGCCGGTTTCGGTGATGTACTGACGCAGGGTGTTGAGATCCTTGTAGTCAATCTCTTTGACACCCTCGGCGGTAAAGCGGCAATACTTGCGACGACGAAAGAAACGGGCCATGTCGGTTTCCTCTATTCCGTTTCGGCCAGCCGTTCGATGCGGCTGACGCTGATAATGATGGGATCGGTCTCGGCGTTGCGCTGACGCGAGCGGCGCAGGATGCCCTGCACCCGAATCGGTTCGCCCACCCCCAGCGCTCCCAGTGTCTCGGCGACACCGGCACCGGCGGCATTCAAGCCCACCCGAAACCGGATGGGACGCCGCGCACCGGCCTCGCGCTGCTCGGAGTCATGCTCGAGCAGCGCGCGGGCGATGGGCACACCGGCCGGGGAGTGACGGAGCTCGGCGGCATCCACCAGCCGCCCGGTCAACTCAACGCAATTGCTCACGACTGGGGTTCGGACTCGGCGGACGCCTCGGCCGGCTCGTCATCGCCGGCATCGCCGTCGGCGCTGCCCTCGTCCTCATCCCCGGCCGAGTGCTGTCCTTCGTCCGAGTCGCGACGCTCGTCACGCTCACGCTCGCGCTCTTCGTCCTGACTCTTGGCCAGCGGCGAGGGCTCGGTCACCGCTTCTTTGCGCGCCAGCACCATGTTGCGGATGACCGCATCGTTGAACCGGAACATCGACTCCAGCTCTTCGATATCGCTGGGTTCGCATTCCACGTTCATCAACACGTAATGGGCTTTGATGAGCTTGTTGATCGGGTAGGCAAGCTGGCGCCGTCCCCAGTCCTCGAGGCGGTGGATGGCCCCACCATTGCCCTCGATGAGGCCGCGGTAGCGCTCGATCATGGCCGGGACCTGATCACTCTGGTCCGGATGGACCATAAAGACGATTTCATAGTGCCGCATTGTGGCTCCTTTCGGTTGATCCGGTCGTCCACCGGGAAAAGCCACCCGCACACACACGGCGGGCAGCAAGGAGAGCCGACGATCAAGCCGGCTAGCCGGACAGTATAACCACAGAGCCGATCAACCGGAACCCTGGCGTTGGCGCAGCGCTTCGTAGAGCACAACCCCGGTGGCCACCGAGACGTTCAGACTCTCGACCTGGCCGGCCATCGGAATGACTACGAGCTCGTCGCAGTGCTCGCGGGTCAACCGCCGCAGACCGCGCCCCTCGGCCCCCATGACCAGCGCCAGCGGCCCGGTCAGATCGGTATCGAAAAGCGCCGTGTCGGCCCCGTCGGCCGCACCCAGAAGCCAGATGCCCCGATCGGCGAGGCCCCGCAGGCAACGGGCCAAATTGGTGACCTGAAAAAACGGCACCGTCTCGGCTGCCCCCGCAGCGGCACGATGAACCACCGGGGTCAGACCCACGGCGCGGTCACGGGGGGCAATGACCGCATCGACGCCGACGGCATCGGCGCTGCGCAGACAGGCCCCGAGGTTGTGGGGATCCTGCACCTGATCCAGCACCAGCAAAAGCGGCGGGCGGTCAAGGCCATCCAGGTGCCCGGCCAGTGCGTCATCGCCGCGCGGTGTCATGCCCAGGGTCGCCACCACCACGCCCTGGTGACTGACCTCGGGCAGCAGTCGGGCCAATTCTCGGGCATCGGTCTCGTGCACTGGACAGTCAAGCGACTGACACTGCCGTCGCAGCCGCTGGAGCCGGGCATCACGCCGGCGTTTATCCAGCCATACCGCTTCGATCCGCGCCGGGTCGTATTTAAGGGCGGACTGCACGGCATGGAGCCCGCCGATAAACTGGCGCTCGCCGCTCATCGCCGCTGGCGACGCCCTTTGGCGCTGCGCGGCGGTCCCTTGCGGCGGCTACCGGCTTTTTTCTCGCCCTTGCCGGCCCCTTTCGTCGACCGCGCCGGCGGTTTTTCGAGCACTTCGCCGTCGGGCCCGAGCGGGTGTGCCACCGGGTCGAAGTCGATCTTGCCCTCATCCACATTGACCTGCGCGAGCCGGACACGGATGCGGTCGGTCAGGCGATACTCCTTGCCGGTGCGCTCGCCCACCAGACGGTGGCCGATGGCGTCGTAGTGGAAAAAGTCCTGCTCGAGATTGGTGATATGGATCAGCCCGTCGACGAAGACTTCATCCAGCTCGACAAAAAGCCCGAACGAGGTCACACCGCTGATCACGCCGGTGAACTCCTCACCCAGGCGCTCGGCCATGAACCGGCACTTCAGCGTCATGGTGGCCTCGCGGGTGGCCTCCTCGGCCCGACGGTCGGTCATCGAGCAGTGCTCGCCCACCGTCACCAGCTGATCCTCGGTGTAGGGGAAGGCCTCCACCGGCTTTTTGTGGATGAGGTGCTTGAGCGCCCGGTGGACCACCAGATCCGGATAGCGCCGGATGGGCGAGGTGAAATGGGCATAGGCATCCAGCGCCAGGCCGAAATGGCCGGCATTATCCGGCCGGTATTCGGCGGCCATCATCGAGCGCAGCATGATGGTCTCGATGAGGTGGCGGTCGCTTCGCTGCCGCACCTTGGCCATGAGTTCGGCGTAATCGGCAGGACTCGGCTCATCGCCGCCGCCCAGCGTCAGGCCGGTCTGCGCCAGGAATTGCCGGAGGTTTTCCAGGCGTGTCTCGGCCGGCGGCTCATGCACCCGGTAGAGCGCAGGGATTTTGTTGCGCTCGAGAAACCGGGCGGTCGCCACATTGGCCTTGACCATGCACTCTTCGATCAGGCGGTGGGCGTCATTGCGCTCGGCCGGATGGACATCGGCCACCTGACCCTCGACGTCGAACTCGATGACCGATTCGGTGGTGTCAAAATCGATGGCGCCACGCTGGCGACGGTCGGCGCGCAGGGCCTTGAAAACGCCGTAGAGGTTTTCCAGATGCGGGATGACCTCGGCGTATTCGCGCTTGAGACTGGGGTCACGGTCATTGTGGATGGCATCCACCGCCTCGTAGGTCAGCCGTGCACAGGAGTTCATCACCCCTTCGTAGAAATGCGAATCCAGCAGCTGCCCCCGGGGGTCGATCTGCATTTCGCAGACCATGCAAAGCCGATCGACCCGGGGGTTGAGCGAGCAAAGCCCGTTGGACAGGCTCTCGGGCAGCATGGGGACGACATTGCGCGGGAAGTACACCGAATTGCCCCGCTCTGCCGCCTCGGCATCCAGCGCCGAACCGGGCTGGACGTAGGCGGCCACATCGGCAATGGCGACCAGCAATCGCCAGCCCTTGTCGGTGGGCTCGCAATAGACCGCATCATCAAAATCCCGGGCATCGGCCCCGTCGATGGTAAGCAGCGGCACATCGCGCAGATCGGTCCGCCCCTGCTTGCTGCGCTCGGGGACGGTATCCCCGATCTGCGCGCTCTCGGCAAGCGCGGCATCCGGCCACTCCACGGGGATGCCATGGGTGCGAGCGGCCACCGCCACCTCATCGCCCCGGGCAATCTCGGTGCCGAAGACCTCGATGATCCGGCCGATGGGCTGGCGTCGCTGCGAGGGCTGACTGACCACCTCGGCGGTGACCAGTTCACCGTTTTTGGCCCCATTGCGATCCGCCGCGGGGATGATCAAATCCTGGTGGAGGCGCTTGTTGTTGGGCACCACAAAACCGATGCCGCTTTCCTCGAAATAGCGCCCGGCAATCTCGCGGTTGGCATGTTCGATGATCTCGACGAGCTCGCCAGTGGGTCGGCCGGCCTCGTCGTCACCGGTCAGCCGGACCACCACGCGATCGCCGTTGAGCAGGCGCTTCATCTCGCGCGGGGCGAGGTAGACGTTGGGCCCGGGCCGGTCGGGATGGACGACACCCGAGCCATCGGCGGCAGAGCGGATCCGGCCCCGGACCAGCTCCTCGTTATCCACCACCACATAGCCGTTGCGCCGGTTGCGCACCAGCTGGCCATCGCGCTCCATGGCCTTGAGCCGACGTCTCAACCCCTCCAGGGCGTCCTCATCGGCCAGGCCGAACAGTTCGGCCAGCTCTTTGCGTCCGAGGGGCCGGGCCTGGGCCTCAAGCTGCTCGAGGATGTATTCCCGGCTGGGCACCGGCGAGCCATATTTCTCGCGTTCGCGGTCCAGGTAGGGGTCGTTGCCGGGATCGGCGGAGTCGGTTTTTTTTGCCATGCGCGAAGGATACGGCATGTTGGCAGCGGTGCCTACGCAAGCAGGCTGATAGCGCCGCCCGCGGCGGGTTCGCGTTTGACAGCCCCGGCGCCGGGCAGTATTCTCCGCAGCGCTGTCGCGCCCTGCGGGCACGATCAGTCAAGCCGAGGTGGCGGAATTGGTAGACGCGCTAGCTTCAGGTGCTAGTGGGGGTAACCCCGTGGAGGTTCAAGTCCTCTCCTCGGCACCATCGTCCAGCGGATGACGACGGATGATGGTATCGGCCCGATCCGGTCCGGTCGAGACAATATCCACCGGCACATCACAGAGTTCTTCGATCCGCTCGAGATAATCCCGGGCCGCCCGCGGCAGGTCGTCATAGGCCTGAATCCCCAGTGTTGAACACTGCCAGCCNGGCATCTCCACATATTCCGGTTCGCACTCGGCAAGCGCCTCGGCACCGGTAGGCAGGACATCCCGCGACTGGGCACCGCAACGGTAGCCGGTGCAGATACGCAGGGTATCCAGCTCGTCGAGGACATCCAGCTTGGTCATGCAAAGGCCCGAGAGACTGCTGATCTGCGCCGCCCGCCGCATGGCCACGGCGTCAAACCAGCCGCAGCGGCGCGGCCGGCCGGTNGTCGAGCCGAACTCGTGCCCGCGACGCGCCAGATGCTCGCCCAGATGGTCGCTGAGCTCGGTGGGAAACGGCCCCGCCCCGACCCGGGTGGTGTAGGCCTTGGTGATCCCCAGGACATAATCGAGCTCCAGCGGCCCGACGCCCGTTCCGGTGGCGGCGGCACCTGCCGTGGTATTGGATGAAGTGACATAGGGGTAGGTCCCCTGGTCGATATCCAGCAGCGTGCCCTGGGCGCCTTCGTACAAAAGATGCCGCCCATCCCGGCGGTGGTCCGCCAGTCGCTGGCTGATGTCGGCCACCATGGGCTCGAGCTGGGAGGCCATCGCCAGGCACTCCTCCTGGATGGCCTGAAAATCCAGTCCCGCCCCGCCGTAGTACTGTTTGAGGATGAAGTTGTGGTAATCCAGCAGCTCACCCAGCTTGGCGGCCAGCCGCTCGCGGTGGAACAGGTCACCGACCCGCAACCCGCGCCGGGCGACCTTGTCCTCGTAGGCGGGACCGATGCCGCGGCCGGTGGTGCCGATCGCCGCTTTGCCGCGGGCTTTCTCGCGGGCCTGATCCAGGGCCACATGCGAAGGCAGGATCACCGGGCAGGCCGGCGAGATCCGCAGCCGCTCGCGGGCTGGCACCCCCGAGGCCTCGAGGGGCTCGAGTTCGGCCATCAACGCCTGGGGCGAGAGCACGACCCCATTGCCGATGAGGCACTCGACCCCCTCGCGGAGGATGCCCGAAGGGATGAGATGCAGCACCGTTTTCTGTCCGTCGATCACCAGGGTATGCCCGGCGTTGTGCCCGCCCTGAAACCGGGCCACCGCCGCCACCCGGTCGGTGAGCAGATCGACGATCTTGCCCTTGCCCTCATCACCCCACTGAGAGCCGATGACCACCACGCTTTTTGCCATGCCGATTATTCCCCTTCGAGCGGCTGAACCGACCAGCCGCCCTGCCCGTCGGAGACGAGCATCCGATTGCAGCCCATTGTCTGTGGGTGATGACCGTGCCCCGGCAGCTGCCAGACCACCTGCTCACCCCGTTCACGAAGCTCGGCGATACAACGCCGCAGCGCGGCATCATCCACCCACGGCGCCGCAATCCCGGTTGGCGCATGGTCAACCGCAGCCGCGGGCGCGGTGACCCGCAACAGGGTCTTGAGATCGGTGCTGAATCCGGTTGCCGGCCGCCGGCGCCCGAACACCGCCCCGATGTCGTCATACCGACCGCCGCGGCCGAGGGCCTGAGAGGCGCCCGGCACGTAGGCGGCAAACACCACCCCGGTGTGATAGCGGTAACCACGCAGCTCGCCCAGATCGAAATGCAGGACGAGCTGCGGCAGCCAGCGCTGCAGATGGGCCGCGATTGCCCTGAGGTCAGCGAGGGCGTTGACCACCGCCTCGCCCGCCGGGGCAAAGCGGCGTTCCGCCTCGGCAAGCACATCCTCGCCGCCGCTTAACCGGGCAAGCGCCAACAGCCGGCTGCGATGCGGGTCGCCAACCGCCAGGGTATCGAGGATCGCCTCGAGATCGGCGACGGCCTTGCGCTGCAGCGCATCCCAGAGCCTCGCCTCGCCGTCGCCATCCAGCCCGGCCTCAGCGGCCAGCCCGCGAAAGATCCCCACATGCCCCAGATCCACATGCAGTGTCTCGACACCCGCGGCGTAGAGCACCTCCGCCATGAGCGCGATGACCTCGACGTCGCTCTCGATACCGGTGTGGCCATAGAGCTCGGCGCCGAGCTGCAGCGGATTGCGGGCCGCACCCGGCTCGTCCGGGCGGGTTCGCAGCACGCTGCCGCTATAGCAAAGCCGGACCGGGCCGTCGCGCCGCATCTGATGGGCATCGATCCGCGCCGCCTGGGGCGTGATGTCGGCCCGCACCCCCATGGTCCGGCCGCTTAGTTGATCGGTCAGCTTGAAGGTCTGCAGATCGAGATCATGGGCCACCCCCGAGAGCAGCGCCTCGAGGTATTCAATCATCGGCGGCATGACCAGCGCGTAGCCCCAACGCTCGCATGTCACCAGCGCCTGGGTGCGCAGCCGCTCGAGCCTTGCGGCCGCCGGCGGCAGCAGTTCTTCGACCGCATCCGGCAACAGCCATGGATTGCGGGCAACCCCGCCGGTATCCGTCATATCCCCCCCTGGCGGATCAGATAAAGCAGCGCGACCCCCGTGAGCATGCTGGCAAACCCGGTCCAGCGCAGCGATTTGTCATTCTGCTGGACAATGGCGAACAGCGCCTTGCGCAGCGTCCTTGGGCTTAGAAAAGGCAGGATCCCCTCGATGATCAGCAGCAGTGCCACCGCTGTGAGCAGATCCTGCATCCCCCTCTCGCACGCACCGGCCTAGGGCCGGTTGGTCTCGATCTGGTCGAAGTACTGGAAGAACTCGGACTCGGGCGAGAGCACCAGCATGTCGCTGCGATCGCGGAAGGTGTTCTCGTAGGCCCGCAGACTGCGATAGAAGCGGTAGAACTCACGATCGCCGTCGTAGGCATTGGCGTA
>PR_CR_10_Liq_1_inCRDRAFT_1001086_pt1 | contig 15884 bp, 10 predicted proteins | sample PRCRCaboRojoPR_3_FD_10241 | JGI IMG/M metagenome (IMG submission 10241)
AGCGCATGCTTGGCTATACGGCGGGCGAGCTGGTGGGCCGCGGCATGCATGCCGCCATCCATCACAGCCATCCCGACGGCAGCGGCTACGCCGCCGAGGCCTGCCCTATCTACGGCGCCTTCCGCGAGGGGGCCGTGCAGCGCCGCGATGACGAAGTGTTCTGGCGCAAGGACGGCAGCAGCTTCCCGGTGGAGTACACCAGCACCCCCATTGTCGATCGCGGCCGCATCGTCGGGGCCGTCATCGTCTTCCGCGACATCAGCGACCGCCGCGATGCCGAGGAGCGCCTGCGCGGCGCCATGGCGGAGCTTACGCAGCTCAAGCACCGCCTGGAGCTGGAGAACGACTACCTGCAGCAGGAGCTGAAAGAGGAGACCAATTACCGCGAGATCGTCGGCCGCTCGCGTGCGGTGCGGGAGGTGGTGCGCAAGATCGAGCTGGTGGCGCCGACGGAGGCGCCCGTGCTCATCACCGGCGAGTCCGGCACCGGCAAGGAGCTCATCGCCCGGGCCATCCACGGCGCCGGGCGCCGCGGCGACCGGCCGCTGATTCGCGTCAACTGCGCTGCGGTGCCGGCGGATCTGTTCGAGAGCGAGTTCTTCGGCCATGTGCGCGGCGCCTTCACCGGCGCCGTGGCGGACCGGGTGGGGCGCTTCGAGCTCGCCGACCGCGGTACGCTCTTCCTGGACGAGATCGGCGAGATCCCGGTGGAGCTCCAGGGCAAGCTGCTGCGGGTGCTGCAGGAGGGCCAGTTCGAGCGCGTGGGCGACACCCGCACCCGCAGCGTGGACGTGCGCGTGGTGGCTGCCACCAATCGCCGGCTGGAGGAAGAGGTCGCCGCCGGGCGCTTCCGGGAAGACCTGTTCTATCGCCTCAACGTCTTCCCCATCGAGTCCGTGCCCCTGCGCGAGCGCCCGGAGGACATCCCGCTGCTCGCGGCGCATTTTCTCGCCAAGGTCAGCCGCCGCCACGGCCGCGACGGCTTGCAGCTCTCCCGCGCCGATGTGGAGCGGCTGCAGGCTTACCACTGGCCCGGTAACGTGCGGGAGCTCGAGAATCTGATTGAGCGCGCGCTGATCGTTTCGACCGGTCACAAGCTGGTCATCGACCTGCCGGGGAGGGGGGTGCCGCTGCCGGACCCGCAGCCACAGCCGCTGCCGGCAGGCACCGCCGCGGCGCCCAGCACCGAGGCCGAGCGCCGTGCCCAGGAGCGGGCGATGATCGTCGCCGCCCTGGAGGCCAGCGGCGGCAAGGTGTTCGGTGCGGGCGGGGCGGCTGAGCGGCTCGGGCTCAAGCCCACGACGCTCGCCTCGCGCATCAAGCGGTTGGGCATCGAGAAGCCGTCGCGGCGGCGGGCATCGGACTGAGGTCGCGGATGCTCCGCTGTGGACCCTGTGCTGCGCCTTTGGTGCCGGCAGCGCTCGGGGGCTGTGTCCGGCGCGTCAGGGATTCCAGAACTTGATCAAGGTGACCACCAGTCCGCCGACGGCGACGGTGGTGCCGAAGGACCAGACCAGGAAGCGGTCCATGCGCTGCTGCAGCTCGCGGATATCCTGCTGGCCGGCGTCGAAGCGTTTGTCCATGTATGACTGCATGTCCCAGAAGCGCTTATCCATGGAGGTCTGCATCTCCTCAAAGCGTTTATCCATGGATGTCTGCATGCTCTCGAAGCGCTTGTCCGCGGACGCCTGGATGTCTTCGAAACGCTTATCGACCTGCGCGAAGCGCTTGTCCATGGCGGCCTGCGCGTCCTCGAAGCGCTTGCCCATGGCCGTCTGCATGTCCTCGAAGCGCTTGTCCACCTGCGCGAAGCGCTTCTCCATGAACGCCTGAGTCTCTTCGAAACGCTTGTCCACCTGCGCGAAGCGCTTCTCCATGAACGCCTGAGTCTCTTCGAAACGCTGGTCCACCTGCTCGAAGCGTTTGTCGACCTGCTCGAAGCGCTTATCCACCTGCTCAAGGCGCTTGTCGATCTGGGCAAAGCCCTCGCGCATCAGCTCGCGCTGGTGGCGCAGCTCTTCTTCCACCCGCACCATGCGCTCGCGCAGCTCGATCTCGTACACCGCCGGCGGCTTACCGAGGCTCTGCTCCGCCAGCCACACCGCCAGGTGGTCCTTGATGAACTGGATGTCTTCTTCTGCCAACGCCATGAGGGGTACCGATTCCGGGCTTGCTGTCGCCGCCGGCGGCGGGGCCGGCCGCTGACAGTATATCAACGCCGACGTGATGGCGGCCTGAGTGGATGCACTTTCGGTGTACGCGGCGTGCGCTGACCGGAGGGCGAGGGTTCAATACACTGTCCCCAAAAATTGTCACCGAGAATTTGGGCGGGCATCCCTGCCCGCCGCGTCTCTGCGTTCAGCCGACGCTGTCGAAGTGGCGTCTGCCCCGGGCCAACAGGGCGCGCAGCGCCGTGCCGTGGCGCTCCAGCAGGGAGCCGGCGACGATGCTGGCGCTGCCGAGGAGCACGAGCCCGGTCCAGGTGCCGATGGTGAAATTCGCAAGGGCGGCCTCGCCGGCATAGCCGAGCCCCAGCACCGCGACGGCCATGCCGAGCAGGAACAGCCCGCGGCTGCGCAGCCAGTAGCCCGCCGCGAGGGTGCCGATGCCGGCGGCGATGGCGCCGACGGCTGGGCCGAGGCCGCCGTGGATGGCCAGGTTCAGGGCCATGGCGAGCGCCAACAGTGCGGCTGCCGTCGGTCGGTAGGCTGCTCCGGTGTGGCCCGGACGGTTGCCCAGGTCCAGCAGCAGCCCCGCCAAGACCAGTGTGGCGATGGGCAGCTTCNNCGCATCTGCGAGGGCGGCGAGCGGCGCCAGCGTCAGGAGCACGCAGCCCGCGGCGACCATGGCCGTCGCGGCTGCCGCGCTCTCCAGCAGCCGCGGCCACCGCGCGCCTGCATCCATGGCCATGCGCAGCGCGCCATGGCCCAGCAACGCGAGCACCGCGAAGAAGAGCGCATCCGGCGCGTACAGCCACAGGCTGCGGCCGGTCATGAGCAGCAGCGGCAGCGCCAGCACCAGTCGCGCGAAGCGACCCTCCGTCGTTGCCAGGGAGGCATCGGCCCGGCGCAGCCGCACCGCCGCGGCCGACAGCGCCAGCGCGAGCCCGAGCAGCAGCACCGGCACCGCGAGACCATGGCGCACCGGCACCAGCAGCGCGAGGTTGGCGAGCAGATAGAGCCCGGTCAGGCGCCACGCCGAGCGCCGCGCCAGCACCAGAAAGCCGATGCCGATGGCAAGCGCCAGCACCGCTGTCGCCGTCAGCGTCAGCAGCAGCACCGGCCCCAGGGCGAGCGCGCCGTCCGGCGCCGGCTGCCAGAAGCCGGCGGCGGCCGGGTCCGGCATGACACTGCCGAGGTGGCTGTAGAGGAGCCCGCCCAGGAAGGCGAAGCTCACGGGCATGGCCGCCAGCGCCAGCGCAATGAAGAGTCGCGCGCCGCGGGGCTCCCGCAGCCAGTGCCCGAGCCCGAAGCCCGCCAGCGTCAGCGCGACGGTGTGCCCGAGCAGCAGCAGCGCCCGGGTCAGGTCGTCGCCGCCGCGCCAGCCCTGGAACAGATAGAGCACGAAGGCGCCGGTGACCACCAGGGCGCCCAGGCCCCGCAGCAGCGCCGACAGCGGCAGGTTGGTCTCCGCCGGGATGGGCGCCGCGTCGCGGCCGGTGGCCTGTGCGCCTTGAGCGGTGATGGCGTGGCCGTCGGCAGCGCCTTGTTCCAAGGCACCGGAGTCAACGGGGCTGGGGTCAAGGTCCCTCGGGTCAAGGGCCTTGGGTTCAAGGGCCTTGGGGTCAAGGGTATGGGCGTGAGCGGCACGGGTGTCTGGGGCACGCAGCCGATGGGGCATCGCGGGAGCGGGATCCGCGGGCCAGTCCAGCGTCAGGTCGTCGGTGGCGAGATCAGCGCGCATGGTCGTCCTCCCGGCCCTGCCCGGCGGCGTTGCCCGCGGCGCCCTTCAGTGCGGCCAGCTCGGCGCGCAGTGCGGTGTCTGCTTCATCCGCGTCGAAGGCCGCGGCAAAGCCGTCGTCCATGTGGTCGTCCGGGACGGCACGCACTTCCTGCTCCGCGATGCGGATCTCCCAGCGCTCGAAGGTGTCGTCCAGGTCCAGCGCGGGGGATGCGTCCAGGTCCGCGAGCCGGGCGGCGGCGTCGGCGCCGGCGGCGCGACTGCGCATGAGCCTGCGGCGATGCTCCAGGGCTTGGACGCGGCGGCGCAGGCCGTCCACGTCGGTGCTCAGGCGTGCGGTGGTGGTGTCGTGCTGGGCCAGGGTGCGGGTCAGCGCATCGGCCTCGGCGTCGGCGCGCTTCGCCCGGCGCAGGCATTCGAGCCCGCGGGCCTCCTCCGCGCAGCCGGCGGCGCGGCGGCGCCAGGTGTCGGCCTCCGCGCGCAGGCCGTCGCGGCGCTCGCGCAGCCGCTGGCCGTCGGCTTGCAGCCGCGCCAGGCGGACCTTGGCGGTGGCATAGGCCCGGCGGGCATCGTGGATGCCGGCCTCGATGACGGCGTCGTGGTTCTCGATCTCACCCACCAGCTGGTCCACCTGGGCGGACAGCGTGGCAGAAAGGCGCTTGAAGATGGACATGCGTTGCTCCTCTGTTTCGGGGAAAGGCAACGCATGTCTATCAAGCGTCATGCCGATGTGGGCCTTTTCGAGAAGCGCTTCAAAGATAGAAACTTGGCGGACAGCCGCGGGTGCAGCCACTGCATGTCGCCCAAATCGACACACACTGGATGTATGTCGATGTGCATCAGATGCACGGACGGCAGAGGCGCCGCCGATGGCGCCGGTGCAGCCGAATCAGCCAGGGCGTCGGCGCACCAGTGCCGCAAGCCCCACCCCGAGCAGCAGCACAGTCCCGGGGCTGGGGGCGGCCTGAACCGGAATCGGCACGGTCTCGCTGAAGCCGGCCTGGCCGTCCACGAGGAAGAACAGGCCCTGGAAGGGATCGGCCGCATCAGCGCTCACGGTCAGAGCGAAGGGACCGACGGTGAGCGCCGTCAGCGTCAGCTCCGAGAGCAGCAGGTCCGTGGTGCCGCCGGGATCGGCGAACCCGGGAAAGGCCGAGGCGGAGACGTCAAGGCCGGTCAGGCCGGAGTCGTCGGCGAAGCCCTGGGCGGTTGCAACGGTTGCAGCGTCGAAGGACGCCGCGCCGGCGGTCTCGACATCAAAGGCGTAGGCGAGGAGCGAATCCCCGGCACGCCCGGCGAAGAGATCCTCCGCGCTCACCAGCACCTTGAAGCTGTCACCCACCGTGATCGGCCTCAGCGGCGGCGCCAGTGAGATCTGAAAGGCGCCGGCGGGCTGCGCCACGAATGCAGCGACCATGACGAGCATGGCGCTCAGAGGGGAGATGCGCATGGCGTTTGAACCTTGGTTGCGTTGTGCTCAGCGGCTGACGCGTCGGCAGGGCGCCAGCCGCCGGCCGGTTACAGATAGCCGTACCAGATGACGTAGTCGCGGTAGCTGACCACGCCGTCGTTGTCGTAGTCGGCCGCCGGGTTCCAGCGCGGATCGCCCGCTCGGCTGCCGAGGGCCTGCCGGAACAGGCTGAAGTCGGCGCCGTCGACCTGACCGTCGCCATTGAGGTCACCGGGGCTCGCCGGCGGGGTGAGGTTGAGGCCGACGATGACGGGGTCGTGGTCCGAGGTGCGGAATTCGTCCTCCGCGAGCCACTGCTCCGGGTTGAAGCTGATGTCGTAGTCCAGCGCATCGGGCTCGTCGGCATTGATGTGCCACTCTGCGATGCCGGCCACCTGAGCGGCCAGCGGTGCATTGGCCATGACATAGTCCAGATAGCCGAGCTGGGCGTCGAACAGGAAGGAGTAGGACGCGGCATCGCCGCGGGTGGCGATCAGATTCTCCCAGCCGGCGGCTTCCAGGGTCGCGATGGGGTCCTCCGCGGCGTAGGCATTGAGGTCGCCGAGGATCAGGTAGTCCGCGTCGCCGGCGCCCGTCGGGTCCGTCGCGAGCCAGCTGGCGAGCGCGGTGGCCGCGTCGGTGCGGCGCTGGTTCCAGAAGCCGGCGCCGTCGCCCTGATCGCAGTCCGGGTCCTCCGGGGTGGCGTCGCAGTCGAGCACCGCCGGGTCGCGGGGGCCGCCCTTGGACTTGAAGTGGTTGACGGCGACGGTCAGCACCGCGCCGCTGGCCAGCTCCCGGAAGCTCGCCGCCAGGGACGCGCGGTTGGTGGAGTTGCCGTCGAACAGCGGCGCCAGGCCGCCGAGGCCGAGCGCGGGCAGGTCGCTGTCATCCAGGACCTCCACCGTCGTGCCCGGCGCGGGCTCCACGCCGGCGGCGCAGTAGACGAAGCCCACGGCGATGACATCGGTGCCCACATAGGTCTCCGGGGCGATGGCCTCGTAGTCGGTGCAGCTCGTCTGCGGGGCAGTGGTGCCGTTGGCGGCGTCCATCAGCTGCGCCAGGCGCTCCGCCGACGTGGTGGTGCCGCTGCCGAAGTCGTTCTCCAGCTCCATGAGGCCGTAGATGTGCGCATCGAGCGCGAGCAGGGCCGGGATGAGCTTGGCCTCCTGGCGATCGCGCTCGTTGCGGCCGAGGCTGTCCACGGGGCCTTCGTCGGCGCCGCGGCATTCCTGAAGGTTCTCGGGCGGGCCGCACTTGGCGGTGCCGTCGTCGAGCTGCTGGAAGTAGTTCAGCACATTGAAGCTCGCCACCCTGAGCGCGCCTGCCACCGCCGGCGGCGCGGTGGGCCGCGGGTTGGCGGCGACGAAGTTGGGGGAGCTCACCGGCTGGACGCGGTAGTCGCCGAAGTCGAAGTGCATGACGCCGTGGATCACGTCCACGGTGTCGCCGCCGCGCAGCAGGTTCGGCGGGTCCAGGGTGACGTCAAGCGGCATGCCGCCGCGGCCGAAGAAGATGGGGTCCAGGTTCTGCCCGCTGCGGCCGTCGTCGATGAGCAGGGTGCGCTGCTCCATTTCAAGCAGATGCGCCGTGTAGCCGGCAATGTCCGGCGCGTTGTCCAGCGTGTACTGCAGCGGGCGACCGCCGGCGGCGACGCGGATCTGGCCGAAGCGGTCGAGGTTGAAGTACTCCACCAGCGTCAGCGCATCGTCTGCCGCGTCGGCATCGGCGGCCTCGACGATGTCCACGGCCATGCCCTCCAGCGGCTCCAGGTCGGTGGCCTGATCGTTGGGCAGCGGCAGCTCCAGGCGCGCTGCGGTGGCGGTGCCGGTGAGGTCGGTGCAGATCTGAACGTCGGTGACGGAGCCGATCTCGGTGAGTGCGTCCGGCTTGTCCTCGGACGGGAACTCGACCACCGTGCCGCTGACCCGCACGATGTCGCCCACCATCACGTCCACGCCGAAGCCGTTGTCGTAGACGTAGATGCCCTCGGAGGTCGCCGGGTCGGTGTCCGCGTCGGCGTCTTCTTCCTGCACGAAGAAGCCGCGCAGCCCGGTGCCGTCGGTGGCCTGGAAGTCGCCCACGACGACGCCCTCGATGCTCACCGTCTGGCCCTCCAGCGGGCTCACGCTGCCGGCGCCCTGCACCGCGTGGATCGGTGTCGCGCCGTCCGCGCCGCAGCTGCTCGCCACCGGCGGTGTGGCCTCCTGCACCTGCACGTCGTCGATGCGCCAGCGGGTGCTGGTGCCGGCGCCGGTGCCGGAGGAGGTGTAGACGAAGGCGATGTGCACGGTGACATCGTCCAGAGCGGACAGGTCGACGCTGCCGGAGTCGGCCCAGGAGAAGTCGTTCTCGGGGGCGTAGTCGATGCCGCCGAGGGCGTTCCAGGTGGCGCCCGCGGGGTCGCCGCCGCTGTAGTCGGTGGCGTAGTAGACCGCGAGCTGCGGATAGTCGGCGTCGGTGAAGCCCGTGTAGCTTTTGAAGCTGAGCGCCGGGTCGGTGGCGCCGCTCAGGTCCAGCGGCGGCGTGATGAGCCAGTCGTTGCCCGCCGCGGCGGCGCCGAAGGCGTTGGCCTCCACATAGCCGCCGCCGCAGGTCCAGGTGTTGGCGGTGTCCGCATCGATGCTGTAGATGGTCCAGCCGGCGAGGCCGCAGTCGTCGAAGGTCTCGGCGAAGGGCAGCGTCGGCGCTGCGTAGGTCTCGAAGGCGATGCCGAGGTCCGTCGTCGTCGCATTGCCGGCGAGGTCCTTGATGTCTCCTGCCGGGACGGTCAGGGTGCAGAGGGTGCCCTCGGGCAGGCTGCCGTCCAGGCCGACGGTCAGGGTGTCGGCGTCGTCGAAGCCGGCGGCGGCCACCCGCGAGCCCGTGCCCGCGGGGCATTGCACGGTGACGTTGCCGGCCGTGGACGCGGTGGTGTCCAGCGGCTCGTTGAAGTCCACGACGATGGCGGCGAGGTCCGTCGGCACGCCGGTGGCGGTGTCGGCGGGCGCGGATGCGAGGATCGCCGGGGGTGTGGTGTCCGCGCCGTCCGACGGGTCGCCGCTGATGACGATGTCGTCGATGCGCAGATACTCGCTTCCAGCATTGTTCTGCATGGTCACCCGCAGCTCCAGCGTGGAGCCGGTGCCGATGCTCTGGATGACCCGCTCGCTGCCCCAATCGCCATCGTCGGGCACATCGCCGATGAAGCTGTGGTCGGCACTGCCGAGGCCGTTCCAGTCGGCGATCAAGACCCAGGCCCCGCCGTCGACCCGGTACTCGACGTCCACGTAGTCGGCGGCTTCGTGGTCGCCTGCTTCCGAGACCGTGATGCCGAGCGCCACGTTGACGTAACCGCTGATGTCGTAGGCTGGCGACAGCCACAGCGCTGCGCCGTCCAGGTCTCTGCCCTCCAGGGCTTCTGCCTGGACCTGGAGCCAGTCGCTCGAAGCGGTCAGGTCGGCGCTGGAAACGTCGATGCTCCAGGGCACGCCCGCCAGATCGATGGTCGGGTCAGGTCCGACCGCGCCCTTCCCGTCCTGGCCCGTGAAGTCTTCACCGGCGATGTCCACGGCCGAAGCGGCGGAGGCGCTGCCCATGAGGGCCGCACACAGCAGTGCTGCGGGGATTGGATTACCGAGATGCATCGAGTCACCTTGCATTCAGGATTGTGCCGGGTTGGCGCTTGGCCCTGGCGGCGGCGCGCAGACTGAGGCGGCGGCGAGCGGTGTGCCGGAGCGCGCACAAGCTCGCTTGTGCCGCATCCAAGCCCGTGGGCCGCGCGCGCAGCCGTATGCGCCGGCTGGGGCTGCGACGCGGCTGTCTGTCGCCGGCCGCAGCTGATGGGGCTGCGGTGGGATTCGGGCCGGGCCTCGAGTGCCGTCGCCGGCTAGTCTTGCAGCCGCAGGCGACCTCCAGATGAAGCTTCCGGAACGGTGCGGTGACGATAGCGTGAATGTCAGATGACGTTCACATGGCGTGAACGCGGTGGGGGTCCGCCGGGTGTCGCGCTCAGCCCACGGCCGCCGCCGGCAGATCCTGGAACTGCAGCGCCGCCAGGCGGGCATAGAGTCCACCCTGGGCGAGGAGCTGCGCGTGGCGGCCCTGGGCGACGACGCGGCCCTGGTCCAGCACCAGAATGCGATCGGCCTCGCGCACGGTCGCAAGGCGATGGGCGATGACGATGCTGGTGCGCCCGATCATCAGGTGAGAGAGGGCATCCTGCACCAGGCGCTCGCTCTCGGCGTCGAGCGCGCTGGTGGCCTCGTCCAGCAGCAGCAGCGCCGGGTCGCGCAGGATGGCGCGGGCGATGGCGATGCGCTGGCGCTCGCCGCCGGACAGGCGCACGCCGCGCTCGCCGACGAAGGTGTCGTAGCCCTGCGGCAGCCGCTCGATGAAGCTGTCCGCATGGGCAGCGACCGCCGCCGCGCGCACCTGCGCATCGCTGGCTTCCGCGGTGCCGTAGCGGATGTTCTCCGCCGCCGAGGCGCCGAAGATCACCGGGTCCTGGGGCACCACGGCGATGTGCCGGCGCAGCTCCGCCGGGTCCAGCGCCCGCAGGTCCACGCCGTCGAAGGTGAGCCGGCCCTGTTGCGGGTCGTAGAAGCGCAGCAGCAGATGGAACAGCGTGGACTTGCCGGCACCGGACGGTCCCACCAGAGCCACCCGCTCGCCGGGGGCGATGTCCAGGTTCAGCGCTGCGAGCGCCGGCGTCTCGGGCCTGGCCGGATAGCGGAAGGTCACGCCCTCGGCGCGGATATGCCCCCGGATGCGCACGGGCAGGGCGCTCGGTTGCGCCGGTGGCTGAATGGCGGGCTCAGTGATGAGCAGCTCCATCAGCCGCTCCGCCGCGCCCGCCCCGCGCAGCAGCTGCCCCAGGATCTCGCTCAGCGAGCCGAGGGAGCCCGCCATCAGCACGGCATAGAACAGAAAGGCCGACAGCTCGCCGCCGCTGATGTCGCCCGCGAGCACGGCATGCCCGCCGAGCCAGAGCACGGTGCCGACGGCGCCGAAGGAGAGCAGGCTCGCCACCCCGGTGAGCAGGGCCGAGGCGCGGGAGCGCTGCATGGCGGTGGTGAAGGCCGCTTCCACGCGCCCGCCGTAGCGGGCGGCATCCACGGGCTCGTGGCAGCTCGCCTGGACGGTGCGGATGGCGTGCAGCGTCTCATCCACATAGGCCCCGATGTCGCCGATGCGGTCCTGACTCTCACGCGAGAGGCGACGCACCCGGTACCCGATGAGCCAGGTGGGCAGGATCACGAAGGGCACGCCCAGCAGCACCAGGGCGGTGAGCGTTGGGCTGGTGACCGCCAGCATCACCAGCCCGCCCGCGGCGAGGATGGCGCTGCGCAGCCCCATGGCCAGCGTGGAGCCTACAACCAGCTGCAGCAGAGCCGTGTCGCTGGTGAGGCGGGCAATGAGCTCGCCGGTGCGGGTGGTTTCGTAGAAGCCCACGTCCAGCGCCAGCGCCCGGTTGAAGACGGCCCGGCGGATGTCGGCCACCACCCGCTCGCCGAGCCAGTTGAGCAGATAGCTGCGCAGGGTGACCGACGCGGCGAACAGCAGCACCACGCCCAGGAACAGCGCCAGCGCCAGGTTCAGCGCCTGCGGCGAGCCGGTGGCGAGTCCGCGGTCGACGACGGCGCGGATCACCTGACCGAAGGCCAACAGCGACAGCGCCGCCAGCACCAGTGCGGCCAGCGCGAGCGCCAGCCGCCGGCGGTAGGGCCAGGTGAAGCCGAGCAGCCGGAACAGGGGGCCCAGGTGGCGGGAGCGCGCGCGCTCGGCGGTGTCGGAGCCTGTGTGGGCGGCGGTGCCGGGTGGGGGCATCGGGGCGAATTCGTTCGGCGGCGAGGCCGGGACAGCCGCGCCCCGGGAAGAGTTGCGCTGTCAGATGGACGCCGTGCGGCTCGGATCAAGCAGACACAAGGCCTGCCGGGCAGTCAGCGGGCTGCGCGGGTCGGCCCGGGCCACCTGCATCCGGGGTTGGCTCCCGCGAGCGCTGCGTTTTTCGGCAGCGCCGGCGGGGTCGCGTCAACGGCGGGACCCGTAATGGAGCCTGCGCATACAACCTTGGAACAGCAGCCGCGTCCGGATGGCGGTCTGTCCTGGCTGCCGCTCTGCGCGTGGTCCTGCCTCAGCCCGCGTTCCAGAGGCTGTCCGGCTGATCGCGCGCAGCTGATTGCCCGCAGCTGATCGCGCTCAGTAGGGGCGGGCTCAGGGTCGCAGCAGGGCGTAGAGCTTGTCCTTGAGCAGCAGGCGTTCCTTCTTCAGGTCTTCGATGGTCTCGTCGGCCACCGGGGTGCCGAGCTCCTCGATCTTGCGGACGCGGGCATCGAGGTCGTCGTACTGGTTCATCAGGGCCGCAAATGCCGTGTCGGATTCGCGCATGGATTCGATTTTGCCTTCGAGCTCCGGGAACTCGTGGACCAAGTCATGTTTCTCGCCGAGCATCGGGTCATCGTCCTCCGCAGCAGCGCGCCGCGAACGGCGCTGTGGTTGCCCCGGGAGCAGGTTCGGGTCCGTTGCGCACGCGCCGTTGCCGGGTCGGCGCGTGCATGGGTTTGGTACCGCAGACCTCGCACCGGCGCCCGATGCGCCGTGTTCAGCCAGGCTGCCCCTCGATTGTAAACCAGCGTTCATGTCACCAGAACCACGCAGCGATGCGCCGGGATGACCTGGGTTATGGAAGTGTCCGTTCTGCACCACAAACGGCAGTGGTGGGGCGACAGCAGGGGTTCCGGCGGCGGCCCCGTGTCGGGGCCGGCGGCGCGGTTGGGCGACGTGGCGACACCTGTATGCAGGCGTGCATGCACACAGGTGCGATGAGACGACCGGGGGTGGCGCCGGGGTGCGTTGCCGGCGCCGGGGTAGGCGGGGGCGACCGGGTCCGCGGTCAGTCAGCGTTCAGTCAGCGTTGAGGGCGTCGATGACCGCCTGTGTGAGGTCCACCTCGGCGCCCTCTTCGAAGTAGAGCATGCCGGCGCGATTCGGATCGAAGGAGCCGATCTCGAACACGGCGGAGATGTTCCGCGCCTTGGCGACCGTCGCGATGGCCTCCTGCGCCGGCTCCAGCAGCTTCTGGCCCTCCTCGCGCTGGATCTCGGCCACCTGCTCCTGGATCTTCGCGAAGTCCGCTTCGAATGCCGCAATCAGCTCCTTGATCTCGTTCTCCTTCTTTTCCAGCTGCGCCTTGCTCATGAGCGGCTTGTCGCGCTCCAGGCGGGCCTGCATCTGGCGGATTTCCTGCTCGCGCCGGGCGAAGGTCTGCTGCTCCTCGCCGAACTCCGCATTGAGCCGCTCCTGGGCCGCCTGCCCCTGCGGACTCTGCGCGAACACCCGCTCCATGTTGACGAAGCCGATGCCCTCGGCCGCGGCGGGGGCCGGCCCGAGCGCGGGCAGCAGGCCGACGAGGCCGGTGATGAGCAGGCGGACAGGGAGGCGGTGCATGGTGATGAGTCTCCTTGACGGTGGCCCTGACAGGGGGCCGCTGGGACGCTGGCACTGGGTGGACGGCGGCCGGGGAGCGGAGGCTTGCNCCCGCCCGGACGCGGATTCTACTGCCGGTGCCCGGCGAGGGACAGCCTGCGGCAGACAAGCCGGCCCAGCGCTGGGCTACAATCTGCCGATGGTTTCTCGGCGGACCCGGTGCGCAGCCTGCGGCGCTCGCCGGCCGCGGTTGCGGAGGCAGACGACATGGCCAACTCGCTGCAGGATCAGCTGCTCAAGGCGGGGCTCGTGGACGAGCAGAAGCTGAAGCAGGCGAAGAGCAAGAAGCGCAAGCAGAAGCGTGCCGGCGGCGGCCGGGCCGCCGCCGATGCCGAGCACAGTGCCGCCGCCCAACAGGCGGCGGCCGAGAAGCGCCGCCGCGACCAGGAGCTGAACCGCCAGCGCGAGGCCGAGCGACAGCGCAAGGCGGAGCTGGTGGCCCTGTGGCAGCAGGTCCGCGACAACCGCGTCTCCCGCGACGGCGGCGATATCGCCTACAACTTTGCCGACGGCTCGGCCCTGAAGCGGCTCTATGTCAAGAGCGCGCAGCAGAAGTCCATTGCCGACGGCGAGCTCGCCATCGTCCGGCACGACGACTTCTACGAGCTGGTGCCCGCCGCGGTGGCGGAACGGGTGGAGGCGACGGACCCCGCCACCCTGGTGGTCTGGAACAAGCCGGGCAGCGCCGACCCGGACGACCCTTATGCCGACTACGAGGTCCCGGACGACCTGATGTGGTGAGCTCAGTCGCCGTCACGGACCGGTTTTCGGCGCCGCCGGCCGCCGCGCGATCCCAGGCGGGGATCCAGGCGGACCTGGTGGGGCTGCTCTACAGCCAGGCGCCCGTGGGGCTGGTGGTTTCCGCCGCCAACGGTCTCATCGTCGCGCTGGCGGTTTCCTACTTCTATGCCGCGTCGCTGGCCTGGGCCTGGCTCGGCGCCCTGCCGGCGGTGCTGGCGGCGCGCGCCCTGCTGGTGCTGCTGTACCGGCGGCAGCGTGAGCGCCTCGCTGTGTCCGGCTGGTCGGCGCTGTTCGCGGTGGGGGCCGGTGCCACAGGTCTGTGCTGGGGCCTGTCCGCCTATGTGCTGCCCTGGCCCGAGTTTACCGACGAGGTCTTCCTGTCCTTCGTGATCGCCGGCATGGTGGCAGGTGCCATCCCGAGCCTGGCTGCGTGCCTCAGCAGTTATGTGCCCTACCTGCTCGGTGCCCTGTTGCCGCTCGGGCTGCGGATGGCGCTCATCGGCGGCGAGTTTGCGCTGACCTTCGGCATACTCATCGCCATTTTCGGCACCTTCATGCTGCTGACGGCGCGTGCCCATCACCGCACCGTGCGCAGTGCCCTGGAGCTGCGCTACGCCAACGCGGACCTGGTGGCCGACCTCACCGAGGAGTCGGACCAGGTGCGGGCGCTCAACGCCCGGCTGACGCAGGAGGTCGAAGAGCGCAAGCGCATCGCCGAGGAGCTGGCGGCGGCGAAGGAGCAGGCGGAGAGCGCCAGCGTCGCCAAGAGCGAGTTCGTCGCCAACATGAGCCACGAGATCCGCACGCCCATGAACGGCGTGCTGGGCATGATCGAGCTGCTGTCGCAGTCCGAGCTCAACAGCCGCCAGCGCGGCTTCGTGGAGGTGGCGCGCACCTCGAGCGAGAGCCTCCTCAACGTCATCAATGCCATTCTCGACTTCTCCAAGATCGAGGCCGGCAAGCTGGACCTGGAGTCGGTCCCCTTTGACATCCGGGCGCTCGCCGAGGACGTGACGGCGCTGTTCACCGCCAACGTGCAGAACGCCGATTTCGAGCTCACCTGCTTCATCCCGCCGGAGCTGCCCACGCGCGTCATCGGCGACCAGACGCGGCTGCGGCAGATCCTGTCCAATCTCATGGGCAATGCGGTCAAGTTCACCGAGCGGGGCGAGGTGGCGCTGACGGTGCGCGAGGCCGAGCGCCACGACAACCGTGTGCAGCTGGTCTTCGAGGTGCGCGACAGCGGCATCGGCATGACCGCCGAGCAGCGCGCGCGACTGTTCGAGCCCTTCCGCCAGGCGGACGGCTCCATGACCCGGCGCTTCGGCGGCACCGGGCTCGGACTTGCCATCACCAAGCGCCTGACCCGGCTCATGGGCGGGGACATCGACGTGGACAGCGCCCCTGGGCAGGGCACCCTGTTTCGGGTGCGGCTGCCCTTCGCGCTTCAGCCCGTGGGCTCAGAGCTGCCGTGCAACGCCGGGCTCGACGGCCGCCGCGTCCTGGTGGTGGACGACAACGAGACCAACCGCGAGATCCTCAAGCACTACCTGCACGGCTGGGGCATGGACTGTGTGCTCACCGCCGACGCGACGGCGGCGCTGGCCGCGCTGCGCGAGGCGGCGCAGGTCGCGGTCCGCTTCGACCTGGGGCTGCTGGACCTGGAGATGCCGGGCATGGATGGCGAGGCCCTGGCCCGCGCCATCCACGCCGATGTCCATTGGGCCGATCTGCCGCTGCTGCTGCTGAGCTCGCCGGTGGCGAGCCCGCCCACGGACGGCGCCGACCCCTTTGCCCTGCGCATCGCCAAGCCCGTGCGCTACGCTGTGCTGCGCGACGCCCTCTACCAGGTGCTCTACGGTGCCACGCCGGCCTACGCCAAGGCGCCGCCGGCGACCACGCCCCGCCCGCCGCTCAAGGGGCGGGTGCTGCTGGTGGAGGACAACCCGGTGAACCAGCAGGTGGCGCTGTCCATGCTCGGCAAGGTGGGCATCGACGCGGGTCTCGCCGACAACGGCGAGACGGCGCTCGCGCGCCTCGCCAAGGGCGGCTGGGACCTGGTGCTCATGGACGTGCAGATGCCGGTGCTGGACGGCCTCTCCGCCACCCGTGCCCTGCGCGAGCGCGAGCGCGCCGGGGGCGGCGGCCACCTCCCCGTCGTCGCCATGACCGCCAACGCCATGGAGCGCGACCGCGACGCCTGCCTCGCTGCCGGCATGGACGACTACATCGCCAAGCCCTTCAAGAGCGCCACACTGTACGACACCCTCGCCCGCTGGCTGCCGGTCGCCGGCGGCTAGCCTGCCCCGGCGGCTGGCCTGCGCCGGCG
>PR_CR_10_Liq_1_inCRDRAFT_1001087_pt1 | contig 15881 bp, 17 predicted proteins | sample PRCRCaboRojoPR_3_FD_10241 | JGI IMG/M metagenome (IMG submission 10241)
AGGTAGCGGAGCATGTGCCCGCCGTTCACGTTCCGCATGATATGCTCGACCGACGCAAAGGCCAGTTCGGTGTCAGGCGTATAGTGCATCACCAGCACGATGCCGGTGACGATCTGCAGCACAAGGCAGAAGGTCAGCACAATACCCCAGATCCACATCCAGTTCAGGTTCTTGGGCGTGGGGATCATGATGGTGTCGTACAGCAGGCCAACGATGGGCAGGCGGCGATGCAGCCACTTTTCGCCTCCGGTCGTCGGTTCGTAATGGTCGTGAGGAATTCCAGACATGTGTCGCCTCCTTAACCGAGTTGAATGGTCGTTTCGTCCAGGAACTGGGCGACCGGGATGTGCAGGTTCTCGGGTGCCGGGCCGCGGCGGATGCGGCCGGCGTTGTCATAGTGCGACCCGTGACAGGGGCAGAACCAGCCGTTGTAGTCACCGGCACCGTCGCCAATCGGCACGCAGCCCAAGTGTGTGCAGACACCGATCTGCACCAGCCATTCACCGGCCTCGTCCAGCGAGCGGTTTTCGTCGGTGGCCGGCGCGCCGGCTTCGAGGTTCGGGTTCTGCGACAACGGATCGACGAGATCTTCGACAGCCACGGCACGGGCCTCTTCGATTTCGGCTTCGGTGCGGCGGCGGATGAACACCGGCTTGCCCAGGAACTTGACGGTCATCTGGGTGCCCGGCTGCAGGCCGCCCACATCGACACGGATCGACGACAGGGCCTGAACGTCGGCCGAGGGGTTCATCTGATTGACAAGCGGCCAAATGGCAGCACCGGCAGTGACGGCCCCTGCGCCAGCAGTGGCGTAATAGAGGAAGTCCCGGCGGGTGCCTTCGTGGTCTTCAGCGTGTGACACGAGGTTGTCTCCCTTTATGGGCCATCGCCTGACGGCCATACGAAAACTGGCCACGGATGCCCGCAGCCTCGATGAAGGGGTATTTAGCGGTGCCACCCATGCCCGTCCAGCGCACAATGTCGCAGGTTTGCGCCAAGTGCCGATGTGTCGCGGATCGCTTTGCCTTGAAGTCTCGGGGCGCGAGGGCGATAAGCGGAGAGACCCAGACAGGAGGCTGTCATGCGCAAGCTTGCATCCCGACTATCCCTCGTTCTCGCACTTCTGATTCCCGCCGCCGCGTCGGCGGAGATGGAGCTGAGCTTTTACCTCGGCTGGCAGACAGCGCCACACAGCCGGGTCGAGGGCACCTACCCGGGCGGTGGAGAGTATGACCGGCTGGTCGCCTGGGAGGGCAAATCCTTTGAGATGCCGCCCTACTACGGTCTGCGCGGTACGTGGTGGCAGTCCGAGACGCTGGGCTGGGCGCTCGAATATACTCATACCAAGGTCTATGCCTCGGAAGAGGATCGCGATGCGTTGAGCTTTGATCGGATGGAGTTCACCGATGGCGGCAACGTCCTGACCGTCAATGTGATGCGGCGCTGGCCAGACCAGTGGATGGACCTGACGCCCTATGTTGGTGCGGGTCTGGGTTTTAGCTTTCCCCATGTGGATGTGCTGACGCCTGCGGGGGACAAGACCTATGGCTTCCAGATCGGCGGGGCGGCTATGCGGCTGCTGGCTGGCATGAGCTACGACATCAACGACCGTTGGGCGGCCTTCGGGGAATACCAGTTCACGGCGTCCCAGAACGATGTCGATCTTGACGGCGGCGGCGATCTGTCCACCGTCATCAAGACCAATGCGCTGAATTTCGGGATTTCCTACCGGTTCTGACAAGCCGGTCGGACCCTGCCTGTCAGGCAGGCGTGGTGGCCTGCATTGATGGGCGTTCGGCAAAAACCGCGAACCAGTCGTCCAGCGCGCCGTTCGTCTTGCGCCAATTGCGGTCGGGCAGCCTGAAATCGAGATAGGCCAGCGCGCAGCCCACGGCGATGTGACCGGCGTCAAGCTTGCCCGACAGGTGTCCCATCCAGCGCGCATTCAGCGCGGCGACGGCCCGGTCGATGCGCGCCCACTGCGCGTCGAGCCAGCCGTCATAGACCTTTTCCTCGGGGCGGAAGCGCTGTTCGTAGACCATCAGCACCGCCGCTTCCATGATTTGGTCGCCCGTCGCCTCGAGCGTGAGCGTCTCCCAGACATGGCTTTCGGGATAGAGCCCGGCCCCCGCCCGCGCGTCCAGGTACCGGCAGATCACCCGGCTGTCATAAAGCGTCGGCCCATCCTCGCGTACGAGCGCCGGGATCTTGCCGATCGGGTTGGCTGCGGTCAGGGTCGGATCGGGGTCGAACGGGTTGGCCAGCACATCGCGCAATTTCACTTCGGCCAGTTGATCGGTTTCGTGCAGGGTGACCATGACCTTGCGAACAAAGGGCGAAGGCCCGGCCTTGAGCAGTTCCATAGGGTTCTTCCTGTGCTGTGCTGACGGGTCACGGTAGATCGGTCCGTGCGGGCTGTCTACGGGTCGCGCATCAGGTCCGACAGGGCCGCAGTCTCCATGCCAAGCCCGGCATCGCCCACATGATCAGCCGCGCCGCTGCGGGCTGCCTCGGGTTTGTTCTGGTTCAGCTTCCAGGTGCCGTCGATCCGGTCGATCTCGAACACGCAGGGCACGATGGCGCGCATCATCTTTTCCATAACGCCGTCGGTCATCTTGGCGCTGGTCCAGGGGCGTTTCGGGGCAAGACGTTCCTCGAAAAGCGCCGACTGGCGATCGAGCAGATCGTGAAAGTCGATCTCGGGCGCGGGCCGCAACTGCCCGATCAGATGCACGGCGACGTAGTTCCAGGTTGGTACCTGGTGGTCGATCCCGTACCAGTCGGGCGAGATGTAGCTGTCGGGTCCGCTGACGGCGATGCGCGCCGGAACCGGGCCATCGAGGCCGCGGATGATCGGGTTCGAGCGGACAAGGTGCAGCTCAGCCTGTGTGGCTGTATCGTTCAGCAGGAACGGGATGTGAGACAAAAGCGGGCCATCGGCCCCTGACACGGCAAGGATGCCGAAGCTGCGGTCGCGGGCAAAGGCGATGTTGCGCTCTTGCGGCGACTGGCGAAAGATCGGGTTAGGATGCATCGGGCTGGCACAGGGCCTTGATGCCCGTGGCGATCTGAAATGGCGCGGCCAAAGTGTCGGCGGCCAGCTCATGGGCGGTGCTCATCAGCGCGTCGGGCGCCACGATCCGGTCGATCAGGCCCCAGGCCAGAGCGTCATCTGTGGACACCTTCTGGCCTGCCATCAGGATCATCTTGGCCCTGGCCGGGCCGACAAGATCGCGCAGGCGGCCGGGATCGGAGGGCTGAGGCAGAAAGCCCAGCTTCATCACCGGGTAGAAGAATTTGGCCCCCGGCACGGCGATGCGCAGATCGCAGGCCAGCGCCATGCCCATCGCGCCGCCCGCAAGCGTGCCGTTCAGGGCCGCGATGGTCAGGCCGGGACAACGGGCAATGGCGTCCGACAACCGCTCCCACAGGTCAGAGGTGGCCAGACCTGCGCGCGCCGCGTCCAGATCGGCCCCGGCCGAGAACACCTTGCCCGTGCCGGTCAGGATCAGGGCGCGTGCCTGTTGCGCGTCTTCGGCGATCTCGACCAGACGTTCCAGCATCGGTTCGGTCAGCGAATTCGCCTTGTCGGGGCGGTTCAAACGCACGGTCCACAGATCGCCGTCACGCTCTAGCACCACCGCGGTCATTCGAGCCCCACCGCCTGGCGGATCGCCGGTTCGCGCAGCGAGATTTCCTGGCCCAGGTAGCCGTCGGACTTGTCCGTGCACATCCACAGCAGGGTCTTGGCGGGCCATTCGGGCGGGATGTGATCCTCCCACGCCAGTTCGGACACCGGGTTGAGGCCGGACGCCTTGATCTCGCGTTGCATCTGGGTGGCGACGGTGCCCGGCGACAGGCCAATCACGCGGATACCATGGTCGCGGTTCTCGGCGTCGCAGCAGCGGGTCAGCATGGCGGCGGCGGCCTTGGAGGCGCAATAGTGGCTCCAGCCTTCGAGCGCGTTATGGGCCGCGCCGGAACTGATGGTCAGGATCGTGCCGCCCCCCGCCTGTTGCATCACCGGAAGGGCTGCGCGCATGCCGTGATAGACGCCCTTGAGATTGATGTCGAAGGCATGGGTCCAGCCTTCGGGGTCCGAGGCCGCTAGATGCGCAATGGGCTCGATCACGCCCGCGTTGTTGATCAGCACGTCGAGACGGCCGAAGGCCTTGAGGCAGGCATCGACCGCGGCCTGCATCTCCCAGTAGCGCGACACGTCGCAGGGAATCGCGATGGCCGAGGGCCCGATCTCTCCGGCCAGGTCGGCGATGCTGTCCTCGCTACGGGCCACGAGGGCGACCTGTGCGCCCGCTTCGGCGAAAAGACGCGCAGCGGCTGCGCCGATTCCGCGGCTTGCGCCCGTGATCAAGACGGTTTTTCCCGAAAGCTCTGTCATGGTGTCCCCTGTCACCTGCCTGTCGGATACCTGTCGTACAGACCCGCCCAGCGCCGGTCCAGCCCGTCTTGACGCATTCGCCTTGACGCAAGGGGGGGCTCAGGCAAACTCTGGTCACAGACACACAGAAAGGTTCGTTATGACCCATTTCATCACCTATTCCGGGGCCGGCATTGCAGCCTTGTCCCTGATTGCCGCTCCGGCCGCGGCGGATGTCACGGCTGCACAGGTCTGGGGCAACTGGTCGGCCTACATGGAAACCTTCGGCTACGAGGTCAGTGCCGATACCAGCCAATCGGGTGACACGTTGACCATCAATGGCATCACCCTGAGCCTGCCCATGCCCGAGGATGGCGGGAGCATTCGGATGGGCAGCTTCGACATGGTCATGGTCGAAAACGGGGACGGCACCGTGCGTGTCGAGTTGCCCGCCTCGATCCCGATCAGCCTGACGGCCGATCCGGCCGACGACGACGCGGTCGACATGACCATGCAGTTCATCCAGACCGGGTTCGACATGCTGGTGTCTGGCTCGCCCGATGCGCTGACACATGATTTCAGCGCCGACAGCGTCGGCATGCGCCTGACCGAAATGGTGATTGAAGGCGAGCCGATGGCCGATGGCCAGATGGAATTGACGATGCGCGACGTCACCGGCCAGAGCGTTTCGGAGCAGGGCGATCTGCGCAGTCTGACGCAAAGCATGACCGCCCAGAGCGCCAGCTATGTCATCGATTTTGCCGACTCCGAAACGGGGGGCGCCGGCCGTTTTGCCGGGCAGATGAGCGACCTGTCTTACGAGGGCAGCAGCCAGATTCCCGATGTGACCGACCCGCAGAACCTGGCCCAGATGATGGCCGAGGGGCTGAGCGGCAACGGCACTTTCCGCTACACGGACGGCAGCACGGATTTCCGGGTCGAGGAAGACGGCGTCGTGACTACGGGTCAGGGGTCGAGCACGTCCACGATGCTGACCGTGGAGCTGGGCGATGGTCACATGTCCTACGAAATCCGCGGAACCGGCTCGCAGCTTGCGTTGTCCGGCGGCGAGCTTCCCTTCCCGGTCGAGGCCGCGATGGCCGAAACCCGGTTCCTGATCGACGCGCCGGTGACCGAAACCGAAGAGCCTCAGGATTTCGCGTTGGGCGTGACCCTGGGCGGCTTCACCATGTCCGACACGATCTGGGGTATCTTCGATCCCTCTGGCGTGCTGCCGCGTGATCCGGCGACCGTGGCCTTCGATCTGACCGGCCAGGCGCGGATGCTGGTCGACCTGTTCGACCCCGAGCAGATGGAGGCCATGGGCATGTCCGCCACGCCTCCGGCCGAACTGAACGCGCTCAGCCTGTCGAACCTCACGGTCTCGGCCGCGGGGGCCGAACTGACCGGTGCGGGTGACTTCACCTTCGACAACAGTGACACCGCAACCTTCGACGGGATGCCGCGCCCCGAAGGATCGGTCAATCTGCAGTTGGCCGGCGGCAACGGGCTGATCGACAAGCTGATCCAGATGGGCCTTCTGCCCGAAGAGCAGGCCATGGGCGCGCGAATGATGCTGGGCATGTTCGCCGTTCCAGGCGAGGGTGAGGACGTGCTGACCTCGACCATAGAAGTGAACGAACAGGGCCATGTGCTGGCCAATGGGCAGCGCTTGCGCTGACCTGTTGCCATCGGATGGGACTGGGCCGCGCGACGGAAGTCGTGCGGCCCTTCTCTTGCACGGGGGGCGGTTCAGAGCTACCTCCGCCATGATCACCTACAGGACAGGACGCTTCATGACCCACAGTCTCGAGACGTTGAGCCACGCCCTTCTGGACGCCGCAAAGGCGGCCGGGGCCGATGCGGCCGATGTGCTGGCGGTGCAGGGCACCTCCGTGTCGGTCGATGTGCGGTGCGGGACACTGGAACAGGCCGAACGCTCCGAAGGGGTCGAGATCGGTCTGCGTGTCCTGATGGGTCAGCGCCAGGCCAGCGTGTCGGCTTCGGACATCCGGGCCGAGACCATGGCCGAGATGGCGGAACGCGCCGTCGCCATGGCCCGCGAGGCGCCCGATGATCCCTTTATCGGCCTGGCCGACCCGGCCGAATTGTCCGAGGTGCGCGATGCCGCCGGGCTCGAGATGGAGGATGCCTCTGCTGAGCCCGCGCCGGACGCGCTGCAGGACGATGCCGCACGGGCCGAGGCAGCGGCGCTGGCCGTTGAAGGCGTCACGCAGGTTCAGGCCGCCAGCGCGGGCTACTCTGCACGCGAGGTCAGGATGGCGGCGACGAACGGCTTTACGGGCGGCTACCGGCGCACCGGGCGGTCGCTGTCCTGCGTGGCCATCGCGGGCAGCGGCACGGGCATGGAGCGCGACTATGACGGCGACAGCCGTGTGTTCCAGGCCGACCTTCGCGACGCGGACGAAATCGGCCGGATCGCAGGCGCGCGCGCGGTGGAACGGCTGGACGCGCGCAAGCCGCCGACCGGGGCCTACCCGGTGCTGTTCGACGAGCGCATCTCGTCCTCGTTGATCGGGCATCTACTGGCGGCCGCGAACGGCACCGCCGTCGCGCGCGGCGCCTCCTGGCTGCGCGACGCGGCTGGAGAGCAGGTGTTGCCCAAGGGCCTGTCGGTGATCGAGGACCCCCATCGCAAGCGCGCCACGGGCTCGCGCCCCTTCGATGCCGAAGGTCTGCGCACCCAGACGCGCGGGATCGTTCAGGACGGCACGTTGATCGGCTGGACGCTGGACCTGGCCACCGCGCGCAAGCTGGGGCTGAGCTCGACCGCGAATGCCGCGCGCGGCACCGGCGGCGCGCCCTCACCCAGCAACTGGAACATCGCTCTGACCCGGGGCGACAAAAGCCGTGAAGACCTGATGGCCGAGATGGGCACGGGGCTTTGGGTGACCTCGATGATCGGGGCCACGATAAATCCCAATACCGGCGACTATTCCCGGGGCGCCTCGGGCCTTTGGGTCGAGAACGGGGTGCCGCAATACCCGGTGAACGAATGCACCATCGCCGGAAACCTGCGCCAGATGCTGCGCACCATCGTGCCTGCCAACGATGCGCGACCCTACCTGTCGCGGGTGGTGCCATCGCTCTTGGTCGAGGGGCTCACGCTTGCCGGCAGCTGACGATCTGAAGCTTCTGATAGACGCGGCCCGCGTGGCCGGAGAGCTGGCGCTGACCTTTGACGGTCCTGTTACCCGCCGCTGGGATAAGCCCGACGAGGCCGGTCCGGTGACAGAGGCCGATCTCGCCGTGAACCGGCGCCTCGAGGAAGACCTGCGCGGCGCGCGCCCGGGCTACGGGTGGCTATCCGAAGAAAGCGAGGATGGACCCGAGCGGCTGGATGCGGACCGGGTCTTTGTGATCGATCCGATCGACGGCACCCGCAGTTTCATAGACGGATCGGGCACATGGGCCCATTCCATCGCGCTGGTCGAGGACGGTGAGGTCATCGCCGGCGTGGTCTACCTGCCCGCACGGGGCAAGCTCTACGCGGCGGCAAAAGGGCAGGGCGTGACCCTGAACGGTTCGCCGGTCCGAGCGTCGGGACACGCCAAGCTGCAAGGCGCCGAGGTTCTGGCGACCCGTCCGAACATGGACGCGGCATTGTGGCCCGGCGGCGTGCCGGATCTGAAACGCAGTCACAGGCCGTCGCTGGCCTACCGGTTGGCGCTGGTGGCCGAGGGGCGCTTTGATGGCATGCTGACCTTTCGGGACAGTTGGGAATGGGACATCGCGGCCGGCGCGCTTCTGGTCGCCGAAGCCGGTGCGCGGGTAAGCGATGGACAGGGCGCGCCGCTGCGGTTCAACAACGCGCGTCCAAAGCTGCCCGGCCTGATCGCGGCAACCGATCCGATCCATGCCGCGCTTCTGCGGGCCCGGGGTGTCGCGGCCTGAAGACCGGATTGCAGACACGAAAAAGGCGGCCGAAGCCGCCCGTTTCCGTCCAAATGTCGGAGATAGTGGTGAGCCGTGCAGGATTCGAACCTGCGACCCACTGATTAAAAGTCAGTTGCTCTACCAACTGAGCTAACGGCCCACAGGCGGTCCGTGTAAGAAAAGCGCCCGCAGGGGTCAAGACCGAAATGTCAGGAAAATCCGGGCGGCTCTGGATTCGTTGCCAGCGCCCCTTTATATGCGCGGCCATGAACACGGACGGCACGCCTTTCATGAAGATGCACGGGCTCGGCAATGATTTTGTCGTGCTGGACGGGCGGGTACGCGCGGTCGCGATCACGCCTGCGCTGGCGCGCGCCCTGGCCGACCGGCATCGCGGCGTGGGCTTCGACCAGTTGGCGCTGATCGAAACCGATCCCGGGGCCGATGCGCGGTTGATTTTCTACAATGCCGATGGCTCGCTCTCGGCGGCCTGTGGCAATGCCACCCGCTGCATCGCGCGCTTTCTGATGGAGGAGATCGGCCAAGACCGGCTGAGCCTGCGTACGGACCGTGGCGTGCTGCAGGCTGTGGATGCGGGTCAGGGCCGTACCTCGGTCAACATGGGTCCGCCCCAGACCCGCTGGGACGAGATACCGCTGGCCGAAGAGATGGACACGCTGGAGCTGCCCATCGAGGGCGGCCCCGTGGCCACCGGCATGGGCAACCCCCATTGCACCTTTTTCGTCGAGGATGCCGAGGCGGTGCCGCTCGACCAGTTCGGCCCGCGCTACGAACATCATCCGCTTTACCCAGAGCGCACGAATGTGCAGGTGGCCAGCGTCATCGGCCCGGACAGGCTGCGCATGCGCGTCTGGGAACGGGGCACGGGGATCACTCTTGCCTCTGGCTCGTCGTCCTGCGCCACGGCCGTGGCGGCCCATCGCCGGGGGCTGACGGGGCGCGCGGTGACGCTGGAGCTTGACGGTGGAGAAATCGCCGTGGACTGGCGCGAGGATGGCGTCTGGATGACCGGCCCGACGGCGCATGTGTTCGATGGCGTGCTGACCCCGGCCTTCCTGGAGGCGATGTGATGGACCGAAGCGCGCCCGTTTTCTCCACCCTCGGCTGCAGGCTCAATGCCTATGAAACCGAGGCGATGAAAGAGCTGTCGGCGGCGGCAGGTCTGGGCGATGCGGTCGTGGTCAACACCTGCGCCGTCACCGCCGAGGCCGTGCGCAAGGGCAAGCAGGAAATCCGTCGCCTGCGCCGCGCCCACCCGGGTGCGCGGTTGATCGTGACGGGCTGCGCCGCCCAGACCGAGCCCGAGACGTTTTCGGCCATGGCCGAGGTCGACGCGGTGATCGGCAATACCGAGAAAATGCAGCCCGAGACCTGGACGGGCCTGGCCGCCGATTTCATCGGCGAAACCGAGGCGGTGCAGGTCGATGACATCATGTCGGTGACGGAAACCGCCGGGCACCTGATCGACGGGTTCGGCACCCGCTCGCGCGCCTATGTGCAGGTCCAGAATGGCTGCGACCATCGTTGTACCTTCTGCATCATCCCCTTTGGACGGGGCAATTCCCGCTCGGTTCCCGCCGGTGTCGTGGTGGACCAGATCAAGCGGCTGGTGGATCGCGGCTATAACGAGGTTGTTCTGACAGGCGTGGACCTGACCAGTTGGGGCGCGGACCTGCCCGCCCAGCCGCGCCTTGGCGATCTGGTGATGCGCATCCTGCGGCTGGTGCCCGACCTTGCACGGCTGAGGATCAGCTCGATCGATTCAATCGAGGTGGACGAAGCCCTGATGCAGGCCATCGCGACCGAGCCGCGGCTGATGCCGCATCTGCACCTCAGCCTCCAGCATGGCGACGACCTGATCCTGAAGCGGATGAAACGGCGTCATCTGCGCGACGATGCCATCCGCTTCTGCCAAGAGGCGCGGCGCCTGCGGCCCGACATGACCTTTGGCGCCGATATCATCGCGGGCTTTCCAACCGAAACCGAGGCGATGTTCGAAAACTCCCTGCGCTTGGTCGAGGAGTGCGGGCTGACCTGGCTGCATGTCTTTCCCTACAGTGCTCGGCCCGGCACACCCGCGGCGCGCATGCCCGCGGTCGACGGGCGGACGATCAAGGACCGCGCCGCTCGGCTGCGCGCGGCGGGATCTGCGCGTGTCGCGGCGCATCTGGCCGCACAGGTTGGACAGACCCATGCCGTGCTGATGGAAAACCCGCATATGGGGCGGACCGCACAATTCGCCGAGGTTGCCTTTGCGAGCCCCCAGCCCGAGGGGCAGATCGTCGAGGCGCGGATTTCAGGGGTGCACGACGGGCAACTGACCGTTGCATAGGCATAGCCTTTAGGCGCTCCGGACCCACTCCCGCGCCTCGTCCAGATCATCCATGTCGAAGAACCGCACCTGGCTCGAGATCAGCGCGCCTGCGGCCTTGGACATGGGCCCGATCCAGCCCAGGTCCGACACCACGGCGACATGGCTGATATGCCGGATGTTCTGCCAGTCGAACTTCAGGCCCGGCCACAGAATCGACGAGGCAAAGCCGCCAAAGCTTTCGACGATCTCGATGAACTTGACCGTTCCGTGCCGGTCGATGAAGGCCTGCATCGGCGCGATCGCGGCTTCGTAATCCTCTTTCGTGACTTTGCCGTTCACGACGATCTCGGCAGTGCGTGTTGCGTCGTCTTCGCTGTAGGTGATGGTCATGCTGTGTCCTCCTTGATCGGCTCAGCATACCATTTCGAAGGGCGCCGCGCCCTGATCCCGATCATCGCTTGCGCCGAGGGCCCGGGGTTTTCGAATGAAACCCCGGCGGGCGCTTGGCCACCCAGGCGATGAACCGGGCCAGCCGCGGATGGGCGCGCAGAGCCTCGGGCGTGTTGTAGTCACGCGCCAGTTCCGCTTCGGTCAGGGTCGCGTGGATCTCGTTGTGGCAGATCTGATGCAGCAGCACGACCGGCCCGCCCTTGCCGCCCTTCAGCTTGGGGATCAGGTGATGCAGGCTTTGCTTGGCCTCGGCCGGGATCGGACGGCCACAAAGCGGGCAGATCGGGTCGCCGGGGTCTTGTGTTGCATCGGTCATGCCGTCAAAGGATGGCCGCCAAGACCACGATGGCAAGGGGCCCGCCATGGAAGGACAGTCCGAACTCGTCGCCCAGGCGCTGGAATATGCTCAGCAAGGGTGGGACATCGCCAAGGCGTGGCTGCTGAGCCCCGCGGCCTGGTCGCAATTCGCGCTGTTGATCGTGGCATACCTCGCTGCGCTGCTGGTCACGCGTAAACTGCGACCTTTCCTGACCCGGCTTCTGACGCCGGAAGAGACGAACGAGTCGATCCTGGCCAAGGCGCGGCGTTTCGTGGCGATGTTCCTGCCGCTAATGCTGCCGCTTCTGGCCTATGTCTTTACCGGCATCGGCGAAAGCGTGACGCGCACGCTTTTTGGCTCTGGCGCGGTCATCGCCTTTGGAAAGCGGGTGTTCCTGTTCCTGGCCGTGCGGGCCCTGGCGCGTGACATCCTGAAAGACCCGATGCTGCGGCTTCTGGGCAAGTTCGTGTTGATCCCTGTCGCGGCGATCTATGCCGTAGGGCTTCTCGACGAGGTCGCTGCCCGGCTCGAGGCAACAGTGGTGCCCCTGGGCAACCTCTCCTTCAACCTGTTGTGGCTGGTGCAGTTCATCGTCGTGGGCGGGCTGATCTTCTGGTTGGGACGCTGGTCCAATGAACAGTCGGCCGGGTTCATCCGCAAGCAGGAAGAGATGCGGCCCGCGACCCGGCAGCTGGCCGAAAAGACGGCTGAGATCGCCATCTTTGGTGCGGCTTTCCTGATCCTGATGAACATCATGGGGATCTCGCTGACCTCGCTCGCGGTGCTTGGGGGTGCGATCGGTGTGGGCCTTGGCTTCGGTCTGCAAAAGATCGCATCGAACTTCATCTCGGGCGTGATCCTGCTGCTCGAAGGGCAGGCGACCGTGGGCGACTATGTGGAGCTTGACGGTGGCGAAGCCGGGACCATCGTCAAGATGACCGCCCGCGCCGCGATCCTCGAAACCTTCGACGGGCGCTGGATCGTCATCCCGAACGAGGATTTCATCACCACCCGCGTGGTCAACTATTCCGACGCGGGCAGCGCCAACCGCTACGAGGCGCCGTTCAGCGTGTCCTACGACACCGATATCAACCTTGTGCCGGACATCATCGAGGCGGCGGTGGCCACCCATCCGCGCGTGCTCGACGCGCCTTACCCGCCCGACTGCGAGCTGCGGGGCTTTGGCGATTCGGGCGTCGATTTTGCAGTGGAGTTCTGGGTGAACGGGCTTGATGACGGGGACAACAAGTTCACCTCGGACGTGCTGTTCCTGATCTGGAACGCGCTTAAGAATAACGGCATTTCCATCCCCTATCCCCATCGCGTGGTGGAGTTCAAAGGCACCCCGCCCGGCACGGAGGCATGACCGAAGCGCTGGTGATCGGTGGCGGGCCAGCGGGCTTGATGGCCGCCGAAGAGCTGGCCCGCGCGGGGCTTTCGGTCTTGGTGGCCGAGGCGAAGCCATCGTTGGGGCGCAAGTTCCTGATGGCGGGCAAGTCCGGGCTGAACCTGACCAAGGACGAGGACACGCGCGCCTTTCATGCCGCCTATTCCGAGGCTGCGGGGACGCTTGCCCCCATGCTTTTGGCCTTCGGGCCCGAGGCGGTGCAGGACTGGGCACGGGGCCTGGGTCAGACCCTTTTCACCGGGTCCACGGGCCGCGTGTTCCCGACGGTGATGAAGGCCTCGCCCTTGCTGCGCGCCTGGCTGGGCCGGCTGAACGCGTTGGGCGTTCAGACCCGCACGCGCTGGCGCTGGACCGGTTGGCAGGGTGACGCGGCGCTGTTCGACACGCCAGAGGGTCCAGTTTCGGTGACGCCCAAGGCCACCGTCATGGCGCTGGGTGGGGCCAGCTGGGCGCGGTTGGGCTCGGATGGGGTCTGGGCGCCGGTGCTGTCGCGTGCAGGCGTGACGCTCGTGCCGTTTCAGCCCGCCAATGCCGGGCTGTCGATTGCATGGTCCGGACACATCGCCCCACATTTCGGCGCGCCGCTTAAGAATATCGGGCTAAGCGCCGGGGGACAGATGATACGCGGCGAAGCGTTGATCTCGGCGCGTGGGCTTGAAGGGGGCGGTATCTACACGATCAGCCGAGCGGTGCGCGAAGGCCACGCGCTGGCGCTCGATCTGCTGCCGGACCTCTCTGCCGACCAGATCGACGCGCGGCTGTCGCGCCCGCGGGGCAAGGTCAGCCTGCCCAACCATCTGCGCAAGGCGCTGGGGCTTGAACCGGCGAAGCGGGCCCTGTTGCAAGAGTTCGGGCGGCCCTTGCCGACCGCGCCCGAGGCGTTGGCCGACCTGATCAAGGCGCTGCCCGTCACTCACGCAGGGCTGCGTCCGATGGACGAGGCTATCTCGACCGCGGGGGGCGTGCCGTTTTCTGAGCTGACCAGCGATTTGATGCTGCGCGCGCGTCCGAGCGTGTTCTGCGCGGGCGAGATGCTGGATTGGGAAGCCCCGACCGGTGGCTATCTGCTGACCGCCTGTTTCGCTACGGGCCGCTGGGCCGGACAGGCCGCCGCGCGCTATGCCTTACCGATGGCGCGCTGAAAGGCCGGGCGGTCCCGCATGCGCGCCAGGTAGCCGGTCAGCGCGGGCTCTTCGACCGGGAACCTGGCATTGGTGGCCCAGCTCAGGCAATGTGCGGCCAGGATATCGGCCACGGTCATGGTCTCGCCCATCAGAAAGGGCCCGTCGCCCAGCATATCGGCCAGCCGCTTGGCGCTGTTGGCGAATTCCCATTTCAAGCTGTCCTTGATTTCGGGCATGCGATGCTCTTCGGGCAGGACAAAGCTGTGCCGCGCGGCGGTCCAGAGCACCGCGTCGAACTCGTCGAGCAGCATATGCGTCAGCGCATCCTGCCGGGCCCGGTCGAGCGTGCCCGCAGGATAGGTGAGTGCGCCATGGGCATCGGCGAGATAGGTCATGATCGCGGTCGAGTCGGTCAGGACAGTGTCATCCACCTTGAGCGCGGGTACCTTGCCCGACGGGTTTACCGCGCGGATCTCGTCCGAGCGGGGGCCGGCCTCGATCAGGTCGTAGGTCTGGCCCAGCTCTTCGAGGCACCAGATGACGCGCAAGGCGCGGCTGCGGCGGCTGCCGATGACGGTGTACATGATAGACCTCCCAAGTTTTGGCTAATGGGTGGGCGCAGCGCGGGTGAAGTCAAGCCGCTACCGGCGCGCCAACATCGCCAATCGGATCATGCTGCGTTCGACCAGCGCCATGGCTGGCGCGGTTTGGTTGGCGGACCGTAGTTTCAGATCCGTATCGGTCAGAACCTCCAACGCGGTCTCCAGCTTGTGCATCCCCCAATCGCTTGCCTGACGCTGCATCCGGTCGCGGCGCGGGCCGTAGATGGGCGGGCGCAGACGCGCGATGCCGGCGGCGGCACCGCCGGGGTCGGACGCCGCGGCGTGAAGCGCGCGAAAGTGGCGCGTGGCCTGGATGCACAGCGTCACCGGCTGGACCCCCTGCGCCTTGAGCCGCGCCATGACCGGCCCGATCTCACCTGCGCGGCCCTCGGCCACCACGTTCAGCACGTCATCGACGACCGCCTCGGTCAAGGCAGGGGCGACGGCGGCCACATCGGCCGAGGACACGGGCCTGGTCTGCCCATGGCAATAGAGCGCGAGCTTTTCGACCGTCTGACGAAAATCGCCCGGATCCAGTTCGCGAGAGAGGGCCAGTATGTCTTTCATCGCTTCGCCATCGAGGCCGGGCAGGCCCGCGCGTTTCAGCTCTGCCTCGATCTCGTCGCGGCCCGGTGGGTCGTTGTAGAGGCCCACGGCATAGGCGTTGGGGTGGCCTTCGAAGAGCTTGCGCAAGGCAGACCGCGCGGTGAGTTGCCCGGCGGTTACGACGACCTGCGCATCGCCCGGTTGCCAGTCCGTCAGCGCGGCCTCGACCGTCTTGGCCAGCCCGTCGGTGGCCTCTTCCAGAAAGGCCACGCGCGGGCCGGGGAAGAACCCCTGCGCCTTGATCGCGTCGGACAGAAGCGCCGCGTCCTTGCGCAGATCCGCGCCGTTGATCCGGGTCAGGCGCATTTCCTCTTCGCCTTGGGGCCCGATCAGGGCGGCGATCAGTTCCTGCCGCTTGAGCGCCACGCGCATCGCGTCGGCGCCGTAGATCAGGATGCCGGTCTTGTCCGGGTCGGGCCGCGCGAAATAGCGCGCGGCATCGCGCGCCGAAAGCTTCATGGCGCGGGCGCCGCGACGATCAGGCGGTCGACGATTTCATCCGCGAGGATGGTCATCAGGCGCGATTGCGCGTCCCGTTCGGCGGCAAGCGTGGCCACGGTGGTGCCGGTGGCCGAGTAGCCCACGAAATTCTGCACGCGGCCTTGCGCGATCACAGTGTTGCCATCGGCAGCGCGAAGGGTGTAGCGTGCCGTGCCGACGAGGTGGTAGCGGGTCGTCTTGCCGTCGGGCGTGGTGGCCAGGCCGTCGCGGCTGGTGTTCACGGCGGTTTCGAGCCGGTAGGCCGGATCGGCCGCGCGGCCC
>PR_CR_10_Liq_1_inCRDRAFT_1001088_pt1 | contig 15875 bp, 16 predicted proteins | sample PRCRCaboRojoPR_3_FD_10241 | JGI IMG/M metagenome (IMG submission 10241)
CCTTAGACACCAGCACAGCTTCTTCTGCTTGTCTAGAAACGATGAACGCACACATGGAAAGACGTTACATGTACATCGAAGAACTCCGGAACGCTTCTAAACCCAAAACTCTAGAAAACGCTATGAGTCTCAAAAACATGAGAGTCAGCTTTGAAAACGAAGTTCCCCAAACCAAACAAGACAGTTTGTGCGTGCTACTTGCTCCTCGAATACTTAAGTTGCTGAGTCTGCAAGGAGCTGTGCCTTACTTATTTAACTTGAATATAGACCAATTCTCACTTGACCAAGAAGAGTACAGTTTTGAATGGAAGACTCTTCAGAGTTTGGAAACCGTTGGTCAGCTGAAACTAAACTGCATTAACCAAGTCCAACTTTTTGATAGAGTTTTGGAGTTGGAAACTGAAGACAACTTGTTTAAAATTCAGTGTTACGACGAAAAGGAAGCTATTAACTACTACAGTGCTCTTAATTACTTACTGTTTAATTAACATAGAACGCCAACTTAAATTTGCTTCATCTTAGTTAAGTCGGAGGCAACCTGGAAGTCGCAACCAGTGGAGTTCTTGATGTGGTCTAAGTCCACTCCTTCTGCAATTTCAGTAAGTGTAATTCCTCCTTCTCTGTGGAAGTCAAACACGCCCAGTTCAGTAATCAACAAGTCAACCACGCCTTTTCCAGTCAAAGGAAGGTTGCACTCGTCTAGCAACTTGTGAGCTCCTTTGGCAGTGTGCTCCATCGTAACTACACACCTAGAAGGAGATGCCACCAAGTCCATTGCTCCGCCCATACCCTTCACCATCTTTCCTGGAATGATCCAGTTAGCTAAGTCTCCCTTCTTGGAAACTTGGAGTCCCCCCAAAATACTAATGGCTATGTGCCCACCTCTAATCATTCCAAAACTTGCTGAACTGTCGAACAGAGAAGCTCCTTTGATCAAAGTCACAGTTTCTTTTCCAGCGTTTATGAGGTCAGGGTCTTCTTCTCCAGGTTTGGGGTAAGGTCCCATGCCCAAAATGCCGTTTTCTGACTGAAGGTAAACTTCAGTGCCTTGTGGCAAGAAGCTAGGAACTAAAGTAGGAATTCCAATTCCTAAGTTCACAAACATTCCGTTTTGGAGTTCACAAGCAGCTCTGCGGATGATTCTTTCTCTGAGTTGTTTGGTTTCTCCTTTGCCAGGAATAGTGATGCCTTCGCCTGTGTTCAAAGTGAGCTTTTCAATGGGCTTAGCTGAGTTTTCAGCCTTGTAAATTCTTTGCACGTAAGCTGCAGGAGTGTGGATTTCAGATGGGTTGAGTTCGCCTGGTTCCACTAACTCCTCCACCTCAGCAATGGTAACTTTGCCACACATGGCTGCTGGGGGATTGAAGTTCATAGCTGAGCCCCTGTAAACTAAGTTGCCTAACTTGTCTCCTTTCCAAGCTTTTACAATTGCGTAGTCAGCCACTATAGACTTTTCCAGTACGTAGTGCCTGCCGTCAATTTCCCTAGTTTCCTTTTTTTCTGAGTAAATGTCCACAGCCTTTCCTCCGTCTCTGTACTTAATGGGGAAGTCTCCTTCAGAAATAACGGTTCCGTAGCCAGTAGCTGTGAAGAAGGCAGGGATTCCTGCACCTCCTGCTCTCATTTTTTCAGCTAACGTTCCTTGTGGAGTGATTTCTAGCTCTAGTTCTCCTGTTAAGTACTGCTTTTCAAACAGCTCGTTTTCGCCCACATAGGAGGCAACTACTCGCTTTATTTGGCGATTTTGCAACAGAAGGTCTAGTCCATAACCGTTAACCGCACAGTTATTCGACACTACTTTGAGACCTTTAATGGGGAGTTTGGAGACTTGCTCGATAAGGTTCTCGGGAACCCCTGAGTTTCCGAACCCTCCAACTGCTAGAGTGCAGTTACTGGGAATGTCTTTAACGGCTTCGTGCGGTGACTGGAATATCTTGGCCGAAAATCTACGTAAGGAAAGCCTTAAAAGCATTTTTATTACCGTCCATTCTAAAATAGTTGTGGTCGTCAGTACGTCATCCATAGAGTCACCTTAACTTTTGGAGTCTTCACTTCTTACTTTTTAAGTTGTCTAAACAAAGCAACTGAGTTATTTAAGTGCCTATGAAGAACTTAAGTTATCCAAACATGGTACTCAATCTTCTGATCATAGCTTATGCTAAAGGCTACTAGAGAACACCTCACAATAGACTCTATCCAAACTACAAAGTCTGCTTATCCACCAAGTTTCCAAAAAAAGCACAATATCTACAAAGGTTCCTGCCTTTTTATTTAAACTTGAACTCATTGAAATAATATTAACACACATTTTTATTTGATTGTCATAATATGAGTTTATTCGATTTCACTAAGTACACTTGCCAAAAAACCTTTGAAAGTAAAATATACTCTGAAGGCAACTACTGTTCTTTTTGCCAAAAAGAATTTAAAAACAACGCAGGACTCAACAAACACATCGGCAGAATGCACAACTCCAACAAAGACGTGGAGTGCCCTACCTGTAACAGACTCTTCCGAAGTCGGTATGCCCTCAAATTCCACAGGAAACAAGTCCACGAAAAGTCAACCAGAGTGCCTTGTCCAGTTTGCAAAAAATACTTTTATAACAAGTACGTTCTGGCTAACCACTTAGCTAAGCACTCCAACCCATAGTTAAACTTACCAATATAACACTTAAATTAGTGCAATTAAGCCATTTCAATTTCCATGTTGGCTTCTACCAAGTCTTTAGGGACCTTTTGGAACCGAGCAGCTTCAGGGTTGAAGTAGGGAGTCTGCAAGAACTGCAAAAACAAGTTAGTGAGTCTCTTTCTAAGTCCTTCTAAGCTCTTTTCGTTCCTACCTCTGTTGAGCATGTCTGCTTCGCGGTCAATTAAGTCTACAATCTCTCTAGTTAAGTTGCAGTCGAACTCTTTGACTGTCCACTTGGTGTGCAAAAGCACGTCTAGTCTTTCGTCAATAGAAAGTTTGCGCATTTTAAGTCCATTGTACAAGTCCATGAGTTCTTTGGCCCTCACAGTGAAAGGAGTGTGGACTTCTGTGAACCTTCCGTCTTTCAAAGGCCACTTTTTAGGGTTGGACATTGACTTAAGTAACTTTTCGATTTTTTCGTCTTTGTTTTGGTAGTTAGCTGTGATTTTAAGACGGTCGATGGTTTGGAGCAGTTTGGTTTGTTTGTGAAGTAGTTGTTCCAGACCTTTGTGCTTTTCCTCTTCGTTGAGCAGTTTGCTGCTTTTGATGCGTTCTGTTTCTTTGAATCGCCAGGCTTCAAGTTCTTTGTAAAGGATTTCAAAGTCTTCTTCTGTGCGAGGCTGCAGTCTTCTTTCGATTTCAGCTTTGTGCTTTGCTTCTTCTTCTTTGCGGGTTCTTTCTTGGTCTTCCAGCATCTTTTTGTCGGCGTCGTCACGCATCTTCTTGAGTTCCCGGCGTCTTTTGTAGGCAAACCACCTGCGGGTGCAGCACTGGATGTAGAGGGCTGAACGTTCTCGCATTTCTTCCCACATTTCAGAACTGAAGTACTCTCCTGGTTCAACTTCTTTGTCAGTTCGTTCGTCAAGAAGCACCACTCCTGTTTTGTCCATTTGGCTGCCGCACTCTCTTTTCATGATAGTTGACCTCGTCCGGTACTGGTAAACCTGCACCTCTCGGTGGCACTTGTCTTTGTACTGCTTTGCGTACTGGTCAGTGTTGGAAGCTGCGTGGTGGTACTCCCTGTTGTTCTTCTTGTTTAGGTAACCGCCTATGTAGGGTTTTTGGTTATCAGGCTTCGAAACTTCTACTGTCACTATTTTGGTGCCTCCTTCAGCTGTAGTTACTTCTACTTCAATCACGTCTGGAAGAGGAATTCGGTCCACTTCGATGTTTTCAAAGTACTCTTTTGCAATCTCTTCTTCCATTATTAACAGTCATTAAGAAATTAGCCATTCTTTGACAGAAGTAGGGACTTCGAGTTCTTCAAGTCTCACTAGTCTTTCGAACTCTGAGTCTTCGAAGTTCAAAGAGTACTCAGTGTGTGCTTCAACTTTGCTGGGGTTGTTCAGGGGCTTGAGAACCTTCAACTTAACTAGGTGGTTTGTGATTATTTGCAAAGTGAAATAGTCGTACTTAAACACAAAAGACCTTCCCCTTGTGAATTCTTTGTAGTTCCTTTTGACTCTTTTGAGAGTTAAAGGTTGTTCTCTTTTGTGGAGTCTGGCGTAAAAACACAGCACTACAAGTTCAATTGGCTTCAGTAGTTTAATGTACTCAATTCTAGTTTTAATGGGCACTTTAGCTCCAGTCCTTCCTAAGTCTCCGTCGCGACCTAAAACTATGTCTTCGAAGTTCAAAATAGTTTGATACGAAAACCTAGAACGGATCCTTTTTTCTAGTTGCTCTACAAAGTCCAAGCGAGGAGTAATCCCTATTACACAGATCTGAGCCAGTTCTTCGTGAACTAGTTCAAACAAGCTGTAAAGCAGTATTTGCTTGAGTTGTTTTTTAGCAAAGACTTGAATGTCCCTGATCCAAATAAGGACTCTGTCTGAGGACGAAAGCGACTCCCTGATAAAAGACAGTGTGGGATTAAGTGGTGCTTGGGTGTAGTTGGAGCCCTTAGCCTCAGCTAACTGCAAAGCTAACGACTGAAGTCCTGGCAAGTCTTCAGATATTAGCAGCCCAGACAAGTGAAGAATAATTGGAGAGTAAGCTTCGCTGCAGTTCTGGATCTTAGTTTTAAGGGAGTCTCCTCTTGGTCCCAGGACTAAGGCACACTGGCTGTGTCCAAAGTTGTAGCATCTTTCAAAAACACTCTTAATTGACTCTTCTAAGTTCATCTTTTAATTTACACTACTCTTGCATGCTTAGAACTAAGTATAAGGACCTCCGGGTGGACACCAAAGCTGTAAAGTCCAAACTTTGTTTAGTAACACACTTTTCTATTCTGCGTGCTAGTTTTTCTCTGTAACCTAAGTCGTCCACGTCGCCTGAAGGAATTTCAACTACATAGTAACTTAAGCTTTTGGGAATAAAGAACTCTTCAAAAACCAGCAAATGTTCTCCTTGGTATGCAATGCAGCCTCTAAAGAAGAACTCAGACTGCTCGTTCAGGAACTCACGCAAACTACGAGCACTCATTTCTTGGTTAAGTGGCTTCACAAGTATCCTTGACTCAGAGGCCACTTGGTCGTCTGGCTTAAAAAAACAAAAGTAGAACCCTCCTGAAGAGTCAGCTGCACTTCCTATAAAGGTCTGTCCTACTTCGTTAGCGTTTTGCAGGTTGTTTTCAAGCATCTCGCACCACTGTTCTGTGGAGTCCCCGCTTAGTGAAAAATTAAGCACGAAGTAAGTCCCTGGGACTGGCTCAAACGTGGAGACTTCACTGGGTAGCTGCAGAATCACAATGGCTTCTTCCAAAGAAGATGGGTGGGCAACCACGTAGCTAGGTGTGTGGTCTCCCAGAGACATCCTGAGCGTTCTGTCTAGCCTAGGTCCCCTTGTTAAACTCACTTGAAAAGGGGCAGTATCTAAAAATGCTTCTTCGTTGTTCTCAGGCCGTTTGAAGGCCCGGGGTTTGTTTGTGGTCACCCTGTACCTCCTCCGTTCTCTTTCGCCACAAGGCCACGACCAGTTACTTCCCATACCTTATTATTCTACTTATAATGGGGTGCAATTGTTCTGTGCACGAAAAAGACCTTCCTGAGAAACTCAACTGGACAAGACCTGACTTCGATGAACTGAGTTGGAAGGGCGAAGAAGCCCTTAAGAAACTCAACAGAGTTAAAAGGAGTCTTTTCACTGCCTGGGACACTTTGGAAACAGAACTTTCTGTTAGGAACATGCTCCCAGAAACTCTGTACTTAGCAATGCTTGTGTGTCTTTCTATGCTTTCAGACCACGACTTTTCCAGACTAGAAGTCAACATTCTGAGTTACCCACCTGGCCTGTCCTTTACAGTCACTAGTTTAGACTACTCACTAGCGCACATCTACGATATGTGGACTAACTTCTGCAACCAACTTGTGGACGCGTTGCCTCTTTTGTACTCCTTAAAAGAAGATATTCTTTACACCGCCAACGTTTACTACAAACTCACTGAAGAAAGAGTCAAACTAGCAGAAGAACAAGCTTGGAGAATCGCTGACTTCCGCAAAGTAGAACCTTCTATCCAAGAAAACTTAAAAGTGCTTTTGGAAGGCGGAGACCAGTACCACCACTTCATGAACTGCGTGTCGGAGTGGCTCAAAGGGCTTTGGAAAGTTGTAGGGTTGTGCAAGGACCCCAACTTCCTAGGAAAAGTCCACTCAATAGCTGCTGAAACCAAAGCAGCAGGAACCTGGCAGATCCACAAGTTAGTTCAAAAAGAAAAAAATAGACTAGAGTCTTTAGTTAGGGGGCATACTTAAATGGAATTACTTGTCACATACATCCTGCTGGAAGGAGTTAGCCAAGTAAGTCACGAAACAGGAATCCCTCAGTCCCAACTCAAAGCTTTCCTCAAAAGTTTCGAACTTGACAAACTAAGTCTGTTTTCTAAGCTAAGAACTGGCCTCGAAACCCCTCAACTAAAGGAATTGTTTCCACAGTCCCTAACCAACAGGTTGCAGACAAGGGACTTCGGAAGAATCCACCAGTCACTTAGAAGCTTTTTCCCTGTCCAGCTCGACAAAGAAACCCAAACAGAACACTCTGGGGTTAATTTTTCTCCTTTTTACAGCCCAGAAACCCCCAGCGTAGCAATGGAACCTCCAGAGTACTCCTACCTACCTAACAACCCTCTGACTCGCCTAGCTCCTACTGAGCTGAACTACTTAGCTGTGCACAAACCTTTAAGAGGCACTATCACTTCGCCGGACTATAGTTACTTCCCCAATAATATATAAATGGCTCTGTCTAGGCGCATCCAAAAGGAAACAGACCGCTTGCAAAACGAACCAGTTCCTGGGATTTCAGCATCTCCTGACCCAGAGAACCCTAGGTACTTCCACATCCAAATAGCAGGTCCTATCACAACTCCTTACGAAGGCGGGCTGTTCGAGTTGGAACTCTTTCTTCCTGACGACTACCCAATGGCTCCTCCAAAAGTGCGTTTCCTAACTAAGATTTACCACCCCAACGTAGACAAACTAGGCAGAATATGTCTGGACATCCTCAAGAAGAACTGGTCTCCAGCTTTGCAGATAAGATCTGTCTTGCTAAGTATACAGGGACTAATGAGTTCTCCCTGTCCTGAAGATCCTTTGGACCCTGCAGTCGCTAAGCACTGGAACGAAGACGAAGAAGGTGCTCTCCGACAAGCCAGGGAGTGGACTCAAATGTACGCAAACTCGTAAACTTAACTTTTCATGTCTTAAATATGCGTAGTTTACAGTTAAAAAAGAGTGCAAGATGGTTTTTCGTCTGGAGTAACTTCTAGTTTGTCTCTGGTTTTCAGTTTCTCGAGTTCAAGTCTTATTTTGGTTACGTCTTTGAACTCTGGCCACTTACCTAAGTTGCAAGTGTTCACAACTGAACTGCTTTTTTGATTAGTTTCAGGGACTTCCAAAGTTGACTTTTTCTTTTTGGTCCTTTTGACTTTCCTACTTTCTAGCTTTTTGGACTTAGGCTTGGGGTCTTCGCTCCAGTCGTAGATTTTGTCCATTCCTATCTGAAACTTCGCAGCTACTGTTTTGAACAGACCTTTTAAGTACTCGTAGTCAGGGTTACTGTTGAAACTTAGATTCCGGCAGTAGTTAATGTAGTTTTGAAACTCTTGAGGAAGTCCTCTGCAAAGTTCTCCCACAGAAGTCCTGAGTTTAGTTTCCATGATTTTGTGGTATTTCTGATGCTTGTTAGTGGGGTTGTTTCCTTGCCAGGGTAAGTTGCCTTTGGCGAAGTATATAAGCACGTACCCTATGCTTTCTAGGTCGTCCCTTCTGCTTTGCTCCACACCAATATGGTTATTGATGGAAGCGTACCTTGCAGTCCCTACAAGGTTTCTGTTTTCTTTGAAAGGAATATGTAAGTTAGTTACTCTGTCCCGGAACCTTTTACTCAACCCAAAGTCTATCATGTAAACTAAGTGAGTTTTTTTGTTAATTCCCATAACGTAGTTTTCTGGCTTTATGTCTCTGTGAATAACGTCTTTTTTATGAATAGCTTCAATCAACTCCAAAAACTGCAGGCCTAGCATCAGGCAGGTTTTTATAGAAAACCTTCTTCTGCACGAATTAAACAGTTCTTCCAGTGACTTTCCGAGTAACTCCATAACCATCACGTTAAACCGGCCCTGGACTCCGTACCACCGCACTCTAGGAATCCCTTCTGAACTACCTAAACTTTTCAAAAGCTTAGCCTCATTTATTACCTGAGGACTTTTATGAGAAATATGCTCTAGTTTAGCAGCGTAGTGTTTTTGGGACTCAGTATCTATCACTTCAAAAATCTGTCCAAAAGAGCCTCCTCCTATCCTTTTGCCGATTTGGTATTTATTTCCGATTATGCTTAATTCACCCTCCATTTATACCAAGTAAATAAATTAACTGAAAGGGGCATAATAATGGACAGCTCTCTGCCTCCTGAAGTGTATGAGTGCTCCCAAGAACTAGCTGGAATCTTAGGAAACAAAAATTGCCTCTACGACTTTTTTTCAAACAACCAAAAACTCTTTCTTCCAGACTACCAATCAATCGAATTGCCCTTCCTCGTCCAAGTTTTAGCAGGTGAAAAGAAGTTACTTACACTTGAACAAGCAAACCAAATCCACTTCGAAGACAACCTTTGCATTTCTAGAGACAGAATCCAGCAGTACTGCTTGGAAACTCCCAAACTCAGAAAGTACGTCCCTGAAATAGCTGTTAACAGAGACTACTTAATGAAGCTCATCGCTGTTCTAGACCGAGAAACTCTTGAAGCACTCAGTGAAGTTTCTGCTGCTAAGTCCAAGTCTCAAAACAGTGGCTCTAGTTACCTAAAAATAGTTCCTGAGTATGCAGAGATACTGCTGCGACTTCCCAAGAAAAAAGCTCCCAAGAAGAGAAGGGGCCCTCGACTCATTAACCAGTAACATTAATAATTCCTTCTTGAAACCTGAATTAACTGCGAAGCAGTCTGCATGGCTTTTCCGATGCGTCTACTCACAAGCGCAGGAACCTTTTTTCCAGGCTTTTTGGTCCTAACAGGCTGTTTAGGAGTTTCTTGGGACTCAGTTATTTCAAGAGCTGACTGTAGGTTTTTGTCTATATCCTCATAAAGTTGTTTGTTAGCAGCGAGTATGTATGAAACTCTGTCCTGGTCTCCGTCCTCCTCTGCAGCTGTAGCTCTGGTTTCCAACTTTTGCACTAAGTCCAAAGCAACGCTCCGCTTCCTCTGGTCTAGTTCTTGAGTGTACTCTTGGTCGATTTCTTCTATTTGATTTTGGCACTGGCTCATTTCTTGCTCTAACTTAGTTGCGATTTGGTCAAGTTCTTGAATGCGTTGGTTCATTACTTTCTGGCGGTACTCGTGGGTTTCTTTGTAGTGCTGGAAAGGGTCTGTCAAACGAAGTGCTTCTTCTTTGTGGAGGAGTTCACTTTCTTGTTGGTCTCTGAGTTCTTCTGGGGACACCCATTTGGGAACAGGCTCCCCCTGGATATCTTCAACTAGCCACGAACTCTTAGCTTGAGGCAGCAACACATCTCCAGTTGTGTAGTTCACTTGAAGGTTTTGGCTTTCTAGGGGTTCTATTTCAACTACTTCTAAAAAGTCTTTTGGAAGGTTCATGTGACTGCTTGTTGGGAAAGAGTCCAGTGAAGCTTGGGTCCCGGCTTCTTCTCTTTTGGGTCTTTGAGAAAGCATCGAAATTGCCGAAGTTCTGGGCAAGTTCTTTGTTTGGAACTGCTGGGGGTTTTCTCCGAACTTAAGTAACTTAAGTGGGACTTGGGGCTTGGACTCAGAAAAGGGTTCGGTGTTAGTTTTGTCAAACTTTATGAAGTTCATTTAAATTAAATTAAGGTATTCAATCACTTCAAATTCGTGGAAAGCACCTTTTATGCAGGGGCTGACTTCTTGGAGGTAAGGGTACATGGTTATGTACAAGTGCCAGTAGTAAGACTCTTCTGGGCTTAAGTTTTGGCAGTTCTCTCTGTAGTAAAGCAGTTCTTTGTCATCTTTGAACAAGGGACAGTAAGCTTTGGAGTTAGTAGCGCAAGTACAAATTCGTTTTGTAACGCTAGGAATCATGCAGTCGTAGTCAGTTTCGCACTCTAAAGGGTTTTGGCGTGGAACAAAAGCTTTGCTACTGAGCAAATTGCAGTTAAGAGGAGGGGAATGTCTAGGAGTTAAGTCTTCTTCGCAGTAAGTTTGTCCCCACCTACTCCAAGTTCTTTGGATCACTAAGTCCACAAAAGAGCAAGTCTTTCCTTGAGGACACTTGTTGGTGTTTACAATTACTTCATCAGGAGTCCAAGAAGCACACACTCCCTGTTCCAGACTTTGACATTTCCAGTCTTGGCACTCAATAGCCCAAGTTCCTAGCACAAGTAAAGCCAGCTTATACATTATTATGCTAATACGCCGACTTGTGAGAAATTTAATGGAAGGCAGTCCCAAATCCACAATCAAAACCATCATTGGACTATCTGACCAAAAGGCCGACGAGACTCTTAAAAACCAAAACTTAACTAAGAAGCTGCTAAGCATAGCTGAAGAAGCCAAAAACAAGCCTGAGTTCGCCCCCCAACCCGAGATCGGGAAATTGCTGTACTCAATTGCGGCAACAACGCCAGAAGCCATCTGGGACAAAAGAGCACTTCTCGTAGACTACGTAGTGAACAACAAAATCAAGTCTCAAGCCCAGTTAGAAGCAGGAATCAACCACTTAAAAACCAACCCTGAACCCCAAACCCAAGAATTCGAAGAGGCGTGTGGAGTAGGAGTAGAAGTCACAGAAGAACAAATCCAGGAAGCAGTTAACCAAACACTTGAAGCTGACAAAGACAAGATCCTAGAAGCAGGCTGGGAAAGCAAAGGACTCCCAGGAACCATGATGGGGAAAGTCAGGCAGCAACTTAAATGGGCAAACCCTTCACTTGTGAAGAAACACGTAGATGTCAAACTAGTTGAACTCCTTGGAGAGCCCCCTGCACAACAACCCAAAAAGAAACAAACCAAACAAACCAAACAAGCCAAACCCAAACTAGTGGAAGAAAAAAAGCGCGAAAAACTTTCAACTTGTATTGGCAGAGAACTTAAAAGTGCCAAGAACCCACCTGAGTTACTTCAAAAACACCTAGAAGCCACTGGAGGCAAAGTGATGACTAGGTTCCCTCCTGAGCCCAACGGGTACTTGCACATAGGCCACGCAAAAGCCATGAGGTTTTCCTTCACTATGGCAGCTGAAAACGAAGGTTCCTGTTATCTCAGGTTCGATGACACCAATCCCGAAAAGGAGTCAGAAGAGTACATCCAAAGCATCATTGACAACGTGAAGTGGCTAGGTTACACTCCTTGGAAGATTACCCATGCTTCTGAGTACTTTGGAGATATTTTCGAACTAGCGAAGGAACTCATCAGGAGGGGCAAGGCTTACGTGGACGAACAACCTGGAGAAGAAATCAAGGAACAAAGAAAGAGCTGCCAAGAAAGTCCTTTCAGAAACACTTCTCCTGAAGAGAACCTGCGCAAGTTCGAACTCATGAGCAAAGGCTACTACTCTGAAGGCGAAGCTTGTCTCCGAATGAAAATAGACATGAAACACGCCAATCCATGCATGAGAGACCCTGTCGCTTACAGAATCAAGTTCAGTCCCCACCCACACGTAGGAGACGATTGGTGTGTGTACCCTACTTACGACATGGAGCACTGCATTGTGGACTCTTTGGAAAACATCACTCACTCTCTGTGCACTCTTGAGTTTGAAATCAGAAGGGACTCTTACTACTGGTTGTTGGAAGCACTTGACTTGTACCGTCCTTCTGTGTGGGAGTACTCGCGACTCAACATCACCAATATGGTTATGAGCAAGCGCAAACTCCAAAAGCTAGTTGAAGAGAACTGGGTGAAGGGCTGGGGCGACCCGAGGATGCCTACTATCTTTGGAATGCGCCGCAGAGGCTACACTCCTAAAGCCATCAATGACTTTGTGGACGAAATAGGAGTAACTAGACGTGGCAATGAAAACGTAATCTCCTTGAAACTGCTTGAACACTACGTAAGGAAAGACCTTGACGAAACTGCTCTAAGGACCTTGGCTGTGCTAGACCCTTTGTTGGTGGAAATATCTAACTTGGACTCCTCAGTAGTGGTAGAAGCTCCTCTTTTCCCCAAAAACCCTGAAAACGGCAAACGTTCCCTGACGGTCCACAAAAACATCTACATAGAGAAGTCAGACTTTTTAGAAGCTGACAAACCAAACTACTTCGGTCTGGCCCCTGGCAAAATAGTGGGACTCAAGTACGTTCCTTTCAAACTGAAGTGTGTTTCTTTCAAGAAGTCAAGTAACGGAGAGGTTGAAAAGGTTCTGTGCGAAGCTGTTTACGAGGACATCAAGCCCAAAGGAGTTCTGCACTGGTTGTCTGCAGAAGAAGCCATTCCCTGCGAAACACGTCTTTACGACGTTCTTTTCAAAAGTGAAAACCCTAGTGAGTTGCCTAACTGGCTGGATGACTTCAACCACGAGAGCTTGAAAGTTCTGGAGAACTCCTTACTCCACAAAGACATGGCTCAAGTCCAAGAACTCGACAGGTTCCAGTTCGAAAGACTGGGCTACTTCGTAGTTGACAAAGACTCTTCTGCTGAGAAAAAAGTAGTCAATAGAATCATCACTTTGACTGAAACCAAGAAAAAAGCTATAGCTTAATAAATGGCAGTACTTGATATAAGCGGGAGTGCTTTGGCTGTTCTCAAACAAGTCAAACCTAGACCCCAAGCACTCAAGTTAAAGTCTCGTAAGTCTCTGGAGTTTTACAATTTTTCCCCCACAGAACCCCTTATTTTGGAAGCCATTGAGGAACTGCACTCCTTGTACATGACCAGAAGAGCCCGTGAAAACTCTCTGTCTGAGTCAGCAGTTTACGAAAACGTGTTGAAGATCCTCCAGGACTACTTAATTGACATGGTTAAAGTCCTCAAGCATTTAAGTTTCAAAGAAAGCAATACAGGAAAAAGAGTTGGCTTCAAAGAGATGGGACTAGTTGCTAGACTTGTAGAGACCTTCTTCATAAGCAGAACTCCAACTTACAGTTTGATAGGCTTCATCAAAGACTATGGGACCTCCAGTGATCAGTCAGTATCTTTTGACAAAGCTGCGTACTGGAACGGAGTGTTTACAGCCCTGAGGACTGGAGATCTTGAAGCTGTTAAAGAAGAACTCAGGAAGAACGAGAACTACCCAAAGTTCAGAGCCATCTTTCAAAAGATAGAACAGTGCCTGAACCCTGCTTGCAGAATATTTGGACACCCCTACGGGACTTCTATTGAAAGTGAGTTTATGCGGAAGTTTGAGGACATTTCTAGAGAGTCCAACCAACTTCTGAAAGATGTGCAGAATAAAGCTGAAAATTACCCTGAGCTAAACGAACTCATTAAACTAGTTGAAATCATTGCAGGAAAGCACCAAAAGTTCTCTGAAATCAATCCTTCGTGGGCAGAGTATATGTTGCTGCACCTTCTTTTTGTGGAAGGCATCTTTTACGACCAAGAAAGCATTGCAAGTTTCACTAGAAGGACCCAAAGCCAACTAGACGACTACGACGGAATGCTTCTGGAAACTATTGAAACTTCCAACATGCACAAACTCATCCAAAAGTGCAGTGAGTACTTTCCTTCTGTCTTTGTAGCCCACCTAACAGAAGTGCTGGCCATAGTGCGCAAAGTTCCGCTGGAGCCTGAAGAGCGTTTTGAGGGACTGAGTTACCCAGAACACTACTTCTACGTTTACTTCACAGAAATAATGCCTATAAAGCAAGTTAAGTTCAACATAGTGTGTGACTACTTGATTGAGAACTTAGCTGGGCTGGAAGACATACTCCACATTGTAGAGTACTGCATAGCTTTGAGGATTGACTCAACTGAAGTAAAAGAAGTAGTTGAGTACCTCGAGTCCAAAGAAATGAACGAAGTCCTCAACAACGTTTACAAGTTCCTCACTATGTACCTTATTTCCAAGAAGCAGTACAAAGAAGCCCTTTTGCTGAGTTTCGAAGCCCCCGAACCCTTAGTTAGAGAAAATGTTGAACAGCACTTACTAACGATAAGTCTAGACCAAAGTCCCTCTGAAATTGAGGACTTTCTCGACAGTTTGCCTCAAAACATAAGGCACTCTTCTATTTTGGTGACTTTTTTCTGCAAGTACTTGGAGTTCTGCGAAAACGTGCAAAACAAAAGGTGGGCTAAAGCAGGCCAACTCCTAGTTAACTTTTGTGTCAACGAAACTGCTCCTCTAGAGTTCCTGCCTCGCATTCTGGACGAAAGCCAAACTTTGCTGGCTAGTGGAGCTGTTTTCTCAGAAAAAGACATTGTGAAAATACTGGAAGTTTACGAAAGAGTTTGCAAAGACAAATCAACACAACTCCAACTGCTGCTGGCCCAGTCTGCAATGTTGTCAATCTGCAACCCCCGCTTAGAATAAGTAATAACTATTTACACTTGTGGTGGCAAGGATGCTACTCCTTGGTCAGTGTCTTTGAGCCACTTGATTTCCTCCGGACTTAGTTTTTGGGTTTCCTTGTAAAACCTCACAAGCACCCAAACTGAAAAAGCTTCTACAAACATTACTAAAGTTTGCACTACTGTGTATATAAGGTCCTCCACCACTATAATCAAAACTGTTCTAAGAACCAACATCACAACTAAGTACACAGCGTAAGCTATGCACAGTCTTCCGTTGTAGTTGCGTCCTGCAAAGTAACCCAAAATTGGTAGACAAATAAGAGCTAACAGAAAGTAAATGCCTGACAACACAAACAACAAACAAATAAAGCAGTCCAAAATAGCCATCCACTTAATAAACCGAGCTTTTTGTCTGACTCCTAAGTACCTAAGAGCACCTACAGAGACTACTACAGCAGGCACAAGGTCTTGGGTCGGGGGCCTGGGCATGGTTTCTTGTGTTTGGAGTGGAGGGTACTTTTCTGGGTCTGGTTGACTTGAATCCATTTTAGCAATTACTTAGTATTAGATAACTTGCTTTGTTCTTTAAGGTACTGGTCAACTCTCTTTAAAACTTCTTTTTCTGTAACAGGTTCCCAGGCTTCTTCTCCCTTATAGATTTGAGTTGTGAACTTTTCTGCGTCGTCAGGGTCTAAGTTGTTACTGTAAAGTTGCTTTGTGTGCTCCATGATTTCTGGGTTGATTCTTTGCATGATTCCTGGACTTGACAAAACTAGTCCTTGCAGCAATGAAAAACTTGCGCTTGCAATCCAGTAACAAAATATGCCCTACTTGGAACTTACTGCTGGCCAGTGCGAAGCTACAGGCAGTGACAAAATCACAGCTATCTGGAAGGTTCCTTTGATCCTGCTGATTAACCAGTCTTTTGTTTGGGGAGTGATTCCTCTTTGCAAGTTTAAGTAAGTTAGTGAGCAGGAAATCACTGGAAGAATCATGTAAGGGTCACTCTCAGTCAAGTCGAGGAACCAAAGAGTTCCCCCTGTCTCAAGTTCCGAGTTAGTTGCACACAAATACCTCACACTCCAAACATATGTTAAAAAATGAGGCACTTGGAGAAACCCGTAAGTAAACCCCCTCACAGCACTTACTTTGTGCTTTTTGAAAAGCTGTCTTGTAGTTGAAAGTGCAGTAAACAGCTTTCGAGGAAAACTTGCTTTGGAGTATTTCAAAAGGTCCAAAAGAACTCTGAACTCAGGTCCTGTCTTAGCCAAAGGACCCAAACTCTTCATTTGAAGCACTAACCACGGAGCCATAGTGGCTCGGATTCCAAA
>PR_CR_10_Liq_1_inCRDRAFT_1001089_pt1 | contig 15870 bp, 12 predicted proteins | sample PRCRCaboRojoPR_3_FD_10241 | JGI IMG/M metagenome (IMG submission 10241)
GCCGCCGTGAGCATGGCGACGAATGCCTGGCGCTCTTCCATGGATGCGGGGCCGGTGTCCTCAGGGGCCCAGGCGACGTCGATGGTGCCGCCGGCGGTGGGGTCGGGCGACAGGCGCCCGGGCAGCACACCACTCAACGATGGGTAGTCGTCGAGCATGGTTTCGCCGTAGAGCGGCTTGTAGGTGCCCTTGTGGCAGGTGGCGCAGGCGGCCTTGGGGCCATCGCCGGTGTCGCCGAGTCGGTGTGGCGGAAACAGCGAGGCGATGGGACCGAGGTGCTCGCTGTTGATGTCGCGCACCATGCGGATGCCGTGCCAGGCGGTGACGCGCTGGGGCGTGCTCTCTTCCCAGCGTCCCATGGCGCGGGTCTGGTGGCAGTAGGTGCAGTTCACACCCAACGACCGCGACATGTACATCATGAGCGAATAGGTGTATTCCGCCTGCTTGTTGGACTGGCGGTTGCCATGGGGCAATGCCTTCGTGCCCTGCACGCGAATGTCGTTGTCGTCGCTCAGGAATGCGCTCAGCGGGTCGAACGGCAGCGAGGAGTAGCCATTGTTGGACACGCCGGCCAGGTTTTGGTCGCCTTTCCAGCCGCTGATGCCTGCGGAGGGCTGCGTCGGCTCAGGGTGCTCGAACCAGATCTCGGAGGGCACCGGTTGGCCGCGATGACAGGTCCAGCAGGTGACGCCGGTGTCGGCCACATGCGTTTGCCAGTTGGCGTTGATGTCGCGGGTCATTTTCAGCATCTGCCGCGCGACGAGCTTGGTGTACTTGCTGTCTTCGGCCAGGTTCTGCGGGTTGTGGCAGTAGGCACAGCCCTCCTCCGGCGCGATCCAGGTGGTCATGGCATTCATCAGACGCGCGAGCTCGAGTGCGTTGAGGTCGGTGAGGACCTGCACGTTCTCGTGTATCTCACTGGCCATCGGGAAGGTTGGATCGTAGGGATCGCTGGGCTCGGGCTCGGGAATCGCGTTGATGTCCTCGAGGGCAGCGACGTTGGCCGGGTTGTAGACCTGGATCATGGAGTTGCCGCGGTAACCCCATTGCACGCTCTCGGTGGGCTGCTTACAGCTGGTCAGCAGCACCATGCCGCAGGCGAGGCTGGCAAGGAGCAGGCGGTGGGCGATGCCGCGGCGCCGCCATCTGCCGGGGCTGGGTGCCGCGCGGCTGGCGGTCACCACGGGAAATTCGTTGAGGAATGCTGAACGGGCAGTCGGGCCTGCAGGACGCCGCATTGGGGAAGCCTCCGATGGTCATTCGCGCCGGGTGACGCGTGTTCGGCGGGTTGTGTTTCGGTATGGCCGTTGGGCGCCCGCCTACGCCCCAGGTGTCAGCGTATCCTGACATTGACAGATGTCAATCACTGCATGACAGAATGACGGGTGCCAACCTGTGATGCGCTCGTCGTCGCGGCGATGATCGGTGGGGCGGCGCTGGGTGCCGCATCTCACGTCAGGTTGTCGCCGGGTGTCGGTTGCTGAGCATGGGTGAGGGCAGCTGACGCGACGCGCCCGAGCGGGGCGGCCCGGGCGCGTTTGTCGATCAAGCCGCGGCTTTCGGCTTGAAGTTGCGGCACCAGCCGGTGGCCGGCACCTGACGGCCGCCAAAGAAGGAGCAGGGGCCCTTCTCAGCGCCGTCGGCGCCCTGGAACAACTGGCACTTGGAACAGGCCTGATCCGTGGTGTGGTTGGGGAACTTCGCCGAGTCGGCATCGGCGGTGTTGACCACGAAGCCCATGGCCTTGGCGTAGGCGTCGTTGGGATCCAGGTCCGGCTTGGCCTCCTCGGCGCCCACGAAGCGGGCCAGGGTCAGTGCTGAGGCGCCGGCGGCGGCCTGCATCAGGAACTTGCGGCGGTCGATGGGGTTCATGGCTATAGCTCCTCGCTTTGGCTTGTCGTTGGATGCAGCGTTGTCATTGGTTGAGCATCAGACATTGCTGGCGGTTGGTCGGATGTGCCGCCACGGTGGCGGCGCACCCGTTTGGCGCCCGGGACCGACGACGCGTTGCGCGATGGTCGGGCTCAGGCGAGAACTGCTGTCGCTGCTTGTGTTACGCCGCGGTTGTCGCGCCAGACGACGCGGATGGTTCCTCCCGCCGGCGCATTGTCCAGACGGAACTGCAGCAGGGGGTCCCTCGCGACGGCGATGCCGAGCTGCGCCTCCAGCACCACTCGAGCATCGACCGTAATCGTCGCATCGATGATGTAGTGGGCCGGCACCCGCCGACCCTGGTCGTCCGTGCGCAGGCCCGATTCCATCGGGTGCAGCATCAGCACGAGCACGTCGACGCCGTCGGCATGGCGTCTGCTGCGGATCCGGATGTCGTCGCTCGTGCTCATGTGGTCGATCGTGCGTGGCGTCAGCCACAGCCGCCGACGGTGACCTCGGCGTCGGCGGCGGTCCAGTAGAGCCCGCCGGCGGTCCTGACGGCGCCATAGACGCGGCCGCTGCCGGCGAGCTTGATGCGCACCGACAACCGTGGCGCTACGCCACGGCCGAGACGGCAGTGGGTGGCGATGGGCGCAGGATTCATGTCCGCGAGCACGTAGATGTCTTCGATATCCGGCAATGTGCTGGTGACCGTCACCGGCACGGAGGCGCCATCCTCGATGAAATCGGGCAGCGTCAATGTCACCGCATCGGGTGCNGCAACGGCTCCCGTGCGGGTGGCAGCGCCGATGGCTGCCAGGGCCGTGGTTACTGTTTGCCGCGTCAGCCCGTTGGCGTGCAGTCGATCAAAGCCGACGCCGGCGAGTGCGAGCCCGGCCGCAGCCTGAACGAAGGTGCGACGGTCCCGCCGGCGCGGCGGTTGTAAATTGGTGGTGGCGGCCCGGGTCATTGTGCGGTACGCACCAGCCGCAGATAGTGAGCGAGGTCTGGCGCGTGGGGCTCGACCCCCTCGGGTCCGAAGCTCAGTGCGTACATGCGCTGGTCAGCATCGTCGGCGCGTGCGGTGCTGGTCCAGAAGAAATCCGTCGGTGTACCGGGAAACACCGTCAGGTTGATGCGCGGGCTCACGCATCCCCGCTCGATGATCATGGCCAGATCGCGGAGACCGGGCACGCGCCAGTCACTGAAGAACTGCTCGCCGCTGGCATTGATGGCCTCGACCGCGTCCTGTGTGTCGGGCCAGGCATACGTCTGGGCCGTGCCATTGCAGGTGCCGTCTTGCCAATCCTGGCCGAGGGCGCAACGCATCCACATGAGTCCGGACGATTGGTCGGTCACGGTACCGTCACCGTTGTCGGTGAAGCGCTCTGTCGGGGCCGACAGCGGGCGTTGACTCGTGTCACAGCGTTGCTCGGCGAGGGCCGGAGACAGTGCGGCCGTCAGCGTGCTCAGCAACACCGTCAGTAGGGGAATACGCATGGCATCGATCGGAGCGGCGCCTTTCATGGGGGGCAGAGGATGCCGGCAGGTCGGGGTGTTGCCCCGGCCACCGGCGGTTCGAGCTCCCCGCGGGGAGCCTGTGGATCTGCGCTCAGCGACGCTCTGGCGTGTACTCGCGGGTGTCGACGCCGAGGCCAGTGGGCTCGCGCTTGAAGCCCGTGCCAAAGGCCACCGGCACGGCCGCGGTCTGCTCCGAGGCGAGACCCGGCTCGATGGGCAAGCCGCGGTGCAGGTACATGGCATAGGCCTTCATGGCCGTCATCTGGTCAGATTCCGGACTGAGCCGCTCACCGAGCTGCGGGTTTTCGATGCACCAGTTCACCATCTCCTGCCAGGGCACGACCTTGCCGTACATGGTCTGGTACTTGGGGAAGGTCTGTGGGTTGGAGGCGGCGGTGTCTGGGTGGCAGTTGGCGCAGGCGAGTCCATTGCTGGTCATGCTCGGCTCGCTGCCATGCCAGAGATCGTAGCCCGTCTGAATGACACCGTAGAGGGTGTCCATCTGCTGCTGCAGCTCTGCTTCGGTGAAGGGCGCGCGGGCAAAGACGGTGCCTGCAACGACGGTAGCGACGGCGATGCCGCCAATCCCCAGGGCGCGACGGATGGCGATGCGTGTTTTCATAGAGAGTGACTCCTCCAGGTTCGATAGGACTGGGCGCCGTAGGCTGCATGGATACGCTGCATCGGCGACCTCGTGCCAGGCGTATGTCCGTTGGCATTGCTGCACACGGCGTCGCCAGGGCTGTGCCGGCGGCGACGGGGCGCCGCCGGCTTCAGACGACGTGTGCGGCTTAGACCTTGAAGCCGTCCTGCATGAACGGCGTCAGGGAGTCCTCGAACGGCTTGTACTCCACCAGGCCCTCGAAGTTCTCGCTGAGGTTGATGAGCTGGACGCCCTGACCGTCGGTGGCGATGGACGGGTCAGCGCGGTTCATGCGCGTCTCCGGGTAGGCGAGCTCCACCGGCGGATAAGGCCAGGGCCAGGAGGTGCTCATGGCCGCGACCGACGACATGTTGCCGATGCGGTTGTAGAGCGTCTGGTGGACATGACCGTGATAGGACATGACATTGTCGAACTTCGACAGGATCTCGCGAATCTCAGGGGCGTCTGAGGTCTGGAAATTCCAGCGCGGGTAGTAATCCCACAGCGGTGAGTGGGTGAAGACGACGATCGGCGTGCTGGGTGGGAGGTCCTTCACGTCTTTCGCGAGCCACTCCAGCTGCTTCTCGTGGACGCCCCAGGGGCCGGGGATCGGGCTCTCCAGCATCTCCATGACGGTCATACGCTCCTTCGGCGAGAGACCGGCGGGAGTCCAGAAGTCCTCCACGAGGATGGAGTTGAGGCCGATGAAATGCACACCTTTATGGTTGAACGACCAGGTTTCGTCACCGAACAGACCGCGCCAGGCCTCGCCCATGTCGAGATACCAGTCGTGCTCGCCCGGGATGATCTTCATGGGCATTTCGAGCTTGGCCAGAATCTCAGCACCCTTCACCAGCTGGTCTTCGGTACCGTTCTGGGCAACGTCGCCGCCGAACAGCACGAAGTCGGGCTTAGGATTCATGCTGTTGACCTTGTTGACCGCGTCGATCAACTGCTGGTCAAACTTATGGTTATCCATGCTGTAGAGGTGTGCGTCGCTAATGATCGCGAAGCGGAAGGGATCGACTTTGCCGCCGGCCTCCGCTTTGACCACATCAACGATGCCGAGATTGATACCCGCGGCCTGTGCGACCAGCGTGGCCACGCCGGCTTTGCCGCTGAACGCGAGGAAGTCGCGCCTGCTCTTATTCACTTCGGACATTGGCTTCACTCCACCTTTGGTTTGGCTGATGGGCATGCGCAGGGCGCTGCCGTTTTGCGGGACCGCCGCGGGTACTGCCTCAGTGCGGCGCATTGGCGTCAACCGTGCGAGTTGGCACAGTCTCAGGTCGTTGCTGTCGGTTCCAGGCCACTCGGCCATGAGTCGTGGCGAGCGTTCATTGGAACCGTCGCATCCTACTCGGCGCTGGACGGTTGTTGCGTCCATCGGCCCGGTAGATGACAGGCCGGGGTGTCAGCGGGGCGGTAGGCCGACCGGCGGCATCCCCCAACACCGCGCCCTGAACCTCCATGGGCGGCTTGAACAGGTTTTGTCTACTCTGCGACGTCCATCGGATCATGCTGCGTGAGACCGTGGTTGCTGGCCGTTGCCTGGGAAAACGGCTCATTGATCCGTGTCATTGTCAGTATTTGTCCAAGCGAGTAGGCCGAGAGAATATATCCGCCACATGGAGAGTCAAGCGAGACCCATGCATTTTTTCCTATCGAAATGATCACTGTTGTCTATCCAGTAAATCCATTAATTAAGTATCTTCTAATTTGCTTTCAGGCTCGTGCCGGGTGGGTCTTCGGCAAAGGCGCGGACGGCTACGCAGAAGCGATGGAGTGATGCGGGAATGTTGTATCAGGCATCCTGATAAACCATAACAATGGCTGGTAATACACCAGAATCTAATATGCTGCTTTAATGAAATGAGGCGTCCCCCGTCATCCGACGAACGGTAGCCTGAGCAGTGGACGGATCAGACGCGCAGCATGCCGCACGAGCGCACGCACAGCGCTGCTCCTCCCGATGGATGGTCGCAATCAGGCGCCGACGGCGACGGCATGGCCGACGGGTGTCAACGGCGGGCTTGTCTGCCCGGCGCACGCAATGATCCGGGCAAACGCCAGCGAGTCGGGCGACGGCCCGCAGGGATCTCTCCACGGCAGAGACGCCGCCGCGACATCAGCGGTGACGTCGGCACGCCATTCCACGCCGGCCACCCGGCCCGGCGCAAGCAGTATGCAAGCCGCCGCTCAGCCTGCGGTGACCACATGTGGTACGCCAAAGGGGTTGGTGAGCGGCTGGCGGGGGACGTGACAGCAGGAATGCTGTCGTGAAGCCTGTGGCGATGTATTCACGGCGTCCGCCCGCTGGCCGCCGGCCGACCCACGGCAACCGCCACAGCGCCAATCAGGCGAACCGGCGCTGCTCGCCGTCGCCGGTCACGTTGTCGACGCAGCGCCCGCACAGCTCGGGGTGCACGGCGTCAGCGCCCACGTCCGCCCGGTGGTGCCAGCAGCGCACGCACTTGGGATGCTCGCTCGCACTCACCGCCACCGCCAGGCCGTCGACGTCGGTGTCGGCGGCGCTCTGCGGGCGCGCCTCGAGGGGGTGCACCCGCGCCTCGGAGGTAATCAGCACGAAGCGCAGCTCATCGCCGAGCCGTGCCAGTGCCTGCGCAATCTCAGGCGCGCAGTAGAGGTCCACCTCGGCGTCCAGCGCCGCACCGATGAGACCCGCCTTGCGCGCCGTCTCCAGATGCTTGCCGACGGCGGTGCGCGCGGCGAGCACCTGGGCCCAGAGCGCGCGGTCGTAGGGATCTTGCGCATCCAGCGCACACAGGCCCTCGTACCAGGTGGCGGTGAAGACGTGGGCATCGCGCGCACCGGGGATGTGCTGCCAGATCTCGTCGGCGGTGAAGCTCAGGATGGGCGCCAGCCAGCGGCTCATGGCCTCGATGATGTGGTACATGGCCGTCTGGCAGGAGCGCCGCGCGCGGCTGTTGGCCGGCGTGGTGTACTGCCGGTCTTTGATCACGTCCAGGTAGAAGCCGCCCATGTCCAACACGCAGAAGTTGTGCAGGCGGTGGTAGATCTGGTGGAACTGGTAGTCCTGATAGGCCGCCATGACCTGCTGCTGGAGCTGGTGGGCGCGGTCCACGGCCCAGCGGTCCAGCGCAATCATGTCCGCCGCTGCGACGAGATCCGTCGCCGGGTCGAAGCCGTGCAGGTTGGCCAGCAGGAAGCGCGCGGTGTTGCGGATGCGCCGATAGGCGTCGGCGGTGCGCTTGAGGATCTCATCGGAGACGGCCATCTCGGCGCGATAGTCCGTGGCGGCCACCCACAGGCGAATGATGTCCGCCCCCAAGGTCTTCATCACGTCCTGGGGACGCACGACGTTGCCCAACGACTTGGACATCTTGCGCCCCTGCTGATCCACGGTGAAGCCGTGGGTCAGCACTTGCGCGTAGGGCGCGCGCGCGTACATGGCCACCGAGGTGAGCAGGCTCGACTGGAACCAGCCGCGGTGTTGGTCCGAGCCTTCCAGATACAGGTCCGCCGGCGCCGCGAGGCCGGGCCAGCCGCCGTCGGCGTCGTTGCGCTCCAGCACGCAGGCGTGGGTGACACCGGAATCGAACCAGACATCGAGGGTGTCCTGGACCTTGTCGTACTCGGCGCCCTCCGCCTCGCCCAGCAGATCCGCCGGGTGCAGCTCGAACCAGGCGTCCACGCCTTTGTGCTCCATGCGCTCGGCGACGGCCTCCATCAGCGCGTGGCTGCGCGGGTGCGGCGCGCCGGTGTGCTTGTGCACGAGAAGCGGGATGGGCACGCCCCAGGTGCGCTGACGCGAGATGCACCAGTCCGGGCGGTTGCGCACCATGGCGTCGATGCGCGACTGGCCCCAGTCCGGCATCCAGCGCACCCCGGGCGATCGCCGCCAGCGCGGCCGCGCGCAGGCCCTGCTGGTCCATGCCGATGAACCACTGGGCCGTGGCGCGGAAGATGATGGGCGTCTTGTGCCGCCAGCAGTGCGGATAGCTGTGCCGGAAGCGGGCGGCGAGCAGCAGGGCGCCGCGGGCCTTGAGCGTCTCCACCACCTGCTCGTTGGCGTCCCAGACCGACTCGCCGGCGAACAGCGGCGTGTCCGGCAGGAACCGCCCGTCGCCGCCCACCGGGTTGTCGACGGCGAGGTGATAGCGGCCGCCGACGATGTAGTCGTCCAGGCCATGGCCGGGCGCCGTGTGCACGGCCCCCGTGCCGGCCTCCAGTGTCACGTGCTCGCCCAGGATGATGGGCACCTCCCGGTCGTAGAAGGGGTGCTGGAGCTTGAGGCCCTCGAAGGCATCGCCGCGCCCATAGGCGATGACGCGGTAGTGCTCGATGCCCCAGCGGTCCATGGTGTCGCGCAGCAGGCCTTCGGCCACCAGGAGCCGCTCGCGGCCGTGCTCCGTCGGGCCCTGGCCGTCGGTCTGCACCAGGGCGTATTCCAGCTCCGGGTTCAGCGCCACCGCCTGGTTGGCGGGCAAGGTCCAGGGCGTGGTGGTCCAGATGACCACGGACAGGGGCCCCTCGCCCTGTCCGTCCGGCACCGAGTGGCAGCGGGCGAACAGTGCCTCCTCGTCCAGCACCTGGAAGCGCACGTCGATGGCCATGGAGGTCTTGTCGGCGTACTCCACCTCGGCCTCGGCGAGCGCCGAGCCGCAGTCGATGCACCAGTGCACCGGCTTGCTGCCCTGGTGGATGTGGCCGCGCTCAAAGATGCGCGCGAGCGCGCGCACGATATCCGCCTCGAAGCGGTAATCCATGGTGAGATACGGGTGATCCCAGGCGCCGAGCACGCCCAGGCGCTTGAAGTCGGTGCGCTGGCCGTCCACCTGCCGGGCGGCGTAGTCGCGGCAGGCGTGGCGGAACTGGGTCGCGCTGATCTTCTGTCCGGGCTTGCCCTTTTTGCGCTCCACCTGCAGCTCGATGGGCAGGCCGTGGCAGTCCCAGCCCGGCACATAGGGCGCGTCCAGGCCGTCGAGGGTGCGCGCCTTGACGATGATGTCCTTCAGCACCTTATTGACGGCGTGACCGATGTGGATCTCGCCGTTGGCGTAGGGCGGGCCGTCGTGCAGCACGAAGCGCCCGGCGCCGGCGCGGGCGGCGCGCACCTGGCCGTAGACATCGTCCGCCTCCCAACGCTTGAGCATTTCCGGTTCTCGCTGGGCCAGGTTGGCCTTCATCGGGAAGCCGGTCTTCGGCAGGTTCAGGGTGTGTTTGTAGTCGGTCACGGCGATACTTCCTGCGGGGCCGCCGAGGCTCGGATCGGCCCCGGGGACAGGGTGCCGGCGACGCGCGCCGGGAAAACATCTAACGATAACAGACAAGGCCGCGGCGCTGACGCAACCGATCGTCATCAGCAACCGCAACCACGTCTGTGCTCCCCCGGTTGGAGCATCACCGAAGCCGCGAGAAGCCGGCCCTGGCGACGTCGACCGCCGGCCGTACCTGCGCGCGAGGCAGGCCTTCAGTGCCCACAGTACGCAGGAGGTCGGACGGCCCCGGCATATGCATGCTTGCAGCGCGCGCGGGGAGTGGATCAATACACGTCGACGCCTCGACCAAGCTTACCGGAGCCAGTCTGATGATCCCAGAGTGTCGCAATCCCTGTGGCCCGCGCGGGTGCGGACACTGTGCCGGACGGACAAGTCCGTTGCCATCGCTCATGGGCTGGAAAATCTCTGTGAAGGCTGAGTCTCGACCCCCTTGCTGCGGTGCGTGAAACTGCATCCCGCGGCCGAGACAGCCGGCCTCACCCCGCCGCCTCCGCCTCCGCCGCCGCGCCGCCCCCGGCATCCCCACCACGCCGCGCCCAGATGCGCAGCCCGATGAAGACCGCCACCAGCACCGCGAACATGCCGCCGAGCCACAAGGACGCCGCGATCGGGTCCCGCGAGAAGGTCGCAGCCTGGTAGAACGCCGTGGCGGTGATGAAGGCGATCCCGGTGGTCCAGGCGGCGACGAAGGTGGCCCAGGCGGCGCCGGTCTCGCGCACGATGGCCGCCACCGTGGCCACGCAGGGGAAGTACAGCAGCACGAACAGCAGGTACGCGAAGGCGCCGGCGCGCCCGTCGAAACGGGCCTCCATGGCGCCGAAGGTGCCCGCCTGCACGCCCTGCTCGGCGCCGACGCCGGCGCGGTCGCTGAGGTCGCCGACGCCGAGCCCGAGGGGGTCGGTCAGGCCGCGGGCCACGTCGGCGAGGTTGGCGGGCACCGTGGCCGCAGCGGCGGCCAGGGCCGCGCCAAGGTCGTAGCGATCAGCCGCTGCCGGCGCCGCGCCGTCGGCCGGCGCCGCGCCCGCCGCACGCAGGTCCGCGGCCCGTTCGTCCGCCGCGATGCGCCCGTACATGGCGTCCAGGGTGCCGACGATGACCTCCTTGGCCAGCACGCCGGAGAAGATGCCGAGCACCGCCGGCCAGTTGTCCTGTTCGATCCCCATGGGTGCGAACAACGGCGTCGCCGTGCGGCTGGCGGCGGCGAGAATGGACGCGTCGCTGTCGGTCTCGCCGATGCTGCCGTCGGTGCCGATGGAGCCCAGCAGGTTCAGCGCCAGCACCATGACGACGATGACCCGGCCGGCGTCGCGCAGGAACAGCTTGACCCGGTCCCAGCTGCGCAGCAGCACGCCGCGCAGGGTGGGCCGGTGATAGGGCGGCAGTTCCATCATGAAGCCGGTGCTGGTGCCCGACAGCAGGGTGCGCTTCATCACCAGGCCGGTCAGCAGGGCCACGCCGATGCCCGTGAGGTAGAGCGCGAAGACGACGTTCTGGCCCTGGTGCGGGAAGAAGGCGGCCGCGAACAGCACGTACACCGGCAGCCGCGCGCCGCATGACATGAAGGGATTCATCAGGATGGTGAGCTTGCGCTCACGCTCGCGCTCCAGGGTGCGGGTGGCCATGACCGCCGGCACATTGCAGCCGAAGCCGACGATGAGTGGCACGAAGGCCTTGCCGGGCAGGCCGATGGCGCGCATGGCGCGATCCATCACGAAGGCGGCGCGGGCCATGTAGCCCGAGTCCTCCAGCGCCGACAGAAAGATATACAGACTCGCGATGATGGGAATGAAGGTTGCCACCACCGTCAGGCCGCCGCCGATGCCGTCGGCGAGCACCAGTCGCAGCACCCGCGGGGCGCCCAGGCTGGTGAGCACGGCGCCCAGCCCGTCGACGAAGAACGCCCGGGCGGCGCCGTCGAAGAAATCGATGAAGGCGCCGCCGACATTGATGGTGAAGACGAACATCAGATACATCACCGCGAGGAACAGCGGGATGCCCCAGAGCCGGCTCAGCACTACCCGATCGATGGCGTCCGACAGGTTGCGGCCCGCGCCGCCGTGCTGGCGCAGGGCGCCTTGCGCCAGCGCATGGGCGTGGCCGAAGCGGGTCTCGGCGATATAGGCGTCGGCGTCCTCGCCGGTGCGCTCGGCGATGGCGCTGCGCCAGTGCGCGGCCTGCGCCAGCAGGCGGTCATCGGCCAGCGCGCGGGCGGCGTCGTCTTCCTCCAGCAGTTTGAGCCCGAGCCAGCGGGCGTTGCCGTCGGCTCCGGTGGCCGTGTAGCCCGTTGCGAGCGCGCCCACGGCCTGGTCGACGACGTCCTCGTGCCCGAGGGGGAAGCCAGCCCGCTCGCGCCCGTCCACCACCGCGAGCGCGCGGGCGCTCAGCTCCGTGATGCCCCGTTTGGACACGGCCACCACCGGTACCACCGGGCAGCCCAGGCGCTCGCTGAGCATTGCGGTGTCGATGGCGATGCCGCGCTTGCTGGCCACGTCCATCATGTTGAGCGCCACCACCACCGGCACGCCCATCTCCAGCAGCTGGACCGTGAAGTAGAGGTGGCGCTCCAGGTTGGTGGCGTCGAGCACGTTGACGATCAGATCCGCCTGCCGGGAGAGCAGGTAGTCTCGGGTGACACGCTCGTCCAGCGAGCCCGCGTCCAGGGAGTAGATGCCCGGCAGGTCCACCACCCGCACCGGGCGGCCGTCCAGCTCGGCCCGGCCCTCGCGGCGCTCCACGGTGACGCCGGGCCAGTTGCCGGTGGTCTGGCGGATGCCGGTGAGGGCGTTGAACAGCGCGGATTTGCCGCAGTTGGGATTACCGGCGAGGGCGAAGGTGAGCGGGCGCCGGGGTGCTCCGTTGCGGAGGTCAGAAGCTGCGGGGCGTGCCGGCATGGTGGGAGGCCTCCGGGGCTTGCGATCTCAGGTCTGGCTCGCGCGGCGCCTGACGGGGGTGTCCGACGGCAAGCGGGGCCGGGAATCGGGGCTCGGCGCGACCGCCGTCAGCCGGCGGGCGGCGCCGCATGGCCGCGCTCGGGCGCCGGCGGCAGCGGGACCACCACCAGCTTGTCGACGATGCCGCTGCCCAGCGCCACGCGGCTGGCGCCGGCGGCCACGACGAGACCGCGTCCGCGGCGGTGCTCCACGCGCAGCTCGCTGCCCACACGCAGTCCGAGCGCGCTCAGTTTGCGCTGCAGGTGCCGGCCGCCCTGGATGGCTTCGAGCCTGGCGGTGACCCCCGGTGGCAGGCGGCCAAGGTCCACCGCGTCCGGGCGCAGTACGCTGTTGATGGTGGGGGAGACGGGCTGCTGCATGGCGGTGGGCTCCGAAATCGAATACGAACGCTTCTTAGTCATCTTAATACGCAGCGCGAGCGCCGTCGCCGGCAACGATGCAAATGCTGCGCTGCGTCAACACAAGTGCCGGCGGCGCGGGCTGTGCAGCGCGCATCCGGACACCGGCTGTTACGCGGGCTGCTGTTCGGCGCCGGGGTGTCGGCCTGCCGAGCGGGTCCGCTCGCCCCTCGTTGCATGCGGTGACGGCCCGGGCAATCGGCTGGGCGGATCGGCCTGGGCGGATCGGGCTGGGCGGATCAGCCTGGGCGCCGTGCGCACGGCCGCCGAGCGCCCCGAGTGCTAGTGCACCGCTTCTTCGGCGCCCTGGCGCATGGTGGCGGAGACCTCGGCATAGACCTGCGCCCAGGCGCTGCGCACTTGCGGGGTGAAGCGCTCCCCCAGGGCAGCGGCGAAGCTGTCCAGCAGCACGGCGGCGAACTTGTGATAGTCCGCATCGCCGACGCCGTAATCCGCATGGCGGGCGCCGACGGTCTTGATGAGCGGCACCACCGGCTCGGGGTTGTCCAGCGCGCTGACGACGGTGTTGAGCATGGTGACGAAGAGCGCCGTCTGCCGGTCGATGTCGCCCTTGAACAGCGGGCGCAGCTCCGGGTGGCAGGCGAACAGGCGCTGGTAGAAGTCAGCGCAGACCTGCTTGCGTATGGGGGTGATCTCAGCCCAGGAATCGCGCACCAGCGCGGCGGTTTGCGGATTCATCGCGTGCGTACCAGTGTTTGGTGACGAGCGGGCTCCGGCGCGATGTGCCACCGCCTGCTGTGGCTGCGGCTGGCCGCCCCGGCCCTTGGCTGGATACTAGGCGAGGGCCTGCGAGGGTTCAACGCCGGGCGCTCGTCGTCGCGCCATCGCGTGGGCCTGGCACGGCGCGCAAGCGCGCACTTCGCTCGGGCAGTCGCCCGCGGGCGACGGATCATCAGCGGCGGCTTCAGTTAAACTGCCGCGCTTTCGGGCAGGCGGCGGTGGCGCCGCCACGGGGCCCGGCGCAGGCTTGTGCCCGAGCGCGGCCGAAGCCGAGCCCGGGCGTGGGCCGCCGGCGCGCGCGGACGCGCCGGCGTGCGCCACGCCCGCTGCCCGCGCGTCCATCAGCCTGCAGTACGACGAACGAGGTCAGTCCATGTCCATACTCTTCCGGCACCTGACGGTACAGGATGTCGCCGCCGCCGTTTTTGCGCTGTTCGCGATCTGGATGGCAGGGCAGGTGCCCTCGGTGGAGATGGCGTGGGTGGTGGCCATCCTGACTTTGACGATCTACCTCTTCGCCTTCGAGGTGGTGGGTGTGGACGTCGCCGCCGTCACGGTCATGGTCGTGCTGGGGCTGACGACGCTGTTGGCGCCGCTGATGGGTCTGGACGCCGGCCTGGTGCCGGTGCAGAGCCTGTTCGACGGCTTCGCGTCCAATGCGGTCATCTCCATCATTGCGGTAATGATCATCGGCGCCGGCCTGGACAAGACCGGCATCATGTCGCAGGTGGCGCGCTTCATCATGCGCGTCGGCGGCAGTACCGAGGCGCGCATCATCCCGCTCATCTCCGGCACCGTCGGCGTGATCTCATCGTTCATGCAGAACGTCGGCGCGGCGGCGCTCTTCCTGCCGGTGGTGAGCCGCATCTCCGCGCGCACCCGCCTGCCCATGAGCCGGCTGCTGATGCCCATGGGCTTCTGCGCCATCCTCGGCGGCACCATCACCATGGTGGGCTCGAGTCCCCTCATCCTGCTGAACGACCTGATTCGCACCTCCAACGAGGCACTGCCGGCGGGCGTCGCGCCCATGCCCACCTTTCAGCTGTTCGACGTCACGCCCATCGGGCTGGCGCTGCTGGGGGCGGGCATCGTCTACTTCGTGGTGTTCGGGCGCCTGGTGCTGCCGTCGCGGGGCACGGAGCTGATCCAGGCCAGCGATCCGAGTCAGTACTACGGCGAAACCTACGGCTTCAGCGACTTCAACGTGCGCGAAGTCCGCGTGCCCGGCGAGAGCCCACTGGTGGGCACCAGCGTCGACGAGATGGAGCGGCGCTGGCACGTGCGGGTGGCGGCGGTGGAGAAGGGCGACGGCGTGCGCCTGGGCTCGGCGGGTGTGGACCGCAGCCTGGGGATCGAGGCGGGCACCTTCCTGGGGCTGCTCGGCGGGCAGGCGCAGTTCGATGCCTTCGTCGCCGACACCGGCGTCGAGGTGAAGCCGGAGGCCGAGGTCTTCGCCGAGGCCCTCTCGGCCACCAAGGCCGGCATTGCGGAGATCGTCATCCCGCCCGGCTCCAGCCTCATCGGCAAGTCCGCCCGGGATATGTGGATGCGCAAGGTCTACGGCCTGTCCGTGCTGGTCATTCACCGTGGCGACGACACCCTGACCTTCGACAAGGGCGGCGTGCGCGACATGCCGTTCAAGCCCGGCGATACCCTGGTGGTGCATACCACCTGGACGGATCTGGCGCGCCTGGAGCAGGACCGGGACTTCGTCGTCGTCACCACCGAGTATCCGCACGAGGAACTGCGCCCGCACAAAGTGCCCATGGCGCTGCTGTTCTTCGCCATCACCCTGAGCCTGGTGCTGTTTACGGACCTGATGCTCTCCGTGGCCCTGCTCACCGGCGCCGTCGGCATGATCCTCACGGGCGTGCTCTCCATCGATGAGGCCTACGAGGCGGTGAGCTGGAAGACGGTCTTCCTGCTCGCCTCGCTGATCCCCCTCGGCATGGCCGTGGAAGGCACGGGCACTGCGGCCTGGATCGCCGACCAGACCCTGGCGGCCCTCGGCGATGTGCCCATCTGGGTCATCCAGGCGGCGCTGGCGGTGCTGGCGACCTTTTTCACGCTGGTGATGTCCAACGTCGGCGCCACCGTGCTGCTGGTGCCGCTGGCGGTGAACATGGCCCTGGGTGCCGGCGCCAATCCGGCCGTCTTCGCGCTCACGGTGGCCATCGCCACCTCCAACTCCTTCCTCATCCCCACCCACCAGGTCAATGCGCTCATCATGGGCCCCGGCGGCTATCGGGTGCCGGATTACATGAAGGCCGGCGGGATCATGACGGTGCTGTTCCTGGCCGTCTCGCTGCTGATGCTGAACCTGGTCTTCTAACACCCAACAACGGGATCAGCGCCTGAGGTATGCCCGGCGGACATCAATGTCCGGCGCAGGCGTCGGCGGGCGGGGTGGCGGCGGGCGGGGGACGCCGTGAATACGTCCCTGTAGGCTTCACGACCGCATCCCTGCGGTCGAGACCCCC
>PR_CR_10_Liq_1_inCRDRAFT_1001092_pt1 | contig 15839 bp, 17 predicted proteins | sample PRCRCaboRojoPR_3_FD_10241 | JGI IMG/M metagenome (IMG submission 10241)
AGTGCTTTTAATTTGAGACGATACGTCAAACTGCTCCTCATTTTCAACAAAAACGCGTAACATAGAATCGTTCTTGGTTATGCCGCTTTCCAGCTCCGCTTCCACCACGCTATCAGTAAGTGTAGTGTCTGAAAAATCAACTGGGGTGCGTCCTTCAATAATGTTTTTAATGTTAAACAGATACCGTTTGTTGTGGTTGAGCTGTTGTTGAATGGAGTCGCTTACTAAAGCCAGCTCATAGGCCTGCCTTTTTAATCGTGTGCTGGAGTATCCAGGAATATATTCACGCAAGGGTGTAAAGGCTATAAGCAGGGTGGTGGAGGCCACCAACAAAATGGCTAAAAAACCAGAAAGCAAAAAAACATTGAGACGGCTGAGTTTAAACGACAGTTTTTCCTCAAAGGTGTCGTCATTTAAAATTACCAGGCGGTACTTGTTTCTCAGTTTCCTGATAAAGGGCTTTTTAGGATTGTTTTTCTGAGCCATGCTTAGGTGCAAATATCATAAAACAAAAGTGCAGCTTACCAGCGGCCTTAAAATTTATGGCAAAAAATACCAGGGTTAAACCCGATGGCTGTGCCATTGGCAATTTTTGCGAATTTGTGAATGGCCCCACCCTAATCCAAAGCAGGCCTTTGGCAAAAATAACCATAACCTAGTCTGGCAGCTGGTTTTCTTCAAAAATCAGGCTTAACCCCCAACGTAGTTTTGGCACGCTAAACAGAAGAAACACTTAAATTTTCCAACCATGTTGCACCATCAATCACGCACCTTGAGCCTGCGTTTAAAAATCGTGCATCTGCAATTATTTCTTAAAATCACCTGGGCGTGCCTGCAAAAAGTGGGTTTTAAAAAAGCAGGTCAGCTAAGGCAACAACTTTTTATCAAATACCAACGCTTGCAAGGGCAGCTTACCTGCTGCCGTGTGCACCGTACCGCAGGGAAATACCACTGGCATTACCACTTGCCGGTTTTCCCCTCGCGAGCGTTTAACCGCTTACTGGAGAATGAATTGCAGGTGCTTACCCAGCCCAACCAGGAGCGCCCCTTAAATATTGCAAAAATTCAACTGGGTGGGGAGTCGCCTGCAAACCCTTCGGCACCAGCCAAGACTGGCAAAAGCCGCGTTAAAGCCTTGCAGCGCCAAGACTACCTCAACCTTTTAGAAGAGCTTAAAGCCAAAGGTGTACACCAAATTCAGCTTTGCGGTCCTGCGGCATTAGAGCGATTTAGCCTTTTGGTAGAACTAATCTTAAAAGCGGCCCCCTGGGCTACAGTTTGGCTCTTAACCGATGGCTACAAATTAGACGAAAAGTGCATGACCCTCTTAAAAGAGGCCGGGCTAAAAGGCGTGTCAGTAACTTTAGAGCACCACCAAGATGAAATACACAACCAGCGCATAGGAAACCCCGAAGCCTTCTACTGGGCAGAACAAGCCATTTTACACGCACAGGCCAAAGAGCTGGCCACCGCTTGGCACCTTCAGCCGCACCCTGCAGAAACTACACCACAGTTTATAGATTCGCTCATGCAAAAAGCCAAAGAATTAGGGGTTCATTATGTGCAATTGTCTGATTTCCCAAAGCCCCAAAAAGCGCTGCCCTCCACTCAAAGTCTGGCGCAAAGGCAACACAACCTTTTAGAAGAAGCGTACATAAAATACAACCATCAAACGGCAGAACCGGGCACGCCCACCTTTGTGTATATGGGCTATCACCAACGCAGAATAGGCTGCTTCTATCATTTAAGGTCAGTTAACTATAACGCCCAAGGCCAATTAGAGCCTTGTGCCTTTTGTTATTCCAACGCCAACCAAGAGGCATATCACATCAAAAAGCAACACCTCATACATCAGGCCAGCGTTCAACACAAAGCAGCTTTCTTTTAAGGAATACGCGTAAGGTGCCGCGGATTATAATATTTTTGCCGTTTAGGAGTTAGACTAGCCACAAAAAAGGCCCCCGATAACTTGAAAAATCACATCCGCCTCTTTATCCTATTAGCTGTTAGCGTCCTTTTATTAGCGCGCTGCAGTAAAACTAAAGACACCTTTACGGCCCGCATTTATCATGAAATGGTGAGTAAATACAACCCGCTTTTTAATGGTGAGCAGGCCTTGCTTAAAGCGCAGCAAACCTTAGAGCAAAGTCATGAAGAGGATTATGATGAGCTGCTTCCGGTTTTTTTAATAGGCGATGAGCAAAGTGTAAGCTCTATTAAACCCGATTTGGAAAAAGCCATTGAAAAAGGCAGCAAGGTAATTTCTCAACACTCCATGATGATTCGTAATCGTCAAAAAAATGACTTTATTGACGATAGTTACCTGCTTATTGGAAAAGCACGCTTTTACGACCGAGACTTTTTAAAAGCGCTGGAAACTTTCAACTACGTCATTCAAGAGTTCAGCGCTGAAGACGAAATTAGACTAGAGGCTGAATTGTGGGCCGCCCGAACTGAAACAGCCCTAGAGAACTTTGTGATTGCCCGCGAACGCTTTGAGCGGATTTACAGAGACTCAGATTTGCCCAAAAAACTAAAAGATGACGTGTATGCCGCTTATGCGCAGTTAGAAATTGACCGTGGTCGCTACAGCAATGCCTACCAACTTATTACCCAGGCCATTGAAAAATCAAGGGAAAAAGAACAAAAAATGCGCTGGCTTTACATTGCTGCGCAATTGCAAACACGCCTGGCCAATGATTATGACGCCAGCCTCTTATACAAGGAGGTGATTAAATTGAATCCGCCTTATGAAATGCTTTTTAACGCGCAATTAAGTAGGGCCCGTGTGTACGATGTAGATCTGCAAGATCCAGACCGTGTGTATGATGAATTGCGCGACATGCTGGAAGACGAAAAAAACTATGACAACCGCGACAAGATCTACTACGTAATGGCTGAGGTGGCCGATAAAATGGAAGACCCGGACCAGGTGGTAGCCTTCCTCAATAAATCTATACAAACCAGCACCAAAAATGCCGAGCAAAAAGCACTCAGTTATTTGTGGTTGGCCGAAATAAACTTTGAGGAGAAAGACTACCCCACTGCTCAAGCTTATTACGACAGCACCTTTAGCAACCTACCCAAAGATCACTCGCGCTATGAGCGCGTTAAAGCTTTAAAAGAAAGTCTGGGCAAACTGGTTGAAAACCTACGGGTAATTTCTTTGCAAGACAGTTTGCAAAACCTTGCCGGGATGAGCGAAAAGCAGCGCATGGCCGTGGTGGAGAAAATCATTGACAAAATAAAGGAAGAAGAGGCGCAGAAAGAACTAGAGCGGCAGCGGGCCGAAATGGCACAGCTTGCCTTTAACACCGGTGACGGTGGAGGGGGTATGGCCGGCATTGCGGGCACCGGCAAGGCCAATGAACAGTTTTATTTTTACAACCCCACTTTACGCAGCACGGGGGCCAGTGCTTTTGTGCAGCGCTGGGGCAACCGAAAGTTAGAAGATAATTGGCGTAGGGAGAATAAAACCATCAATGCCGGTTCAGCAGGGGCCGCCAACGCAGAGTCTGGCTCAGCAGGAGCGGGAGAAGATCAAAAAGATGACCCACGCTTTGATCCTGAAACCTACCTAAAAGACATCCCGGAAACGGAAGAGCAAATAGCGGCTAGTCATGAAAAAATACAGAATGCCCTGCTGGACAACGCGCTTTTGTATAAGGAAGAAATAAAGGATCTGTTTGCGGCAGCAGGCTCTCTAAGGGAATTGCTGGAGCGCTATCCGAAGTATGACAACAGAGCCCGTGTTTGGTACATGCTGTACAGGGTATTTAAAGTGCAAGACGACCCCAATGAAACCGAACGCTACAAAAAATTGATTTTTGATAATTACCCTGATTCTGAGTACGCATACCTCATTCGCAAAGAGGGAAAAGACCCAGAAGAAGTAGACAATAGCGTGATTAAAGAGCTTTACGTAAAAGCCTACAGTGGTTACGAGGCCAAGCGCTATCGCGCAAGCGAAAAATTAGCTGAAGAGGGCTTTACTAAATACCCCGAAAGTGAATACGGCCCGCGTTTTTTACTGCTTCAGGCACTTTGTACCGGCTACCAGAAAAAAGAAAAAGAGTACATTAAGCTGTTGGAGCAGGTGGTAGCCCGTTACCCTAAAACGGAGGCGGCCGCCAAGGCAGCGGCCATGCTTAAAAAGGCGGCTCCTGAAAAAGGGGCCCAAAAAGAGGGCGGAGAAAAGGAAAAAACGGTTGCTTACCGTACTGATTTTTCCTCTATGCATCGCTTTGTGGTGCTCTTTCCAAACCAGCGGGCCAGTGCCAACCAAATTACCATTAAACTCACCGATTTTAACACCAAGTACTACCCTACTGACCCCTTACGAGCTAAGAGTTTTATGATTGGCACGCAATATCAACTAGTTTCGGTGAGCGGGCTTCCCAATAAGAGTCGCGCCCAGCAGTATTTAAAAAATTTACAAAACGAAAAAATACTGGAAACCGAACTTTTGTCAGTTGATTATAAACAATTTGTAATTTCGAATGCTAACTTTTCAAAATTTTACACCAACCAAGATGTTGAGGGCTACATGGAGTTTTACAAAGACAACTATAAATAGACTAAGGTAATGATTAAAAAAAGCAAAGAAGCGGTGAACACCGGGCAAAGCAGCAGCAACCGAATTTTAGCAGGCACCACCATTGATGGTTCTGTAAGCTCTGATGGCGACTTTCGAGTAGATGGTCTTATGAAAGGCGATATTTCCATTACCGGCAAACTAGTTATAGGCGAAAAAGGAAAGGTAGAGGGTGATGTGAAGTGCGGCTCGGCCAACGTTTCGGGTAAGTTTAGTGGCAACCTGTTGGTTGATGAACTACTAAGCTTGGAAAGTACCGCCCGCGTAGAAGGTGATATCACCACCGTTAAACTTTCTGTGGCTACAGGAGCAGAGTTTAGTGGCTCTTGCAATATGGGAGCGGTTGTGCGCGAAATGCAAAACGATGACAAAACCGGAGAACAAAAACAAAAAAGCAAAAAGTCAGAAGCCTCTTAATCAGTACATCAAGTATTCTACCATTGGCTTTCAAATGATTGCCTTGGTGGTGGCCGGGGCCCTGCTGGGGGACTGGCTTGATGGTAAATATTCAGAGGGTGGTCGTTTGTACACTCTGGTAATTACCTTGGTTTCTATTTTTTTGGCCTTGTACCTGGCTTTGAAAGATCTGCTTAAATCATCCAAATAAACCATTCGCTTGAAAAAGCTTTTACGGTCTACCCTGTTTTTAGGCTTTAGTTGTCTTTTACTTTATTTAGGGCACCAATTTCTGGTGCAAGAATACCGTTTGGCGCTAGCCGATCTTCCTGATTTCCTTACTAAAACCTATCTGTTTTTATTTCTTTTAAACTGGGTTAGTTATACCACGGTTTTTTTCATTCGTCTTAAAATTCCCACTAAAGCCGGTTTTGCCTTTTTAGGTTTCAGCCTTATAAAACTCATGCTGGCCACCGCCTTTTTATGGTTTCCGCTGCAAAGCAACCCGGTGCTTAAAGAGCAAATAGTTCTGCATTTTATGACCCCATATCTTTTGCTCCTTATCTGGGAAGTAAGCCAGGTTTATGAGCTGTTGAAAAATGAGTGAGAGCGTGGTGTAAGGGCCAAATAAAATATTTATTTTCTGGTGCCATTTCTTGCCAGAAATAATTCTACATTTGCACCGATTTTTTAAAGGGCATCCTGACAAGTTTTCAAAATGCGTAAATTTTTAAATCTCAGCGTATTATCAGTTGCGCTTTTTAGCGTAACCTTTCCTACAGGAATAATCGCACAGTCTCACCAAGCCGAAAACCATTCGACTAGTACCACTGAGGTATCAGAAAGTGCCGCAGACCAAGTTGAGACAGCTCACGCAGAGGAGGAAGAATTTGATCCTACGGAAGTGGTAATGCACCACATTGCTGATGCCCACAGTTTTCATGTATACGGTGAAGGCGAGGAGGCTGTTTCAGTGCCCTTGCCCGTAATTCTGTATACGTCCAAAGGTCTGGTTACCTTCATGAGCAGCGCCTTTCACCATGACACTCACGGACACCATGTGGTAGAGCGCAACGGACAGCGCTTTGTAAACTACCATGATGATATTTACGAGTTGAACGCGGGTGCAGAACACCTGGAGTTTGAGGGCGACCACACCGTTACCAACGCCTCTTTGCCCTTAGACCTTTCCATTACTAAAAACGTGTTTACCCTATTTTTAGCGGCTGCCCTGTTGTTACTCATTTTTGGTAGTGTAGCGCGCAATTACCAGAAAGGNAGTGTGCCTTCTGGCTTAGCTGGTTTTATGGAGCCGCTGGTTCTTTTTGTGCGTGATGANATTGCCATCCCCAACATTGGGCCTAAGTATGGCCGTTACATGCCCTACCTGCTCACCTTGTTTTTCTTTATCTGGATTATCAACCTTATTGGCTTGGTGCCTTTCTTTCCTTTTAGTGCCAACCTTTCCGGAAACATTTCTTTTACGCTAACCTTAGCGGTGATTGCCTTACTGGTGGTAAACTTCAGCGGAAACAAGGCCTACTGGAAACACATTTTTGCCCCTCAGCCCTGGTGGTTATGGCCCATACTTTTTGTGATTGAATTTTTGAGTAACGTGGTGATTAAGTTCTTCGCGCTAATGATTCGTTTGTTTGCCAACATTACTGCGGGTCACATTATTGTGCTGAGTTTAATCTCCTTAATATTCATTTTTAAATCGGTTTACATGTCTGCCGTTTCTGTGCCTTTTGCGCTGTTCATTTCAGTGTTAGAGTTGCTGGTGGCAGCCTTGCAAGCGTTTATCTTCACGCTACTTACTGCCCTGTTTATAGGGCAGGCTGTGGCCGAAGATCACCATTAATTAGTAACTATTTTTTTTAATTATAAATCCTGTTAATTATGAGTTTTGCTGCAATTGGAGCTGGTCTAGCGGTAATCGGTGCCGGAATCGGTATCGGTCAAGTAGGTGGTCGTGCTATGGAAGGTATAGCCCGTCAACCTGAAGCCAGTGGAAAAATCCAAACTGCGATGATTATTGCTGCTGCACTTGTTGAGGGCGTTGCCCTATTTGGTGTTGTAGTAGCCCTAATCTCGTAATTAGGTATTAGAACCAAAGCGTAACAGGGATTGCCTGGCGCTTTGGTTTTTAATGAACTCCCCAAGGATTTATAAAATAAAAGAAGCCCATGTTTTTAGAAATTAATCCCTTAGTAAAGCCCGATATTGGCTTAATTGTATGGACCACCATCACCTTTTTAATTCTATTGGTGTTACTGCGCAAGTTTGCCTGGAAACCCATTTTAGGAGCCGTAAAAGGTCGTGAAGAATCTATAAAAGAATCACTGGCTTCTGCTGAAAAGGCCCGTGAAGAAATGAAGCGCTTGCAAAGCGACAATGAGCGCATTTTGCAGGAAGCCCGTCAGGAGCGTGATAAAATGATGAAAGACGCCCGTGACATTCGCGATAAAATTGTGAGTGATGCCAAAGCAGATGCCAATGAGCAAGCGGAGCAAATCATCGCCTCGGCCAAAGAGCAAATAGACAATCAGAAAATGGCGGCCATTACTGAGCTTAAAAACCAGGTAGCCGAAATGAGTATTGAAATTGCCGAGATGATTTTGCGGGCCGAGCTAGACGACAAGGAAAAGCAGAGCAAGTTGGTAGACAACCACCTCAAGAATTTTAAACTCAACTAAACCATGCTGGTAACTAAGTTAGCACGAGTTTACGCCACAGCCTTGCACAACCTGGCGCTTGAAAACAAGCAGGAAGAACAGGTGAAACAAGACATGGAGACCGTAGCTCGTTTAATAGCAGACTCCAGAGATTTTGAGGTAGTGCTAAAAAGCCCGGTGATTAAAGCCGATAAGAAGCAAAATATTATTGCCGAACTCTTTAAAGATTCTGTAACCGAGCTAACCCTTAACTTCTTAAACTTGGTGGTAAAACACGGTCGTGAGCAAGGTCTAGCGGCCATCGCGCAAGCGTATACTACCATCTACCTCCAGCACAAGGGTGTTTTGGAGGGGTCGGTTACTTCAGCCAAAGAGCTAGACGCCAAAACACTGGCGGCAATAGAAAAAGCCGTAGTAGAGCAGGTAGGCAAACCAGTGCAACTTAAAGTAAACACCAACCCCCATATAATTGGCGGACTAATTTTAAGAGTGGGTGATAAGCAGTACAACGGCAGCATTGCTTCTGAGCTGCAGCGCTTACGCCTGGATTTCAAGAAAAACCTTTACGTAGCAGACTTTTAAAAAACTTTATAATCAACAGTAACATGGCAGAAGTAAATCCCGCTGAAGTATCAGCAATCTTAAGAAAGCAACTTGCCGGATTCAAAAGTGAGTCAGAATTAGAAGAAGTAGGAACCATTTTGCAAGTGGGTGACGGTATTGCCCGGGCCTACGGTCTAAGCAACGCTCAAGCCGGTGAGCTCGTTGAGTTTGATTCAGGCTTACGCGGAATTGTACTTAACCTGGAAGAAGATAACGTGGGTATTGTACTCTTAGGAGCCGATGCCGATATTAAAGAAGGTAGCACCGTAAAGCGTACCGGCCAAATTGCTTCTATTAAAGTAGGAGACAGCATGGTAGGGCGTGTGGTAAACACCCTGGGCCAGCCTATTGACGGTAAAGGGCCTATTGAAGGAGAAACCTTTGAAATGCCTATTGAACGGAAGGCACCCGGTGTAATTTACCGTCAGCCGGTAAATGAGCCCATGCAAACCGGTATTAAAGCCATTGACGCCATGATTCCGGTAGGACGTGGCCAGCGTGAGCTTATTATTGGTGACCGCCAAACGGGTAAATCTACCGTGGCAATTGATACCATTATTAACCAGCGTGAATTTTACGAAGCTGGTGAGCCCGTATTCTGTATTTACGTGGCCATAGGCCAAAAAGGCTCTACCGTAGCCAACATTGCCAAAACCCTGGAAGAAAAAGGTGCCTTGGATTACACGGTGATTGTGGCAGCTAACGCAGCAGATCCCGCGCCCATGCAGTTTTTTGCCCCGTTTGCCGGAGCGGCCATTGGTGAGTACTTCCGTGATACCGGACGCCCGGCCTTAATCGTATATGATGATCTTTCTAAGCAGGCCGTTGCTTACCGCGAGGTTTCGCTACTGTTAAGACGTCCTCCCGGTCGTGAAGCGTACCCCGGTGATGTATTCTACTTACACTCTCGTTTGCTGGAGCGTGCCGCCAAGATTATTGCCGATGATGATGTGGCTAAAAATATGAATGATTTGCCCCCATCGTTGAAAGACAAGGTAAAAGGGGGGGGGTCTTTAACAGCTCTTCCCATCATTGAAACGCAGGCGGGTGACGTATCAGCTTATATTCCCACCAACGTTATTTCCATTACTGATGGGCAGATCTTCTTGGAGTCAGACTTATTCAACTCGGGTGTTCGTCCGGCCATTAACGTAGGTATCTCCGTATCACGTGTGGGTGGTAATGCGCAGATTAAGTCTATGAAAAAGGTATCGGGTACCTTAAAGTTAGACCAGGCGCAGTATCGTGAACTTGAGGCTTTTGCCAAGTTTGGTTCAGACCTGGATGCGGCCACTCTACGCGTTATTGAAAAAGGAAAGCGTAACGTAGAAATCCTAAAGCAAGGTGTAAACAGTCCCTTACCGGTAGAAAAGCAGGCGGCTATTATTTACGTAGGTACTGAAGCCTTGGTAAACAACGTGCCGGTTGAAAAGATTCGTGAGTTTGAGGCTGAGTACCTGGATTACTTAGACGCCAAACACCGTGATGTGTTGGATACCCTAAAAGCCGGTAAATTAACCGATGAGGTAAAAGACACCTTGAAACAAGTGGCTAAAGACTTAGCTTCTAAATATTAGTTGGAAAATTGTAGACCGGAGCAGCATTCGGCTCCGGTTTATCCAAACTTATAGCAATGGCTAACTTAAAAGAACTTAGAAATAGAATTACTTCGGTAAGCAGTACCATGCAGATTACCTCTGCTATGAAAATGGTATCGGCTGCCAAGCTAAAAAGAGCGCAGGATGCCATTGTTCAAATGCGCCCTTATGCTCAAAAGCTGGAAGAAATTCTTGTAAACGTGAGTGCTACCTTGGATTCTAGTGAGGGAGTTTACAGCCGCAAGCCTGAAAAACTGGAAAAGGTATTGCTGGTAGCTATCTCTTCTAACCGCGGTTTGTGCGGAGCTTTTAACGCCAACATTATGAAAAAGGTGCTGGCCTATAAAGCGCAAACACAGGCAGAGGTGCATGTATTTGGTATTGGTAAAAAAGCGGCAGAGGTTTTAAGCAAGCGCGATCCTGACCTTAAACAGGTTGGCGAGCGCAACGCCATTTTTGACAACCTTACCTATGAAGAAGCCGCGCAGGTAGCAGACGAGTTTATGCGTCTTTTCCGTGAGGGTGCGTATGACCGCATTGAGTTGGTGTACAACCGCTTTAAAAATGCAGCCGTACAGCATGTGCAGGTTGAGCAGTATTTGCCCATTCGTGAGGTTGAGAATGAAGATAAGGCTAAGGCCGGAGGCGACTACATTTACGAACAGCCCAAAGCAGAAATTTTGGATGACTTGATTCCTAAATCATTGAAGACCCAGCTTTTTAAAGCCCTGCTAGACAGCAACGCTTCTGAACACGGTGCCCGTATGACGGCCATGCATCAGGCAACAGACAATGCCAACGATCTTAAAAAGAGCCTTAGTTTGGAGTACAACCAAGCCCGTCAGGCGGCTATCACCAATGAAATTTTGGAGATTGTAAGTGGTGCAGAAGCCTTGAATGGCTAGTTAAACATGCGTTATTAAAGCCTTAAAAAAGCCCTTTAGTAGCAAAGGGCTTTTTTTATGGCTTATGGCCTAGAAGGCTCCCCTTGAAACACCGGTATTGGTCTGACTTTTGCTACCTTTCGCGCTAAAGTTTGGGAGCTTGAAGCGGATCAACATCACTTTGCGGGGGCGCATATTTTTCAGCATGCTGCTGATTATTGCGATCTCTTTTTTCTTAACCGGTACTATCTCGTTTTACCACTTTAAGAAAGAGAATGAGCTCTACCATGAAGAACGCCTTAAACGTAAGGAGTACGCAGTAACGCAAAGCATAGATTATTTTTTAAGGGAGCAAGAGCTATCAGACAACACCGATAGCATTGTGCGCCTGTTTGACAATAAAATTTGCGAACTGGCCCGACTCAACTCCATGGACATTAATATCTACAGCCTCAATGGAGACCTCCTGATTAGTAGCCGCCCTGAGCTGCATGAAAAGCACATCATTCCCGCCAAAATCAACTATGAGCTAATGGAGCGTTTGTACAAAACCTCTGACCAGGTGCTGCTAAAAACGCGCAGTGATAGCCTGGAATACCTTTCTACTTTTGACTTTATCCGCAATTATCAGGAAAAGCCAGTAGCGATTATTAACCTGCCTTATTTTGATACAGAAGATATTCACCGCCAAGACTTGAAGGCTTTTTTAATGCGTTTGGGTGAAATTTACTTTTTGCTTTTTTTAGCAGCGGGCTTTATTGCCTATTTTCTTTCAAACTACATTACTGGCTCTTTGCAGGCGGTGGGTGAGAAGATTAAAACCATCCGCATAAGCGAAAAAAACCCACCTTTAAAATGGAAATTTAATGATGAAATTGGAACGCTGGTAGACGAGTACAACCGNATGGTGGAGGCCTTGGAAGAATCGGCTATAAAGCTGGCTCAAACGGAGCGTGAAAGTGCCTGGAAAGAAATGGCCAAGCAAGTAGCCCATGAAATTAAAAACCCATTAACTCCTATGCGCTTAAATGTGCAACACCTGCAAAAGAGCCTGGTAACCTCTGAGCCGGAAAAGCTTCAAGCATTTTGTCAGAGCATGATTGACCAAATAGACACGCTGAGCAACATAGCCCAGGCCTTTTCAAGTTTTGCCAGCATGCCCGAGGTGAAGAAAAAGCGCTTTCCGTTGCAGGAGGTAATTAGCCGGGTGGCAGCCCTATACACAGAAAACAATGTAAGCTTCTCTTGCCCCAATGATAACCTTGAAATTTTGGCCGATAAGGAGCAATTAATTCGCGTAATGAATAATTTAATCAACAACGCCTTGCAAGCAGTTCCGGAAGAGCGCGAAGAGCGTGTTGAGATTACGGTGGCTGAAACGGAAACCTCCGTTAACATAAGTGTGCAAGACAATGGCACTGGTATTAACCCATCCCAAGCTCATAGGATTTTTGAACCCAGTTTTACGACTAAGACCAAAGGCATGGGATTAGGCCTGGCTTTGGTGAAACGAATTGTTAATAGCCTGGGAGGAACCATCGGCTTTAAGCCAGCCCCTTTGCAAGGCACTATTTTTTACCTACAAATACCCAAACACCATGAAGAAATCACCCCTGTTCGGTAGCATTAAACCCCTGCCTTGGGTAATAAGCATCTCGGCCCAAGCACCCGCCTCTGAGCCATCTTACATTACCGTTACCGGTGAGGCTAGCCGACAGGTGCCGGCTGATTATTTAGAGGTAGTCATTAGAGCAGAAGGTTTGGCGCTAAAGCAGAAGTGCAGCAATTGGTTACGGAGCGTATAGAGGGTGCGGTCAATTACTTGAAGCTTACTAAAGAGGTAAGCCAGTTAAGCAGCCCATACGCCCGCATTCAACCGCATAGTCGCTGATGATTTTAAGGTGTATCAAGAAGCGAGCTTTCGCCTTACCAATATTTTTGCCTACAATGAAGTAGTGGTGGTGCTGCTAGCCAAGGTGTTACCAACTTACAGGTGAACAAACCAGCCCTAAACAATCCTAAAGCAGTTAAGCAGGGGGTCATAACTCTGGCCATGTCAAAGGCTGGACAAAAAGCGGAGCTTTTAACGGCTGAAAGTGGTCAAAGCCTTGGAGCGGTGCTATTTATAGAAGAGCATTCAGTGGGGGGCATCCAGCTTTATATAAAGACAATGGCTACGGGTCAATTGGGCAAAACAGCCTTTAGTGAGGCATAGGTTAACTTTGCTAAAAGCAAAACCGTACACTTTGCACTAAAGCCTGAATGAAAAAAAGTATCTTGCCTCATTATTTAAATTTAACTGAACATGCTAAGAATTACTACACTGGCCGCCTTATTTTTAGCCCTTACCATTCCGTTCATTTCCACCGGGCAAATTAGCGCAGTGGGCACAGCTCAATCGTATAAGTTGCCACAGGCAGTAAAGATCACTGTGGCTATTTCTGTATTAGATAAAGATGCGGATGGTGCCTGGGATGAAGCCGAAGAAGTAGCGGAAGACATTGTCAAAGAGTACTATCTAGAACCCTACGTGAAATCAATTACGCTGGGAGCCACCTTGGTTCAGCACGAGTACGATAGGGTAAGAGCGCAAAATGCTTACCGTTCTACCAAGCACCTTACACTGGTGATGGATAGTTTGGAAATCTTTGAGAAAGTAATGGAAGATTTGCTAAATGAAGGCGCTACACAAGTAACTCAGGTGGAGCTCATGATGCCTAATCAAGAGGAGATAATGCAAAACCTCATAGATTTGGCCATTGAGGATGCCAAGAAAAAAGCTCAGGCCATGGCTGGCGCTACCCACATCAAATTGGGTTCGGCTACAGGGGTTGAGGTAATGCCTGGCGAGCCTTCAAAAAGCTTTAAGCTAAAAGTAGATCCTATGGTGAGTTTTGAAGGCCTTAGGCTTAACAAGGCCTTATTGGAAGTTAAAGTGAAGGTCACTTTTGCTATTAGTAAATAAGCCTTTAAACTTGCACCAAATTTTTGCTTGCATATGAACCATTCTACAATTACCAGCACCTTAGAAGACCAAATAGCGCTGCTTACCATAAATCGACCCAAGCAACTAAATGCGCTCAATAGAGCCACTATTCAAGAGCTGCATGACGAGCTACACGCATTAAATACCAATCCAGAGGTTAGGGTGGTGCTTATTACCGGTAGTGGAGAAAAAGCTTTTGTGGCTGGAGCCGATATTAAAGAATTTGCTGATTATTCGGTGAACGAAGGGTCAGAGCTGGCACAAGAGGGGCAGCAAAAGCTATTTGATTACGTGGAGCATTTTAGCAAGCCCATGATAGCAGCTGTTAATGGGTTTGCTCTAGGTGGCGGGCTAGAGTTGGCTATGGCCTGCCATATCCGTGTAGCTTCAACTAATGCCAAAATGGGTTTGCCCGAAGTGTCTTTAGGGGTAATTCCCGGTTATGGCGGTACCCAACGTTTGGCACAGCTTATCGGCAAAGGCCGTGCTTTAGAGATGATTACTACCGCAGAAATGACATCGGCCGCCAGAGCCTATGAAATGGGTTTGGTTAATCATGTGGTAGAACCTAATGAGCTTTTGGATTTTTGTAAAACGCTAGCGGGAAAAATGATTAAGAACTCCCCCAACGCCATTAACAGCGCTATAAAGTGTGTGAACGCGGGTTTTAGCCAAGATAAAGATGGCTACCGGGTAGAAATTGAAGAGTTTGGAAAGTGCTTTGGCACCGAGGAGTTCAATGAAGGCACTTCCGCCTTTTTAGAAAAGCGTAAACCCCAGTTTTGAGTTTAGAACAAAGAATTTCGTACATGCGCACGGCTCGCTACTATTTAAGTGGTGAGCCGTTTGTGTATCGGCCATATTTGTGTTTTGTCTTGCATGGTTACGGCCAGCTGCCACAATTTTTCTTGCGCAAATTCAGCGCCTTAAATCGCTCAGATATTCTTTTTGTGGCTCCTGAGGGCTTACACCGTTTTTACCTGAAGGGCAGCCAAGGCCGGGTGGGGGCCAGTTGGATGACCAAAGAAGACCGCCTGACCGATATAGCAGATTACATCGGTTTGTTGGACCAGGTGGCTTATGAAGTAATAGAGCGTCAAGAGCAGCCCTACATGAAAATTGCCATTTTGGGTTTTTCACAAGGGGTGGCAACCGCTTGCCGTTGGGTGGCTCACAGTAAAGTCCCTTTTTCTCACCTCATTAACTGGGCAGGGGCCTTTCCTCCAGATTTGGATTTTGCTAAAGCCCATGATCGCTTGGAAAGCATACCCGTGGACATGGTTTTGGGAAGGCAGGATGAGTTCATTTCTAACGTGCAACTAGAACAGCATCTCCGCTTCTTAAAGGATAAAGACATCCATTACACCACCCATTTTTTTGAAGGCAAGCACGAGCTTAATAAGAGTCTGCTGGAAAAACTATTGGCTCAAATTTTTCCAGCTAATCAAGATCTTTAAAATCGTCTAAATCCCTGCGTTCTTTTTTGGTAGGTCTACCCGTGCCCCGCGGCCGGTTTAGAGTATGCATCATGCGAATAAATTCTTGTTTCTCCAGTTCCTCAGGGGCCGTGGCATCTTGCATAAAGTCAGCTACTAATTTTGCCCCTACCCTAGATTTGGGTATGTCCAACACTTTAAGCCTAAAGTCTACTCCCTCCTTTCGATAGGTGATAAGGTCACCCGGCTTTACCTCACGAGATGGCTTCACGTCCTCATCGTTTACCTTAACCTTATCTTTTTTTATTTGCTGGGTGGCTAGGCTGCGCGTCTTGTACTTGCGCACGCACCATAAATATTTGTCAATTCGCATGGTGCCAGAATAAAGAAAGCCCAGGCAAAAATGTTCACCCGGGCTTTTCACATGAAAACAAAGTTTTAAGCGGTTATTTTCGGATTACCACTTGTTGGGTTAAGGTCTGGGAAGCACCAATAACCTTGATCAGATAAACTCCTGATTTCACCCGGTTAGCCGGGGTGTATTGGGCACTGTTAACACCTGGCACAACATTGCTGATCTGGGCAAAGTCTACCAACTTACCGCTCACGTCATACAATTCAATACGGTAATCGCTAGCTTGCGCTGCGTCAAAATCAATCGTGGTGC
>PR_CR_10_Liq_1_inCRDRAFT_1001093_pt1 | contig 15836 bp, 12 predicted proteins | sample PRCRCaboRojoPR_3_FD_10241 | JGI IMG/M metagenome (IMG submission 10241)
CTCCCCGCCCCCGACCGGCCGCTCGGACCGCCCGGGCTCGGCGTGCGCGTCGGCGCACCCCGTCACGACGGGGCCGGCACCTGGTTCGCCGTCGCCCTGCCGGCCGGGCTCGACGGCCCCCCGGGCGTGCTGCAGGGCGGGCTGACCGCCGGCCTCACCGCGGAGCTCGCCACGCTCGTCGACCGGCACGGGGCGCCGCTGCACGCGCTCACCGCCCGGCTCGCCGCGCCCACCCTGCTCGACGCGCCGCTGGCCGCGCACGTCACGCCCGGGGCGAGCGCCGGCTGGTACGACGTGACGACGTGGCAGCACGGCGCGCCGCGGGTCAGCGCGACGGTCGAGCTGACCGGCACCGACCCGCTCGACGCGCTCGCCGATCTGGTCGCGCTCGCGGAGGGGCCGCCCCCGCCACCGTCGCCCGACCCGCTCTATCCGACGTGCTTCGTGTGCGGGACCGCGTCGACCCATCCGCTGGCGCTGCGGACCCCGCCGGCGTTCCTCGCGTCGGACCGGCTGTCGGTGCCGTGGGTGCCCGACCCCGGGCTCGTGCGGCCCGGCTCGGCCGACGGGGGTGGTCCCGGGCAGGTCGCGCTGCCGGTGGTCGCCGCGGCCCTCGACTGCCCCTCGGCGTGGGCGACGGTGCCGGCGGCCCGGGAGGCCGGACACCGCGCCGTGCTGCTCGGGTCGCTGCGCCTGCAGGTCGCCGGTCCCGTCGAGGCGCTCGACCCGGTACGGGTCACCGCACGGATGGACGCGCAGGAGGGGCGCAAGCTGCGGGCCCGCAGTGCCGTCGTCGACTCCGACGGCAGGGCGCTCGCGGTCCTCGACGCGCTGCACATCGCCGTCGACGCGCTGCCCGACGTCGGCGCCTGATCAGGTCCGGCGCTCGACGAGGACCCGGCGTCCGTGCTGGCCCTCCGCGTCGGTCCAACGGTCGACGAGCTCCAGCCGGCCGTCGTCGCGGCGCTGGGCGCGCATGATGCCGCCGCCCTCCGCGGTCTCGAGGTCCGTCCCCGACTCGACCGCATGCAGGAAGCGGTAGGTGAGCACGCCCCCGTGCAGGATGCCGGCGAGCTCGCCCTCGGGCAGCTCGTCCGCGTCGTAGCGGGCGAGGGTCCGACGGCCCTCCTGGAGGAACCGCACCACCAGCCCCGGCAGGTCGGGTCCCTCCGCCGTCTCCTCGAGCACGAACGTGAGCCCGTGCAGGTCGAGCTCGGCGGCGTCACTGCGGTGGCGGTCCCGCTGCCAGTCCGACCGGGTCAGCGCGTAGCCCCACTCGGAGGCGCGCCCCCCGGAGGCCTGCTCGAAGGTGTCGCGGTAGCGGGCCTCCATGCGGAAGCCGGCGGCGTGGAACACCCGCTGCATCGGCACGTTGCGCTCGTGCGCGCGACCGGTGAGCCGCAGCAGCGTGTCGTCCGCCGCGAAGTGATGGTCGGCCAGCCGCCGGAGGACGTCGCGCCCCGCGCCCCGTCCCCGCTGGGCCGGCAGGATGCGCAGCTGGACGCGTGCGTCCTCGGGGCCCTCGCGGACCACGACGGCGAAGCCGGCCGGCGAGCCGTCGAGGAGGACGGCCCAGGCGAAGCGGTCGTCGGTCGCCCACGTCCCTTCCGCGAGCTCGGTCGCGAGGCGCTCCGCGTCGAGGCCGAGCGGCGGTGCGAACGCGGTCGCGGCGGAGGCGTCCGCGGCAGCCATCCAGCCGGCGTCGTCGGCGACGGGCATCCGGAGGTGGACCTCGGCACGCCCCCGCGGTTCAGCCATCGCGCCGACCGCCCCCTGTGCCGCTGCGGCGCCGTGGGCGGCGGGGCTGGGCCGGTGCCGCCTCGGGCAGCCCGAGCTCGGGGTCGACGCCGCGACCGCCGAGGGGTGCCGGCCCGGGACGCGAGCCCCGCCGGCGCAGCTCGCTGCGGAGCCGCAGCTCGTTGCCGACCGCCGCGAGCGTGGCGGCCAGCGGGACCGCGAGGAAGGCGCCGACGACACCGACGACGACCGCGCCGGCGGTGAGCACGCTGAGGATGACGACGGGATGGAGGGCGACGGCGCGGCGCATGATGAGCGGCTGCAGGACGTTGCCCTCCAGCTGCTGGACGGCGAGGACGATGCCGAGCACGATGAGCGCGTCGGTGAGCCCGCCGGTGGCCAGCGCCACGAGCACGGCGAGCAGTCCGGACACGAACGCGCCGATGACGGGGACGAACCCGCCGAGGAACACGAGCAGCGTCAGCGGCAGCACGAGCGGCACGCCGAGGACGAGCAGCCCGAGCCCGATGCCGACGGCGTCGATGAGCGCGATCGCTGCGGTCCCGCGGACGTAGCCGGCGAGCGCGCCCCAGCCGCGGGCTCCCGCCGCCCGCATGTCGTCGCGGACCCGCTCGGGGGCGCGGGCGATGAACCAGCCGACGATCTGCTCACCGTCCTTGACGAAGAAGAACAGCAGGACGAGGGCGAGGACGACGGCGGTGAGCACCTCGCCCACGGCGATCGCGAGCTCCCCCACCTGTGACGCGAGCGTGCCGGAGAACTGGCCGACGTTGGTCAGCGCGTCGCTGATGAGCGACTCGAGGTCGGCCCGGTCGAGGCCGAACGGGCCGCGGTCGAGCCAGGCGAGGACCCGCTCGAACGCCTCGCTGACGGTCGGTCCGAGCGCCGCGACCTGGCGGGTGAAGGCCGGGACGAGGAGGACGATCCCGCCGATGAGGACGACGGCGCCGCCACCGACGGTCGTGAGCGCCGCCAGGAGGCGGGGCGCCCCGCGGCGCTCGAGCCGCCGCGCGGGCGGCACGGCGATGGTCGCGAGGATCAGCGCGAGGATGAGCGGCAGGGAGACGAGGTAGAGGCGCGTCATGAGGAACACGACGCCGGCGACGGCGGCGAGGACGATGAGGAGCCGCCAGGACAGCTGGGCGAGGGTGTCCAGCCACGGGGGGACGGTCCGGGGGGAACCGGGGCCGGGGCGCTCTGCGGGCTGCTCTGCGGGCTCCACGCGCGGGGTCCCTCCCGGTCGGTTCGGTCGGGCCGGACGAGGGGCCGGCCGCGGGCCGCAGGGTAGTTGTCCGTCCCGGTCGGACGGTGGTCGTCGGCCCGGACGTGTGGACGGCGCCGTGTGGGCGCGCCGACGGCTGAGACCGCGCGACCAGCGCACGGCGAAGGGCTGCTTCGTGCGCGGGGCGTTGCGGACGACCGGGGGACGACCTGGGGAACGGAGGGGGACGGGAGCCCGGCCGCGGGGGACGCGCGGGGGAGCGGCGGGGTCGGGACCACCACATGCGGTGGTCGTCGGCCCCTCCGGTCCCCCACGGATGGTGGGCGGCCCCGTCCACCGCCCGGTCCGTGGTACTTGCGTCGCGGTCGTCGAGTCGGCAGAGTGCGGCGGTCTTCCACGCGTGTAGTTCCGCGTGCGCCGGACGCCCGCGACCTGCGGGGTCGGACGCACGGGGCAGCGCGGGAGCGGCCGTCCGCCATCCGAGTGCCGGACGCCCCGCCCCTCCGACTGCCGCCGGGATCGCGCGGGGCGGGCACCGTAGGACCACAACCACACAGCGGCGACCGGACCCCGAAGGGGCTCCACGGACCAGCACGGGCCTCCGCGTCGCCACCCACCTGAACGCCCCCCCGCCGGCGTGCGCCGGGGCGACGACGAAGAGGGAACGGACATGGGCAAGCAGGACACGAAGGCGGCGACGCCGCAGGACGCAACGGACGGTGGGGTCGGCGTGCGCGTCGTCGAGCGCGAGGACGGCCGCCGAGGCATGCGCTTCCAGCGCACCTTCACCACCCCGGGCGTGCACCCCTACGACGAGCTCGAGTGGGAGCTGCGCGACGCGGTCCTGACGAACTGGCGCGACGGCTCGGTGTCGTTCGAGCAGCGCGGCGTCGAGTTCCCCACGTCGTGGTCGATGATGGCGACGCAGATCGTCTCGCAGAAGTACTTCCGTGGCACGCTGGGGACGCCGGAGCGTGAGCGCAGCGTGCGGCAGATGGTCGACCGCGTCGCCGACACGATCACCGGCTGGGGCATCGACGGCGGCTACTTCGCCGACGACGAGTCCGCCGAGATCTTCAACGCCGAGCTGAAGCACCTGCTGGTCAACCAGAAGGCGGCGTTCAACTCGCCCGTGTGGTTCAACGTCGGGGTCGAGGAGCAGCCGCAGTGCTCGGCGTGCTTCATCCTCTCCGTCGAGGACACGATGTCGTCGATCCTCAACTGGTACGTCGAGGAGGGCACGATCTTCAAGGGCGGCTCCGGCTCCGGGATCAACCTCTCGACCATCCGGTCCTCCAAGGAGCAGCTGAAGGGCGGCGGTGAGTCCAGCGGCCCCGTCTCCTTCATGCGGGGCGCCGACGCGTCGGCCGGGACCATCAAGTCCGGTGGCAAGACCCGCCGCGCCGCCAAGATGGTCATCCTCAACGTCGACCACCCCGACGTCGAGGAGTTCATCTGGACCAAGGCGCGCGAGGAGAAGAAGATCCGCGTGCTGCGCGAGGCCGGCTTCGACATGGACCTCGACGGCTCCGACTACTCGAGCGTCCAGTACCAGAACGCCAACAACTCGGTGCGCGTCACCGACGAGTTCATGCGGGCCTACGAGAACGACGAGGAGTTCGCCCTGCGGGCCGTGACCACCGGCGAGGTGGTCGAGACGAAGCCCGCTCGCGACATCATGCGCCAGTTCGCCCAGGCCGCCTGGGAGTGCGCCGACCCCGGCATGCAGTACGACACCACCATCAACGACTGGCACACGTCGCCGGAGTCGGGCCGCATCAACGGCTCGAACCCGTGCAGCGAGTACATGCACCTCGACAACTCGGCGTGCAACCTCGCCAGCCTCAACCTCAAGAAGTTCTACGACTACGAGGCCGGCCGGTTCGACGTCGCCTCCTACGAGCGCGCGGTCGAGGTCGTGTTCACCGCCCAGGAGATCATCGTCGGGTACTCGTCGTACCCGACGGAGAAGATCGGGCGCAACGCGATCGACTTCCGCGAGCTCGGGCTCGGCTACGCCAACCTCGGTGGGCTGCTGATGTCCATCGGGCTGCCCTACGACTCCGACGAGGGGCGGGCCTGGGCCGGTGCGCTGACGGCGCTGATGACGGGTGCGGCCTACCGCACCTCCGCGGAGCTCGCGAAGGTCCAGGGGCCGCACAACGGCTACCGCAAGAACGAGTCCGCGATGCTGCGCGTCATCGGCAAGCACCGTGCGGCCGTGGACGACATCGACCCGCGCCCGGTGCCCCGCGACCTCCTCGACGCCGCACGTGGCGCGTGGGACGCGGCCCTGGCCATCGGTGAGGACCACGGGTTCCGCAACGCGCAGGCGACCGTGCTCGCGCCGACCGGCACCATCGGGCTGATGATGGACTGCGACACCACCGGCATCGAGCCGGACCTCGGGCTCGTGAAGCTGAAGAAGCTGGTCGGTGGTGGCTCCATCGTCATCGTCAACCAGACGGTCCCGCAGGCGCTGCGGCACCTCGGCTACACCGAGGAGCAGGTCGAGGCGATCGTCGCCTACATCGACGAGAACAAGACCATCCACGGGGCTCCCGCGCTGCGCGAGGAGCACACCAAGGTCTTCCAGTGCGCGATGGGTGACGACAGCATCCACTACATGGGCCACGTCCGCATGATGGCGGCCGCGCAGCCGTTCATCTCCGGCGCGATCTCCAAGACGGTGAACCTGCCGGAGACCGCGACGGTGGAGGAGGTCGAGCAGCTCCACGTCGACGCGTGGAAGCTCGGCATCAAGGCCATCGCGATCTACCGCGACAACTGCAAGGTCGCCCAGCCGCTGTCGGTGTCCAAGAAGGACGACGCGGCGGCCGACGGGGACACCGCCGCGACCGTCGTCGAGACGGTCAACGTCCCGACCCGTCGCAAGCTGCCCAAGACGCGGCCCTCGCAGACGATCTCCTTCGGGGTGGGTGACGCCACCGGCTACCTCACCGCGGGCGAGTACCCCGGTGACGGGCTCGGCGAGATCTTCGTGAAGCTCGGCAAGCAGGGCTCGACGCTGTCGGGGCTGCTCGACGCGTTCGCGATCAGCGTCTCCATCGGGCTCCAGTACGGCGTCCCGCTCGAGACCTACGTGGCGAAGTTCATGAACATGCGCTTCGAGCCGGCCGGGATGACCGACGACGAGGAGGTCCGCTTCGCGACCTCCATCGTCGACTACGTCGCCCGGAAGCTGGCCCTCGAGTACCTGCCCTACGAGACGCGGGACCGGCTCGGCATCTACTCGGTCGCCGAGCGCACCGCGTCGCTCGACGCCGAGTACGGCACCGCACCGCAGCTCGGGACCGCCGCACCGGCGAGCGACCCGGCACCGGCCGCACCGGCCGTGGCCACCGAGCCGGAGACGCCCGCCGGCTTCGCCGGCTCGTCGGTGCCGGTCGACGCGGACGCGCCGATGTGCCTCGAGTGCGGCATCAAGATGCAGCGGGCGGGCGCCTGCCACGTCTGCGAGTCCTGCGGCGCGACGAGCGGCTGCAGCTGAGCGTCGCCGCCGCGCACCGGACGGTGAGGGAGGGGCTCCGGCCCCTCCCTCCGCCGTCCGTGACTCGACGGGCTCCGAACCCGAGGCGCGGGGCGCGCCCGACGGCCGCGCCCGACGGCCTGGAGCGGTCGCCGTCGGGACCGGTCGCGAACGGCAGCGCGGAGGGGGCTCGACGATGGCGTTCACCGAGGACGACGTCCCCGACCTGACCGGTCGCACGGTCCTCGTCACCGGGGCGAGCAGCGGGCTCGGGCTCGAGAACGCCCGCGCGCTCGCCCGCCGTGGTGCCCACGTCGTGCTGGCGACCCGCGACCCCGACCGGACGGCGACCGCGACCGCCCGCATCCAGCGGGCCGTCCCCGACGCGTCGCTCGAGCACCTGCCGCTCGACCTCGCCGACCTCGCCTCGGTCCGCGGCGCGGTCGCCGCGATGCGCGCCCAGCACGACCGGCTCGACGTGCTCATCGCGAACGCCGGCGTGATGGGCACCCCCGCACGGACGACGGTGGACGGCTTCGAGCTGCAGATGGGGGTCAACCACCTGGGGCACGCCGCACTCGTCGCCGGGCTCCTGCCGCTCCTCGCCGCGGCGCCCCGGCCGCGCGTCGTCGTCGTCACCTCCGAGATGGCCCGGGCCGGACAGGTCGACCCCGCGACGCTCGGACGGCCGGCCGTCCCGCACCGGCCGTGGCGCGCCTACGCGGCGTCCAAGCTCGCCAACCTGCTGTACACCGCGGCGCTCGCCGAGCGGCTCGCGCAGGCGGACGCCGCCGTCGTCGTGGCGTCCGCCCACCCCGGCTACGCCGCGACCGACCTGCAGACCCGTGGCCCCGCGCTCGGCGGCGGTGCGCTGGCGCGCTCGCGGGCCCGGCTGCTCGGTGCCGCCACGTCGCTGCTCGCGCAGCCGGCGGCCGCCGGCGCCCTCCCGCAGCTGCGGGCCGCGACCGACCCGACGGTCCGCCCCGGCAGCGCCTGGGGTCCGGCCCGCGGGATGCGGGGCGCACCGGTCGAGGTCACACCCCCGCCCCGCGCCCGCGACCGTGCCCTCGCCGCCGCGCTCCTCGCACGGACCGAGGAGCTGACGGGCGTCACGCACCGCACCGGCTGACCGCACCGGCTGACCGCACCGGGTCACAGCCCGAGGAGCGTCCGGGCGATGAGCAGGTAGATCACGAGGCCGGTCGCGTCGACCAGTGTCGAGATGAGCGGGGCCGACACGACCGCAGGGTCGATGCCGACCTGCCGGGCCAGCACCGGCAGCAGGCCGCCGGCGAACGACGCCCACGTGCAGATCGCGAGCAGCGTCAGGGCGACGACACCGGCGAAGTCCCATCCGAAGACGAGGCCGACGACGGGCAGGCTGATGCCGCCGAGGATGATGCCGAGCAGCAGTCCGACGGTGAGCTCGCGTCGGAGGATGCGTGGCAGGTCGGCGATGCGGACCTCGCCGAGCGCCATCGCCCGCACCACCGCCGTCGCCGCCTGCGCGCCGGAGTTCCCGCCGGTGCCGATCAGCAGCGGGATGAACACGGCGAGCGTCACGACCTGGTCGAGGGTCGCCGCGAACGCCTGCAGCACGTTGACGGTCAGCACGGCGGCGACGACGAGCAGCAGCAGCCAGGTCCCCCGGGCACGGGCGAGCAGGAGCACGCCGGCGTCGAGGTACGGGACGAGGATCGGCTCGGCACCACCGGCGCGGGCCGCGTCCTCCGTCTCCTCCTCCTCGATGATCTCCATCGCGTCGTCGACCGTCAGGACGCCGACGAGCCGGCCCTCGTGGTCCAGGACCGGCAGGGCGACGAGGTTGGCCTCCTGCATGAGCCGGGCGGCGACCTCCTGNTCCTCCTCGACGGACACCGCGTAGGTCTCGGCACGGGCGAGTCCGCCGACGGGCGTGCCCGGCTCGGCGGTGACGACGTCCGGCAGGTCGACGACGCCGACGAGCCGGCGGGTCGCGTCGACGACGGGCAGGACGAGCACCTCCCGGGGTCGCAGCTGTGCGGTCCGCACCTTCGCGATCGCGTCGCCGGCGGACATCGTGTCGGGCAGCGAGACGTACCGGGGGCTCATGGCCCGGCCGGCGGACTCCTCCGGATAGCCGAGCAGCGTGTCGGTGTAGCGCCGGGCCTGCGGCGGCAGCTGGGCCAGCAGCCGGGCCGCGACGCTCGCCGGCATCTCGTCGAGCAGCTCGGCCCGGTCGGCGGCGTCCAGGGCGAAGAACAGGTCGTGGACGCTCGCGTCCCCCAGGGCCTCGACCAGCTCCGCCTGGTGCGTGGGCGACAGCACCTCGAAGGCCTCGGAGGCGCGGTCCTTGCGCAGCAGGCGGAACACGATCGCNCGCTCNGCCGGGTCGAGCCGGGCCAGNTCGTCGGCGACGGTGAGCAGGTCGCGGTCGGACACCCAGCGGTCGACGCCGTGCAGGTCGCCCGCATCGAGGAGCGCCTCGAGGTCGAGGTGCCCCGCGAGGGTGTCGGGACCGTCGTCTCGGCCGACCGTCTCGGACATGGCCGCTCCTCGCGTCGCCGGTCGTCCGACCCGCCCGTGCGGTGCCCTCACCGCAGGTCCACGACGGCGGCAGGCTAGTGGTCGGGGCCGCTCATGCGGTGGTCGGCGGTCGCGGGGTCCCGACGTGCACGAGCCCGATCACCTGCTCGTCGTCGGCCGCGCCGAGGGCCGCCCGCACCTCCGGCGTCTCGACGTACCACCCGGTCCGCCAGGCCGACCCGAAGCCGAGGGCGGTCGCCGCGAGGCAGAGGTTCTGCACCGCCGCGGCCGCGGCGGCGAGCTGCTCCCATGCGGGCACCGTCGGATGGTCCACGGTGCGGGCGAACGCGGCGATGACGCACGGGCCGCGGAGCGGCTTCGACGCCGCCCGCTCGACGAGGTCGTCGCGGTCGTCCCGTGTCCGCTGCGCGTGGGCGTAGGCCGTCGACACCGCCGCACGGTCGGCGGCGTCGAGGGGGACGAGCCGCCACGGGTGCAGCCGGCCATGGTCGGGTGCCGTGTCGGCGGCGGCGAGCAGCGCGGCGAGCGCGTCGCCGTCGGGGCCGGGGTCACCGAGGCGTGAGACCGTCCGCCGGTCGTGGAGGAGCTGCAGCCGGGGGTCCAGCGCCCGCTCCCGTGACATGGTGGCCTCCGGGTCGGGCGGGTCCGTCAGGCTCAGCGGCCGAGCAGCCGGGAGAGCCGTGCGCCGAGCGAGCGGCGCTCGCGGAGGCTGCGCGGTGGACGGGCGTCGTCACAGGTGCAGCGCTGGTCCTCGGGGACGTCGCGCAGGACCTGGTCGACGTGGGCGCCGCAGCCGGACCAGGTCGCGAGGCCGCAGGAGGGGCAGGAGACGCGGGAGCACATGCGGCGGAGGCTAGCAGCGTGTCGGGGGTCTTCCCTACGCTGGCCGCGCACCGGAGGGGCCGGTGTGCACCGCCGTGGGGCCGGTCGGACGGCCGCTCGCCGTGGCCGTGCGGGGTCGACGGACGCGAAGGGTCCGAAGGGGTCGAGGATGAGCATCAACAAGACGCGCGGGTTCCTCTACACGCTGGCGAAGGTCCTCGGGGACGTCCAGGCGGTCCGCAAGGGCCGGATCGGGCGGCGTGTGGGACGGCGGGTCGCCGGCCGGATCACCGGGCGCGGGTTGGGCGGCCTGTTCCGCTGAGCACGCCGGCGCGCCACAGCAGCAGCGTGGCGACCGCCCCCACCCCCACGAGGGCGAGGGTGAGGGGGAGGACCGTGCCGTCGTAGGCACGGTCGAACGTGGCGCCGAGCAGCCCACCGGCCCCGACGAGCACGGCGCCGTTGACGGCGCTCGCGGTGCCCGCGATCGCTCCCATCGGCTCCATGGCGCGCGCGTTCAGGTTGGGGATGAGGACGGCGTGGCTCGCGAGCAGCAGCGCGAGGACGCCGACGTAGGGGCCGAGCGCCGGACGGCCGCCGGTCACCAGCGCGAGGGTGAGGAGCAGGACGGCGCCGGTGAGGTAGCCGGCGAGGACGGTGCGCAGCATCCGGTCGAGGCCGATGCGCTCCACCAGTCGGCCGTTCACCAGCGTGACCGATCCCATCAGCAGCGCCATGCCGCCGAACAGCAGCGGGAACAGGTCGGCGCGGCCGAACACGTCCGCGTAGACGACCTCGGAGGTGGACAGGTAGCTGGCGAAGCCGCCGAACAGCACCGCCTGGGCGACCACCAGCGGGCCCGACGCCGGATGCCGCAGGACGTGTGCGGCCGTGGCCCGCAGCTCGGCCGGCACGAGCGTGCGCCGTGCGTCCGGCGTCAGCGTCTCGCCGAGCCGCGTCGTCCACACGAGCATCACGCCGGCGGCGGCGAGGTTGATCAGGACCAGCTGGTCCCACGTGAACAGGGTCAGCAGCAGCGTGCCGAGCGACGGTGCGACGACGGGGACGAGGATGAACACGGCCATGATCGTCGACACGGTCCGGGCCATCGCCGCACCCGCGTAGCCGTCGCGCACGATCGCGATGGTCAGCACGCGACCGGCCGCGGCCCCGAGCCCCCACACGACGCGGGCGACGAGCAGGAGCGTGAACGACGGGGCGAGGATCGTGAGCGCGGCACCGATGGCGTACAGGACGATGCCGGCGCGCAGCAGCACCCGGCGACCGAAGCGGTCCGACAGCGGCCCGATGATCAGCTGGCCGACCGCGAGGCCGACGAAGTAGGCGGAGATGAACCTCGAGATCAGCGTCGAGCCGGACGGCAGGTCGAAGGCGACCCGCATCTCGGGGAACGCGGGGATGAGCAGGTCGATGCCGAGGGCGGAGAGCGCCATCGTCATCGCGAGGAAGAGGATCAGCTCNCGGCCGGCCATCGGGCGGCGGGCNCGACGCGGCAGGGTCGGGGTCGTGGACAGGGGGNGCGCTCCACNGGAGGGGTCGGCCCGACGCTACTCCTCCGCGAGCGCCGCGAGGAACGCGGCGCCGTACCGCTCGAGCTTCACCCGGCCGATCCCGGGGATGGCCAGCAGCCCCGCCTCGTCACGGGGGACGTCCCGGGCGATCGCGGCGAGCGCCGCGTCGTCGAGGACGACGTAGGCGGGGACGCCCTGCTCGTGCGCGAGGGTCCGTCGCAGCTCCCGGAGCCGCTCGAAGCGTGCCCGCTGCGGACCGTCGAGCGCATCCGCGGGGCGTCCCGCTCCGCCACGCCCGCGGGTCCGTGCCGAGGCCGTCCCGCCCGCACCGATCCGACGTCGCCCGACGTGCAGCGTGCCGTCGCCGCGCAGCAGGGCCCCGCTGCGGTCGGTCAGCCGCAGCCCGTCGTGCTCGGTCGTCGCGAGCTCGCCGCGTGCGACCAGCTGCCGCAGCACCGCCTTCCACGTCGCCTCGTCGACGTCCGTCCCGATCCCGAACGTCGACACCTCGTGGTGCCCGTTCCGGCGGATCCGGGCGTCGTCGCGGCCGAGCAGCACGGCGATGACGTACCCGGCGCCGAAGCGCTCGCCGGTCCGGTAGACGCACGACAGCGCCATCCGGGCGGCCTCGGTCATGTCGACGGTGTCCTGCGGCTCGAGACAGTTGTCGCAGTTCCCGCAGTCCGCCCCCGGGTCGTCGTCGAAGTGGGCGAGCAGCACCCGCCGGCGGCAGTCGGTCGCCTCGCAGTAGCCCAGCAGCGCCTCGAGCCTGCGCACGTCCTGGCGCCGATGCTCCTCGTCCGCGTCGGACCCGTCGATGAAGCGGCGCTGCTGGACGACGTCGGCGAGGCCGTACCGCATCCAGGCCTCGCTCGGCAGCCCGTCGCGGCCCGCCCGCCCGGTCTCCTGGTAGTAGGCCTCGAGGCTGCGGGGCAGGGACAGGTGCGCGACGAAGCGCACGTCCGGCTTGTCGATGCCCATCCCGAACGCGACCGTCGCCACCATGACGATGCCGTCCTCACGGCGGAACCGCTGCTGGTTCGCGTCCCGCTCCGCCGCGTCCATCCCGGCGTGGTAGGGGAGCGCGGTCACCCCCTGGGCCGCCAGCCACGCCGCGACGTCGTCGACCATCCGTCGGGACAGGCAGTACACGATGCCCGCCGCGCCGGCGTGCCGCTCCTGGACGAACCGCAGCAGCTGGGGACGTGCGGAACCGTCGTCGAGGCCGACGAGGTAGCGGATGTTGGGACGGTCGAAGCCGGTGACGACGTGGGCGGCGTCGCTGCGCAGCAGCCGGTCGGCGATCTCGTCGCGGGTGCGCCGGTCGGCCGTCGCCGTCAGCGCCATGCGGGGCACCCAGGGGAACCGCTCCCGCAGGAACGACAGCTGCAGGTACTCGGGCCGGAAGTCGTGCCCCCACTGGGACACGCAGTGCGCCTCGTCGATGGCGAACAGCGCCGGCTCGAACTCGTCGAGCAGGGCCCGGAACCGGTCGGTGACGAGCCGTTCGGGGGCGACGTAGAGCAGGTCCAGCGTGCCGGCGACGAGCTCGTCCTCCACGGCGCGGGCCCCCTCGGGTGACAGCGACGAGTTGAGGGCGGCCGCGCGCACCCCACGGGCCCGCAGGTCCTCGACCTGGTCGCGCATCAGCGCGATCAGTGGGGAGACGACGATGGCCGTGCCCGGTCGGGCGACCGCGGGGACCTGGTAGCAGAGCGACTTGCCGCTGCCCGTCGGCATGACCACCAGCACGTCACGGTCGTCCATGACGTGCCCGACGACCTCGTCCTGGCTCGGACGGAACGCGGGGAAGCCGAACACGTCCGCGAGGACCTCGGTCGCACGGGCGAGGGTCACGCGGACGATCCGTCGTCGGTGCGATGACGACGAGCGCGGGCGGCGGCGTTCCGCTGACGGGGCCCCTCGGCGAGCCGGCCGACGCCGCGCCACAGGGGGGTGGCGACGTGCCGGAGGACGACGAAGCCCCGGTACCAGCGGGGCACGGTCACCTCGGTCCGACGCTTGCGCACGGCACGCACGAGCGCGTCGGCGACCACCTCCGGACCGACGACGAGCCGGGCGAGCGGGGTCCCGTCGGCCCACTCCTGCGGGAACCCCTCCGTGTGCACGAACCCCGGGTTGCACTGCGTCACCGTCACGCCACGTCCCCGCCAGGCGACCTCGAGCGCCTCGCTGAGCCCGACCATGCCGAACTTCGACGCGACGTACGCGGCGGGGCCGAGCCCCAGCTTGCCCGCGACGGACGCGACGTTCACGACCTGCGACGGTGCGGACGCGGTGAGCAGCGGTGCGAACGCGGCGCAGCAGCGCAGCGTGCCCGCCAGGTTGACGTCGAGGACGGCGAGCGCGGTGTCGAGATCGTCCCGCCCCTCGAGGGACCCGCCACCGACGCCGGCGTTGCAGACGAGCAGATGGCAGGCGCCGAGGTCGGACGTCACCCGCGCGGCGAGCGCATCGACCGACGCCGTGTCGGTCACGTCGACCGGCAGCGGGACGACCCGCCCGGCCGCCGCGGTGTCCTCGACCTCCGCGGCCAGGCGCCCCAGCCGGGTCGTGCGACGCGCCGCCGCCACGACCGTCCAGCCGTCAGCGGCCAGGCGGCGGACGACCGCCTCGCCGATCCCGCTCGAGGCCCCGGTGACGACGGCGACCCGCGGGTCCCCCGTCGCCGTCCCCTCCCGCTGCGGCATGCACCCTCCCGTTCCGGCCGGACGGACGGTCACGGAAGGACCGTCGGCATGGCACCCTAGGGCGCCGGTGCGATCCCGTTCCGTCGCCCGCGAGACGCGCCGTCGGAGCCCCGACGGTCACCGAACGGAGCTCCCATGCGCCCCCGCCTCCTGCTCGCCGCCGCCGTGGTCGCCGTGGTCGCCGTCGCCGGCGTGCTGTGGTTCCTCAACCGCGACACCCCCGACGCGGTCGATCTCGACCGCGCCCTCGCGGACGCGACGGCGTCGGAGGACGCCGCGGCGGCCGACGCCCCCGTCGCGACCGACGACCCGGAGGAGGAGGCGGACGACGCGCTGACCGACGCGACCGGGACGTGGCGCGTCGACCCCGACTTCGTGCCGTTCGACCCCGAGACCGGCTCCGGCAGCTGGGTCGGCTACCGCATCGACGAGGAGCTCTCCGGCATCGGCGCCTACACGGCGGTCGGACGCTCCCCCCGCGTCGAGGGGCGCATCGTCATCGACGGGGCACGGGTCGTCGAGGCGGAGATCACGGCGGACCTGCAGGGGCTCGTCAGCGACAACGCGAACCGTGACGGCCGCATCCGGCCGCTGTTCGCCGACCGTCCCGTCACCTTCACCCTCGCCGACCCGGTCGACTTCGGCAGCATCCCCTCGGACGGGCAGCGGGTCATCGTCACCGCCGACGGCGAGCTCGCCATCGGGGACGTCACGCGTCCCGTCACCGTCGAGCTGTCCGCCGACGTCGCCGGCCGACGCATCGTCGTCACCGGCTCCACCCTCGTGGTCCTCGCGGACTTCGACGTCGCCGTACCCAGCGCCCCGGTCGTCCTCAGCGTGTCGGACGAGGCCACCGTCGAGCTCCAGCTGTACCTCGCCCGCGACTGACCCGTGCCCGGCGAGCTGACCGCACTGCGGGCGCTGCGGACGACGCTCGACGCGCCCGGCTTCCTCGCCGCCGTCGTCCTGCTGACCGGCGCGCTCGTGCTCGTCGTGCGGGCCCTGCGACGCCGACGGGGGCGTGGCGGTCCGCTCGCGGCCACGCTGCTGCTGCTCGTCGCCGCGTCGGTCGCGGTGGCGGGCGTCGCCGAGCTCACCCTGTTCGGGCCGGCCGGCCTCGGGGCCGGACCCCGCGTCGAGCTCGACCCGTGGGTCGGCGCGCGGGGCTGGTCGGGGATCGCGTGGCGGCCGGTCGTCGACAACGTCACGCTGTTCGTCCCCCTCGGGGCGATCCTCGCCGCGCTGTGGTGCCGCCGCTCGTGGCTGACGGTGCTCGCCGTCGCCGTCGCCACCTCGGTCGGTGTCGAGCTGTTCCAGTGGGGCTTCCCGACGGGACGGATCGCGAACACGGCCGACGTCATCGCCAACGGGGTGGGCGCGCTCCTCGGCATCGTGCTCGCCCGCACGTCGGGGGTGTGCCGCCGCTGAGCCCGGCGCCGAGCCCGGCGGTCATCCGGCGGTCAGCGGCGGTCAGCGGCGGTGCAGCACCACCGCGGTGCCCGCCGGCACCGTCCCGTCGAACGGGCCGCCCTCCCGCGCGCCCGCCCCGGCCGTGTCGATCGCGACGTCCCAGCCCGACGTCCACGGTCCGGTGAGCGTCACGTCCCGGTCCGCCATCTCCGCCAGCGTCACCGACGTCGCGCCGGCGAGCTCACGGCGCACGGCCAGCAGCCCGGACGGCACGCCGTCGTCCGCACCGAGGACCGTCTGCGTGCCACCGACGAGCTCGGCCCGTGCACGTCGCAGCCGCAGGATCCGGCGGTAGAGGCTGGCGG
>PR_CR_10_Liq_1_inCRDRAFT_1001094_pt1 | contig 15829 bp, 12 predicted proteins | sample PRCRCaboRojoPR_3_FD_10241 | JGI IMG/M metagenome (IMG submission 10241)
CATCGACGCCGCAATTAAATACGCTTCGATAACCATCAGCGGCAATCCCCAGATCATGAGCAAGATTCTTGGCTGTGAGATGCATATGTCCCAACAGTTCAGCGTCCTCAGCCTCGATCTCGAGCATGCTGGTGATGTGTTTGCGCGGGATGATCAGTACGTGCACGGGTGCCTGTGGGTGGATATCCCGAAACGCAACCACCTTTTCATCCTGGTGGATGATCTCGGCATTCATCCGACCCGCGGCGATTTCGCAGAAAATGCATGATTCATTCATAATGTAAGGTTATTTTGCCGCTGTGTCTGATGCAATCCTTAGCTGTTAACAATTTTTGTTTTATGGCGCATTTAGTCTACACTTTCGAGTCACACTGAGGAGGCTGAGGGAGGATTTGTTTTGAGTGCTTTTCAACAAAAACATACCGCTTTGATTACCGGTTCTGGCCGCAAAGCCGGACGCGCTAGTGCCTTGGCGCTAGCTAAGCGCGGTTGTAACGTGGTAATCAATGGTTCCAGCGATCGAGGAGCTTGCGAGGCAGTGGCGGAGGAAGCCCGTGCGCTTGGCGTGCAAGCGGAGGTTGCCATGGGAAATATCGGCGATCGGGCAGAGGCCCAAGGGATAGCGCAAGCTGCTCTTGATGCTTTCGGAGTGGTCGATATCCTTGTCAACAATGCTGCTATTCGCCCCAGTGTTCCGTTTCTCGAGGTCGACGAGGCGGAGTGGGACCGAATATTTAACATTGACTTCAAGGCCGCCTTCTGGCTGAGCAGGGCGCTGCTTCCTGGAATGATCGAGCAGGGCTGGGGGCGCATCATAAATTTCACCGGCAAGAACGCCCAAGAGGGATACAAAGGTAAATCGCCTGTTGCGGTTGCAAAACATGCCTCCTGGGGCTTGACCAAATCCTTGGCTCGCGAGTTCGGGCATCAGGGTATAACGGTAAATATCATTTCTCCGGGGACGATCGTCGATCCGGATACCGACATTAACGCTGATTCGGCGCTCAAAGAGCTGCTCGCAACGAACCCAGCCGGCCGTCTCGGGTTCCCCAATGATATTGCTAACGCCGTCGCTTTCTTAGCGTCGGAGGAATCGAGCTTTATCAATGGGCAGATGTTGCAAGTAAACGGGGGCGTAGTCTCCTAGCGCTCCGACGGCCGAAATCAAAATCCCGTGCGCCAGAGATCGGCCACGGGATTACTCAGGCAAGGCTCGGCGAATCTGATGGGCGCAGGCTCGCATTCACCCAAAGCGAGAAGGCGATAACTGCGCCGCCGAGTGCCAATCTGAAAAGATCCGCTTCACGATTCCAGATCAACAGATTAACCAGTAGCCCGGCGGGAACCAGGGCATTGTTCATTACCGCCAGCGTGCCTGCATCGACCATACAGGCACCGCGATTCCACAGATAAAGCCCGGCGCCGGAGGCCGCAAAGCCCAACCACAACAGAACGCCCCACTGTGTGGCCGTGCTCGGCATCATGTCAGGATCGCCAAATAACAGGAACGACGGGGCAGCGATGATGAGAGCACCTAGATAAAAGTAGCCAAAAAAGCCACGCCTGGGCACGGAGGTGGGGTGGCGGTTGGTGAGATGTTTATACCCGACCTGACCGGCAGCAAAGCTGAAATTGGCCAGCTGTAGCAGCGAAAATCCGATGACGTAGTCGCTGCTGACGCCGTCATAGCGAATAATGCCGGCACCAAGGACAGCTAGTCCGGCAGCTACCAGTGCACCGGGGGAGAAGCGCCGATACAGTGCATCGTCGAGTAGCGTGACATAAAGCGGTGTGGTGATAGTAAAAAGCAGGACTTCTGGGACAGTAAGATAATCGAATGAGCGGTAAAGGCAGAGGTAGGTAACACCGAACTGCAGCATGCCGATCAGCACCATGCCCCATCTCAGTTCTTTACCTAGTCCGCGCCAGTGGGTGAGGGGTAGAAATAGCAGTCCACCGAGTATTACTCGGGTGAGCACCGAGAAGTCACTGTCGACCTGCCCGGCCAGATAGACCCCGATTAGGCTGAATGAAAAAGCCCATAACAACGTGACAAAACTCAGATAACCCATCGCCACCTCTTCTCCCCGGCAAGCTGTCGAGCCGCTGAGTTTCCCGGAAAGTGGTTGCAATAGCAACTACCCCCAATATATTCTTCTAAAAAAACTTCAGATGAGGAGAGCGTCGTGATTATCAGGTCCATCAGCCTTCGATGGCTAAAATTGCCGTTGCGGGTGCCGTATCGGCTTTCATACCGGACATTCACCGAGTTTGAACCCTTCTATGTCGAGATCACCACGGATACAGGGGCGGTTGGTTTTGGGGATGGGCATATCTCGCCTGGCTCAAGCGCTGAAACGCGCGAGGGTGGCTGGCAGTTCAGTCAACAGATGGCGGCAAACCTGATCGGAAGACGGCTTGACGATGCCACTGTCAGCGTGGCTGCAAAGGCCTCTGAGAGCAAAGTAGCCGCCAGTGCTTTTGCCACCGCGATTGAGGTCACTCGCGGCATTTCGCTTCTGGATAATCCACAGGCTCTGTCTATGCCCTTGCTGGTGCCAGTGAATAATACCGACCCGGCAAAAATCCCTGCCGAAATCGAAACACTGATGGAGCAGGGTTTTCGGACGCTCAAGATTAAAGTCGGCAAGGATGTGGATACCGATCTCCATCGGGTTGCAGTGATTCAGAAGGCAGTGGCCGGCCGGGCTACCTTGCGCCTGGATGCCAACCGGGCATTTAATCGAGATCAGGGCCGCCGATTTGCCTCAGCGCTTGACCCGGAAGGCATTGAGCTTTTCGAACAGCCCTGTCCCACCGATGACTGGGAGGGCAATGCCGAGGTTGCAAGGGCGTCCACCGTACCGCTTATGCTCGATGAGCCCATCTGCTCGATTGCCGATATCGAGCGTGCGGCCGGAGTTGAGGGTGTCGAGCTGTGCAAACTCAAACTCAAGCGCTTTGGAAGCATGACAGGCTTGCATGAGGCTTTGAACGCTGTGCGCGCCTACGGTATGGAACCGGTATTGGGTGACGGGCTCGGGAGTGACATCACCAGCTGGATGGAGACCTGTGTGGCACGGGACACCATTCGTAATGCCGGTGAGTTCAACGGATTTCTCAAACTGATCGATGGAGTGCTAGCGCCGCGAATGACCTTTGAGCAGGGCAGCGTCATTCTGCCTGCCGGNTATCGCCCGGAGGTTGATCGTGATGCNCTTGAACATTCCACGGTAAAGCATCTGCAGTTCGGTCAATAAACAATTGCTAGTTAGGAAAATACAGTCATGGCACATGAAGAGCTGATGAAGGATCTGGATAAACGCCGGGAAAATGCCCGGGCTATGGGTGGTGAGGCAAAATTGGAAAAACGCCGTGAGCGCGGCAGCCTCAATGCCGAGGAGCGTCTTGCTGCGCTGGTAGATACCGATAGCTTTCTGGAAGTCGGGCTGCTGGGTGCGGCGACCGGCGGTGTTCTGGATCCGAAGAAAACCCCCCGGGATGGCAAGATCACCGGCTTTGCCAAGATCGACGGCCGCGATGTTGGTGTGTGTGTGAATGACTTTACGGTCAAAGGCGCCTCCACCGGCGCGACCAACTCCAAAAAGCTGGGACATATTCGAAAAGTGGCCATGGAGCGCGGTATTCCCTTTGTTCATGTGGGGGAATCGACTGGCGCGCGGTTGCCTGATGCCATGGGCTCGCGGGGTATGGGGCAGCTATTGGGTAATGATGTCACGCAGTTTAAGCGGATTCGGACTAATCCGTGGGCGGCGGCAGCGCTGGATACCTCTTTTGGTTCCTCTGCCTGGCTTGCCTGCTGTTCTGATTTTGCCGTGATGAAAAAAGGCTCTGTGATGTCGGTTTCAAGCCCGGGTCTGGTCTCGATGGCCATTGGCGAGAAAGTGGATCCGGAAGATCTCGGCGGCTGGCGGATTCACGCCGATATGACCGGCCTCATCGATCGCTTTGTCGACACCGATGAAGAGGCGATGCAGGAGATTCGTCAGTTTTTGAGCTACATGCCGAACAACAACACCGAACTTCCGCCAGAAGCTGATGTGCCGGCCGGTTCGGGCGAGGGGCAGGAGGATATCCTTAACATCCTCCCGGAACGTCGTAACCAGGTTTACGACATGAAAAAAATCCTCAAAGTGATTGTCGATAAGGATAGTTTCTTCGAGTTCAAGCCCCGTTACGGTAAGCCGGCGATTGCCGCGCTGGGGCGCCTGGGCGGCCGTCCGGTCGGTATTATTGCCAACAACCCGATGGTCGGGGGTGGTGCGATGTCGGTCGAGGCCATTCGCAAGCTCATAGANCTTACCGTCCTGTGTGATTCTTTCAACATTCCGATGGTGCGCTTTATGGACACCCCTGGATTTGTAGTCGGCACCGGGGCAGAGAAAAAAGGTGCGCCGGGCTACATTATGAATTTGATGAACGCCACCTGCCTGACCACGGTTCCACAGATTACNGTGCTGGTGCGTAAAGCTTATGGTAGGGCCTATGTGGCACTTGGCGGTGGTGAGCATAACGATGAGATGGTCGCCTGGCCGACTGCCGAGATCAGCTTTATGGATCCGGTCTTTGCGACCAAGATTGTGCACGGTCTCACTCCCGAAGATGAGGGCTTTGAAGAGGCCTTTGCCGAAATCCAGAAAGACATCGAAGTCTGGGACATGGCCTCGATCTTCTCAGCGCACGATGTCATCAAGCCGGCCGAGACGCGCGACTATCTCATCCGGATGTTTGAGATTCATCAGCGTCGGCGTAACAACGGACTCGGTCAGCATCTGATGCAGGCCTGGCCCACCAGCAACTAAGGAGCGGACATGAGCAAGGCATTGCAGATGATTGATGCGGCGCGCGAGGCCGGCCGCTCCTCACTGACCGAATCCGATGGCAAAAGGCTGTTGGCGGAGTTTGGTGTGCGGGTACCGCAATCCGTGGTGGTCTCCGGGCCGGATGCCGTCGCCGATGCGATCCAAGGCAGCAGCGGGCCATTTGTCGTTAAGGTGGTCTCGCCGGATATCCTGCACAAAAGTGACGCCGGCGGTGTGGCGCTGAATCTGGCTGATGCCGCGGCGGTGTCACAGGCAATTCGCGACATGGCCGAGAAGCCAAAAATCCGTGAAGCCAATGTCGAGGGCTATCTGGTCGAGGAAATGCTCCCGGCCGGTCAGGAGATCGTGGTCGGGGCCATTCGCGATCCGTACTTCGGTCCCATGCTAATGGTGGGCCTCGGTGGTGTCTTTGTTGAAGTGCTGCGTGATGTGGCATTTCGAATCTGCCCGGTCAGCGAGCAGGATGCCTATGAGATGCTCGATGAGCTCCGCGGCTCGGCCATGCTGGACGGCGCCCGCGGTATGGCAGCGGCCAGTCGTGAGGCTATTGTCGATGTGATGTTGCGTCTGGGCGGACGGGACGGTCTTTTGATGTCGGTGAATAACCAATTTGACGAGGTGGACATCAATCCGATTATTGTCGCCCCTGATTCGGCCACGGCCGCTGATGCGCGTTTTATCCTGCGCGAGGTGCCAGAGCAGTCAGCTGACGACTCGCATCCGGTCAGTTCGGAGGCCGAGCTTATCGAGCGCTATACACCGCTTTTTGAGCCTAAAAACATTGCGATCGTTGGCGCGTCGACAAGCAGCAGTACCATGGCCAATACCTTTATCCGAAGGATGAAGGATTATGGCTATGATGGCGGTATGTTCCCCATTCATCCTAAGGCCGAAGAGATCGAGGGCCTCAAGGCCTATCCCTCGCTCGCGGATGCGCCGGAGGAGATCGACTATGCCTACATTGCGCTCGGTGCCGGGCGCGTGCCCGGTGTCTTAAAAAGTGCTAAAGGCCGGGTGAAATTTGCGCAGGTGCTCTCAAGCGGGTTTGGCGAGACCGAAGAGGGCAAGGCGCTGGAGGCGGAATTAGTCAGTGCTGCGCGCGAGGGTGGCTCGCGAGTCATCGGCCCGAACTGTCTGGGTATGTACTCACCGCGCGGCCGGGTGACTTTTCCGGTGAATCCACCCGAGACGGTGGGTAACGTCGGCATCATCTCTCAGAGTGGCGGCCTCGGTACGGATATCATCAAGCGCGGTCAATGGCGCGGGCTGTCGTTCAGCGGTGTGGTGACCGTGGGCAATAGCGCCGATCTTGGCCCTGTTGATCTGCTCGAGTTCTACTTTGCCGATCCGCAGACTCAGGTCGTCGGTCTGTATCTGGAAGGTGTGGAAGACGGCCGGCGGCTTTTTGAGCTGCTCAACTCGGCTCGGGCCACCAAGCCGGTCGTTATTCTCAAAGGCGGGCGCTCCGAGCAGGGTAATGTAGCAGCCGCCTCTCATACCGGCGCCCTCGCTGGTGATCAGCGGGCCTGGGATGCGCTGACAGCCCAAACGCCTTGTGTCATGGTCGCTTCGCTTGAGGAATTTCTGGATACGCTGCTCGCTTTCCAGAACCTCACCGTTCGCCCGGCGCGGCCGACAAAAAATGTGGTGCTCTTCGGCAACGGCGGTGGCACAGGCGTGCTGGCCACTGACTCGTTCGCTGATTGCGGTCTCGATGTGCTGCCTTTCGATAGCAAGACACGCAGTGTTCTTGAAGCACTGGAGCTGCCGCCCGGAACCAGCGTGGCCAACCCGATCGATACCCCGGTGGCTACTCTGCAGCAGGAGGAGGGCTGGATTGCCGGCAAGATTCTTGATCGGATCTACGAGAATTCCAACCCGGATGCGATTGTGATGCATCTGAACCTCGCCTCTTTCGTTGGCCGGGGGGATAACGATCCGGTAGATAATCTGATCCGGGTGGCCGAGCAGAGCCAGCAGTCACATCCGGGGCGGGCCCATTTCGTGCTGGTGCTGCGATCGGATGGATCAAGCGAGCTGGATGAGATTAAGCGTAAGTATCGTTTGCGTGCCCTTTCCGTCGGTATTCCGGTTTATGATGAGGTCACTAACGCAGCGCAGGCACTGGCATCTGTTCAGCATATCGAGGGCCGCTTGGCCAAACGATAAGGAGGCGTGTGATGGACTATCAGGAGGGACTGGAACCCATTCGCTCACGGCATCTGATTGACGGACTTTACGTCGATGAGATGAAGCCCGGATACCTGCCTGATGCAGCGCCCCCGATTCTGTTCCTTCATGGTGCATTTCAGGGGGCCTGGTCCTACGAACGGTGGATGACCTTCTTTGCCCGGTCAGGCTGGCGGGCATTGGCGATGTCGCTGCGCAACCACCCCGGCTCCGCGGCGGTGGAAGAGTCAGCGTTTATCGGGTTGAGTGCGGATGATTACGTCAGTGATGTCCTGCGCATTGCCCGCTGGATTGATGGGCCATTTGTCCTGGTAGCCCACAGTATGGGGTCGCAAATTGCGCTGCTCACAGCGGAGCGGTGTCCTGAGATCGGTGCCGTCGTGTTGCTTGGCCCCGGCGGGTTGACGGGAATGAAACCCAGTCGGCCCAAGGACCTGCCTTCTGATCAACCGGTGTTGCCCGATTTTGATCAGTTCCGCCGGCATATGTTCGGTGATGTGGCACCGGCGGATTACGCCGATTTCCATTCCCGTCTTGTGCCGGAGTCCCCGGGTGTGATGAATGTCGCTGGCCGAGGGCGGGTGGAGATCGACCCGGTAAAAGTCAAAGTGCCTATGCTAGTGGTCGATGGCGAATACGATAGAAATCGCAACGCCGAAGCCTACTCAGAGCGTTTCGGCGCTGATTTTGTCGTTATACCGGGTGGTCACCACGGTCTTATGCTCGGGCCGTGGGGGGATGCTGTGGCGATGGTGATCAATCACTGGTTGATGCGGCGCTGTGAAAATCTGGAAAAAGCTTATCGGCCGGCTTGGTCGGTGCCAGCATCGGTAGCTGAGTCCGCTTCAAGTTGACGATAAAATCGCTCAATCTGTTCGGTGGTAAAGCACGCCTCACGAAGCTCGCGCATATGAGCCCCGAACCGCTTTTCAATCTGATCACCGAATTCACTCATTATCTGGGCCATATAGAAGTCGTGTCGGATCAGAGACTCGGCAGTAATGGCAATCGGCCGGTTTCGGGTGAATGACGCATAAACGTTGCCTTCGACATTGGCGGTGAGTAGTTGCTCATGATCGATAGTCATGGTGAACAGGTTATCGGCGGTGCCGATGACCTTGCCGTTGCCTTCGTGCAGAAATACTTTGACTTGGTCATTGAAACGAAATTCTTCGGCCGATTTACCGAACAGGATGATGATCATCTCGATACCCCGTTCTGCCATCGTCCGGAGAACTTTAGTGTGCCTTCGCAGCGTGGTATCGACTGATTTAATCCAGATGCTGCGCCCTGCGTCCAGGATCATCTGTTTGATCCGTTCATCAACCGCCGCCTCACCGGAAACGGTCCAAACGTAATGCGTCTCTTCGGTGCTGCCAACTGCATCAAGGTCAGAGACCAGACGGTCGCAGAGCTGCCGGGTCGAGCTGGCGATGCCCTCCAGCAGCACTTTCGGCGGAACTGGAACAAAGCGTACGGGCTCGGAACTGACCGGCTGCGCTGCGCCTTTTCGAGTCAGGCTTTCAAGAGCGTGATAAGCATTGGCCCGGGGGACTCCGGAGGATTTGCTGAGTTCGTATGCAGTGACCGGATTGGTCCGGAGTAACTGGATGTAGGTTTTCGACTCGTAGTCGGTAAACCCGAGTTTCTGTAGCTCGCGAGACAGTTCTCCCGGGACACTCTCGTCAAACTTCAGTTTGGTCGCCAAGCGCTCTCCCTCCAAACTGCATTGGCCTTGATAGGACGAGATTCAACCACATCCTTCATCGGGCTGCATCCCGAATGCCTTCAACTGCCCTTGCGTGCCTCTATGGCCTCGGCCATGGCGACAATACGATGAGCGTCTTCAACATGCAGGTTCTCGATGAGTTTGCCATCCAGTAAAACGACGCCTTCACTCCTGGCGGTGGCCTGTTCATGGGCTTCGATAACCCGACGCGACCATTCTACCGCCGCGCTGTCCGGCGCGAACACGGTATTGGCGGTAGCGATCGTTTTGGGGTGAATCAACGTCTTGCCGTCAAATCCAAAGTCACGGCCATCTTCACATTGCCGGCGGAATCCCTCCGCGTCATCCAGATCAAGATGCACGCCGTCGATAATCGCAAGCCCGTTGGCCCTAGCAGCGATCAGACACCGAGAGAGTCCGTAGAGCATTGGCAGTCGCGTGGGCGTGTGAGCACAATGGAGATCTTTGGCCAGATCAGAAGTGCCCATGACCAGCGCTGCAAGCCGGCTACTGGCGCCCGCAATTTCCTCGGCGTTCAGGATGCCGCGGGGTGTCTCCATCATGCACCAGACTGCAGATTTGCTCCGCGGAGCAGCCTGCTCGATCAGATCGGCAGCGCTGCGGACCATGTCCGCACTCTCGACTTTGGGCAGTAGGATCGCATCGGCGCCTGAGTGAGCTGCCATCATCAGATCGTCAAAGCCCCATGGTGTGACAAGCCCATTAATGCGGATGATGATTTCACGGGCGCCATAACCACCGCCGCTGACAGCTGCCATGACCTGCTCTCTGGCAGTTTGTTTGGCGTCGGGGGCAACTGCATCTTCCAGATCCAGAATTAGCGCGTCGGCATCAAGGGTTTTGCCCTTTTCCAACGCTCGCTCGTTGGAACCGGGCATATACAGCACGCTTCTGCGCGGTGTGGCATCGCGTTGCATGACGTTACTCCCAGATGGCGTCGGCCTGCATGTGCAGTCCGCCGTCGCTGTTACGGGCCCAGAGTTCAGACTGCCCAGCTTGCTCACTGTGACGGCCTTCAACAAACAGGGGCTTGCCGCAGAACGCCGGGCTCATCGCCTTGAAGTTAAAGGCACGCAGCGTTGCGTTCGGCTGAGCCGTCTGCCAGGCCTCGAGCAGGAAGGTGGCGATAAGCTGACCGTGGACAATAAGNCCCGGGTACCCTTCCTCCTGCGTCACGTAAGGGTAATCATAGTGAATACGGTGGGCATTGAGTGTGACTGCCGAGAATCGGAAGAGCTGAGCTTCATCAGGATAAATCTCCATGCTCCACTCAGGATTCTCCGGTGCCGGACGCGGAGTTGGCGTTGGAGCGTCTTTTGGGGGGTTATCCCGGTAGACCAGATCCTGCTCTTCAATCAGCGCCACGTTGTCGCCACATGCGTATTCGTTGGCAACCGTGACAAACGCCAGCAGCCCGCTGCGGCCCTCTTTGGTGGCTACGGATTTGATTCGGGCGGTGCGTGTGACCGCTTCGCCCAACGGCATTTGAGCTTCGTAACGAATGCGGCTGCCCGCCCACATGCGACGAGGCAGCGGAACCGGTGGGAGGAAGTCACCTTTCACCGGGTGGCCGTCCGAGGCAATTTTGGACTGTGGTACCCGCGGGACAAAATAGCTCCAGTGTGCGGTCGGTGGCAGGGCATCACCTTCTGATGGCCACTGCTCGGGGGTTTTGTCGAGTAATGCCATAAGGCCTTTGACCGGCCAGAGGTCCAGACGATCCTCGGCTGTTTCTGTTTTTCCTATCCACTTTTCAAGATGTGCGGTATCCAATCCCATGACTCCTCCCCAGATTGATTGGTCCAAATTAGTAGAACCTAGACTAGCTGAGTGGGCGTAGTAGTTGCAAGAACGACTACGATTCTCTACCATCTCAGTTTTAAAACTACGTTCTTTTGGAGGAGAGCCCATGGCCAGTGTTGATGTCAAAACCGAGATCACCGGAAACGTATGGAAAGTCGAAACTACAGTCGGTGCCAAAGTGGAAGAGGGCGATGTTCTGGTCATTCTTGAATCGATGAAAATGGAAATCCCTGTCGTGGCGCCGGAGTCTGGTGAAGTGACATCAGTGACCGTCGAAGAGGGCGGTGTGGTAACCGAGGGTGAGACGGTGGTCGTAATCAACGCCTGATTAATACGAGGGGGAGAGCGAGCATGCAAAAAGTGCTCATTGCCAATCGTGGTGAAATCGCCTGCCGGGTGATTGAGAGTTGTCGCCGTCTTGGTTTGAAAACCGTGGCCGTTTATTCAGACGCAGATGCCGTTTCACGCCATGTTGAACTGTCTGACGAGGCTTTTCGCGTCGGACCATCGCAGGCCAAAGATAGTTATCTGGTGATCGACAACGTCCTGGAAGCGGCCAGGAAGTCCGGCGCTGATGCCGTGCATCCGGGGTATGGGTTTCTCGCTGAGAGCACGCGATTTGCACGTGCGGTGATGGAAGCGGGTATACATTGGATTGGCCCGCATCCTGACAGCATTGAGGATATGGGCGATAAAGAGCGTGCACGGGAGCTCGCTATCGCAGCCGGCGTGCCGGTGCTGCCCGGCAGCCCCCGGTTCTCGGGTCCACTGGACGAGTCATTGAACGAGGCCGCGGAGGCGACCGGATTCCCGCTTCTGGTGAAGGCCTCTGCCGGTGGTGGTGGAATCGGTATGCAGCTAGTCGAGGATCCTGCACGGCTGCTTGAAGTCGCTAAAGCGACACACTCCATGGCTGAAAAGGCTTTTGGCGATGGATCCATCTTTCTGGAGCGCTATGTCCGCAACGCGCGCCACGTCGAAGTGCAGGTGTTTGGGTTTGGCAACGGCCATGCTGTTCATTTGTATGAGCGCGACTGCTCAATTCAGCGGCGCTATCAGAAAATCATCGAGGAAAGTCCTGCGCCGGGATTGCCTGCGTACATGCGCGAGCAGATGTGCAGTGTTGCCGCTCAGCTTTGCCAGCATCAGAACTATGCCGGGGCCGGAACGGTAGAGTTTGTCGTTGATGTCGACACGCTGGAGTTTTTTTTCCTTGAGATGAATACGCGCATTCAGGTCGAACACCCGGTCACCGAAATGTGCACAGGCACCGATCTGGTCGCCATGCAGATTGATTTTGCCCGCGAGCAACTGGCGCCTATGGCACAGGAAGCTGTCCGGCATCAGGGGCACGCCATTGAGTGTCGTATCTATGCTGAGAACCCGGATAAAATGTTCATGCCCTCTCCGGGAAAGCTGGAGCGCTTTCGGATGCCGCAGCCCTCGGATGATGTCCGGGTGGATTGCGGAGTTCGAGAGGGTGATGAGATTACGTTCTTCTATGACCCCATGATCGCAAAGCTGATCTGTCATGGTGCCACGCGTGATGCGGCTATTGCCCGTATGTTGCACGCCCTCGATGAGGTAGAGATTGAGGGAGTCAAAAACAACGTGGCTTTTTTGCGCCGCTGTCTGGGCCACTCGGCTTTCGCCGCGGGTGATGTTTCCACCGGTTTTGTGGATGCCCATAAACAGGACCTGCTCGATTAAATACTCGGGAGAGACCCCATGCCACAATCGCTCACGCTTGCTGAGAAGTTGATCCAATCCCATCTTGCCACTGATGTTGAGCTAATCCCCGGTGAGGAGATTCCGCTTAAAGTCGATCAGGTGCTGCTCCAGGATGCTACAGGGACATTGACGATGCTCGCCCTCGAGGCGCTCGAGCTAGACCGGATTAAGGTTGATGTGGCGTGTCAGTACGTCGATCACAATCTGCTGCAGGCTGATTATCGTAATCGTGATGATCATGTCTTTCTGCAAACGGCGGCAGCGCGTTTCGGGATGCACTTCTCAGTTCCGGGTACAGGCGTTTCACATCCGGTTCATATGGAGCGTCTGGGTGTGCCGGGGGCGGTTCTTGCCGGTTCGGATTCCCACACTTGTGCGGCGGGCTCATTGGGTATGCTTGGGTTTGGCGCCGGTTCGGTGGAAATTGCGACGGTCCTGGCGGGCGAGCCACTGAGCATTCGCATGCCCGAGATTATGGGAATCAAACTGACCGGTAAGCTTAACCCCTGGGTCAGCGCCAAAGATGTGATCCTTGAGTTGCTTCGCCGTCACAGTGTCAAAGGTGGCGTGGGCAAAATTCTGGAATACTACGGTCCCGGCGTGGAGACACTCACCGCTATGGATCGGCACGTGATTGCCAACATGGGTGCCGAGCTTGGCGCGACGACCAGCGTGTTCCCGAGTGATGAGCAGACCGAACTTTTTTTGATCGATCACGGCCGGCCTGAGGTTTATCGGCCACTAGCGGCCGACCCGGGTGCGGGTTACGCCCACCATGATGAGGTTGATCTCTCTTCGCTTGAGCCAATGATTGCCAGACCATCTAGCCCGGACAACGTTGTGAAAGTCCGTGACGTGGTCGGTACGCCGGTACATCAGTCGTATATTGGTTCATCGGCTAATCCAGGCTATCGGGATCTGGCGATCGCCGCGCACATGATCAAAGGCGAACAGGTTGATGGTCGGGTTTCTTTTGATCTCAATCCGGCCTCCCGGCAGGTCCTTGCCGATCTGGTGAACGAAGGGCTTCTGTCTGAACTCATTCGCGCCGGTGGCCGTCTTCATCAGACCGGTTGTAATGGCTGCATGGGGATGGGGCAGGTGCCGGCTACCAACCAGAACAGCCTGCGGACAACACCGCGCAATTTCCCCGGACGCTCGGGAATTGCTGATGATCATGTCTATCTGTGCAGTCCTGAGACGGCGACTGCCGCGGCTGTGTCAGGCGAGATTGTAGATCCGCGTGATTTTGCCGAGCAGCATGGATTGAAATGGCCTGAACAAGGATTGCTTCCGACGCATCCCGAACCGGGGGCGTCTGCGCTGATGCCGGTGCTACCTGTTGAAAAAGCCCGGGCTACCGAAATCATCAAAGGCCCGAATATTGCTGATCTGCCACCGATTGAGCCGCTTGCCGATACGATTGAGCCGCTGCTTATGTTGCGGGTCGGGGACAACATTTCCACCGACACGATTTCACCGGCGGGATCTGAGGCTATGCCGTATCGGGCCAATGTGCCGGCGATCAGTCAGTTCTGCTTCCGGGATGAAGACCCGGACTATGCGAAAAAAGGTCGGGAAAACCTTGAGCGTGGCCATGCTGTAGTCGCCGGGCATAATTACGGTCAGGGGTCTAGCCGGGAGCACGCGGTATTGGCGCCGCGTTATCTGGGGCTGCGGTTGGTCATTGCTAAAAGTTTTGCGCGTATTCATCAGCAGAATCTGGTTAACGGCGGTGTCCTTGCGCTGACTTTCGTGGATGAAGCGGATTATGAACGCCTGCAATCTGAGGATGAGCTTCGTGTAAAGGATCTCTACGAGCAGCTGGAATCNGGTGAGCAGGTAATCGTCGATGTGCCCGGACGCGGCACAGAAATACGTACCCGCCACGCCATGTCAGATCGTCAGAAGGAGATATTCCGGGCAGGCGGTTTGATTAACTGGCTCCGAGCAAAAATGTCGGCATAGATCGACAGTGTCTGGGCCGTTTGGGAGAAAAGGCAATGAGTGAAGTCCACCCGAGCGATCGGCTGAACAGCTTGGCTGCTGTGCCCGAGTTCGAAAACTGCAACGATCAGGAAAAGCACTACACCACCTGTTACATGTGTGCCTGTCGATGTGGCATCGAAGTCACGGTCGAAAAAGGTCAAATACGATTTATTCGGGGCAACCCCAACCACCCGGTTAACAAAGGAGTCCTCTGCGCGAAGGGTAATGCCGGCATCATGAAACAGATGTCGCCAGCCAAGTTATCCAAACCGCTGCGCAGGAAACCCGGCAGCGAGCGGGGAGCCGGTGAGTTTGAAGAAATCTCCTGGGATGAGGCGCTGGATGAGCTGACAGCTCGTCTGCGCAAAATCAGAGAGACCGATCCGAATCAATTGGCCTACTTCACCGGCCGCGATCAGATGCAGGCCCTTACCGGGCTGTGGGCACAGCAGTTCGGGACGGTGAACTGGGCCGCACATGGTGGTTTCTGTTCGGTCAATATGGCCGCCGCCGGGCTCTACACGCTGGGCCACGCATTCTGGGAGTTTGGTGACCCGGATTGGGATCGGACAAAGTACTTCATGCTTTGGGGAGTGGCAGAGGACCATGCCTCCAACCCTATTAAGCTGGGTATCGATAAGCTCAAAAGCCGCGGCGGAAAGTTCGTGGCCGTCAATCCTGTTCGTACCGGTTATCAGGCGGTTGCCGATGAGTGGGTGCCGATTCGCCCCGGCACTGACGGAATGCTGGCACTGGCCATGTGCCATGTTCTGCTCTCTCGCGACTTGGTCGACTGGGAATTTCTGGGTCGTTATACCAACGCCCCGTTCCTGGTGATCGACAATCCTGGGCAGTCCGATCATGGCCTGATACTGCGGGATGATGAGGGCCATCCGATGGCCTGGGATCCCGATCAGGGCAAACCGGTCAACGCAATGGAGCCCGGCGTAGCGCCGGCCATGTTTGGTGAGTTTAAGAGCGACAACGGCCGTCAACTCAAGACGGTTGCGACGCTGTTGGCTGAGCGTTATCTCGATGAGGCTTACTCACCGGCACGTGCGGCGGAAGTTTGCGGCCTGCCTGCGGAGGATATTGAGCGGCTGGCGCTTGAAATGGCTCATGTGGCATTTCAGGAAACCATTGAGATTCCGGTTAAGTGGACCGACTGGGCCGGACGCGAGCACGATCGCTTTATTGGCCGTCCGGTATCCATGCATGCCATGCGTGGCGTCTCTGCTCACTCCAATGGCTTCCAGGCCGCTCGCGCGATCCATCTGTTGCAGGCGCTGCTGGGTACGATTGATTGCCCCGGTGGGCATCGGGCCAAGGCGCCCTATCCAAAACATGTGCCGCCACCGATCCGGCCGGCCAAGCCGTCGGCACCGGGTGAACCGCTTTCCGGCCCACCGCTGGGTTTCCCCACCGCGCCCGAGGATCTGCTGGTTGACGAACAGGGGAAGCCGCTGCGCATTGACAAGGCGTACTCCTGGGAGGCACCGCTGGCCAACCATGGTCTGATGCA
>PR_CR_10_Liq_1_inCRDRAFT_1001095_pt1 | contig 15810 bp, 18 predicted proteins | sample PRCRCaboRojoPR_3_FD_10241 | JGI IMG/M metagenome (IMG submission 10241)
AAACTCGGTTCTTTGAGTCTCCATTCGATCAAACACTGAGTTCAACACCTCTTCGGTCAACTCAATCTTTTTGATCCGCACATCAATCACATCGATCCCAAAGTCCTCGAAGCGACGATCCGCCCTCACCTGAAGCTCATCCATCATGATGCGGCGCTGCTCTGAGACAACCTCGCTCAATGTCCGCTGCGCAAACTCATCACGCAAATCGTTTCGAATCAACTGCGCCAGTCGCGACCGCGTGAACATCTGATCCCCTTGAGTCGCGACATAGTAAGCAGCCGGATCCGAAATCCGCCACTTCACATAGTAGTCGACCTCCACGAACTTCTGCTCAGCGGTGTTCATCTGCTCGGGCTGCATGTCGAGCGTGATCAAGCGGTTATCAAATTTGCGAACGTTGTTAACGAAGGGCGCTTTAAAGTGCAGCCCAGGCTCATAGTCCGCTTCGATGATTTCCCCCAATCGAAACTTAATCGCAAATTCGGTTTCTTTGACCACAAATAGGCTGTTGAGGCCCACAAACAGCCCCGCGATAATCACTATCGGTAGAATGATGCGCATCTCAACGGCCCTCCCGACCTGTTCTGGCTCGTGGATCGCTGCTGCTGTTGGCGGAGCGCTCCGACGGGCTCATCAACGGCGGCGGTGGCATGGTGCTCGAGCCAACGGTGCCTTGGCCACCGAGCATCCGATCCAATGGTAAATACAAGACGTTGTTTTGATCCGACATGTCCATCAAGACCTTGGCTGATCGGCCATACACCTTCTCAAGGGTCTCTAAATACAGCCGCTCGCGGGTCACTTCCGGTGCCAGCGCGTACTCGGTGTAGATTGAGTTGAACCGAGCGGCCTCACCCGTGGCCTTTGCGATAACGGTCTCACGATAGCCCTCTGCCTCTTCGAGAATCCGCGCGGCCTGACCACGCGCTTCTGGGACGACCTGATTTGCGTAGGCTTGGGCCTCATTGGCGAATCGAATTTGATCTTCTCGCGCCCGAACGACATCATCGAACGCTGAACGGACCTGGCTGGGCGGGCGAACCTCTTGCAGGTTAAATGATGTAATCTCAATTCCAGGCTCATAGCTGGCCAGGATTTCTTCCAACAAAGCTTGGGTGTCCAGCGCGATCTGACCCCGCCCGATCTCAAGGATGTAATCCATGGTGTTGGTGCCGACCACCTCGCGAATCGCACTGTCTGCCGCCTGCGCCAGAGATTCTTCAGGTATCGCCACGTTAAACAAGAATTTCTCAGGCTCATTGATGCGGTACTGAATCGCAAACGCCAAATCAATGAGGTTCTCATCACCGGTCAGCATTCGGCTGGCGCCTTCAATTGAGCGCACGGCCGAGACATTCACCGTGGTCACCTCCTCAATGGGTCGTGGCAATGTGAAGTTGAGACCGGGGCTTAGGGTTCGCGTGTATTCCCCGAATCGCAGCACCACGCCGCGCTCAGACTCGTCGATGACATGAATAGAATTCCAAAGCACCCAACCGGCTGCCAAAAGCCCCACCACAAAGACGATGCCGATGCTGGAGGCGCCACCGCCCCCACCCGCGCTTTGACGCTTCTGACCGCCGCCTTTGTCTTGGCCGCCCATGATTTTCTTAAGCCGTCGCTGGACGTTGGAAAAGACCTCATCGAGATCCGGTGGCTGATCGCCATTCCCGCCCTTCCAAGGATCTTTGTCGTCCCCATTTGAACGACCTGGTTCATTCCACGGCATGCTTGTCTCCGAATAAAAAAACAGTCAGTTGCGCCATCTCAGAACGCCTAGTTTAACAGGAGTTGCTCGGCCATTTGACCATCCAAACCGCCCAGGCGCTGAAGTCGTTGCACGTCGCGCTTGTCGAGTTCGATCGACAAAACACTCGCCCCGTCGGGCTGGAACCGCTCCGCTTTCACCGCACCCAAATCAAACAATTTGGCTCGCAGGCGCTGACCCGCGACGGGCACGGTAATGTCTCGTTGAATCCGGCCTTGGCTGAGCGCTGCTTTGAGCACCTCTTTGAGCGCATCCAGGCCCTCGCCCGTCAATGCCGACACCACGACCGACGCCACCTGACCGCTCAGGTCGTACTCGACCCTCACCGGCCGGTCAGCCAAGTCGGCTTTGTTGACAACCTGGATCACGGGCACATCACCCGCGCCAATATCATCCAAGACGTCTTCCACCACGGCTTGATAAGTCAGTCGGTCTGGATCAGCGCCATCGATGACATGCAACACCAGATCGCCTCGGCGGTCTCCTCAAGGGTTGATCGAAACGCCGCCACCAACTCGTGGGGAAGATCGCGCACAAAGCCCACCGTGTCACTGACCAAGATGTCCCCCACGGCATCATCTTGCAGCCGGCGCACGGTGGGATCCAAGGTCGCAAACAGTTGGTCTTTGACCAACACCTCAGCATCGGTCAGGCGATTGAACAATGTGGACTTGCCGGCATTGGTGTAGCCCACCAACGCCACCATCGGGACCTCAGCGCGCTGTCTTGATCGCCGCCCTTGCGCCCGCCGGCGCTCGACACGCGCCAACCGTTGGGTGAGCTGACGAATGCGCTCACCCACCAAACGGCGGTCGGTCTCAAGCTGCGTCTCACCGGGTCCGCGCATGCCAATCCCACCGCGCTGGCGCTCCAAGTGTGTCCAGCCACGGATCAATCGGGTCGCCAGGTGCTTTTGCTGCGCCAGCTCAACCTGCAACTTCCCCTCGTGCGATCGGGCGCGCTGAGCAAAAATATCCAGAATCAGGGTGGTTCGGTCGAGCACGGGGCACTGCAATCGCCTGGATAGATTGCGCTCTTGAACAGGTGTGAGGGCGGCGTTGACCAACACCAGGCCGGCCTGGTGCTGCTGGCGCGTCTCGCTGAGCGCATCCACTTTGCCTGAACCCACCAAAGTGCCCGGATCGGCCCGGTGGCGATTCGCCGCCACTTCGGCAACCACCTCCAGGCCCGCCGCTTTCGCCAGCAGCTTAAATTCTTCTTTGGCCTCCCGGCTTAAAGGCGCCCCGAGCTCTGGATGCAACAACACGCACGTGGCCGTTTCGACAGCGACCGGGTCGTGCTCGATGCCTTTAAAAATTAGTCGCTCTCCCCATCGGCCACAGCGCCATAGTCAACGTGCCGAGCCGGCACAATCGTGGAGATGGCATGTTTGTAGATCATTTGGCTGACGGTGTTTTTGAGCAAAATAGCAAAGCTGTCGAACGACTCAATTTGGCCTTGCAGCTTGATGCCACTGACCAAGTAGATCGACACTGGCACTTTGTCACGCCTCAACACATTAAGAAATGGATCTTGAAGCGACTGCCCTTTAGACATTCTTTCTGTTTCTCCTTAATTGATCTCGTTTGAGGCCCGATTTGCACCCATTGCTTTGGCCATGAACTCGCTCACACGGCGCCCAATGCCGTCCGCCACGTTGCGATGATTAGGATCATACCAGAGGGCATGCGAAAGTTTACGCAACGCCGTCAGTTGCCGCTTGGCGAGCTGGCGCGTGGCCGCCAAGGTTTGGGCCTTGACCTCTTCGAACCCGCCCTCCCCAGTCGCCAGCCAGTGCCACATCTGGCGATACCCCACGCTTTTCATCGCAGGATGCTCAGCCGTGAGGCCCGCGCGAGCCATCAAACTTTCCACCTCTTGGATGAAACCCGCATCAATCATGTCGTCAAAACGCTGCGCGATGCGCGCATGCAGACGGGCACGATCGGCGGGCGTGATGACCACTCGAAATGCGCGATAGCGCGGAATGCGATTCCCATGCATTAATTCGCTTGGGGGCTGCCCGGTCAGAACATGGATTTCCAACGCGCGTTGAATGCGCTGGGCGTCAGTTGGCCGAATGCGAGACGCGAGCATGGGGTCGATGGTCATCAACCGCGCGTGCAATTCGGGCCAGCCCACCGTCTGTGCCTGGCGGGCAATGTTTCTTCGAACCTCGGGATCTTTTTCTGGCAGTGGGTCCAAGCCATACAGCACGGATTGAAGATAGAGCGGGGTCCCGCCCACAAGCACCGGCCAGAGCCCCTGCTGGGTGGCTGTTTCAATTTCACGGTCGGCATCGGCGACAAACGCCGCCACCGAGTAGTCTTCTTCAGGGTCACGGATATCCATCAGCCGATGTGGATAGCGCGATTGAAGGGCCGGACTGAGCTTGGCCGCACCAATGTTCAACCCTCGATAGACCTGCGCAGAATCGGCATTGATCAATCGGATGGGGTACCGATCGGCCAACGCCAACGCCAGGGCCGTTTTTCCGGCGGCCGTTGGCCCAGTGATCATCACAATTGGGTTCATTGACCGCGCAAAAACAATCGATCCAGCGCCCCCATTCCCAGCTCGACCCATGTGGGTCGGCCATGGTTGCACTGATCCGCGCGCTCGGTGGTTTCCATGGCCCTTAACAAAGCATTCATCTCATCGAGGGTCAGACGCCGATTGGCCCGCACGGAGCCGTAGCATGCCATGGTCGCCAGCAGGTGATCCAGGGCACTCTCCACNTTGTTGGACGCCCCCAGCTGGGACAGCTCCTCCAGCACCTCGCTGATCAACGACTGATGATCAGCATGCGCCAGCAAACTGGGCACCGCCCGGACCATTGCGGCGTGCTCGCTGGCCAGATCCAACTCAAACCCCAGCGCTCGCAGCGCCTCATCATGGGGCTCGATCGCGCTGGCTTGCGTTGGGGTCACCTGAACCGTGGTGGGCACCAACAGTCGCTGCGACTGAATCTTTGCCTCTTGCCACGCCGTTTTCATCCGCTCGTAAACGACTCGCTCGTGGGCGGCATGCATGTCCACCAGCACCAAACCTTGCGCATTTTCGGCCACGATGTAGACGCCGTGCAGCTGGGCTCTGGCAAACCCCAGCGGCGGAATGTGTCCATCGGCTTGCCCCGCTTCGCCGTTTTGGGCCTCGCGAACGGGCGTCGACGTGTCTGTGACAGCGTCGGGCGATTGCCCCACCAGGCGCTCGTAGTTCGCCATCGATTCACCCACGCCCAAATTCAAGCCCCGTTGTTGATCGGCCTGCCCTCGCGTGTGAGCGGCCGTCCTCTCCATCCCCTGGCGGGAAGTCGATGCCGACACCTCACTCGTCGGTGTTTGTGCCAACGACCGGTGAATGACTGAAAACAAAAAATCATGAACCCAGCGCGAATCGCGAAACCTCACCTCGGTCTTTTGGGGATGCACATTGACATCGACCAGCGCCGGATCGATGGCCAAGCGCAACACAAACGCTGGGTGACGCCCATGAAATAAAACGTCCCGGTAAGCCTGGCGAATGGCGTGCGCCACCAAACGGTCTTTGATCAAACGACCGTTGACAAAGAAAAACTGCATGTCCGCCTGCGAGCGAGAAAACGTGGGCCGCGCAATCCAGCCGCTCAAGTGCATGCTGTCTTGGTGCTGCCCCACCTCGATGGCATGTTCAATGAAGTCATCTGAGCAGACCTGGCGCATGCGCCTGATTTCGTCAGAGGGCGAGTGCGCGCCTTTAAAATGCCGAACCACCTTGTCATTGTGGTGAAGCTCAAAGCTCACCTGCATGTGCGCCAAAGCCATTCGCCGCACGATTTCATCAATATGAGAAAACTCAGTCCTTTCGGTTTTTAAGAACTTGCGCCGGGCCGGCGTGTTGAAAAACAGATCCCCCACCTCCACGACCGAACCAGGGTTCAGGCCTTTGGGCACGGGTGGGCTGACCGTGCCCTCTTGGACTTTGACTTCATGTCCGCTGTCTTGTCCGTGGGGTCTGGAGGCCAACCTCAGTCTTGATACCGATGCGATCGAGGCCAAGGCCTCGCCGCGAAACCCCAAACTGGCCACGGCCTCGAGATCGTCCAAAGAATTGATTTTGCTTGTCGCGTGCGGCGACACGGCCAATTGAAGCTCTTCAGCCGGGATGCCCGAGCCATTGTCCTGGATCTGGATGCGCCGCATCCCTCCACCTTCGACAATGATTTGAATGTGGGTGGCGCCGGCATCCAGGCTGTTTTCGAGAAGTTCTTTCACCACCGATGCGGGCCGCTCAACCACCTCGCCGGCCGCAATCTGGTTGATCAGGTGTTGATCAAGCGCGTGTATGGGCATGGCCCAAAGTGTACCTGGTTTGGCGCGTGTTAGGAGCCTGCGGGGATGACCAAAACCGCACCGGGGCGAATCAAGTCGCCGTCGATGTTGTTCGTTTGTCGCAGCTCATTCAAGCTGACTTGGTGGCGCTGGGCAATCAGGCCCAGGGTGTCGCCATTTTGGACCACATACTCCTGGCTGGAGCGGTTGGCCGCATACCAGCTGCCCTGCGGCGCGGTCTTAATGAAGTGCCGGTGCACCCCCTGGGCGATGGCCTCGGCGACCTGATCACGGTGCTTGGCGGTATTGAGTTTTTTCTCATCTTGCGGATTGCTGATGAACCCCACTTCAATCAACACGCTGGGGACATCCGGTGAGCGAAGGACAACAAAGTTGGCGCTTTCAACGCGCTTGCGGTGGCGTCGGCCCACGCGACCGAGCTGATTTAACAACTGCTCAGCAGCATGCTGGCTGTAATCCATGGTGACACTTTGCGACAAATCCAACAGCACCGAGCTTAAGACTTCATCGCCCCGGTCAAGCCGAACCCCGCCGATCAAGTCCGCCTCATTCTCATTTTGAGCCAGCATGCGGGCCGCCTCACTGGAAGCGCCACGCCTCGACAACACATAGACCGAGCTGCCGCGAACACGAAAGTCACGAAACGCATCGGCATGAATCGACACAAACAAATCGGCTCTGGCCTGGCGGGCACGCTGATAGCGTTCTTTCAGTGGAATGAAATAGTCGTCGGTGCGAAGCAACACACCACGAACGCCCGGCATCTGATCGAGCTTGTTTTTCAAGGCTCGGGCGATTGCCAACACCACGGTTTTTTCATAGGTCCCGCTGGGACCGATGGCGCCGGGGTCTTCACCGCCGTGGCCGGCGTCAATGGCCACGATCATGTCCCGTTCCCCACTGGTCATCGCACGCGTCGCCTCGCGCACACGCTCGGCCGCGGGGACAACGTCGTCGGGCACGAGATCAATCACCAAGCGGTGGCCATATTTGCCCGCCGGTGGCAGTAAGAAGCTCTGCGGCTGGGCGCGTTGATGGAGATCCAACACCACCCGAAGATCATTCCCGGCTCGGATGCCATGGCGAACCCCTCGGACCACGCCGCTGCGCTCAGCGTCGAGTTTGAGGTTTTGTCTAAGCTGGGTGTCTTCCAGATCAATCACCACCCGCGCAGGGTCATCAAGCTCGATCAGGCGGTGCTCGACCGCGTCATCTAAATCCAACACCACCCGGGTGCCGTCTGGACCGGCCCACACTCGCAGGTTTTCGACCACCTCTGCCCACGCGTTCATCCCTCCGCTGCCCAAAAGGATCACAGCAAGCAGCGAACGTTGGACGATCACGGATGGCCTAAAACAAAGCATGGCTCATTGCACCGACTGAAGGTTTGTACGCAAACACGGCGCCATCATGACAAAGAAAACAAAAAAAGTCAACAATCCCCGAGACATAGCACACATTCCCAGAGACCACTTTTATCAGACCGCTCAAGCCCTTAATTCACGGGCGGCAGGTACGCGCGGGGATCCACGGCGGTGCCATCCTTTCGGACCTCGAAATGGAGCTGCCAATCGCCATCGATGTTTTGTCCGATCTCTGCAATCGGGGCCCCTGCTTCAACGCGCATGCCTTCATCGACCAAGCGCTTTGAGTTGTAGCCATACGCTGACAGCAATTGATCGGAGTGCTTGATGATCAGCAGCTCGCCATAGCCAATGAGTGCTGTGCCACTGTAAACCACTTCGCCCGCCGCACTGGCCACGATGACATCGCCGCGCTCGCCATTGATGCCCAACCCTTGGCGAGAGGCGCCGGGATTGAATGGCCGGGCCACCGGGCCATTCAATGGCCATCGCCAATCAATGCCGGCCACCTGGCGCGTGCTCACATCCGTGCTTGTCCGCGGTGCGCGAACGGTGGCGACCGGTTGTTTAACCGCCGGGGTTTCTGGGGCAGATGATTCGCGCCTGGCCGTTGGGGGTGGCGATATGGCGCGGGTCTCAGGCAGCGCCCGAGTGGTGGTTCTTGTTGGGCGCTGACGGACCGCTGAGCGAGGTCCGACCGGCCGTCGAAGTCGAATTGAGTCGCCGGTTTGGATGGTATACGGCGGCTCGATGTCGTTCCAACGGGCCACATCGCGCCAATCCAGTCCGAACCGAAAGGCGATCGAGTACAGCGTGTCGTTCGCGCGCACCGCGTATGTGGCCGGCGCGATCCCCACCGGCGCAGCGGTGAGCCCTGAGCGGTGCTCCACCGGGGCCGGTGTCGTTGCACGACACCCCGCCAGCAGCACCACCGCGAGGATCACCGCAACCACCACCACGGCCCATCCAATCCGATCAACCCAAGTTCGCAGGTGCTCTGCCGCCCTCGCGCCACCGGCATAAATGATCCCTGCAACCAGATAAAAGCGCGCGCCGCGACCAACAACGCAGCCGACAACAAAACCCAGCCACGGCATGGCCAATGCCCCAGCAGCGACCGTGATGAGCTTAAATGGGATGGGCGAAAAGCCCGCCAAGATCACAAACCAAATTCCAAAGCGGTTGAAGGCATCCACCGCTGAGGCGTAAGCGTCTGCGTAGCCGGCGCGCTCGATGATGGGCAGCACAAGCTCCAAGGCCCAAAAGCCCAAAAGATAGCCGACCAATCCACCCAGCACTGAGGCCAAGGTGGTCACCAGCGCCAGCCGCCACGCTTTGGCTCGATTGGCCAAAACCATGGGGGCCAGCATGACATCGGGCGGAATGGGGAAAAATATCGCCTCGATGGTGGTGACCACGATCAGGTAAGTTTGCGCCTTGGGGTGCTGAGCCCACAACAGCACACGGTCATACATCGCGCTGAAAATTGAACCCACTTAGGCGACTCCCTCCAGCAAGGGCACAAAACTCACCTCGCCCAACACACGGCGCTGCCACTGCCCGCCGGATCGGGTGATGCACACCAACTCCTGGTGGTCATTCACCTGCTCAGGGGCCACCAATACCCCGCCCTCAGCCAGCTGATCAAACAACACCTCGGGCAAGGCCCCACCCGCTGTGACCACAATGGCATCAAACGGCGCTTGAGCCGGCCAGCCACCCAATCCGTCTTGGTGACGCGCCCAGATGTTGTGCAGCCCCGCCCGATGGAAGCGCTGCTTGGCCAAGCGACACAGTTCGCCAATGCGCTCGGTGGTGAAGACTTTCTGGGCCACGTGTGCCAATACCGCCGCTTGATACCCAGAGCCTGTGCCAATTTCTAAGACCTTGTTGAGATGACCCGCGGCGCAAGCCGCCTCAGTCATCAGCGCGACGATGTAGGGCTGGGAGATGGTTTGCCCGCGACCAATGGGCAAGGCAGAGTTCTCATAGGCACGCGACGACAGCGCCTCATCCACAAAGGCGTGTCTGGGCACCGACGCCATCGCCTCCAATACATGCTCATTTTGAATGCCCTGGGCACGCAGCCGATCGATCAGCCGAGCTCGGGTGGTGTCGGATGTCATGCCACTGCCCGCAGACGGTGTCATGGATGGGGCAGTCATCCCACTCAGCCCAGCTCAGAGACCGCGTTGAGACTTTCCACCCAGCCGCTGATTTGGTCCAGGGCTTGATAGCGGGTCAAGTCCACATGAATCGGGGTCACCGACACGAACCGCTGCCGGATGGCATTGAAGTCAGTCCCGGGGCCATTGTCCTGTTCGCCACCGGGTGGACCCACCCAAAAAAACTGGCGCCCTCTGGGGTCTTGGACCGGGATCACATCCTCAGACCGGTGTCGATGACCCAAGCGAGTGGTCTCGAAACCTTGAATCTCAGCCCACGGAACGTCGGGCACATTGACATTTAAAATCGTATCGGCCGGCAGGGGCTCTGATTCAAGCTGTCGCATCAATATGCCGGCCGCTTTCGCTGCCGTGTCATAGTGAGAGGGGCCCTCAGGCCCGTAGACGAGCGACACCGCCATCGCGGGCAAGCCCAAAAACCGACCCTCCATCGCGGCCGCGACCGTTCCCGAGTAAAGCACATCATCGCCCATGTTCGCGCCGGCGTTGATGCCCGAAATCACCATGTCAGGCTCGTCGTCAAGCAACCCTGTTATGGCAATGTGCACGCAGTCAGTGGGGGTGCCAAACACCTTGTACCGCCCATCGTCTAGGGTCGCCACACGAATGGGCTGATCGAGCGTCAGCGAGTTGCTCGCCCCTGAGCGATCTCGATCAGGGGCCACCACGGTGACCTGGTCGCAGTGCTGGCTGATTTCATCGGCCAGCATACGAATGCCGCGCGCGTAGAGACCATCGTCGTTGGAAATGAGAATGTGCATGTTGTCATTGCCTTGCCAAAACAGACACTATAATTGATCTTAGACAGCCAAACAGCAGCGCGAGGGGCAAATCATGGCCGCAGATGACGTCGACGACACTGATCGCGCCCTGTTCCGAGCCGCCGTGGGCCCGGTGCAGCGCGTGCGCCATCAGCGAGACCGCTCCAAACCAAAATCCCCACCGCCCCGAGCGCGCCAACATGAGCTGGATGAGCGGGCCGTGATGGATGAACTGGCGGCCGGTCGCTTTGACTTCTCTGAGATCGAGAGCGGTGAGGAGATCAGTTACCTGCACCCCGGGTTGGGCCCCAAAATACTTAAGCAGCTGCGACGCGGGCACTGGCGGATTCAAGAAGAGCTTGATTTGCATCAAATGACAGTGGCCGCCGCCACCGCGTCGATTCGCGAGTTCCTGGCAGAGGCGCAGGCCCGTGGGCTGACCGCGGTCAAAATCATCCATGGCAAAGGCCTTCGCTCTGGGCCTGACGGCCCCAAACTCAAGCGCGCAGCCGCCGGGGTGCTGGCTCGCCACGCCCGGGTACTGGCCTTTGCCTCGGCCCCACCCACCGATGGGGGCACCGGGGCGGTGCACGTTCTGTTGAAGCGCTAGCGCCGGCACCTCAACGATGTTGTCCAACGAATCTGTTGTCTTGTTCTTGCTGCTGGGGCTCGCCGTCGCCTGGTGGGTCAGCGCGAATCGCGCCCGCGAACACGCCTGCCATCTCGCCGGCCGATTTTGTGCCAGCCACGCCTGGCAGCTTCTGGATCAGACGGTCGCGCTGCAGTCGCTTTGGCCTCAGCGTGGCGAGCGCGGGTGGCAATGGGTTCGGATTTACGGGTTTGAATTCAGCTCAGATGGGGGCAACCGTCACCGAGGCTGGCTGCGGGTGGTGAACCGGCAAGCACAAAGCATTCGCACCGATTTAGATGACCCCCTCACTTAACGACGCGAAGCCCCGGACGTTTGGCTTTAGACGGCTCACTGTCGTCCTCGCTTGCCGACTCAGCCTCTGAGTCAGACGCATTTCCAGGCGGGGGTGGATCAAACATCATCCCCTGGCCAGTTTCTTTGGCCACAATCCCCTCGATCGAGGGCACAGGCAACCAAACCGCTTGGGACACGCCACCAAAGCGCGCCACAAAGCTCACCCCATCATCATCGATCACCAAATCGCGCACCGCTTCGGGGTCGATATTGAGCACCACTTTCCCGTCGCTGATTGCATGCGGTGGGACCGACACATCAGCCCGCGAGACATCGACAATGACATGCGGTGTGCAGTCATTGTCGAGAATCCACTCGTTAAGGGCGCGCAGCAAATAAGGCGTGCTCGAGCGCATCCGCCCTACACCACCGACGTGTTCAATCCGACAATATGCATGCCTTTATTGGCCACCCAGTCGAAGGTCGCGCTCAACGGCTGTAAGGCTTCTTCGGAAAGCATCGAGCTTGAACATCCGCTCCATGTATTTGTTCAAGTTCGGGCATTGACGAACCGTCAAGCGGACATCGTAGGCGGGCAAGCGCCACAGCAATGGCACCAGCGCACAGTCGACCAAGGTCAACTCATCATGCAACACGTAAGGGGCCAGCGCGAACAGGCCATCGGCCTCGATCAGCGCATCGCTCAAATGCTGACGCGCATTGGCAACGCGCTTCTCACCCGTCGAGGTCTCGATCACTTTCCCCATTTCAATCATGTCTCGGGCAATGCGATACATGCCCAGCCGAAGCCTGGACCGCGACACCGGGTCAATCGGCATCAAGGGTGGATGCGGATAGCGTTCATCAAGATAGTCAGCCACCACCCATGTGCCATACAGCACCATGTCTCGATCCACCAAGGTGGGGGTTTCGCCATACGGGTTGAGCTCTGCCAGGTCCGCTGTGGCCGCGCGGTCCTGTTCAACATGGATAATTTCCACATTGATCCCCTTGACCGCCAGCACAAAGCGGATGCGGTGGCAGTCCAAGCAGTTCTCCGAAGAATACAATGCCATCATAGAAAATTGTCTCCGCTCAACATGGACGCCAGGGGACTGATTGCAACCCGAATCGACGACGCATCAAGCTTATTTTTTGATGTCTTTCCAATACTCGCGGTACAGAAGATACGCCAAGAAGGTAAATAATGCCAGAAACAGCAACACCCACACCCCCAGCCGCTCACGCTTCAACTTGGCAGGCTCGGCAATGTATTCCATAAAGGCCACAATGTCACGCACGGTTTTGTCGTAGGCGTCAGGGTCCATTTGCCCGGCCACATCCAGCTCCAAACTGGCGACTTTCACCTCGGTCGAGCCGTCTTGTGCTTCCACTGTCTCCATGACCGGGCGCTGGATGCCCTGCAATTCCCAAAGCACGTGCGGCATCGCAGGATTTTCGAGGACCTTATTGTTCCACCCATCCTCGGTCAGGTAATAGCTTCGCAAAAACGTGTAGATCCAATCGGGTCCACGCGAGCGAGCGGTCAAACTCAAATCAGGCGGCGCCTTACCGAACCAGTCAGCGGATTGCTCATAAGGCATCGATGACATCATGTAATCGCCCGCCTCCAAGCCTGCAGGGACCAAAAACGACTCGATTTCTTCTTCGGTCAAGTCAAGATCTTCTTCCATTCGCTTAAAGCGCATGTACTTGGCCGAGTGACACGCCAAACAGTAGTTGCTAAACAGCGCCGCACCGCGCTGTAAAGAGGCGGTGTCAAAAATGTTGGTCCCGGCGGCATCAAGATCGCCCTTCGGTGCGGCCAGCGTGGGCCATGCCGGCAAGATCGAAGCGATCAAAATCCCCGCGACGACGCCAATCCGTAGGCGCTTAAGCGCGCTTTTGGCGCCGTTGGTTTCGGCCATGCTTGCCTCACTCATGCTGAACTCACCCGCTCTGGCACTGCCTTGGTGGGCTCAAGCCGCGTCCAAATGGGCATCAAGATGAAAAATGCGAAATACACAAACGTCCAAAGCCTCAGCTCAAGCGTGCTGGAGTCTTGCGACAGCCCCAGCATCCCCAATCGGATAAAGGCCACCGCGAAAATCGCCAAAGCCACCTTCGATGGCCAACTGCGGTACCGAATGGACCTCACCGGCGAGCGGTCGAGCCAAGGCACGATGTACAAAATCAGCACCGACACGCCCATCAAAATCACCCCCATCAGCTTGTCAGGCACCGCCTGCAAAATGGCATAAAACGGGGTGAAATACCACACCGGTGGAATGTGGTCTGGTGTGACCAAAGGATTGGCTTGGACAAAGTTGTCTGGCTTTAAAAACTTGCCGCCAAACTCGGGCGCAAAAAAGACAATAAAGGCCGCGATAAATAAGAAAAAGCCCGCTCCAAAAATGTCTTTGATGGTGTAGTACGGGTGAAACGGAATGCCATCCAGCGGGCGGCCCTCGGCATCTTTCTTTTTCTTAATGTCCACCCCTTCTGGGTTGTTCGATCCCACCTCGTGGAGCGCGGCCAAATGCAGCACAACAAGCCCCACCAACACCAATGGGAGCGCCACCACATGCAGGGCAAAAAAGCGATTCAGCGTGGCGTCTGCCACGAAGTAGTCGCCCCGAATCCATTCAACCAACGCCTCACCCACATAGGGCACCGCACCGAACAGCGAGATGATCACCTGCGCCCCCCAGTACGACATCTGGCCCCAGGGTAAGACGTACCCCATGAACGATTCAGCCATCAGCACCAAATAAATGGTGACCCCCAAGATCCATACAATCTCTCTGGGCTTTTGATAAGAGCCATACATCAGCGCGCGGAACATGTGCAGATAGACCACCACGAAGAAAAGCGACGCGCCGGTCGAGTGCATGTATCGAATCAACCAGCCCCACTCCACGTCGCGCATGATGTATTCGACAGAAGCAAACGCCGTTTCGGCGCCGGGTTTGTAGTGCATGGTCAAGAAAATGCCCGTCAACAGCTGATTGACCAACACCAACATGGACAACGAGCCGAAGAAGTACCACAGATTGAAGTTCTTCGGCGCGTAGTACTCGCTGATGTGTTTTTTCCAAAACTCGCTGACCGGGACGCGCTCGTCCACCCAGTTGCCCACGGATGTGATCAGGTTGTTCATGAGACTACGCAGCTCCTTGGGGGTCGACCCCGATTAATACGTGTTCATCGTCAGGGAAAGAGTAAGGCGGCACAAGCAAGTTCAACACCGCGGGCACGCCGCTGTACACCCGCCCGGCCAGGTCAAACATCGATCGGTGGCAAGGGCAAAAGAACCCGCCTTTCCAATTCTCGTCGAAAGGCTGAGCACCCACCTCGGGGATCATTCTTGGGATGCACCCCAAGTGGGTGCAATGAACGTTCAAGACCAAAATATCCGGCCGGATGGAGCGGTGTTCATTTTGAGCATAGCTGGGCTGTTGGCTGGTGGTGTCGCTTGCGGGGTCCCGAAGCCGATCGGTCATCTCTGGCAACTGCGCCAGCATCTGCTCGGTGCGACGCATGATGCCGATGGTCTGGCCCCGCCACTGAACGCGTGTCATTTGCCCCGGCGCCAAGCTGCCGATGAATACCTCTACAGGCGCACCAATCACCTTGGCTTTGTCACTGGGGCGGAGGGTGGCCAAAAAGGGCCATGCGGCCGCCCCAGCACCCACGGCACCCATCACACCTGTGGCTGCACCCAACAAACGGCGCCTGGACAAATCAGTCGGCTCTTCGACAGACGCCAAAGGTTGCGTATCAGACATCAAACACTCCAACAACGGTTGATCGAATCGATTCAGCAATTATACTGCCATGAGCTTATTTTGTAACCTTTCACGCCAAAAACCCGGGATCTGTGCCGTGTCACGACTGTTCGCCTTCATCGCCCAATTCGTCGTTCTCGGTTTGGCGCTGGCCTTTGTTGCCGTTTGGATCCGCCCTGAATGGTTGCCCACAGCCCCACCCCAGCCAGCCAGCCACGCCACCGCGGTCAGCCGCGCTGCGCCAGCGGTGGTCAGCGTCTATACCCGAACGCTGATCCAAGAATCTCTGGGCCTTCGAAGTTCCAACCCCTTATTTCGAGCGCTTTACCGCGATCGCATGATCACGCGCCCGCAAAGTGGGTTGGGCTCAGGCGTGATCTTAGACGAGCAGGGGCATGTGGTCACCACCCGCCATGTGATCGATGGGGTCGATGACATCGCCGTGGCCCTGTGGGATGGCCGCGTTGCGCCCGCCGAGGTGGTGGGCACCGATGCCGATACCGATTTGGCGGTCTTAAAAGTCAGCCTCGATGGCCTCCCGCCGGCCCGTTTTGCACTGGATACGCCACCCAAAGTCGGTGACGTGGCGTTGGCCATCGGCAACCCCTTCGGTCTGAATCACACGGTCACCAGCGGCATTGTCAGCGCGCTGGGGCGTGGACAGCTGAACCTCACAAGCCTGGA
>PR_CR_10_Liq_1_inCRDRAFT_1001096_pt1 | contig 15795 bp, 14 predicted proteins | sample PRCRCaboRojoPR_3_FD_10241 | JGI IMG/M metagenome (IMG submission 10241)
ACCTTCCAGTCTTCCGCTTACTGGCTTGCCATCTGGCGTGTAACACGTGTATTCAATCCAGTCATAGGTGGCTATATTGCCGCGTTTTTCATTGTGGGCACTTAGGCAACCGTGCCAGAAATTACTGCGGCTTTCTGAAACCTTGGTAATGCGGGGGTTAAGAAAAACCTGTTTGGGTACAGCCCCTAGCACCTGATAGCGGGTATTGTCGGCTTCAGCCTCAATAATAAAAATTTGCAACCTTTTACCCAGCTGGTTGGCGGCAATACCAACACCGGCCTTTTGAAGCATCATGGCATACAGGCTATCTATAAGAGTATGCAAAGCTGCACTGCCCATTTCTTTTTGGGTGATGGCTCTGGCCGGCTGATACAAGGGGTTCTGCTGGCGCAGTGTGCTTTGGGCAGGTTGGTGTTGTACTACTTCAAACCCCTCTTTGGGGATGGATAAACTTAAGGCAGGGTCTGAGGAACAGCTATTAGCAATGTTCATAAGGCCAAAAATAAAAATGAGCGGAACTATTTTTTTAGTCATGTAGTCTAAACTATAAGATCTGCAGCCTTAGTTACTTTACTGCCGTAACCAAGAAGCCGAAAGCAAAAATTGCCTGCGACTAATGGTGTCATCTATTCTTGTGAACCGCACCGTGTCGCCTAGCAGGCTATATTCGTAAACGCCCGGATAAGGATTAGAGGCTACTGAATCACTGCCTATTGTGTTCATAAAGGTAATGCGGTTATCAGGGTTTAACTCAGTAATGCCCTGAATTTCTATACCCGATGAAATCATTAGGTCTACGTGAAAAGTCGAATCTTCATTAATCTGCAAACTGGCCTCTATGGGAAAGTTTAGGGTGGCCCATTGACCCGCCAATGGATGACCTTTGGTTTCATTTGTAGATTGGTCTGCTTCATCGGTGCAAGCCCAAAAGGCAAAGACCAAACCTAAAAAGGATAAATATTTATGCATGTAGTTTTTTTCAAAGATAGCAATGAGCGCATTTATTAAAAAGATTCGCCAATAAAGAAATAGAACCCAGGGCCTTCTAGCGTAAAAGCCACGTCTAAGCGGGTGTAGATGTCTTTATTGGGAAACATTAGGTATCGCAAGCCCAGGCCTCCCGTGGGTAAAAAGTCATGCAGTTGTAATTGCTGAAAATCATTGAATACCTGCCCGGTGGCGGCAAATACGGCTGCTCCCAAGCGGTCTGTAAAGCCAAGAGGAAGGGGTAAAAAACGGTACTCAATTTGGGCAGCTAGTAAATTTCTATCGCGGTAACGCCCCAGGTAATAACCGCGCATAATGCTTTCACCGCCCATTAAAGCCAATTGATTAAAAGGTGCCTTGCCACTGGTGGTGAATTGACCAAAAGTTTGCAGCGCCAGTACGTCCCGCTTATTCACAGGGAAAAAATACCGTGTATCAGAAATAATAGAGCTAAAGGAAAAATCACTGGCCCAGGCTTCATCATACCGCAAAAAAGCCAACTCTGAGAAGAGTCCATCGCGCACGTTGAGCACATTATGGCGGTTATCGTACACCAACCCTAGGCCTAAGCCCAGATTGGTAGAGCCTTCTCCGCCCCTGGGTAGGCGCAAATCCTGTGCGTCTGCCGCGCGATTAAACTGAGTGTTGTGCAGACTTTGCAAGTCTAACTCAGCACCCAGGTAAAGATTTGGGCCAATTTCACGTAGCACACGTTCTCTAAAAAGCAGGTAATTACCATCTACTCGCGCTAAGTACTCAGAAGGGGCATTTTTACCAATACCGTAAAAAAGTAGAGGGAAGCTTTGGTAGCGCAACCGGCCCAATACAAACCACTTATCCTCATCGGAGTACAAGGCATGGTCAAACCACAGCCCATACTGGTTCTCCAGAGTGTAAAAGGTAAAGCCGCTTATTTCGCTGAGTCGGTTAGTGGTATCGCGATTGGCGTAATAGACGTACAGGCTGCTAAAACCAATTTCCCAGCTGGTTTCAGGTGCAAAGGCCAAGGTAGGGTAAATCAGTAATTGGGGCTCGCTGGCCGATGTGCTATCGTAGAGAAATTGATTGAGGTAGCGTTTAATAAAACCTGGCTGAGAATCACTTTCTTGCGCAGAAACAAAGCCCCAAAAAAGGCAGCTGAAAATTAGGCTAAGCCTTGTTCTTATCATGGCCTAAAGAAAAACAAAGCCCTTTGATTAGGCAAAAGGCCTATGGCATAAGCTCAAAAAAAAGGCTGCCTCAAACCGAGACAGCCTTTTAGCTTATGAGAAGAAATACTATTATTTGATCTCAATCAATTCTAAATCAAAGGTTAAGTCTTTACCCGCCAAAGGATGATTGGCGTCAACGGTAATAGATTCATCTTTAACATCGGTTACTGTTAAAGGAATCTCACGACCATCAGGCAGCTTAGACATTAATTTCATGCCTACCTCCGGCTTTACCTCCTCAGGTAATTCTTGCTTGGGTACTTCCTGAATTAGTTCATCACTGTGCGGACCGTAGGCCTCAGCCATAGGAATTTCAATGGTCTTTTTCTCGTTAACGGCCATATCCATTAAGCCTTTTTCAAAACCAGGAATAATTTGACCTTCGCCTAGGGTAAATTCAATGGGTTCACGATCTACCGAACTGTCAAACACTTGACCATCTGCTAACTTACCGGTGTAGTGTACTCTTACGGTGTCGTTTTCTTTTACTTTACTCATACAAGTAATTTCTAATTAATTTTTCAGGAGTGGCCGCAAGCATGGTGCCTTAGCGGTGATTTATGCCGCTTTGTCACCCATTAGCTTAGGGAAGGTTAAAAAAGAAACCGTTGGTCAGTAATCCCCCCTTAAATTGATTGATCAATTCACCATTACTGCGATATCGGAAAATATCAGCGTTTTGATTGTAGTCCAGTGCATCGGAGAGATAGAGCTGATTGGTTTGCGGATCAACGGCCAAACCGTATACGTTTTGCACAGGCAGGCTAGTAATTTTTTGCGCCTGATAAGGAGGCTGGGTGTTGATCTGACAAAGCTGCTTGTTGTTTTGCACGTAAAAAAGCTGTTCGCCAGATCCAGAGGCTCTTAAAAAACGGGCGCCCTCGGTAGTGGCCAAGGCTATGGGCCCCAGAAGTTCGCCCTTGGGGTTTAACTGCCACAACTGGGCCGGGGCCGATTCTTCCAACAGCCAAATCTGTTGACTGGCTTCAACTACCTCCGTAAAAGTAAAGCCAGGCGCATAAACGCTATCTCTTGCCAAGGTAGTAGCGTCTATTTTAACTAACAAGTTTTGAGCGCTAACGTAAAGTTTGCCCTGCCGTGCCGCCATGCGACTCCCGGGTTTGGGCAGGCTTAAAACCGTGTCTAGTTGCAGTGGCTTAAGACTAAAAACATAGAGTTTGGCCTGGTACAGGTCGGTGGCAAAAAGGCGCTGGCCGGCAGATTGCAGGTAGCGTGGGGTAGCAAGGTTGGTTACCTCGGCAGTGAGCTGCCAGGTGCTGGTGTCTACCTCTAGTACCTTGCCGCTGGCGTTTAGGCTTAGATAAAACCTATCTTCAATCTGGATGAGATCCTGAAGTACATCGCCCAAAGGCAAACCACCATTGTACCGATTAAAAACCCGGGGTTCCTGCTGGCCCGTTGCTGGAAAGTAAGCACTAACGGAGGCATTGCCACGGCCAAAATTGCCTTCATTAATCAGATACACTTTTTTTCCGCGTAATTCTGGCGGCACACTTTTCCCCAAATTTTGCGGACCTACTTCCCGGGCTTCACAAGCAACAAGCATGAGAATAATCAGTAGACCGTATGTACGAATCTTAAGAACCAAGCTGATAACTAATTAAAAGATTGTAGTGCAAACCCGGTTCAGGCCGGTAGGGCAAAACCTGGTAATCGTAATCGTATAAATTCATTATGGTAAGGGTGGCTTGCAGTTTATGTTTACCTGAGTTAAGGAGATCTTTTTTCTGTAAGCTAATTTGGGCCCAGTGAAAAGCGGGCATGTACACGTTATTGCTGGCAGTGGTAAAGTAACGGTCTGTAAATGAATGGTGGTAAAGAAGCTGCCACTGCTTTAAAGCTGCTCCCAAACCCAAATTGGCGCGTTGAAAAGGCACGTAGGCCAGCTGCTGTGCCTTTTCACCTGAACCATAAGTGGCCAGGGTTTGGGAACGCGTATACCCATAGTTGGCCGATTGCGTGAGCCGAACGGGACCCCAAAACCAGTGACTCTTGTACTTGATTTCCAGACCGGTATTCTGCACCAGGCGCAGGTTTTGCGGTCGCGTGAAATTTTCAAAAGGCACCCACTGTATCCAATTATCAATGCGCGCGGTAAAAAAGGTTAACTCCCAATTTAAATAGTGGCGCTGGCCGGGCGCCCCGCTTTGGTAAGCGTAAGAAGCCTCTGCCTGCCAGCTTTCTTCAGGCCTTAAATTGGGGTTGCCACCAGGCTGCCAGTACCAATCATTTAAAGTGGGGTATCTAAAATTACGGGCCAGGCTGGCTTTAAGCCGATGGTGCTCGGTAGCTTTATAAAGAAGTCCCAAACTGCCCATCAGAGGGCTGAAAAAATCATTAATTAATTCTTGTCTCAGCAGAAGATGGGCACGCCATTTTTGGGCAAAATTGCGGCTTACATCGGCAAAAGCCGAGGTGGTGTGCCGCACTTGTTGCTGCTGGTAGTTGCGGGTGTCAACGGCATCATTACGGTAGCGTAGGCCGCCTTCCACTGCCCAGGCCGGGCCAAAGCGGTGTTTCAGCCGTACATTATTTTGCCAGGAGTGGTACCGGTTTAAAGAGCCATTTTCAAACGGGGCCAGGTAAAAATCATTCTGACTTTGCACCCAGCCACTGTTAGCCATCAAAAAGGTGCTGCCTTTTTGATGCTGGTACTGGGCTATGGCCGATAGCTGCCGATCGTGTAGGCTGTCATAACTTTCCAGATTTCCAGTGATGGGAGGGGGCAGTTGTCGATCGGTTTGGTTGTACCAGCCCTTGAGTGAAAGGGATTCATGCGCGTTAAAACGATACTCAATTTCTTGCAAAAGGCCTTGTTGCTGCAAACGCGAATTTTTTAGCTGGCCCGTGCTAGCCGGAGCCTGGGTGATATCTAAATACTCAAAATCATTGGCGGCTGTAAAATAGTAGGCTTTGCTTTGGTACCTCCATTTATTCTTTAGGCCGCTCACTCCTAAAACCGATTGCCATTGCCCAAAGCTGCCTTGCATTTGGTCAAACTGCAGGCTAAAGGGCCCCTTGACCGGGTTGGAACTGCCCAGGCGCACACTGCCGCCCAGTGCACCGCTACCGTCACTTAAGCTGGCTGCGCCATACTGTACGTTGGCCTGGTCAAAAGCTAAAGCGGGTAGGGTACTTAAATCGGCCAGCCCCAGGCTAGGTGAGCTGATGTCTAAATTATTCCAGAACACCCGCGTGTGGTTAGAGCCGCTTCCGCGGAAGCTTAAAGTAGCCACCCCATTATTACCATAGGTTTTTACAAATATGGGGGTTTGCGTTTGCAGTACTTGGCCCAGGTTGTAGCGTCCCAATTGCGCCAGACTGTCAACCTGGAGCTTTTGCTGCTTAGCGGTGCCATTGGCCTCAATGGCATAATCCAAAACCTCTACGGCCTGTAAGGCCAGGGTGTCTGATTGGGCCGACAGGGTGTGCCCCCAAATTAAAAAAGCTATGGCCCCCAACCGTCTCATGGAAGCTTGTGAATTTTCTGCATGTGGCTTCCTCCGTTTGCGGTGAGGGCCTGCACCCAGTAAATTCCTGCAGGAAGCTTTTTAAGGCTAAAGCCATTGCCCTCAAATTCTTGGGGCTTTAAAACGCATTGGCCCTGCTGGTTAAAGACCCGTACGTTTTTGAGTGGCGTGCTGCTAAATAGCCTATCACGGCAAGGGTTGGGGTAAAAGCTTGGCTGGGTCAGGCTTAGCTCTGGCTTTAAGCCGATGGTGTTGGGCTTTAGTACAGCCAGCGCATCCAAATCAAATCCACCCGAGGCAAAAGCCGTAGGGTAGGGGTCATTGATGGGGCGGCCTTGCTGATCGCGTGTGGCCAGGCTATCGGTGAGGCTGCCAATAACGTCTGTTACCCGTATGTGGCTTATGGCCGAAAGATTGAGCGGAGCAATGGTATCCAGCTCGGCAAAGTCAAATGGTACTCCAAAGTTTATACGGTACTTTCCCGCCAAATTATGCAGTTGTGTTGGGTCTAAAGTGCCAAAGGCGCCCACCTGCTGTAGGGTGTCGGTTAGGCTAACAGCCGGAAAGCGGTAAAAATTTTGCCCATCACTGGAAATTTCGACAAAAGCCAATTCCAGAAAATTATCCGAAAGGCCGTTTTCAAAAATAGCAATATCGGCCCCCGGGCCATCCTGTAATGGTGGGTTAAACGCGTAGGTAGCGGTGCCCCCATCGCCCAAGCTAATCACTTCGCCATCTGCGGCTCCGCCAGCATCTTGGGCGGTGCCGTAGCTTACTTGACCCAGGCTGGGTTGCGCTGCATTTAAAAACCCCCGGTTTACTACCGGGCTTGCAGCCCAAGCGCTGATGAGGCTGCTGTTTTTAGGCACGGCCGTACTACCGCTCTGGTTGGCAGCCGGGGCAAAAGGGCCGGTAGTTTGGCTCCAAACACTCACGTAAAACAGAACGCCAAAAAGGATGAAAAGGACTCTCATGCCTTACTGCACTACAATTTTATGCAGCCTACCTTGGTGTTCAACCAGGTAAACGCCTGGTTTCAATTGGGCCCAGCTGATTCTTTTTTCCGCATTGAGACTGAAACGGGCTACCTTTTCACCTGTAAGGCTGTAAAAGTTTACTGCATCACCTGCTTGGCCGCTGGGGAGGTTTATGGAATGACTAGCCGGATTGGGGTAGGGGAGCAACGTGGCCAGGCGGGGTGTTTCTACGCTTAAAAAATCAACCGCCTGAGGTAGGTAAGGTCTTAAGGCCGGATTAAAGTCAGTATAGGAGGTACCAAAAAATTCACCGTTTTTCACAAAGGTGCCAATGCCGGCATTCAAGTACCAATTGCCTAAGTTGGTGCCACTCCAAGTGCCCCAGAAATTTGGGCTTCCGCCAATGCCCGAGTCTTGTTGGTAAATGAGGTCATTTAAAAAACTACTGGCGTTTACCAGTAAATTGGCATCGGCCGCAGCCACGGTACTAAGCATGGTGGCTCCGTCAATAGAATCATTAAAAAGCACGCCCCAGGCATAAGAAGCGCCATTGCCTAGAAAGTCAATTACTAGAACAGCGCTATCGCTACCCGAGCCTACCCAGGTTTTTACATCAGCTAGTGTAAATGCGTTAGGGTCAAAGGCCGGAATGGGAAGGCCGGGTTTTAGGGCGGGATTAAAGTCAGTGTAGGAAAGGGCAAACCAATCCCCCGGATTTACGCTGCTACCAATACCGGCATTCATGGTCAAAGAGGCGGTGTCGGTGCCGCTCCAAGTGCTCCAGAAATCGGGTTGGCCACCTATGCCAGCGTGTTGGCCATAAATAACATCATTTAAAAAGCCATTGGCTATGTCTACCGAAAAATTAGTATCGGCTGCAGCCACAGCTTTTAAGATGGTTTCACCATCTGTACTACCGTTGAATAAATAGCCCCAAGCGTAGGAAGAGTCTGAGGTGCCGTCTTTAAAGTCTACCACCAGCATAGCGGTATCGGAGCCGCTGCCTACAAAGAATTTAAGATCGGAGAAATTGAACTGTGCCTGGCCCCAGTAGGCAATTAGAAGCAGCGTGGTTGAAAATACTAGTTTTTTGCGCATAGGTAAACCCTTTTAAAAAATGAAACAAAAAACCTTCAGGGAAATGCATAGCAGCTAGCCTTAGCCAAATTTTGGCTAAATGAAAAGGTACCATGAAAGCTTTTATCCTGAAAGCTTACATTATGGCTAATGGGCAGGTCTTCTGGCTCACCTCTTTTTTAGCGCCTTCCCATGTACCTAAGGCACACAGTGGCAAAGGATTGCTAAAAAATGCTATTAAGGCTTACAGCTTCAGGAAAAGCTCAGGATTTGCACCTGATTCCCTTTTAATGAAACACTAATTGCATGTTTCAACCTAAAAGCGGGGCAAAGTTAGTTGTTTCTTTAGGGCTACCCTAAAAAAAAGCCAAAACACCCTAGGGCATTTTGGCTTTTAATATTGTTTGGATACTTTTCTAGCGCAGCGCCACCGAATTGTCTTCTTGCAAGGCGTGAGCGGGTATTTCACCGGTTAAGCTTTGCAAAAAGGCTTCAATTTCTTCAATTTCTTCATCGCTTAGTTCTTTTCCCAATTGGGTAATGCCCATAATGCGAATGGCCTCGCTGAGGTCTTCTACACTACCGTCATGAAAGTAGGGGTAGGTTTCGGCTACGTTGCGTAAAGCGGGAACCTTAAAAGAAAACTTGTCCATGCCGCTGCCGGTCACTTTTACCCGGCCAGAGTCTACTTTCTCAGAGCCTGTATACTCCCAATAAGGCCCTTTAAAAAGACCAAATTTTTGATAAATCTGGGCTCCCAGGCCTGGCCCGGTATGGCAGGTAGTACAACCCACTTTTATAAAGGTTTCTAACCCTCTTTCTTGCTGTTCGGTAAGCGCGGTTTCGTCTCCCTGCACGTAGGCATCAAAAGGAGCGGGAGTGCGCAGGGTTTTTTCAAACTCAGCAATAGCCACGGCCATATTATTAAAAGACACGGGGTTTTCAGCATTCGGGAAAGCCTCGGCAAACAGCCTTTGGTACTCCTCAGAATTTTGTAACAGTGCGGTTACTTCTGCTTCGCCTGGCATGCCCATTTCTATGGGATTTAAAACTGGTCCTTTGGCCTGCTCGGTAAGGTCTGCAGCGCGGCCATCCCAAAACTGAGCTACATGAAAGTAAGCGTTGTATACGCTGGGGCTGTTACGCTCACCGCGCGTTTTTTTATCATGGCCAGGAGAGGTAGGCTCATTGTCTACCCCAAAATTATTAAGCATGTGGCAGCTATTGCAACTCATTTCACCGCTAGCACTTAGCGCCTTTTCATAGTATAGTTTCTTTCCCAGTTTAGCTACCGGTCGCTCAAAAGAAGCGGCCTCTGGTAAAGCACCAAAAAGGCTTTGGGCCTGGCTCATGGTTTGGTTTTCTTCCTGCTCAGTGGGGGCAGTCTTTTCATTGGATTCAGGAGCGGGGGTGTTTTGGTTGCAACCGATGGCTAGAAGAAGTAAAGCCAAGAGGCTGGCGAGAATAGTTTTGCGGTGATTCATGATATAGTTGATTAAAAAGTCAAAAGTATTTTAGAAAGCCAGTGGAATCAAATTAAATAACGTTCATAAATACGTCCATAACTTTTATCATTTTGGCTTGTATTTCTAAGAAAATTATATATTTACGGTCTTCAAGCAATCAATCTATCTATAAGGCGCTTTCATTTAGGGGTGAAAGCGCTTTTTTTGTTCCTGCTGCAATCAATCTTTCACCCCTAATTTTTTCTTTAAATCAGGGTTTAGAAAAAGATAGCTAAAAACTTTTAGCTGCCGCGGATTAAACATGGCCACTCCAGAAATGAAAAGTGGAATAAAGTGACCGTCTTCCAAATCTTTAATGCCAAAGACCTTATCGCGCCCTTCCCACAGCACCACGCCTGAGCGGTATTCACTGTCTGGATCTAATTTAAAGTTTAGAATATCCCACTCATAGATGTATTGATTATTTTGATCCCTAAGACCGGTGTACTCATCTAAATCACGGTAATCTATTGCCACACCTTTCCACCAAAAACCATCTCTGGAGTAGAGCACCATTTTTTTAGTGAGTTTGCGCATGTATCCTACAATACGTTCACCTTGGCGCAGTCTGAATCTTCTTTCGGGGTTTTCCAACTGGTTAAGTTTTTACTTAAAACTCAGATTTCATACTAAAGTTTTTCCAAAATGTAAGGGGCGGTAAGGGAGTTTTTAGCCTCTCCAATTTTTTCGGGTGGGCCGGCATATACTAAATGGCCGCCTTCTTCGCCTCCTTCCGGACCCAGATCTATGAGCCAATCTGCACATTTCATTACATCAGGATGGTGCTCTATCACCAAAACAGTGTGCCCATTTTTAATAAGTGCGTAAAAACTAGCCAAAAGCTTTTTAATGTCGTTAAAATGCAGGCCGGTGGTAGGCTCGTCAAAAATAAAAAGCACAGGTTCTTTGGCTCCGCCTTTGCCTAAAAAGGTGGCCAGCTTAATTCGCTGCGCCTCCCCTCCGGAAAGGGTGGAACTGCTTTGCCCCAGGCTTACGTAGCCTAGGCCTACATCCTGCAGAGGCTGTAGTTTTTGAGCTATTTTAGTTTGCTCGTTTTCACTGAAAAAGGCAATAGACTGGTTTACGGTCATTTGCAAAATTTCATGAATGTTTTTCTGGGCAAACTTTACGTCTAAAATTTCCTTTTTGAAACGTTTGCCATCACAGGCATCGCATTTTATGTGCACATCGGCCATAAATTGCATTTCTATAGTTAGCTCGCCCTCGCCCTGGCATTTTTCGCAGCGCCCCCCATCAATGTTAAAAGAAAAGAATCCAGACTTGTATTTACGACTCTTGGCCAGTGGTTGGCTCGCAAATAGGTTGCGGATATCATCATAGGCCTTCACGTAAGTTACCGGGTTGCTGCGGCTACTTTTACCAATGGGATTTTGGTCTACAAACTCCACATCGCTGAGCTTGTCAATATCTCCCCCAATGCGGGTGTGTTTGCCCGATTTATTGCTGTGGCCACCTAGGCGTTTCTTAAGCGCGGGATAAAGCACTTTATTGATGAGGCTACTTTTTCCCGAACCACTTACTCCGGTTACCACCGTAAAGCAATGCAGCGGAAAACCTACGTTGATATTTTTTAGGTTGTTCTCACGGGCCCCTTCAATTTCAATAAACTTACGGGGGCTCTTCTTTTTGGCGGGAATTTCAATTTCATCTTTCCCGTGTAAATAGCGCGCAGTGTAGGAATCGGCTTGGGCCGAAAGCTCCTGAGCCGGTCCGGCATACAACACTTCTCCTCCCAAGGCGCCTGCATCTGGGCCAATGTCTATCAGGTAGTCTGCGGCACGCATAATTTCTTCATCATGTTCCACTACAATTACGGTGTTGCCTAAATCGCGTAAGTGTTTAACCACATCAATTAAGCGCTGGGTATCTCTAGGGTGTAGGCCTATGCTGGGCTCATCTAGAATATAGGTAGAACCCACTAAAGCTGATCCTAAACTGGTGGCCAAATTGATGCGCTGTGACTCACCACCAGAAAGGGTATTGCTTACCCGGTTGAGGTTTAGGTAGTCTAAACCCACCTCGCCCAAGTATTGCAGACGGTTATTAATTTCTAACAATAAGCGCTTGGCCACCTTTCGGTCGTAGGTATTCAATTCTAAACCCTGGAAAGTTTCGCGTAAGCGTTTGATGGGCATTTTTACGAAATCAGTAATGCTGTAGCCGCCAATTTTCACATAAGCCGCCTCGGGCCTCAAGCGCAGTCCTTTGCAACTAGGGCACAGCGTTTTTCCGCGATAACGCGAAAGCATCACCCGGTATTGGATCTTGTAGGTTTTACTTTCTAAATACCGGAAAAACTCATGCAGTCCTCTAAAGTGAGCGCAGCCATCCCACAGCATGGCATATTGTTTTTCAGTAAGCTCAAAAATGGGTTTGTGAATGGGGAATTTGGCCTTTTCGCTTCCGCGGATAAGCTGCTCTTTCCATTCACTCATCTTTTCGCCCCGCCAGGCTACAACCGCATCTTCATACACCGAGAGGCTGGTATCTGGAATTACCAAGTCTTCATCTATGCCCATTACACTGCCAAAGCCCTCGCATTTAGGACAGGCACCGTAGGGGTTGTTAAAGCTAAAAAGGTGAATATTGGGTTCTTCAAACTCTACCCCATCGGCTTCAAAGCGATTGGAAAACTCTCTGAATTCTTGGGTTTTATAATTTTCTATACGCAGGGTGCCGCGGCCTTCAAAAAAGGCCGTTTGCACAGAATCGGCCAATCGGTTTTGATTTTCATCGCTGGAAAGATCGGCCGTGAGCCGGTCTACTACAATTTCAAGCTTTTCCGATGGCTTAACTTCTTTAGGGTCAAGATCTTCTAGCTTTTGAATGGTGCCGTCTAGAGCTATTCTGGAGTAGCCTTGCTGCTGTAAGATTTTTAATTGCTGGGCTAAACTGCGCTCATGCAGTAGCAATGGGCATTTTACGAGTAATTTGGTCTTAGGCTGCAAGCCTTTAACGTAGTTTACCACGTCATCCACACTATGGCGCTTAACCTCTTTGCCGCTTTCAGGCGCATAGGTGCGGCCTACGCGTGCAAATAAAACTTTGAGGTAATCGTAAATTTCAGTGGTAGTGCCAACCGTACTGCGGGGGTTGCGTGATATTACCTTTTGCTCAATAGCAACTGCCGGAGAAATGCCTTTGATTTGATCAACTTCGGGCTTGTCAAGTCTTCCTAAAAACTGACGGGCGTAACTGCTTAAACTTTCAACGTAGCGTCTTTGGCCTTCGGCGTAAAGGGTGTCAAAGGCTAAGCTGGATTTTCCGGAACCAGAAACTCCGGTGATCACAATCAATTGTTGATGCGGTAGGCTAACCTCTATATTTTTAAGATTGTGAACCCGCGCCCCTTTAATTTCAATGGTTGAGTGCGATTTTGAAGTAGCTATTTCTTGCATAAGTGCCTTTGAAAATCAGTTTGTAAAATTACCAAACCACCAGAGGTTTGTTCAGTTGAAAAGAAAAATATTATATTTGAGGGCAGCCTTTATGGGCATTTCACCTTTCAATACACTTAAAAGCGTTGTATATAGAAGCATAATTACTTGATTTAATTTTCACGGATTACTAACCTGATCAAGTAGATTATGGATTATAATGCAGTTTCTGACGCGGCACTAGTGAGTGCCTATCTTAAAAATGATGAGCAGGCTTTACCGGTTTTAATTAGCCGGCATGAGCAACGTATTTTTTCTTTTGTTATTTCAAAGGTTCATGACCACAGCCTGGCNGANGATATTTTTCAAGAAACCTTNTTTAAGGTAATTAAAACTTTAAAAAGGGGATCTTACAATGAGGAAGGTAAATTTTTACCTTGGGTTATGCGCATAGCCCATAATCTGGTAATAGACCATTTTAGAAAGAACAAGCGCATGCCTATGGTGAGTCCCACCCAAGATTTCAATATTTTTGATTTAATCAATAATGGGGAAGACAGTATTGAATCGAAGCTTATTGAAGATCAGATTGAAAGAGATCTTCATGTACTAATTAAGCAATTACCCAAAGAACAGTATGAGGTATTGAAAATGCGCCAATTTGCTGGAATGAGTTTTAAAGATATTGCCGAGCAGACCAACGTTTCCATTAACACTGCCTTGGGTCGCATGCGCTACGCTATCATTAATCTTCGCAAAATTATGGTAGCTAATAATGTGAGTCTTTCAAGAGATTAGGTGCTTGGTATAATAAGCTTTGGTGCTTTGCGTTTAGGTTTAAGTTTTAATATAATTTGTGCCTATGCGTAACACTACTACTTATTTTGAAAAGTCTAACGCTCATGACTTAAAGCCGAGCAGAGCCACCATTCAAAACATCTTAAATTTTTCAAAAGCCTTTAGCTCCCAAAAACTGGGAAATAACCAGCTTTTTGAAATGATCAGGAACTGATGTAAAGCAAATGCAGACTTGTTTTGAACTAAAAAGCCGCCCCGAATTTTCGGAACGGCTTTTTTTGAACTAAACCGAAGCCTCATAGAACTTCGGAATCAACCAACCAATCAACTATGAGATTTTTAATTAAGGTTATTACTACTAGCTACTTATAAAACGGTAGAACTACAAAGAGGGTTGGGTAGTCTAATAGAATTTCCACTTTTTTCTTAAAAAAACTTACTTTAACCTTTTCACAATTCGATTACCATTGAGCCCGGTGCTCAAGTACAGATTTAGATCACGCAAATCAAAAGGATTGGCATAATACGTTTAAGCCAAGCAGGGAGAATCACCTACATAAACCGCGTTTTTGCGCAGGTATTGGGGCAAGAGGGGCGCAGTTGTTTGCAAAAAAAAGCTTAGCCAGTGGCTCAAGGCCGATGAGGCGTATACCCTGGAAAAAAACTTACAAAACCTGAAGCCTGGGCAATCGGCTCAGCTTATGCTAAGTGATTTGGGCCCCAAACACTACCAACTACTTACACTGGACATTGAAGCGGATGATCTGGAAAATACCTGCCATTTTTGGGCACCTTGCAACTCGCCTCTTTAGAAGCATCTGACCAATCAGCGTCCCAGTTAAACTTAGAACGTTTAGAAACGCTACTAAGAAGCTTGAATGTCAGAATTCTTCTTGAAAATGAAAACCGGGAAATTGTCTTTGTAAACCAGAAATTCTGCAATTTTTCCCAAATTACGGCTGCACCTATTGACTTAATAGGAGCGGACTACTCAAAATCTCCCGATCAAAGCAAACATTCATTTAAATCTCCTGATGCTTTCGTGGGCCGTATTGACCAGATTCTAGCTGAAAAAGAGTTAGTATTAGACGAACAAGTAGAGTTTAAAGACGAGAAAGTAATGGAACGAGATTACATTCCTTTTTTAATTCATTACTAAAAATTAACTATCACCTTTATCCGTTTGCGGATTGGGTTCTTTTTGAGAGCTAGAATCTTTACTCCCCTCTTTGTGATCCACCTTTACGCTAATTTCTTCATTACCCTCTTTGCCTTTCAAGTCAATTTTAATGCTATCGCCTTCCACAATTTCAGAGTTAATGATCTGCTCTGCCAAGGGGTCTTCTACATATTTTTGAATGGCACGGGCCAAAGGCCTTGCTCCATATTTAGAATCAAAACCTTTATCAGCTACAAAAAGCTTAGCTTTTTTGGTCATAGAAATCTCATAACCCAACTCATTTACCCGGGCGTATAGCTTTTCAAGTTCAATGTCAATAATCTTCACCAGATTCTCTTTGGTTAAGCTATTGAAGAGAATCACATCATCAATACGATTGAGAAACTCTGGCGCAAAAGCCCGTTTCAAGGCTTTTTCAATCACCCCTTTTGACAATTCGTTTTGATTGTTTTTACGGGTAGATGTGCCAAAACCAACACCGGTGCCAAAATCTTTCAGCTGGCTAGTGCCGATGTTCGAAGTCATAATAATGATGGTATTCTTAAAATCTACTTTCCGGCCCAAGCTATCGGTCATATGACCATCATCCAGGGCCTGAAGTAGTAAGTTAAACACATCTGGGTGCGCCTTTTCAATTTCATCTAAAAGCACCACAGAATAAGGCTTACGTCTCACCTTCTCAGTGAGCTGCCCACCTTCTTCGTAACCTACGTATCCGGGAGGGGCGCCTACCAGGCGAGAGATGGCAAATTTCTCCATGTATTCGCTCATGTCTATGCGAATGAGGTTGTCTTCGCTATCAAATAAAGACCTTGATAATTCTTTAGCCAGTTGCGTTTTGCCAACTCCGGTAGGTCCTAAGAAAATGAATGAGCCAATCGGCTTTTTAGGATCTTTTAGCCCCGCACGGTTCCTTTGAATGGCTTTTACGATTTTCTCTACTGCTTGATTCTGCCCAATAATACTTTGTTGCATGTCTTTGGCCATGCTGCTAAGACGCATACTCTCATGCTGCGCTACGCGCTGTACAGGAATACCGGTAATCATAGCTACCACTTCAGCTACGTCTTTTTCGTCTACCGTTTCGCGGTTCTTTTTAACCTCTTCCTCCCACTTTGCTTGGGCTTCTTCTAGCTGGCTTTCCAAGTTTTTCTCATCATCGCGCAAGCGA
>PR_CR_10_Liq_1_inCRDRAFT_1001098_pt1 | contig 15779 bp, 18 predicted proteins | sample PRCRCaboRojoPR_3_FD_10241 | JGI IMG/M metagenome (IMG submission 10241)
AGTCGTTAGTCCTGGGTTGAGTGTTGGTAATTCCAATGCCGAGACCTTCTTCCAGTTCCCGGTGACGATCCGCACCGAGACCGATAACCCAGCGACCGATGATTTCGTGGAAATCACCTGGGCTATCCCGGGGGGTAATGGTAATCAGTCGCAGTTGGTCTTTAACTGCAACCCCTAATGCCAGCAGAATCCACAGCGACAGCGGCGCTCTGGCAGCACGAGCAGAGACGTCGCTTCTTACTGCAGCAGCTAGGTATAACGCCGCTTATCAGTCGCCCCCACATCCCCGGTGCCGCCACCAGCCGGTTGTTTGCACCCACAGAGGCGCCTCCTGTAAAGCCAGTTGTCCAAGATCGCCCCTCTCAGTCGCACTCTCCTAGTGACAGCAACGCCCAATCGACGCTGGCTGCCCTCAAACAGGCTGTGGCGAGTACCGGCAATGTGGTAACCACGCCGTCGCCGGGGCATGACGGCCAGGTCACCCCTACGGTTAGAACTGAGATGGCAGAAGCAATCAGCTTCAGTCTTCTTATCGCCAGTACCGGGCCGTTCTTATGGGTGGAGCACTTACCTGACGCACTGATCACCCGCGAGCAGTTGCAGCTGTTACAGGCCATAGCCTTGACAATCGTCGGTCCCGACACTCAGCTGGGGCACCGGCAGTTCGATTGGCCCTTGGTAGAGACACCACAGATACCTAAGGATTTAGTCACAGCGCGTCAGAGTGTGGCGGGTCATCTAACCCGCTGGGCACGGGAGCAATCTGCCCAAACACTGGTGACGTGTGGGGACGAGACTCGGCGTTTCATAACCGAGATCCCCGGTTTGTCTCTGCTTTCGATTCCGTCGTTGCATAGCATGCTGACCAACCCCTCTTTAAAACGCGAGGCCTGGCAGCACCTTCGCCCATTAGTTAAGCGGTAGTCAGGCGAAGTGAATGCTCACATTTGGTCCCCGGATGTCGGGTCACAGGGTACGGCCATGGTCATGGCCTACCAAAGCGTGGCGGCTTTTCTGAGTCCCCTGTATGTGAACAGTGACGGCCCATCCCTTAGCTTTTTAGATACTTTAGCGGTTAAAGACAGCAGTCGTTTACACCTAATCACCCCGGCAACCGTAGTGGAGCCGATATTTGCCGACGGGTTGTCGGGGCAGATTCTCGCCGCAGCCTGGTACCGTGTGGTGTTAGACGAGGCAGAACTACTCGATATACAGGTTCTGCCCTCTGCCAGGCGTCAGGGCTGGGGCCGACGCCTGCTGCGCTGCTCCCTAGAGACACTGGCTTCAGAGGGGATCAGCACTTGCCATTTAGAGGTTCGTCGCTCGAATGCAGCGGCACTGGCGCTCTATCACGAACTGGGGTTTCGCAAAGTCGGTGAAAGAGCGAATTACTACCGGTTTCAAGAGGGTCGAGAAGATGCCATTCTTCTGTCCCTATCACCGCTGTTACAAGACCTCGTACTATGAACGTATTGGAAACTGATCATTGGTGTCTGCTGTTGCCCCCCGAGTGGCGGGCCGACAATGATGACGACGTCGTCAGAATTGTCGATACCGATGAGGTCGGTGAGCTAGAAATTACCACCTTGTGCAAAGCCACCGGCTCGGTCGCAGCCGAGGAGGTGGCTTCAATGGCACANAGTGAGTCCCCCGAAGTGCCCAATTGGGCTCCCGCAACGGTCGGTGCTTTCAGCGGGGTGTGCGGTACCTTTCAGGAGGATGACGCACACATTCGTGAATGGTACGTGGCCACAGNNCAGGTATTGTTGTACATCACATACATTTGTGAAGTAGCCGACGCAGGCATGGATGACGCCGCNATCGATGACATCCTGAGCACCCTGGTGGTGGGCGATGCCAATACCGCAGCGGGTTAGCGCCGAGCGCTAGGAGACCTGACCGGTTACGCGTACGCGTTTGCTGCCCGGTATCACGGCCTCAGCGCGCTCTGCATCACGTTTGGCTTGGCGGGCGTCAATAAGGTTTTTAGCGGCAATGAGAAAGCCCGTGATAATGAACGCTCCNGGGGGCAATATGGCGAGCAGGAACGACTGATAGTCGCTGCTGAGTACCCAGTGCCATTGCTTTGCAGACGCGCCGAATAACAAATCCATGTTGGCAAATAGCCCACCAGTGCCCAATAACTCTCGGATTGCACCGAGAACAATGAGCACCAAACCGAACCCAACACCCATAATAAAGCCATCGTAGACCGAGGGTAGTAGGGGATTCTTAGATGCAAAGGCATCAGCCCGACCCAAGATGACGCAATTTGTCGTGATGAGCGGTAGGAAGATCCCCAGTATTTGATACAGCTCATAGGCGTAAGCTTGCATCAGTAGCTCAATGGCCGTTACCGACGCGGCGATGATCATGACAAATGCGGGTAACCGGACCGTATCGGAGACTACATTGCGGATGAGTGCCACGCACAGATTCGATGTGGTTAGAACAAACAGGGTGGCCACCGCCAGGCCCATGGCATTGACCACTGAAGCGGTGACCGCCAGTAGCGGGCACAGTCCCAGTAGTTGCACCAGCGCCGNGTTGTTTTTCCATAGACCGTTGCGGGTCAGAGTATCGTAGCTGGCTGAGCTCATGAGGCACTGTCTCCCGTGGTTTGGGCAGAGGGTTGCTCCGATGTTTGCGCAGCGCTGCGTTGAAACAGCGCCTGTTCATGGCGTTCAACGTATTCAAGGACTTTGCGGGTGGCATTGACCACCGCCCTGGGTGTAATGGTAGCGCCGGTNAACTGGTCAAAGACACCGCCATCTTTGGCAACACCCCAGGCACTCGGCAGAGGGTCCGTGAGAGAGCGGCCGTTGAAGTCTAGNACCCAAGGTGACTTGCGAAGGTCAATGGCATCGCCTAACCCTGGCGTTTCCTTGTGGGCGACCACTCTGACCCCCGCTACTTGCCCTTCAGCGCTAACCCCCACCAGTAGGCGAATATCCCCTGAATAACCATCCCTTGCGGTTGCGGGAAGGATAATCCCGATAACCTTATTGCCCTGCCTAACCCGGTAGCCATGTCCTGCGGTTTTGATGCCCAGCAGGGGTGTGTTAGCCGCGAGTTCAAAGCGGTCATCAACCATATCGTTGTCGTGGGTTTCCCTGGGGAAAATCTCCAGGAGCTGTCGCGCCTCTGCGGCCCGCTCCGCTGCCAGGATGTCGTCCCGAGTGCCCAAGAAGGTGATGGCGATAAGCCCTGTGGTGACGGCTGCGAATAGTCCCAGCAAAAGGCTGTTACGTGATACGGCGCCGAACAGACTCATGGGTCCTCCCGCCGGTTGTGGCCATAGGCTCTCGGTACGGTGTATTGATCGATGAGAGGCGCTGCAAAGTTCAATATCAATACCGCGAAGGCCACCGCATCGGGGTAGTTACCCTGGGTGCGAATCAGGTAGATGACAATGCCTATCAACGCACCGAACAGTAGCCGACCACGGTTCGAGGTGGCGGAGCTCACCGGATCGGTGATGATGAAGAATGCTCCAAACATGGTGGCACCACTGAGCCAATGCAGTAGCGGTGAGCCACCACTAATGGAACTGCCCCCGTCGTAGCCAATCAGCGCCGCGAGTCCAAGCCCCGCTAACATTGCGACGGGGGCATGCCAAGTGAACACCCGTTGATACAGCAGCCAGAGACCACCGATTAAAAAGCCAATATTCACCCATTCCCAACCGATCCCTGCCCATCGACCGAACTGGGGTGTCGTGGCGTACAGGTCTTCCATGAGCAGCCCCTTGTTTTGGCGCAATATATCCAGTGGCGTCGCACTGGTCAGTCCGTCGGCAAGAGGGGTCCCCAGCAGGGCGCTTAGGGCGTCAGTTAGCCCCGGTGGTGTCGTTAGGCCACGGGGTGCCGCCCAGCTGGACATCTGCAAAGGAAATGAGATGAGTAGCACCACGTATCCCACCATCGCTGGGTTGAACGGGTTGTAGCCCAGGCCACCGAACAGGTGTTTCCCTAACAGCACCGAGCTTGCAATGCCTACCACCAATAACCACCAGGGGCTGTAAGGTGGCAGGGCGATGCACAATAGGGTCGAGGTGACGAGCACACTGAAATCCTCGAGGGCGGCCCTGGGCTCTCGCCCCCGGAGCGATACCGCTAGCCACTCAAAGCCCAGAGCCAATGCACCTCCGACCACGATATTCACGAGTGTGCCGGGGCCAAAGAACCAGGTTTGTGCAACAACACCCGGTAGGGTGGCCAGTAACACCAACTGCATGACCCGTTGCGTCGACAGAGGGCCATGGCCATGGGGTGATGTGATACGCAACCAGCTCATGGCTCGGGGGTGTCCTGTTTAGTGTCCGCTGTCATTTGCGCTTTGCGGGCTTTAGCGCGGGCTATGGCCGCTTGTACCGGGTCTTCGTCAGTGGACTCCGATGCCTTTTTTTGTGCCGCCGCCTTGCGTGCAGCTCGCTTGGCTTCTTTTTCCGCCGCCTCTTTGGCCACCCGTTCTTGTCGCGCCTCAAACCGTTCCCGGGCTCTGTCGGAGCGCAGCTTGTCTTCCTTGGCTTCTTGTATCGCCCCTTTAGCTGCGCGGTAGTACTGCACTAAGGGGATATTACTTGGACACACCCAGGAGCAGGCGCCGCACTCAATGCAATCGAACAGGTTATGTCGCTCTAACTGTTCGTGATCTTTTGCGCGGGCGTACCAATACAGCTGCTGAGGTAGCAGCTCGGCGGGGCAGGCCTCTGCACAAAGTCCACAGCGGATACAGGCCTGGGCGGCTGGTGGTACCGGCAGTTCGTCTCGGGTGGGCACCAGCACACAATTCGTCGTTTTAATCACTGGTGCAGCATCGGTACCCAGGGCAAAACCCATCATGGGACCGCCATGGATAAGACGCTCGTTATCGCTGGGATTAAACTCACTTAAGGCCAGCAAGTGGGCGATGGGCGTACCGAGGCGGGCGCGATAATTGGCTGGCTTACCCAGTGCGCGTCCGGTGAGGGTAACAATGCGATCGACCAAAGGTCGGCCCTTTAGTACCGCATCGCCCACCGCAACAGCGGTGCCGGGGTTTTGACAGACAATACCTAAGTCGGCGGGTAAACCACCGCTGGGCACCTGCTGTCCTGTGAGAATTTCAATGAGCTGTTTCTCGCCCCCCGATGGATACTTGGTGGGAAAGCTAACCACCTCTAACTGGTGATCACTTTGGCCATTGGCTCGGGCGTTAACCGCCTGTTGTAGCGCCTGCAATGCATCCGGTTTATTGTCCTCGACACCAAAAATGACGGTCGAAGCGCCAACGATGTAAGCGAGAATCTCGGCCCCTTCGACGATGGCTTCAGCGGCGGTTTGCATGAGCGTATCGTCTGCAGTGATATAGGGCTCACACTCGGTGCCGTTGATAATGAGGGTATCGATGGCGTAGCGATCCCGCGCCAGAAGCTTGGTAGCTGTGGGAAAGCCGGCACCACCCATACCGGCGATCCCGGCTTTTTTGACGCGTTCAACCAGCTCGTGGGGCGTAAACTGCCGGTAGTCATCGATGGCTTCCAGATCAACCCACTGGTCGCGGCCGTCACAGCTAATTTCGATACACAGATTATCAATACCCGAGGGGTGAGGAACCGGACGCGGCTCGATAGCTGTGACAATACCCGAGGTGGGGGCATGCACCGATGCGCTAACGGCGCCGACCGCCGATGCAAGGCACTGCCCCCCGAGGACATGATCCCCCACCGCCACCGCTGCTTTCGCGGGGGCACCGATGTGCTGTGACAGGGGCAGCACAAGCTTTTCGGGTAAGCCCGCATCCACCACCGTGCCCGGGTTGGATAAACCTTTTTCTTCCGGTGGGTGAATGCCACCGTGAATATCGTATACCCGTCTCATGCCGCCTCCCGTTTGGATGCCGGCGCATCGGTAGCAATGATCAGAGGTCGGTCATCGTCGGGTAGTGGCCAGTGCCAGGCGGCGAGGCCTGTTTTGCGTGGCACCATGTCAATGCAATCCACGGGGCAGGGTTCAACGCACAGATCACAGCCTGTGCATTCATTGGCAATAACCGTGTGCATCTGCTTCGCAGCCCCCAGTATGGCGTCGACGGGGCACGCTTGGATGCATTTGGTACAGCCAATGCACTCGTCTTCGCGTATGTAGGCCACCATGGATTCTTTCTCGACACCGTGTGCGGCATCGAGGGGTTCGGCTTCAACATCGAGTAAATCGGCCAGGGCGTCGATCGTTTCCTGACCGCCGGGCGGGCATTTGTTGATGTTGTCGCCGTTGGCTATGGCCTCCGCATAGGGTCGGCAGCCCGGGTAACCGCATTGACCGCACTGGGTTTGGGGCAGAATGGAATTGATTTGATCGGCCAGCGGATTGCCTTCCGTGCGAAAACGGACTGACGCAAAGCCCAATACAGCACCAAACACAGTGCCCAGAGCGAGTAGCGTCAGTAGCGCTGCCACTAAGGGTTGATCGCTGATGGCCGCCAGCATTACACCAGCCCCGCAAAACCCATGAACGCCATCGAGGCGAGGCCCGCGGTAATCATGCCAATGGCTGCCCCCTGAAAGGGCTCGGGGACATCGGCCACCGCAAGCCGCTCACGCATAGCGGCGAATAACACCAGCACCAGCGAGAAGCCAACTGCCGCGCCAAAGCCATAAAACAGTGACTGCATGAAGCTATGGGCGCGGTTAATGTTGAGCAACGCAACCCCCAATACCGCGCAGTTAGTGGTAATGAGTGGCAAGTACACCCCAAGCACCCGATGTAATAGCGGGCTCGATTTGCGTACCACCATCTCGGTGAATTGCACGACGACCGCGATCACAAGAATAAAACTGATGGTGCGGAGATAGGTGAGATCTAGGGGCTCAAGCAGGAAGTTGTAGGTGAGATAGCTGCACACCGACGCCAGTGTCAGCACAAAGGTGGTGGCGGCTGACATCCCCAGTGCTGTCTCGAGTTTGTTGGAGACGCCCATAAAGGGGCACAGCCCTAAGAACTGTACCAGTACGAAGTTGTTGACCAGCACTGCGCCAACGAGCAGTAGAGCGTAATCGGCAAGCATTGTTAAATGATCGGAGTCCCCGCGAAAAGCCCCCTATTGTAAGGAATTAGCGCGTCGGCCAACAATGCTTTCTGGTTATGGTGTTAAGCCTTACTGGCCTCAACCATCGCCTCAACCGCAGCGGGATCCACACGTTGTAGCAGAGGTTCAAAGGGCTGCAGTTCGTGCTGTAGTAGAGGTCCCTCCAGCGCATGCCAATCTAGGCTCACTTGTAAGAAGTTTTCACTGCGAGCGGCCATGGCAGGTAACACGGGTTTTAGGTACGTCATTAAGGCTCGGAACAGGTTGATGCCGACAGAACACACCTCGTGCACTTCCTGTTCACGGCCCTCTTCTTTGGCCATGGCCCAGGGCTTTTTGTCGTCGATGTACTGATTAGCTCTGTCAGCGAGCGCGATGATGTCGCGCATAGCCCTATTGAATTCGCGGGCTTCGTACAGGGCTGCTAGGGGTTCCCCCGCCGCAATAAAATGTTGAACAAGCTCGGGCTCGCTGCAAGTGGCGCTGAGGGTGTTATCAAATTTCTTGCGCAAAAAACCCGCACAGCGGCTGGCGATGTTGACAACTTTACCGATGAGATCCGAATTCACCCGTTGCACGAAGTCGGTCAGATTGAGATCAATGTCATCAACCCCCGACGAGAGCTTGGCCGCGAAGTAATAGCGCAGATATTCAGGGTCTAAGTGTTCCAGGTAGGTCTTGGCCATAATGAATGTGCCGCGACTCTTGGACATTTTTGTGCCATCGACGGTCAGGAAACCGTGTGCATAGATGGCATTGGGCATGCGTAAACCGGCGCTGTGAAGCATGGCAGGCCAGAACAAGCCATGGAAATTCACAATGTCTTTGCCAATGAAATGGTAGAGCTCGGTGTCGCCCCCGGGCAGCCAGTATTGGTTGAAATCTTCACCCTCGCGCTCACAGTAATTCTGACAGCTGGCAATGTAGCCGATGGGTGCATCCAGCCAGACGTAGAAATACTTATTGGGGAAGCCCGGTATTTCAAAGCCGAAATAGGGTGCATCACGGCTAATATCCCAAGCTTGTAGCCCCGCATCGATCCACTCTTGCAACTTATTTCGGATGGCCGGCTGTAGGCTGCCACTGTTGGTCCAGGTTTTGAGCAGTTCCCCGAAGTGATCGAGCTCAAAGAAGATGTGGTCTGAGGCCTTGTCGACGGGTGTGGTACCGGACAGGGCTGAGACGGGATCGATTAAATCCGCGGGTGTATAGGTGGCGCCGCAGGCTTCACAGTTATCGCCGTACTGATCAGGGCTTTTGCACTTCGGGCAGCTACCTTTGATGAAGCGATCAGCTAAAAACAAACCTTTAGACGCGTCGTACGCCTGGGTGATTTCCCGAACCCCAATGTGCCCTGCTTCCTGGAGCTGACCAAAGATATGCTCTGACCAGTATTGGTTCTCCGGTGAGTGGGTGCTGTGGTAGTTGTCGAACTTAATCAAGAAACCCGTAGAGTCCTCGAGATGCTCGGCCTTCACCCGGGCGATTTGCTGCTCTGGCGTGATGCCCGCTTTTTCTGCCGACAACATAATGGCGGTGCCATGGGCGTCATCGGCGCACAGATAGAGGCAGTGATTGCCCCGTGAGCGTTGAAAACGTACCCAGATGTCGGTTTGCACCTGCTCTAACATGTGACCAAGATGCAGCGCGCCATTGGCATAGGGCAGTGCAGATGTGACTAAAATGGTGCGAAAGTCAGAGGCCATAGCGCAAAATCCTGTGGTATCAATGGTGGACAGCGGGGGCTATGCGCCAAAAGTGAGGCTGACGTAACCCACGTGGTTGATCTGGCGCGCGAGTCTAACGGATAGCGCGCTGGGTTTCATGTCCCGAACCTTAACAGGGCGGTATACTGTGTGGTTTGGACTGGTCCCCACGCGGTTTGCCATAGCCCTCCGCGGTTTGGTCAAGGTCCCCTACCTGAAAGGCAAAAGAGGAAGTGTTAGTGTCAAAACCCAAACATATTGTTGCGGTCGCCTCCGGCAAGGGTGGCGTGGGCAAATCGACAGTGACCATGAATTTGGCTGCGGCCCTCAGTAAACAAGGTTTGGCGGTGGGTTTACTCGATGCGGATATTTACGGCCCGAGCCAACAGCGCATGTTGGGTATAGCCGAAGATGTCCGCCCTGGACAGCAAGATGAGCGCTATTTGCTGCCCATCGAGGCGCATGGCATCAAGTCTATGTCCATGGGTTATCTCACGACTGAACGTACGCCCATGGTATGGCGTGGACCCATGGCGAGCGGTGCGCTGCAGCAGATGCTTGAGCAGACTCTGTGGGGTGAGCTCGACATTTTACTGGTCGATATGCCTCCCGGAACGGGGGATATTCAATTGACCCTTACCCAAAAAGCGGCCATTGCAGGTGCGGTGATTGTCACTACTCCCCAAGACATTGCACTGCTCGACGCCCGCAAAGGCATTGAGATGTTCGCCAAGGTTCAGGTGCCTATTTTGGGCATTGTCGAGAATATGGCGGTCCATGTTTGCAGCGCTTGCGGCCATGAGGAAGCTATTTTTGGTGCCGATGGTGGCCGATTATTGGCACAGCAGTACGGAGTGGCGGTATTGGCCAGTTTGCCCTTGTCAATGGCTGTGCGCGAAGCCGCCGATCAGGGGATGCCGCTGGTACACAGTGCGCCCGAATCAGCGGCTGCCCAGTCCTTTATGACTGCGGCCGATAGCCTGTGGTCGGCGTTACAGCACACCCAACCCGAAGCGGCGCCGGTCATTACCATGGGTGATGATTGACCCGCTAATCACGAATGAATGCGTTGTAGTCACAACCCCATAAGGAGAGCGTGTGAGCATAAAATCCGATCGTTGGATTCGCCAAATGGCGCAAGAGAAAGGCATGATTGATCCCTTCGAGCCCGGTCAAGTCCGGGCGGACGGCGATCGACGCCTCATATCCTACGGCACCTCAAGCTATGGCTACGATGTTCGCTGCTCCCGTGAATTTAAAGTATTCACTAACATCAACTCAGCCACGGTTGACCCGAAGAATTTCGACGAAAACAGCTTTGTCCATGTGGAAAGCGACGTCTGTGTGATCCCGCCCAATTCCTTTGCCTTGGCGTCGACGGTGGAATACTTTCGCATTCCCCGCAATGTGTTAACTGTGTGTCTGGGTAAGTCCACCTATGCACGCTGTGGCATCATTGTGAACGTGACGCCCTTGGAGCCCGAGTGGGAGGGGCACGTCACCTTAGAGTTTTCCAATACCACCACCTTGCCCGCTAGAATTTATGCCAACGAGGGCGTAGCGCAGATGTTGTTCTTTGAGAGCGATGAGATCTGCGAAACCAGTTATGCGGATCGTGGCGGTAAGTATCAGGGCAGCGCGGCGTCACGTTACCAAAGGCCTAGTCGCTGTGGGTTTGTAGGGTGGTCGATCGCAGCTCGATGCTGACTTCACTACCGTCCTCCACATGCAGTGTGCGTACCATCAGGTAGTCGAGGGCGGGGGCTAGCCAGATATCGGAAGCGCGATCGTCAGAGTTCTCGTGAACCTGTTGGTAATGGACTGTTGTGAAATGACCGGCGGGAACAGCAATTTCTTCGGTGCCCACTAGCACTAGCGTCCGTGTCTTGACGCGGTCCCCATCAACCACATCAAAGCTCAGGGTCTTGGGCGGGTCGTTGGCGCGAAGTAAATCGATACGCAGCTGCTCTTGCTGGCTTAATCGGTCGAGAATATGGGGCTGCCATGGGTGCTCGCTCCACTGTTTCTTGCGCAGACTCTTAATGACCCCAAGGGCTGGGTCGAACTGCACTTCGCGACGGCGGTTGACTAAGCCCTTCAGGCGATATTCGAAGTGCTGACCGAGGATGCGGTTGCCATCAAAGCTGAAGCGCGCTTGTTCGCTTAGGCTTGCGATGAGCACCGAGCCTTTGTTGCGGAGTAACCAGCCATCGTCGGTGCTCTCTAGGGAGCGGTGCAGCACCATGCTCAGTCCCATTGCTGTGGTGTCGTACTCGGCCACATAAGGGACCAGGGTGATGAGTGGCTCTGAATCGGCTGTGTTTGTGTCCAGCGCAGCCGCCAGGGGGCTGGCGAGCAACAACGCTGCCGCCAGCAGGGGCTTCATGAAGACTCCCGTAGGTCGCGTAACGCCTGGTCATTGTCGGTATTAAGTGGCCAGAGCAAGCCCCCATCAGGCAGTAGCTCATGCCCCAAGGCACAGCGACCATCGACTAATCTCAGCTTACCGCTTATGTGTAACTGAGCAGCGGCGGGATAAATCTGATGCTCCAATGGCAGGATGCGCTGGGCAAGACTCTCGGCGCTATCACCGGCCACAATTGGCACCCGCGCTTGAAGTATTGCAGGACCACCGTCAAGCTCTGTGGTCACATAGTGCACGGTGGCACCCGCTTCGGTATCGCCATTGTCGATGGCACGTTGGTGAGTGTTTAAACCCGGATATTTGGGTAGCAGTGACGGATGGATATTGAGCAGCCGGCCGGCAAACGGCTCGACAAATACTGGGCTGAGTATGCGCATAAATCCGGCTAGTACCACGAGATCGGGCTCTAAGGTTTGGACCGTCATCGCCAGTTCGGTATCGAAGGCCTCGCGGTGGGGGTACTGTTTGTGATCGACAATATCAGTATGCAGCCCGTGGGCGGCTGCGGTTTCTATGCCGAGGGCATCGGGGCGATTAGCGATGACACCTGCAATCTCAGCGTCGAGGCTGCCTGCATTCACGGCATGGATGAAGGCCTCCATATTACTGCCGCGTCCTGAGATCAGCAGTACGATTCGACTTCGATTAGCACTCATCCAACCAGCTCCACCTCCCTGTTGCCGGCTACGATTTCACCAGCCTGCCAAGCTTGGATGCCGTTTTGCGCTAAATGTTCCAGAGCGATCTCAGCTTTGCCCGCTCCGACCACCAGCGCCATACCAACGCCGCAGTTGAACGTACGATAGAGTTCGCTGCGCGCAAGATTGCCACCCGCCTGAAGCCACTCAAAGATGGGGGGTAGCTGCCAGCTGCTTAGATCGATGCGCGCACTGCAGCCTTGCGGTAGAACTCTCGGTATATTTTCTAGTAGACCGCCGCCGGTGATGTGGGCGAGGGCGTGTGGGCGAACTTCACGCTGCAGCGACAGCAGCACTTTGTTGTAAATCGTGGTGGGCGCCAATAATGCTTCCCCAAGGGTGCAATCACCAGAGAAGCGTTCGCTGATGTCCGCATCGGTCACTTCAATGATTTTTCGAATCAGCGAATAACCGTTGGAGTGAGGGCCGCTTGAGGGTAGTGCCAAAATGGCATCACCGACACTGACATGACTGCCGTCGATGATATTTTCCCGCTCGACCACGCCTACACAAAATCCCGCAAGGTCGTAGTCTTCGCCCTCGTACATGCCGGGCATCTCGGCGGTTTCACCCCCTACTAACGCGGCGCCCGCTAATTCGCAGCCTTTGCCAATACCGGTAATGACATCCGCCGCAATATCAACGTTGAGTTTGCCGGTGGCGTAATAATCGAGGAATAACAGGGGCTCTGCACCCACCACCGCAATGTCGTTACTGCACATGGCCACTAGATCAATACCGATGGTGTCGTGCTTTCCCAGTGCCAGAGCCAGCTTGAGTTTGGTGCCGACCCCATCGGTTCCGGAAACCAAGACCGGGCGACGATAGCCTTCAGGGATCTCACACAGTGCGCCAAAGCCCCCCAAACCCCCTAAAACTTCCGGGCGGTGGGTGCGTTGGCTTACGGATTTGATGCGTTCAACCAGCGCGTTGCCAGCGTCAATATCGACGCCAGCATCGCGGTAGGTGAGGGGACGTGTGTCTTTGCTCATACTCAGGCCTCGGTTGCGGAGGCGTAGAGTAATGGCTCAGATGCGGATAGGAAAGTCACAGTGGGGTGCCTCGGTGGCTGAAGGCCTGTTCGGGCGCTGACTTGCTACCGATTGCTAATATCACCCCCGTACGCCCCCAGTGGCTGGTAGACTCCTGACTACCCGTTGCGAATGAGGTTTCGGTGCATGTTGGCACGTGCCCTAAGTGTTATCTGCTGTGTGTTAATGGTATCGACCGTGTCGGCCGATGATTGGTATAGCGCGGTGGTGCCGGTGCCCGATCGAAGCCCAAGCAGCCTCGACCGTGCATTGGCTGATGCCCTCGAGCAGGTTCTCGTGCGGGTATCGGGTGACGCGCAGCTGGCGGAACAACCTCGTACTGCTGAACTGCTGGGTAATGCTCGCGACCGAGTATCGCTCTACAGTTATCGAGAGCTAGAACAGGGCCTGGCGGTGCGTGCGCAGTTCGATAGCTCCATTATCAAGTCATTACTTCGAGAGCTCAGGGCCAGTTTTTGGGCGACCCCTCGACCTACGGTGCTGGTTTGGTTGGTTGCCGATGAATCGGAAGGTCGTCGTTTTGTGAATTTCGCCGACGACCCTGAGCTGGTTACCGCATTGGTCGATGGTTTTGCCGATCGGGGGGTGCCCGTGAGATTCCCTCTGTTAGATCTCGAAGACACCGCTAATTTGACCCCCGATGGGGTTTGGCAAAAAGCGATGGCGGATATTATTCCCGCGTCCGAGCGTTACGGTGTTGAGCATTTACTCCTGGGCCGTTTCGTTCAGCTAAGCAGTGGTCAGGCGGTGGGTGATTGGCTGTATTTCGGCCCTGCCTTTCAGCGTGGCATCGAGTTGTCGGGTGTCGATGTGGTGAGCTTGATGTCTGCGGGGGTCAATTTATCGGTCGATGCCATGGTTGAGCAGTACGCGGTCAGACTTGACGATGAGGGACTGGGTGGCCGATTGCGGGTCCGCGTGGACGGTGTCTCCGGTTATGACGATTATCGAGGGGTCATGGCGGCCTTAGAGTCCATCATTGTGATTGACAATATCAGCGTGACCCGTATCGATCAGGACCAACTTGGGCTGATTGTGGCGGGGGTGGGTAGCTCCGATGCTTTGTTGCGTTTATTACCGGACGGCGGTGGTTTGAAGCCCGCTTCCGACAGCCGTTTGGTCGATGCGTCACTGAATGACGCGGTAGACGTGCGTTTGGTGTGGATGCCAAAGCTATGACCGATAAGGCGGTTAACCGATGGCCATTTGTGGTTGCGATCAGCGTCCTGTTGGCGCTGTTGTGGTGGGCGCTACATCCTATCCTGACCCCTTTTGCCTTGGGCGCCCTGGTTGCCTACCTGGGTGATCCACTCGTTGATCGATTCGAGCATCGTGGGTATAGCCGGACCGCCGGTGTCAGTGTGGTTTTTCTTCTATTCACGTTGGGTCTGATTCTGATTGTGGCGGTGGGCTTGCCGCTGCTGTTGGAGCAAGCGGACCAGGCCCTGCGCCGTATTCCCGATCTCTACCGCTGGTTATCCAGTACCGCGGTACCTTGGATTCAGGGGCAGCTGAGCTTGAGTCCGGTGCAATTGCCCGCGGTGGACTGGGAGGCCGAGTTAGCCGCTCAATGGAAGTCGATGGGCAAGGTGACCGCCGACATGGTGGCGAAAGTTACTCGCTCTGGTTTGGGGTTGGCCATCACTCTTTTTAACTTGGCCCTGGTCCCTGTGGTGGCTTTTTATTTGATGCGCGACTGGGACCGGATGGTTGAGGCACTGCTTGATCTTATACCGCGCCCCTGGCAAGAGCAGGTCTCGTTGATGGCGGGTGAGGCCGACGATGTTCTGGGCGCATTCATCCGCGGCCAATTTCTCGTCATGGTGGCGCAGGCTGTTATGTACAGCATATTGTTGTGGTTAGTGGGTATTGATTACGCCGTTATTCTGGGCACCCTAGCCGGTGTCGCCGCCATCATCCCCTACGCGGGCTCGGTGATTGGTATTGGCAGTTCTCTCGCTGTTGCCTGGGCGCAGTTTGGGGGCGACCTGAGCCCTCTGATGTGGGTGGCAGCTGTTTTTGCCCTGGGGCAAACCATTGAAAGTTGGGTGTTAACTCCAATGCTAGTCGGTGACCGGATTGGCCTGCATCCCGTGGTGGTTATCTTTGTTCTCATGGCCGGCGGGCAGTTGGCGGGTTTTACCGGTGTACTGGTGGCGCTGCCCGTGGCTGCTGTCGTGTTTGTGTTTGGTCGCCACGCATTGACCTACTACCGCCACAGCCGCACCTATCAGGGAAGTTAACCCGTCAGATGTCAGATCAACTCCCCCTCGCCATCGTGATGGACGATGCTGCCACCTTCGATAATTTTTTGCGGACGCCCCAGAACCAAGAGGCCCTCGCATGCTTGCATTCAGTACTCAGCGTCGAGCAAGCAGCAGGTGCCTACCTTTGGGGTGGCCCGGGTGCGGGTAAAAGCCATCTATTGCAAGCGGTCTGCCATGAGGGCGATGGTCGGTCGCTGTATCTACCATTGGGCGAGTTCTACTACCGCCATAGCCGCACCTATCAGGGAAGTTAATCCGTCAGATGTCAGATCAACTCCCCCTCGCCATCGTGATGGACGATGCTGCCACCTTCGATAATTTTTTGCGGACGCCCCAGAATCAAGAGGCCATCGCATGCTTGCATTCAGTACTCAGCGTCGAGCAAGCAGCAGCAGGTGCCTACCTTTGGGGTGGCCCGGGTGCGGGTAAAAGCCATCTATTGCAAGCGGTCTGCCATGAGGGCGATGGTCGGTCGCTGTATCTACCACTGGGCGAGTTGTTGAATTACCCGCCAGCGGCGGTGCTAGAAGCTTGTGAAACTACCCCGTTGGTGGTTATCGACG
>PR_CR_10_Liq_1_inCRDRAFT_1001099_pt1 | contig 15775 bp, 15 predicted proteins | sample PRCRCaboRojoPR_3_FD_10241 | JGI IMG/M metagenome (IMG submission 10241)
CAGGACAGCGTGTTGGAAGCCGGGTCGCCATCGAGTAGATGACGCAGGAAAAAATCCGCGCCAAGCGCCCAGGGCAGTTCGAGGGTGAAAACCCAGATACTGGCAAACCACATCCGCGCGTGATTGTGGAGATAGCCGGTCTCGACCAGCTCCTGGGCCCAGGCGTCGAAACAGTCGATGCCCGTGCGACCGGTCGTGGCCGCTTCCAGTGCCGCTCGACTGTCCCGGCCGCGACAGAAGTTCGCCCGGCCGGTGGCGAGGTGATCGCGATATTCCCGCCAGTGCACGGGGCGGCGCTCGAGAAAGCCCTTCCAGTAGGTCCGCCAGCAGACCTCCTGGATGAACTTCTCCGCCGCCGCCAGGCCATGATGCTCGAGCACCGCGTCAACGACCTCGTCCTCGCCGATCAGGCGATGTCGCAGCCATGGCGATAGACCGGAGACCCGGTTGCCGCCGCCGGGGCCAAAGTCGTGGTTGCGCCAGCGCTCGTAGTCTTCGCCGGCATGGGGGAGGAAAGCCGCAAGCCGGGCCAGGGCGGTTTCACGATCGGGCTGTGGGGTCATTCGCATTGGATGATCCGTATTGTGGGCAACTCGGGCATCGATGCCTGTTCCCAGGCAAGGAGTCGTTGTTTTCGGTGCAGCCCGCCCAGATAGCCGCCTAAACGGCCGTCCCGGCGTACCACCCGGTGGCAGGGTAGCAGCACCGGCACGGGGTTGCGGGCCACCGCGCCGGCAACTGCCCGCGCTGCGCTCGGACACCCCAGCTGGTGGGCCAGTTCCCCGTAGCTGGTGGTTGCCCCCCAGCCGAGCGTGGCCACTGCCTGCCAGACCGCGTGCTGAAAGCCGGTCCCGGTCAGCGCAACGGGAAGTGTGTCCATGCGCCGCCAGGGCGCTGGCAGCGGCGCCGGGGCAGGCCGGGGTGATGAGGCGATAAAGCGGCTTGCGACGATGGCCCCATCACGTGCTTCGACCTCGAGCCCACCCCATGGCCCCTGCCAGATGAAACGCGACATGGCTGCTCCGATTGGTGATGTCGCGTTATCCTACGGGTTGATCGACATACACGGTAGCGACGCAGCACAAGGGAGCATCCCATGTCCAATCAAGCCACGCCCTGGTCCAGTGCCATGCCCGAGGCGCAGTTTCAGCTCATGCACGACATCCTGGCGGCGCCGAGCCCCATTGGCCTCGAAGCGGCAATGACCGAGGGGGTGCTGCGGCCACACTTCGAACGGATCGCCCCCGACGGCTGGGGCGTGAAAACCTTCAAAGGGCATGCCGGCATCGTCCTTGATACCCATCCCGGCCGGGATGATCTTTTTACCGTGATGGTCATCGGCCACGCCGATAAGATCCGGATGCAGGTGCGCAGCATTGGCAGCGACGGCAAGGTCTGGATCAACAGCGACTCGTTCCTGCCCACCACGCTGCTGGGCCACGAGGTGAGCATCTTCAGCGAAGACCCCGAGGCGCCGGGCGAGTACCGCCGTCTCGACGGCGGGACTGTCGAGGCGCTGGGGGCCATTCACTTTGCTGACCCCAAGCTGCGGGCAGGCGAGAAGGGCGTGCGCAAGGAGCAGCTCTACGTCGAGCTCCAGATCCATGGCAGCGACAAGAAAAAGCAGGTCGAGGCCCTGGGCATCCGCCCCGGCGACAGCATCATCATGAACCGGCCCATTCGCCATGGTTTCTCGCCGGATACCTTCTACGGTGCCTATCTGGATAACGGGCTGGGCTGCTTTGTCGCCGCCGAGGCCGCCCGACTGGTGGCCGAAGCGGAAGGGGCCCGGAACATCCGCATGCTCTTTGCCGCGGCCACCTATGAGGAGATCGGCCGGTTCGGCAGCCGGGTGCTGGTTGGTGAGATGCGGCCCGATGCCATCATCGGGGTGGATGTCAATCACGACTATGTCGCCGCGCCGGGCATCGGCGAGAAGCGCATGGCGCCGGTGGAAATGGGCAAGGGCTTTACCATGAGCGTCGGGGCGATCGTCAGCGAGCAGCTCAACCGCCGCATCGAGACGGTGGCCAAGGACAAGGGCATTCCCATGCAGCGCGATGTGGTCGGCGCGGATACCGGTACCGACGGCATGGCCGGTGTGCTTGGTAACGTCGACTGTGCGGCCACCTCGGTGGGCATGCCGATCCGCAACATGCACACCATCTCGGAGAGTGGCTGCACCCGGGATGTGCTTGCCTGCACCCATGCCGTTGCCGAGACGCTGCTGGCCATGGACGCCGAAGAGTCGCGAACCGGGGCGCTGCATGAGGCGTTCTGCAGCCAGCACCCCCGTTTGGACCAGGCCCGGCCCATGGGCCATCAGGGTTTGCCCGAATCGGACTAGTCCGCCGTCCCGGCCCGTGTCCTGCGGCTACGGGCGGTGATCGGTGCCCGGCCCGCCGGCTTCGCCGGTGAGTGCCGGGACGTGATCATCCAGCCACAATACCCGGGCCGCACGGGACTGGAGCTCGGTGGAGACACCGGTGCTGAAAACCGCCAGCTCCAGATCCTTGCCGGCCTCGGTGATGTGGGTGATGGCATCGATCAGATCCCCGTCGCCCGAGGACAGCACAAGGCTGTCATATCGGGCCTGATGGATCAGCGCCAGTGTCGCCAGCCCCACATCGACGCCCATCTGGCGTTGGTTGTGCAGGCGATGCTGCCCGTTGCCATGGGGGCAGGCGAGTTCGACGCGGGTGCCGCAATCGGCACACCAGGCGTGCCGCACCCGCTCGCTTTTGAGCCCGTAGAGCTGGACGATGAGATTGGGCCCCTGCGGGAGGGCGGTCTGCAGCCAGTTGTGGAACCGGTCCCGGCCCTCGTTGGGCTCATCCTGGATGCCGTTGAGGAAATACCCTCGCCACAGCGGGCCGAGCTCTTGTTCGATCAGCTGGCGCAGCCGCAGATAATCGATCCGCCGGTTGGCGCCGAAAAGCGCGATATTGTTGGCGTGGATATAGCTTGCATCGATCAGCCAGAGTCGGCGCATGGGTTCTTTCACCGCAGATAAAACCGCTAGGGTAACGCAATGATGGACTCCGGACATGCGCTCGGCCTGCTGGTGGCGCTGATGATCGGTGCGGTGGTGGGCCTGGAGCGTGGCTGGCGCCTGCGCCAGTACGGTGAGGGACGGCGTGTCGCCGGGTTGCGGACCTTTGCGCTGATGGGGCTGGCAGGCGGTGTGGCAGGGCTCGTCGGTGAGCGGGCAGGGGCGTGGGTCGTGCCCGTGGCCCTTGCTGGCGTGATCGCGCTTTTGGTGCTGGGCTATCGCCGGTCGGCCTCGCGGCAAGACGATATGGGCATTACCACCGAAGTGGCCGGCGTGCTGGTGTTCCTTCTGGGCGTCCTTGCCACCGCCGGTCAGGCGCTGCTGGCGCTCGCCGGGGGTGTGGTCACCGCGGTTGTGCTTGGCTTCAAACCCCGTCTCCATGCCTTTTTGGTCTGGCTGGACGGCCCCGAAATCCGGGCGATCCTCCAGCTTGCGCTGATATCGGCGGTATTGCTGCCGCTGCTGCCACGCAGTGGCTATGGCCCCTGGGATGTGCTCAACCCCTACCAGATCTGGCTGATGGTGGTGCTGATCAGTGCCATCGGGTTTGTCGGGCATTTTGCCGTGCGCATCGTCGGCTCGAGGCGGGGCGTGCTTTTTACCGGTCTGTTTGCCGGGCTCGCCTCATCGACGGCGCTCACCCTCACGCTCTCGCGGGCGGCCCGTCAGCAACAATCACTACAGCCATTATTTGCCGCGGCGATCGTGCTGGCCTGCACGACCATGTTTCCCCGGCTGCTGGTGCTGGTGGCCGCCGTGGCGCCGGGGCTTCTGGCCGGGCTTTATCTGCCGGTGGCCATTCTCACCGCCGTGGGCCTGACCGCGACGGCGGGGCTGGTCATCGAGTCGGGCCACGGTCAGGACAACGCCCGGTCGCCGGCACTGCAAACGCCCTTCGAACTGGGCACGGCGTTGCGTTTTGGTGTCATCCTGGTGGTGGTCATGCTCGGTGCCGAGGCGCTTCGACGGCTTGCCGGCGATGCGGGCGTCTATCTGATGGCCTTGCTCTCGGGCCTCACGGATGTGGATGCCATCACCCTGTCGCTGGGCAATATGGCCGGCGAGCAACTGGGCGCGGCGGTGGCGCTACAAGGCATCCTCATTGCCGCGATGGCCAATACACTGGTCAAAATGGGATTGGCCATTGGTCTTGGCGGACGGGGGCTGGCCCTGCGGGTCGGCCTGGGACTGGGCGCGGTGCTCGTCGCCGGCGCGCTGTGGGTTGTGTCGGGAGGGTTGCGATGAATCCGGCCGCAGGGATGGGTTGGCTACGCTCGTTTTTAATCTATGGGGCGTTCTGGCGCCAACCCGGTCTGAGGCGGTTTTATCGACCGTTCATCCAGCCCGGCGATCGGGTGTTTGATATCGGTGCCCACCTGGGTGATCGCAGTCTGGCGTTTGCCGCCCTTGGCGGGCGCGTGGTTGCCTGTGAACCCCAGAGTGCTTGCCAGGGCTATCTGCGTTGGCGGCTTCGGCGCTATCCCGACACCGAGGTGTTGCAGCTGGCCGTTGCCGAGCAAGCCGGTGAGGCCAGCCTGGCGGTCAGTGATCGGCATCCGACGCTGGCAACCCTCTCGAGCGCCTGGCGCGATCGTGCGAGTCGGGCCGGCGGCGGGTTTTCTCATGTGCGGTGGAATCAGCAAGAGACGGTCGAGGTCGTCACGCTCTCGCAACTGATCGAGCGCTACGGGATGCCAGGTTTTTGCAAAATCGACGTCGAGGGCGCTGAGCCTTCGGTGCTTGCGGGTCTGGACCGCGCGGTGCCGATGCTTTCGTTCGAATATCTCGCCGGGCATCGCGCCGCGGTGGAACAATGCCTGCAACACCTCGATCGGCTCGGTCCCTACCGGTTTAACGTCACCCGCGGCGAGCGCCGGCGGCTCGAGTTCGATCGATGGGTGGATGAAGCCGATCTGCTTGCCTGGATGGATCACAACGCCGATGATGCGGGTTCGGGCGATGTCTACGCCCGCCGGGTCGAGTAGGGGAGCCGCGATTGTTAAGGCAGATACTGTTAACGGCGCTGGTCACGTTGATCGTCGTTCTGGTGGTCCAGGCCCGCCGGCGTCGCGCCCGGGTGGATCAATCCCGCGAGACCCGGGCCGGGCTCACCCCTCAGGCCTGGGCCGGCTGGGCGCTGCTTGCCATCATGCTGGCCGCGGCGGTGGGCACCGCCTTTTTGCATGATGGGCTATGAGCCGGTCATCGCCTCAGTGCGACGGCGGCGATAGGCTTCGATCATTGCCGTCATCTCGGCGTCATCATAGTCGCGTAAGCCGCTGATCACCATGCGCTTTTCGCACTCGCCAATGGCCGTCTGGCGGTTGCGGATGACAAACCGGAACGCCGCATCGCCGCGTTTGCCGCTGACCTCCAGCGTGGTGCCCTCGAGCTCGAGGCTGACATCCCGATCGGGCGACTCCTCCAAAGCCAGTGTCATGCGGTCGTAGACCACGAAAGGCCGGCGCGGATTGAACATCACCCCGTGGCGGGCCAGCAGCGGCTGAAGCAGATCCGGAAACGTCTGCCCCGACCATCCCACATAGGCGGCGACCAATGCCCAGACGCCGGGGCCGGCGACGTCGAGCCGACCCTGGTGTGCGACCTCGACATACGCCTTGCCGCTTTCATCCGCGATGCCAAAGGGCGCGTCGGTCTGGAGTGGCGGGAATTGCAGGGGCGTGTCGGCGCGGAGCATGCCCTTGAAAGCAAGCTGCATGCGATGACTCAGCCCGTAATGGCTCACCACCAGGGCGAACAGCAGGTCACCGGGGACGCAGAACCGGGGCGCATCGATATCGTGAATGGGGTTATGGTCGCCGGCGATCTGTTTGGCGAAGCCACTGCCCTGGGGGGCGCTGATATTTACCCAGCCATCGCGTTGTTCAAAAAAAGGGGCCAACTGCTGGGCCAGGCCCGCATTGTGGGCGTCCATGTCGTTATCGCTCCCGATTCCCGGCCGTTTTTTTGGGGCCGCAGATTATAGCGGCCCGGCATGGTCGTGGCGACTTGCAACGTTGTCACCCCCGGGCAAGATTGGCAAACTGTTTTCACACGAACATCGCGCGAAAAGCGCGGGGAATGCCGAGGAGACCACCCCCGATGCCTGCCATGGACAACGGCCCACTGGGCCTGACCGGCCCGGTCGTACACAAGGACCCCACCACCGCCATTCTCTACGAACATGCCCTGCGCCATGACGCCGCCGCCGCCCTGGCGGACAGCGGCGCACTGGTGGCCCTCTCCGGCGAGAAGACCGGGCGCAGCCCGGGGGATAAACGCATTGTTCGGGAGGCGCAAAGCGAAAACGACATCTGGTGGGGTCCGGTCAACCGGGCCTTGACGGGCGAGGCCTTTGCGGCGCTGCGGCAACAGGCGGTGGGGCATCTGGATCGCGCCGAACGGGTCTATGTGGTCGACGGCTGGGCCGGTGCCGATGCCGGCAGCCGGGTGGCCGTTCGGGTGGTGTGTGAACGCCCGTATCATGCGCTTTTCATGCGCAATATGCTGATCATGCCGGATGCCGGGGGTGAGCCTGGCTTCGAGACGCCTGATGTCACCATCATCAACGCGGGCCGCCACCCGGCGGACACCGGCATTGACGGCGTTGACAGCCCGACGAGTATCGCCCTTAGCTTTGCTCGCGGCGAGTTGGTCATTCTTGGCACCGAGTATGCCGGCGAGATGAAAAAGGGCGTTTTCACCTTAATGAACCACCTCATGCCGGCGCGGGGGATCTTATCGATGCACTGCTCGGCCAATGCCAGTGTGGATGGCCAGGTGTCGCTTTTCTTCGGGCTCTCGGGTACCGGCAAGACCACCTTGTCGGCGGATCCACGGCGACGGCTCATCGGTGATGACGAACATTGCTGGAGCGATCAGGGCATCGCCAATATCGAGGGCGGATGCTATGCCAAGGTGATCGACCTCTCGGCCGAGGCCGAGCCGCAGATCAGCGCGGCGATCCGCTTCGGCGCCGTTCTCGAGAACGTGGTCCGCGATCCGGACACCGGTGTCATCGATTACAGCGACGACCGGATCACCCAGAACACGCGCTGTGCCTACCCCATCGAGCATGTCGACAACGCGCAATTACCGGGTGTAGGCGGGCATCCGCGGGATATCATCCTGCTGACCTGTGATGCCTTCAGCGTGCTGCCCCCGGTCAGTCGGTTGACTGCCGAGCAGGCGATGTATCACTTCATCAGCGGCTATACCGCCAAGGTCGCCGGCACTGAAATGGGAGTGACCGAGCCCCAGGCCACTTTTTCGGCCTGTTTCGGGGCACCGTTTCTGGTCCGGCATCCCGCCGTCTACGCCCGGATGCTTGCCGAGCGCATCGAGCAGACGGGCTCGCGCGTGTGGATGATCAACACCGGCTGGACCGGCGGGCCTTACGGCATCGGCCGGCGCATCCCACTGGGGTATACACGCGCCATGATCGATGCCATCCACGACAACGCGCTCGAGTCGGTGGGCTTCTGGACGGACCCCGCCTTTGGTCTGTCGGTGCCGGATCATTGTCCGGGCGTGCCCAACGAGGTGCTTGACCCCATGAGTGGCTGGCCCAGCCGTCGCGGTTATCTAGAAGCCGCTGCCGAGCTGGCCGCATTATTCCACCAGAACTTCGCCGCCTATGCCGACGTGGCCGACGCGGCCATCCAGGCGGCCGGACCGGCCAGCCCCGAACACATCCAACGCGAGACCGCCGAGCCTCAGCCAGCCAGCGCCGCGAAGTAGCCGCCGGCCGGTGTGACCGCGCTAGGGCTGACCCGCGGCCGTGACCCAGGCCGAGACCTGCGACTCCGACACCACGGCCTTGTCGGCTTTGAGCTTTGCCGTCAGCCCGGACGGATCCGCCGCGGCCAGCTCGGCACGGGTGTGGATGCCCAGTTTGTTGAGTCGCTTTTCCATCGCCGGGCCGATCCCCTTGATGGTGGTCAGATCCTCCGGCGCAGTGGTCGGAGTCGGGGCCGCGGACACGGCTTCATCGGCCGGCTCGGACGCCGGCTCGGGCTGTTGCGGCCGGGGGGTTGCCTGCCGGGTGTCCGCCGGACCGGAGGGATCGGCAGCGTCCCCATTACGGCCAGGCACCCACCATAGCGCCATATCCATCCAGCGTTTGATCAAATCACTCCACATGCTTGCCATCTCCCTGCTGCTTTGCCGTTTGATTCATCCGTCAATTGTATTCGCTTCGACACCCAGCGCGCGCAAGGTCTCGGTATCCGGGTAGCCATCGGCGATGAGGCCGGCGGCCTTTTGATAGCTGCGCAGTGCCGCGCGGGTCTGCGGGCCCACCCGGCCGTCAACCGGCCCGGCGTCATGACCCAGGGCATTCAAACGCCGCTGCAGCGCCCGGACGGTGGCGATCGCCATGGCAGGCTGTGCCGGCGGCGGGTTGCGCAGCGCCTCGGCGCCAGCCAGCCGATCAGCCAGAAGCCCGACCGAGAGGGCGTAGAGCCGGGATGGGTTCCAGCGCATGATGACATCGAAGTTGGGATAGACGAGAAAGGCCGGGCCCTCGACGCCGGCTGGCAGCAGCAGCCGCGCGGGGATGTCCACCGCGGGCAGGGGATTGCCGCTGGCTTTTCTCACCCCCAGATCCGACCAGTCAGCAACGGACTGCTGGTCTTCGAGGCGCGCGAAGTCGAAACCATCGGGCAGCAGCACCTCGCGGCCCCAGCGCTGGCCGGGCTGCCAGCCCCGCTCACGCAGAAAGGCCGCGGCCGATTCCATGGCATCCGGCAGACTCTGCCAGAGATCGCGGCGACCATCGCCATCGGCATCCACCGCGTGGTCGCGGTAGACGCTCGGGAGAAACTGAAAGTTGCCAAGGGCGCCGGCCCACGAGCCAGCCAGCTGTTCAGGCTCGAGCGTGCCCTGATCCACCAGCTGCATGGCGGCGATCAACTCGCCGCGGAAAAACTCCCCCCGGCGTCGGTCACAGGCCAGTGTTGCGAGGGACCGGACGGTATTCATGGTCCCGACAAATCGTCCGTAATTGGTCTCAAGCCCCCAGAACGCCACCAGATACCGGGCCGGCACCCCGTAGTCGCGCTGGATGCGCGCGAGTAGATCCTGATGGGTTTTCAGTCGCTTTTGACCGGTGCGGATCCGCGACGGGCTGACCCTGTTTTTGAGGTACCCCCCCAGGGTGCTGACGAATTCGGGCTGACGACGATCCAGCTCGATGACCCGCGGATTGGGTGTCACACCGGTCAACAGGCGATCGGCGGTGGTGGATTGCACGCCCGAGGCGATGGCATCGCTGCGGATCGTCTCCAGACAACGCCCGAACTCAGCGCCGACGGCCTGGGTGGATAGCAACGCCGCGGTGATGAGCACTGAGAGTCGTTGTCCGCAAAGCCTGCGCATGGCACGCCCTCGATCCGTGTTCCGGTCGAGGCAATGTTACCCTTGACATACTGACAATCCCAGACCGGAGGCGATGTGCCGACACTGCTTGTGCTTTTTGTGACGGTCCCCCTGGCCGAGCTTTTCCTGCTCATCGAGGTCGGGCAGGTGATTGGGGCGCTGCCAACCATCGCGCTGTGCCTTTTGACCGCGATGCTCGGGGCGGCGTTGTTGCGACAGCAAGGCCTACAGACGCTCGCCCGGGCCCGGGGCAACCTGGACCAGGGCGCTTTGCCGGCCATCGAACTGCTCGAGGGCGTGGCGCTCGTCATCGGCGGGGTGTTGTTGCTCACCCCCGGTCTGGTCACGGACGGCGTCGGATTCGTCTGCCTTTTGCCGTTTACCCGCTTGTGGCTGGTCCGGCTGGTGCTCGCCCGGCTGAGTGTCCGCGTCGGCCCGTCGGGCGGAGGCGGGCCGCAGCCGCCGGGGGCGGGTGACGACCCTCATGTCATCGAGGGCGAATACGAGCGTCGCGACGAGCATCACCGCTAGGGGCGCCGGCACTGGTCATCATCGCGCAGATTCTCGCGCCGGTTGTCCTGGTGATTGCGCTGGGCTGGAGCCTGGTCCGGCTCGGGTTTCTCTCGAGCACTGCCATGGGCGAGATCAACCGCCTGACCTATTGGGTCGGGCTGCCGGCCCTGCTGGTGGTGCGCATCAGCGAGGCGACTCCCTCGTTCGAGCGCCTCGGCGGGCTTTTGGTGGTGCTCTTTGGTGCCACTGCGGCGGTCATCGCGCTTGCCTCGGTGGTTGCCTGGTGGGGGCGGTTGCCGGGTCGATCGGCGGTGACGTTTGTCCATGGGGCATTTCGCGGCAATCTGGTCTTTGTCGGGCTGCCGGTGGTGGTTTACGCCTTCGCCAATACCCCGCAGGCCGCGGCCATCGAGGCCTCGGTTTTGGTGGCCATTGTCCCGGTGGTGATCGCCTACAACACCCTGGCGGTGACGCTCATGCAGGTCCCCGGGCGGGGTGATCCCCTGACCGCGCTGCGACGGGTGGGGCGGGGGCTTGTCAGCAACCCGATTCTGCTTGCCACCCTCCTGGGACTGGCGCTTGCGCTGGCCGGCGTGATGATGCCCACCGCGGTTGACCGCACATTGGCCGCGCTCGGGCAGATGGCCCTGCCATTGGCGCTCATCGGCATCGGTGGCGGACTCTACGCCAGTCGCACGGGGCGAGGGCAGTATCCGTGGGCATGGGTGGCGGCGCTGATGAAAACCGCCCTGGGGCCGGCGGTCGGTTGGCTGATCGGTCAGTGGGTCGGGCTGGGTGATGCCGAGATGCGCGTTGCGCTGACGTTGCTCGCCTGCCCATCGGCGGCCGCCTCGTATGTGCTTGTCGCACAGATGGACGGGGATGTCCCGCTGATCGCGAGCATCATCCTGCTCAGCCATTTCATGGCGCTGCCGGCGATGATCGGCGTGCTGGCGCTCACCGCGTAGGACAAAAAAAAGCCGCCGGCTTGCGCCGGCGGCCTTCGAGGCCTGATCGGGTGAGCTGATCAGTTACTCTTGGTGGCCTTCGCCGCCTCGGTGGCGGTGTCGGTGGCCGTTTTGACGTTGCTCTCGACGAGCTTGCGGGCTTCGTTGACGAAGTCCTGGTTCATGGCGACAACCTTCTCGGCATCACTCTTGACCTTCTCGGAGAGGTCCTTGGCCACTTTCTGCTGCTCTTCGGCGTAGGCCTTGAGCGCCTCGGGATCCTTGATCTCGAGGGCGGCACGGGCCTGCTTCATGCCGATCTCGGTGTAGGCCTTGGCCGCCGCCATCTGCGCTTCGATCATGCGCTCGGTGTAGTCCACGGCCAGCTTGGCGTAATCACGGCTCGGGCCCATGAACATCTTCTCGGCCTGCTCGGTCATTTTGTCAAAGTTCTCGTTCATCATCGCTAATCCTCTTGTCGGGTTGGTTCCAAGGTCTCTTCGACCTTGTTGCGCTGCATCATAACCCAGGCGTTTGTGCAGTGCAACAGAAAAATGCCTGATCATGTGAAATTTTCATGAACCCGCCAGGAAGGCGGGGTTGGCGGGCTCTGCTATCCTCTCGGCAGCCAGAGCAATCAACGAGTATCGAATCCATGGATATCGCTTCTTTCATCGGTGCGGGACGCGAGGGTCTGACGCAGTGGGCCAACATGCTGATTGCTGAGCTCAGCGGCCTGGAGCAACTCATCGCCGCGACAGTATCCATGGAAAGCGCCGTTGCCGCCGGGCGTCTGGTGGTTTTTCTCGCCCTGGTGACCGCGGTCAGCCAGCTGACGGCCCGGGGCCCGGGCCGGGCCTTGGCGGGGCTCGAACACTGGGCGCTGGCAAGCCAGGGGGCCATGGCCTCGATCCGACGCCTGTTGGGCTTGTTGGGCCGCTTGGGGATAGAGACGCTGGGCATTGCCCTGATGCTGGGCGTTGGCTATGCGTTGTTGATGCTTGGCCTTGTCACCGGCGAGGTGCCGCGGGTGGCCGCCCTGCATTACCTATTGGCGCTGGCGGTGCTGCGGTTTCTGTCGATGGCAACGCGGGTGGCGCTGGCGCCGGACTACCCGGGGCTTCGGATGGTGCCCCTCGCCGATGCGCCGGCGGCAAGCTGGCAGGCGAGCATCAAGGCATTGTTGCCATTGGCGGTGTTCGGCCTGGTGCTGGTGGTCCCGGTCATCGCCGTTGTGTTGCCGGCGACAGGGCAGCTGCTCGAGGCCATCGTGCTGGCTGTCGTGTTGCTGCAGTTAAGGCGTTTGCTCGCATCGGCCCACCCACCGGTATCGACATTCATCCGCACACAGCGCGCCCGCACGCCGGGCATGTTGTCGCGAGGGCTGCTCTTTGTCCTGGGGATTGCCTGGCACTGGGGGGTGGGGCTGGCCGCGCTGATCCTTGCCGGCGTCGCACTGCTGGGCCCGCGCTCGGCGCTACTTGATACCGGGCTTGCGATCGGCGCGACCATCGCCATCGGGCTCGTGGCCGGTCTGCTGGGACACTGGGTGGGGCTTTTTGCCCGCTCGCCCGTGCATGTGCCGCCGGCCGCCCGGGCACGACTGCCGATGCTCGAGCAGCGGCTGAGGCATTGGATCCCGCTGATCCAGCGCACCGCCAATGCGCTGATCACCGCGGCAGCCGTTGGGTTGATTGGCCATGTCTGGGGCGTCTGGAACCTCTGGGTCTGGCTGGCGGGCCCCGCCGGCCAGTCGGTGGTCGGGGCCCTGGCGGGGCTTTTGGGGGTGGCCATCCTGTCACTCGCGGCCTGGCTGGCGGCGGCCAGCTGGATCGAGGATCGGCTCAACCCCGACACCGGAAGCGGTGCGCCCGGGGCGCGCGAGAAGACGTTGCTGGCGCTTTTCCGCAATGCGCTTGCCATTGTCATTGTCACCCTGGGGGTGATGGTGGCGCTCTCCGAGCTGGGGATCGACATCGGTCCGCTGCTTGCCGGCGCCGGTGTCATCGGCCTGGCGGTGGGCTTCGGCGCCCAGAAGCTTGTCCAGGACATCATCACCGGGGTGTTCATCCAGCTCGAGGATGCCATTCACACCGATGATTTCATCACCGCAGCGGGTATCAGCGGGACCGTTGAGCGGTTGAGCATTCGCTCGCTGGGGCTCAGGGATCTGACCGGCACGCTGCATGTGGTGCCTTTCTCGTCGGTGGATACGGTCTCCAATTACACCCGGGATTTTGGCTACCACCTGGGCGAGTACGGGGTCGCCTATCGCGAGAACATCGGCGAGGTGGTGAGCCATCTGCACAAGGCCTACGAGCGGCTGAAAGTCGATGATGCGGTGGGTGATGCGGTCACCGGCGCGCTCGAGGTCGACGGGGTGACGGCGCTGGCCGACAGCTCGGTGAATATCCGCGTGCGCATCCGCACCGCCGCCGGCATGCAGTGGGCGGTGGGGCGTGCTTACAACCGGCTGGTCAAGGAAGTCTTTGACGAGGCAGGCATCGAAATCCCGTATCCGCACATGACGCTTTACTTTGGCGAAGACAAGACGGGGAACGCACCGGCGGCCCGTGTTGCCCTGACACAAGGAGGCAAGCCGGCGGCGGAGGATGAATGACCGTCCACATCGATGAGGATCTGCGCATTCCCATGGCCGATGGGGTGACGCTCTCGGCACGGCTGTGGCGGCCTGCCGATGCAGTGCGATCGCCGGTCCCGGCAATCGTCGAATACATTCCCTACCGAAAACGCGACCACACACGCGCCCGCGATGAGACGCTTCATCGCCATTTCGCCGAGCATGGTTATGTCAGCGTGCGGGTCGATCTGCGTGGCAGCGGCGAATCCGGCGGCATTCTTGGTGATGAGTACTGCCAGCAGGAACTCGACGATGGCTATGCCGTGGTGCAATGGCTCGCCGATCAACCCTGGTGTGACGGCCGTGTCGGGATGATCGGTATCTCGTGGGGCGGGTTCAACGGCCTGCAGATTGCCGCCATGCGTCCGCCGGCACTCAAGGCCATCGTCACCGTCTGCTCGAGCGATGATCGCTACGCCGATGACGTCCACTACATGGGTGGATGCCTGCTCGGCGACAACCTCTCGTGGGCGTCGGTGATGTTTGCCTACAACAGCCTCCCCCCTGACCCGGCGCTGCGGGGCGCGGACTGGCGGGCCCAGTGGCATCAGCGGCTTGAGGCCAACGAGCCGTGGCTGATCGAGTGGCTGTCGCACCAGCATCGGGATGCCTACTGGCAGCACGGTTCGGTCTGCGAGGACTACAAGGCCATTGAATGCCCGGTGATGGCGGTCAGTGGCTGGGCGGATGGCTACACCGACGCGGTGTTCCGGCTGCTCGAGCATCTGCATGTCCCGCGCCAGGGACTGATCGGCCCGTGGAGCCACAAATACCCCCACCAGGGCGTGCCCGGCCCGGCGATAGACTTCCAGGGCGAGACCCTGCGGTGGTGGGACCGCTGGCTGAAAGGCCGGGATACCGGGATTATGGACGAGCCGATGCTGCGCGCCTGGATCCAGGAGGCGGCCGAGCCGGCCACCCGTTACCGTCGCCGGCCGGGGCGTTGGGTGGGCGTAGACACCTGGCCATCCGAAGGCATTACCGAGCGCTGGCTCTTTCCAGCGCGCGGCGGGTATCTCACAGACCAGCCCATGGCGGCCGATGAACAGCCGTTCAGCCTCCAGTCACCGCTCAGCCTCGGGCTTTTCGCCGGTAAATGGTGCAGTTACTCGGTGGGCCCGGATCTGCCCTATGACCAACGCGAGGAGGACGGTGGCGCGCTGGTATTCGAGACCGCGCCACTCACCGAGGCCATGGAACTGCTCGGCGCCCCCCGGCTGAGGCTGTGTTTTCAGGTCGACCGGCCGGTTGCCCAGGTGGCGGCGCGGCTCTCGGATGTGGCCCCGGACGGCAAGGCCACCCGGGTCACCTACGGGGTGCGGAACCTCAACCATACCAACGATCATGCCGACTCCGAGGCCCTGACGCCGGGGACGACCTACACCGTCGAGGTCGACCTCAACCATTTGGGCCATCGTTTCTTCGCAGGCCATCGGCTGCGGCTGTCACTGTCGACCTCTTACTGGCCGCTGGCCTGGCCGCCGCCGGAGCCGGTCAATCTCAGCGTAATCGGGTCCGGGACCGCGCTCGCGCTGCCGGTGTGTGATCCATCCAGGGGACTCCAGCCGGTGCGCTTTGCCTCCCCCCCGGCGGATGGCTCGGCGGTGCTCACTCAGCACCAGGAGCCCGAGTACCGGTGGCGGGTTCATCGCGACCTCGAGACATCGGCCTCGGAACTCGAGGTCATTATGGACGAGGGCGAGAAGTATCTGCCCGATGTGGATCTGACCCTGCGCCATCACACCTGGGAGTCTTACCGATCGGTCGCCGATGAGTTTGACAGCATCGAGGGTGAGGTCATCGCCAATCGCGAATTCCACCGCGATGACTGGCGCATTCGCACACGCACCCGAACCTTGCTGCGGTCTGATGCGCAGGCGTTTTACGTGGTCGCCGAGCTGGATGCCTGGGAGGGCGAGGACCGGGTGTTTTCACGCAACTGGCAGCAGCGCATCCCACGAGCCGATGTCTGAGCCACGGCGCTAGGCCTCGCGGGCCGGATCCCGCGGGCGACCTCGGTGACCCGCGCCGTTTCATCGACCACCCGCCAGCGCACCTCGTGGCCGAGCAGGGTCATGCCGTAGCGCTCGTCGGCCCGACGCCGGTGATAGGCCGGGCGCGGGTCGGCGGCGATGGTCTGCTCGATTAGTCGCACCAGCGACTCACCGTGGCGCATGGCGCTGTGACGGGCGGCCGTCTCCCAGGTCACCGGCAGTCCGTTCGGTGTTTTCTCGAACCCGCTGG
>PR_CR_10_Liq_1_inCRDRAFT_1001100_pt1 | contig 15755 bp, 13 predicted proteins | sample PRCRCaboRojoPR_3_FD_10241 | JGI IMG/M metagenome (IMG submission 10241)
CAAAGCGTAAAAACCTGCATGACAAGATCATCACAGAGGAAATAGAAGGGAACGCCTGCATCCGCCGCGATGCCCCTATCGCTATCCTGACTGGCGGACTGCCCGGCTCCGGGAAGTCGACCTACATCCGCAACAATAAGGACTGGATGACCAACCCGGCAATATTCAAGATCGACGCAGACGATATTCGCGCCAAGCTGCCTGAATACAAAGGCTGGAATGCTTCGCAGACGCATAGTGAAACCCAAGACTTAGTAAAGAACCTACTGAATAAAGTGGGTAAATTTGGGTGTAGCTATGATGTCATTTACGATGGCACAATGAATAAGTCTAAGAAATACAAGCCTTTGATTGATACCCTGAAAAAGGAAGGCTACCGGGTATTCATTATGTTCCTGAAAGTTGATAAAGCCACTAGCCTGGAGCGGGCCATGGGACGATATAAAAAATCTGGTAGGTATGTTCCCCGCTTTGTTATTCAAGAAGGAGTTGAGAACGGGCTGACTGCATTCAACGAGCTAAAAGGCATTGTCGATGGTTATGTGCTAATCGACGGCAAAACACAAAAGCTTATTGAAAAAGGCGGTTCGGAGATACCAGATGATCGCGATTACGATAAGTTATCTTCCGAAGCAAAAGGGAAAAAATCTGGCAAGGCTGCAAAAAATTACAGCTGGAAAAAAGCGTCAGATGTTTCTTCGCTCAAACCAATAACGCTTCATTGCCAGCATTATCATTTGTTAGTTAAGGAGAGTGTTGAAGTAAGCTTAAAAGGCACCGGCAATGCCAGCCGGAAGGTAACAGCGAAGCCAGGGGAGCACATTATATTTGATGACCAAGGCTATCCTGTCTACATTATGAACGCATCCAGTTTTGCAAAGAAATGCAATGAGGAAAGAAGTGTAGCAGAACATAAAGCTAAACTGCATGGCAGCTGCGAACCAAAAGATGAAAAAATACCTGCAAAGCTTTCTAAATACAAAGGTGTTTTTGGCGACTTTGATGGGGACGGCATCTTAAACGTTGACGACCCCAATCCTTATGTGCCAGGCGATGGCAAAACAACTGTTGAAGAAGTCAAGCTGAGCGATGAGCTTGAAAAGATTATCGACTTCCGCAAGAGTTACGACCAATCACGCGAGGAGTTTGTCGAGATCCTTCGCAAATCAGCAGAAGGTGAAAGCGATATCCTGTCCAGGACAAAAACGCCTTACTCAATCATCAACAAGCTCCGGCGCAAGCGTTTGGTCGGCAAAAAGGGTTTAACAGATGTCATTGGCACCATGGTCGTCTTCCCTGACCAGAAAAGCTTGGAGGCTTTCAAAGACAAGGTAAACGCCGGAAAGCTGGGCGAAGTCCTGGAATTTGATGATTACTACAAAAAACCGCAGGCGGGCTACCGCGCCTATCATTGGAATGTCGTCTACAAAGGCTCACCGGTTGAAATCCAGGCAAAAACCGAACGCATTAAAAAGATTGCAGGTGCAAACCACACTTTGTACAAAGAAGGCAAAGACGATGCAGAAAAGCTTGGCGCATTAATGTTGCTTGCAATGCAAGCGGATAAAGGCGATACAAAGGCTGCAAAGACTATAGATGCTATTTTGGCTGACAAAGCCGAAACGATGAAATACCTGACTGAAAAGAAAGTCAGTGTTTCCTCCAACGTAGCAACAAAGTCAGCCAGTAACAGCAAGCCAGCCACCAAGAAAAAAGCATCGGCGCCCAAGAAAAAGACCGAGAGCAAACCTGCCAAATCACGCCGTAGCCCTATGGCAGTGGTAGATGCAGAAATCCGCGATATCCGCAACGCACAGAAAAAGCCGATGAGCGCCGACGACCGCGAGAAGTACAAAAAGGAATACGCTGATCTGGAAAAAAAGAAGGATAACAAGTCCTATCTGGGCTACATAAAGAAGCAACTCAAGGCGGCGGAGAAAGACGGCGTGAAGCTCAGCGAAGCGCAGGTCAAAAAGCTTGGCATAATGATACAGCCGCTTATCCAGAACCCCAGCGGTGCCTTCCTGGACATCCTCAGTTCAAATAAGAAGCGATTGAAGCCGACCTATGAGAACCTCCTACGATGGACGGAAAGCCCAGGGCGTTATGATCTGATAGGCGTAGACACAGCAAATACTAAGGCAACAGTCAAAGCGCGAAAGCCTGAATCGCCTGCTATATTTGACCTGCTTGGCCTTTAAGCCATAAAGTTTTATTTTGTCCATAACATTATGAACACTCTATGACTTACCAACTTCCTCTCTTTGAGATCGAAGAACGCCCTGTTGTTGTACCAACAGAAGTTGAAGAACTGCTTTATGATAGCGATACAGAAGTCCTTGTTGCCTTTTCCGGCGGCAAGGATAGTGTTGCAATGGTCTTATACCTGCTTGACCTGGGCATTCCCAAAGAGCGCATTATCCTGCACCACCATGAGGTAGACGGGCGCGGTGAAGACCTGTTTGATTGGCCGTGCACTCCAAGCTACTGTGAAGCGTTCGCAGAAGCTTTCAACCTGCCTTTGGTTTTTTCCTGGAGAGAAGGCGGCATCTTACGTGAAATGTATCGACAAAATGAAGGATTGCAGGATGTTAGATATAGGACTGCCGACGGTGATGAAGCCCTATTGAAAAGCCAGCCTGGTTCTTCAACCAGGATGAAATTTCCTGCTGTAGCTGCTGATCTACGCACACGGTGGTGTAGCTCGGTTGTGAAAATAGATGTGCTTTCCAGGGTGATAGCCAGTAGTTATCCAAAAGGCGGGCAACTAATTATCTGCACCGGTGAACGTAGGGAAGAAAGTGCAGGCCGGGCAACATATAAGACGCACGAGAAGTACCGTGCCTCTACAAAGAAGCGCACAGCAATCCAGTGGAGGCCAGTGATTGATTTCCGGGAAAAAAAGGTGTGGGCGCTGTACGAAAAATACAAGGTTCAGCCGCACCCATGCTATATGCTTGGCTGGTCACGTTGCTCTTGCCAAATTTGTATATTCTCATCGCCTAATACTTGGGCTGCTATCGACGAAATTGCCCCTTGGAAGATTGACCGACTGGAAGAGATCGAGAACGACTTGGACCATACCTTATACAATAAGTTACGCATACGTCAGAAAGTTAGAAAGGGACGAAGCTTCATTCCTCGTGAAATGCTGGAGCGATGGAAAGGCGAAGCAATGGGCGAGTTTATTAGCCCTATTTTTGTGGACAAATGGAATCAGCCGGCAGGCGCATTTGCATCGGAGGAATCTGGTGCCGTATAAAATTTACGACATGAGCGTTTTTTCAACTCTGTTTGGTTTTGAGCCAAAAGAAAATATCAGCAAGGATGTTTACAAGGCAAATGACAACCAATTTGATGACCTTACGTCTGAGATCACAATACCATCAGGAGGTATGCTTTCTAAAGAAGCTACTGCTTTGTTGGCAAAAATCATAGCTGACCATAATGAACATAAAGGCTTGGAACAGGAAGTGCTAAGTGAAAAACCAGCCTTCGCATTACAAATATCTTTGTGGGCAGATAAACAAAAGTATTCAATCATTCAGCGCAATGAAAAGCATGGCTACGGCTATTCATTAGCGATTTTTGCTGGAGAAGAAAAAAAGGATGTAAAAGCCCTTAAAAAGTTGTATGAAAAATACAAGTATAATGAAAGGCTGGTATAAAATCCAAACCCGAAACCGCACCTTCTACCTGCATGAAGGCCTGAACGGCACCAAGCGAACGGCAGTCTACACGGCTACGGGTAAGCTACTGTGCAGGTTCGGAAAGCCAGGCAGCGATATACGGCCAGGAACAGCCAAAGGTGACAACTACTGCGCCAGGAGCGCGAAGATCAAGATCACGCCCCACTGGACGAAAAGCGCGAATTGGTGGAGCCGCTTGAAATGGAGCTGCCAAGGGAGCCGTAGTGTGAGCACTGCCCTTTACATGGGAAAGGCTAAGAAGGTTAAGCAGCCAAAATGGAGCTCATAGTTTTTTTCATACACCTTTGTGAGCCCTGGGCGATTGCCTGGGGCTTTTTCATTTGAAGAAATCCAGCTTTTTAGCCAGAATCGCGCTATCCATACCACTGGCCCGCAGGTATATTTCTACTGTACTCAATTTTTTCCATCCCCCAATATCTGCGATAGTCTTCAGAGAAGCCCCCATCAGTCGCAGGTTTGTCGCCCCTGATCTGCGAGCTGTATGAAAGGTCACAAATTGGCATTTAGGCCCTGTTTGGCTGCCTTGCGTGACTACCTGTGTAATGCCAGCCATACTCGCAATTTGCTTGAGCAACCGATTAGCGACCTGGTTGGCGGTAAAATTGAAATTGAAATTATGAGCCTGACAGATGGACCATGCTGCTTTTTTGACCGGCACAGTTGCTGGAGTGTTCTCTTTTACGCTATTGTAAAGCAGGTAAGTGTCTCCATTCTGCACAAAGAAGTTCGACCTGGAAAGCCGTACAACATCAGAAAACCGCATAACGAAGTAATAAGCAATCAAAAAACGGTCACGCTCCCGCATGAGTGCTGGCATCGAGGAAAGGTCCAGCATTTCGATTCGTCCAATTTCTTCCTGAGTGAGATATATTTTTGTTGATTTCTGATTTTCTCTAGCCTTAAACCAAGGCTGCAGGTATGCATCATTATCGTGCAACTCCTTTTCTTTTCCCAGCCGCATTACTTTTTTGAGGACTCGCAAGTGTTTTGCCAGCCCACTCCAGTTTGCTCCATTGCTCGTCACCCAGTCCGAAAAACCAAAGTAGAACTGCCTGTTTATATCAGACCATAAAATATCATCTTTTCCTGAATAGGCTGCATATTCCTTTAGCCGCTTGACTGCAGTTCTGTAGCCTTTTACCGTACTCGGCTTTAATCCGTGATTAGAATCTAAGTAATCTTCCAGAAAAGCGAGCACACTCCCCTTTTCTTCTTTTTTCCCGTAATGTTCGAGATTGCCCCCATTGAGCAAAAAAGCTTCAACCTTTCGTTTATGAAGCAACAGCTTTCTGTTGTAGGCTTTTGACAGAGCGTAGGAGCTTTTTACTTCACCTTTGGACTTATCCCAAAACTTTTGGGGTATGGAAAGCCCGGTTGGTAAGTAACGTTGTTTGCCTTCATACGATACGTATAGCCGAATACTGGTTTCGCCATTTTTCTTCCGATGGCCATTGAGGATATTTGTCAGATTCACGGCACCTGATTTTCTGTTAAATATCTGATAAATATACTACAAAATATCACAAGAAAAAACAAAAAGATGCAGGATAGACAAAACAGAGGATTGGACTTGAGCACAACAAAAAAGCCAGACCCGCAAGGTATCTGGCTTTAAGATAAATTTTTTTGTTTCCTTTTAGTAGCCCCACCAGGACTCGAACCTGGATCTTAGGTTCCGGAAACCTACATACTATCCCTTGTACTATGGAGCCAACCTTAAAAATCATGTCGCTTCCTTTCGGAGCGGCTGCAAATATAAGAAAGCAGATTACAAAACACAAACTCCATCTTTAAAATTCTATCTGGCATAACATTTTTGTACTGGGGCGTTTAATTAGGTAAAAATACCTGTATGAGAACCCTGCTTTTGATTGTTTTTTTGGCCTTTGTTGTTCAACTGAACGCTCAGTTGGGGCTTTCCGGCAGCGCCCGGTTCAATGACGCGCCGGACTGGGCCTACCCGGCTTCTATTGCCGGGCAGACTAACCCGCTTGGCAATGGCTGGGCTGTAGGCGTCGACTATTGGATCCCGCTGGGGCAAACCCGCATCGATTTGCTGCCGGAGCTGAACTTCGGTCATTCAGCGCAAACGCTTGATATTCTTGGCAATCCACATGAGTTTGCTCAAAATGCCTTTAGCCTGTTTCTGAACACCAACTTTTACGTGTTAGACCTGGAGGGGGACTGCGACTGCCCCACTTTCTCCAAGTCGGGTGATTTCTTTCAAAAAGGCTTCTTCCTGCAGGTCTCCCCCGGGGTTTCCTATTTTCAGCACACCATCCAAACCCGGGAATCTGCTGCGGTGGATATTGAAGACGAGGCATTCGCTTTCAGTATCGGAGCAGGGGCAGGGCTTGATATTGGGCTGTCAGATGTCTTTACCCTCACTCCAATGGCCGGCTTCAGGTATTATCTGCCCTCCGAATGGGCGGGATTGAGAACTGTTTTTCCTTCACCAGAAGGAATCCCTTTTCAAACTGAAAGCAGTATTCAACAGTTTTGGGCCGGGCTACGGCTGGGGATCCGCTTTGATCAGCGGTAGCTTCCGGCGCTTAGCTTTTTGGTGGAATAAGGGCGTACGCTCGGAGGCAATGTAAACCGTATTTGGTCCTGTGAAATCAACTGCTTCATACTGCGTGGGCATCAGGCAACGGGCGCCCTGTCTACGCAGCATCTGCCCGCTTAGGAAGTCTGTCCCTTCAAAGTCCCGAAAGAGAAATAGATCAGCTGGGGTAAGCGGGAAGAAACCCAAAAACATTTTAAAGCGGTAAGCCAGCAAGACCACCGTTTGCCCATCTTCACTAATGGCAGCTGCAGTCACTACCCTTTTGGGCAATTCCAGTTGCCCCCGCAGATTAGCAGTATAGGTGCCCGGGCGTGCAGGCAGGCTGTAATGTTTGGTGATAAAGCTTTGTTCCGATTTGTCTTTAGAAAAGAGGTGCAGGCTGTCCTGATAGTAAAAAAAGCCTTCCATATCGAACTGCCACTCTGCTTTGGGCGGTGGGAAAGCTTCCTGATCCGGATAGGTAAATCGGATGCTGTCCACCTGCCCGTCTTGCGACAAAATGTAGATGCATAAGTCTTGCCGCCGGTTCGCGTTATTGCCAAAGTCGCCAATGAAAATGCGCCCATCCGGTGCCGCAGTGAGGTCTTCCCAGTCCCGGTTAAGGCTGCCGGGTACAGCGTAGGTTTCCATCAGCGCCCCTCCCCCATCGGTCCGGTACAATTCTGGTGCATTTCCACTGTCGTTAAGCCACCAAAGGCTGTCGGCACTTGCAAAGTAAGCACCTGACGTCTCGGTAATTTCTTTTGGCAGTTTAAATTTTTTACTGCTCAGAAAATTCTGACTGAGTAAAATTGAACTATAAAACAGTAATATTGCAATTGAAGTTATCCGCATAAGATTTGATTTTGAGACACCAAAGGTACAATTGTGGGCACAGAAGAGTGATCTGGATTTTATTTAGTGTGGACTTTTTGAACACGGATGGGACTGATTGCGCAGATTTACACGGATTTTGAGCGGGGGCATAAGAGCGGGGCATGCATGTGAAGGAACCAGGACTGCAAGATCAGTGTGATCAGCCAGATCTGCGGCATCAGTGTACTCCTGTCGTGAATGTAGCCCTGCCCAATTTCGTAAGCCAAAACCACACAGTTAACTCAAAAACAAACACTTACACACAGAACACCACTTTAACAAACCGTAGCACTCCACCCTTTTTAATTCGCAAATGGCCCCTGCCCCCTTTACATTTGAAGTTCTTAGCTTTTAAAAAACCATTTCAAAGAATCCATACAAGCCCCGCCCGGCCCGGCCGATGCGTGTTGGCTTGTTTTTTTTAAGTACCAAATTAAGATGGCAGCAATCAATAAATACAGCAGGGAACTAACCCAGGACGATACCCGCCCGGGCGCTCAGGCGATGCTCTATGCCCTTGGCCTTACCGAGGAGGATTTAAAAAAAGCACAAGTGGGCATAGCCAGTACCGGCTGGGAAGGCAACCCCTGTAATATGCACCTCAACGACCTCGCCACCGAAATCAAAGGCGGCGTGAAGGCAGAGGGGCTGCTCGGGCTGATCTTTCACACCATTGGAGTAAGTGATGGCATGTCAATGGGTACCGATGGCATGCGGTTTTCCCTCCCTTCCCGCGATATCATCGCCGACTCTATCGAAACCGTGGCTTCTGCACAGTGGTATGATGCGATCGTGCCGGTGGTGGGCTGCGATAAGAATATGCCGGGCGCTATGATGGCGCTCGCCCGATTAAACCGCCCCGGGCTGATTGTTTATGGTGGAACCATTGCTCCCGGCTGCCACAAAGACCAGAAACTGGATATCGTCTCTGCCTTCGAAGCCTACGGGCAACGGATTGCCGGAACGATTGAGGAAACGGATTTCAAAGCCGTAATCAAAAATGCCTGCCCGGGGCCGGGCGCCTGCGGGGGCATGTACACGGCTAACACCATGGCGTCTGCGATTGAAGCCATGGGTATGAGCCTGCCGTTCAACTCCAGCATCCCGGCAGAGAGCATGGAAAAACAGGCGGAGTGCCACAAAGTAGGCGCTGCTATTCACCACCTGCTGCGTGAGGACATTAAGCCGCGCGACATCATGACCCGAAAGGCTTTTGAAAATGCGATAACGGTGATCACTGCCCTTGGCGGATCCACCAATGCCGTGCTGCACATGATTGCGATCGCCCGGGCTGCCGAGGTGGAATTCTCTATCGATGACTTCCAGAAAATCGGTGACCGTACACCCTTTATTGCTGACCTGAAGCCCAGCGGCAAGTATGTGATGCAAGACCTCTACGAGGTAGGCGGTGTACCGGGCGTAATGAAGCTGCTATTGGAAGAAGGGTATCTGCATGGCGACTGTATGACCGTGACCGGAAAAACTATTGCAGAAAACCTTGATGCCATAGAGGGGCTGAAGGAAGGGCAGGATGTAATCCGTCCCGTATCCGACCCCATCAAGCCTACCGGGCATATCCGCATCCTCTACGGCAACCTGGCAGAACAGGGCGCTGTCGCCAAAATCACCGGCAAGGAAGGCGAATACTTCAAAGGTACAGCCAAGGTCTTTAACAGCGAGGTGGAAGCCAACGAGGCTATAAGCAACCATAAAATTGAAGCAGGAGATGTAGTGGTCATTCGCTACTGTGGCCCCAAAGGCGCTCCGGGCATGCCTGAGATGCTCAAGCCGACCTCTGCCATTATGGGCGAGGGGCTCGGCAAAGAAGTCGCCCTGATCACTGACGGGCGGTTCTCCGGTGGCACCCACGGTTTTGTAGTAGGCCACATCACCCCTGAAGCACAAGCGGGCGGCCTCATTGGGCTGCTACAGGATGGTGATACCATCATCATTGATGCCGTCAACAACACGCTCAAAGCAGACCTTACAGAAGCTGAAATTGAAAAACGCCGGTCCGCATGGCAGGAACCACCGCTGCGGGCTACTACCGGCATTTTACGCAAGTATGCCAAAACGGTCACCTCTGCCAGCGAAGGCTGTGTGACCGATCAACTGTAGCCTGCGGGCCGTCTTAGAAGTACCATGAAAATCGACCATGTATGAAACAGCAAGCGACCTCCACTGAAACCCTTGAAGGGCCACCGAAGACAGAACGCCTGTCCGGCGCTGAAGCGATCCTCCGCTGCCTGATTGAAGAGCAGGTAGATACTATTTTCGGGTATCCCGGCGGGGCCATCATGCCGGTATATGATGCGCTTTACCACTACGAAAAGCAGTTGCGCCACATCCTGCCCCGGCACGAGCAAGGTGCCATTCACGCTGCGGAAGGCTATGCAAGGGTGACCCGCCGAACGGGGGTCTGTATGGCTACCTCAGGCCCCGGAGCCGCTAATCTGGTCACCGGGCTGGCAGATGCGCTGCTCGACTCTGTTCCGTTGGTCTGCATTACCGGGCAGGTGTACTACCACTTGCTGGGTAGCGATGCCTTTCAGGAGACAGACGTGATCAACTGTACCATGCCGGTTACGAAGTGGAATTACCAAATCACCTCTGCAAAGGAAATTCCGGAAGTATTTGCCAAGGCTTTCTACGTTGCCAATACTGGCCGGCCGGGCCCTGTGGTTATCGACATTACCAAAAATGCGCAGATCGAGATGCTCGATTTCCGCTATCAAAAGCAGGGGCCGATCCGTTCCTACAAGCCCAAGCCAAAACCTTCCACCTCCGCATTAACTGCCGCTGCTGCGCTGATTAATGCCGCTGAACAGCCGCTAATTTTGGCTGGCCATGGTATTCAGATCGCTCATGCACAAGATGCTTTCCGGCAATTCGTAGAGAAGTCAGGTATTCCGCTGGCCTGTACCATCCACGGGCTGAGCAGTATTCCCAACAGCCACCCGCTGCATATGGGTATGCTGGGCATGCACGGCAATTACGCGCCCAATGTGATGCAAAACCGCTGCGATGTGCTCATTGCGATCGGGATGCGCTTTGACGACCGGGTGACGGGTAATCTGGAAAAATATGCCAAACAAGCCAAGGTCATCCACATCGAAATCGATCCTTCAGAAATCAATAAGAACGTACCGGCGGATGTCCCCGTACTTGCCGACGCAAAAGAGGCATTGGAGAAGCTGCTCCCGATGATCAAGGAAAAGCAATACCCCGAGTGGATCGCCCGGTTCAAGGAGATGGACGCGGAGGAAGAAGAAAAAGTAATCCGGCACGATATGTCCCCTTCCGAAGATGGACAAATCCGTATGGGCATGGTCGTACGTGAAGTGTCCCGCCAAACCAAGGGACAGGCCGTGGTGGCTACTGACGTAGGCCAGCATCAAATGATCGCAGCCCGCTATTACGATTATGAGTCCACCAACCAATGGGTCAGCTCCGGGGGGGCAGGGACGATGGGCTATGGCCTGCCTGCGGCTTTTGGGGCAAAACTGGCGCAGCCGGAACGCGAGGTTGTGGCTTTCATCGGCGATGGAGGCTTCCAGATGACCATTCAGGAGCTCGGGCTTTGCGCCCAAATGGATACGGCAGTGAAAATTGTACTGCTCGACAACAACTTCCTGGGCATGGTACGGCAATGGCAGGAGCTTTTCTTTGACCGCCGCTACTCTTCCGTAGAGCTGCAAAATCCGGACTTTGTGAAAATTGCGGAAGGGTTTGGGGTACCGGGCAAGACCATCTCCGATCCTGCTGAACTTTCTGAGTCCATAGCGGAAATGCTGGCACATGACGGCCCCTACCTCCTGCATGTACGGGTGGAGAAAGAAACCAATACCTTCCCGATGGTACCTTCCGGAGCTGCCGTGGACGAGATTGTACTGGAACCGCAGCCAAAAGCCTAATCTCATGAACCGGCCCGGCCCATCAAAGCCAGGCCTACACCCAAATCACAATGGAAAAGCAACAATTCACCATAACGGTTTTTACGGAGAACTATAGTGGCCTGATGTCACGGGTGGTTTCCGTCTTCAGCCGCCGCCATATCAACATCGAGAGCCTTACCACCAGTCAGTCTTCCCAGCCGGACATCCACCGTTTCACCATCGTGGTCCAGGTTACGGAAGAAATGGTCAGAAAGCTCGTCGCCCAGCTCGAAAAGCAAGTCGATGTACTCAAGGCCTTTTATTACACTCCCGAGGAGGTCGTCTACCAGGAAATCGCCCTCTACAAGGTGCCTACCCATGTCTTCAGCAACAGCGAAAATGTAGAGCACCTGATCCGCAAGCACAATGCCCGTGTGCTGGTGATTGAGCCCGAGTTTATCGTCCTCGAAAAGACAGGCCATGAGCATGAGACTACCGCGTTCTTCCATGAGCTGGAAAAAATCGGCATCTATGAGTTCGTCCGCTCCGGCCGGGTAGCGATTGTGAAGCCTATGGAACGGCTGAACCGGTATCTACAGGAGTTAGAAATAGAACAAACCAATACTTAGGCATCACACAGCTAGATCAAGTGGCAGGTCTGAAATATCTTTAAGCCGCTTGCCTTCAATCATGATGTTAAGGAGTTGTTGATTGTCATCATTTCCTATATCCTGTACAGCCTGTTGTAACTCGTATAGCGCAAAGTGGTAAACACAATCAATATCACCGGTTCCTAATGCAATAGAGCTGATCCGGCTGGGGGTAGGTTCCGCAGTAACGATAACAATATGCGGCGAACGCCCTTTACGATTTCTTAGAAGGTTTAAAGCTTCTGACCTTGCATTCTGTGCCCGGTCGCTTCGCAAGGTCCATTTACAAGATATACTTGCGTGCAAAATGGGGGCTGAATTGGCACTTTTCCTCAAAGAACTCTGCCTGTTGGCATTACCATCAACCAGTGTATCATAAAGGTTGATGTGGTCATCGCCTTCCGGATCCCTTAAAATAACTATGTCCGGAGAAATAGAATAATCATTGCCCAACGCTGCGGCCAGCACCTGATTGTTCGTTGCAAGTGCTTTCAGGTCAATGAGATGAGCGTATTGCTCAAACCGGGCAATAGACTCAGAGGCTCTTGACCTTACCTGTTCAATCGTCCATTTTCCAGGACGGAGGTGGCTCAACTTCAAAAATATTGCTTCAAGGTACGCACTGGTAAAGGCCTCGAATTGATTGCCAAGTGTTTGCCCGGAAAGTCGACCTTCTTTTGACTCACCTCCAATAGCTTTATAAATGTGGCTTGCAACATCCCGGCTAAACAACTGATTATTGTCCGCAAAGTTGGGAACACCTTCTTTATTTGTGAAGATCAGTTCATCTAAAAGCCGTTGATGAAACCTGGATCTTTCGGAAGAAATCAACCCACCAATCATTTTTTTGTGATTTCAGAGAATGCAAATTCAAGTTCAATTCCTGGTTTATCGAAAACTTGTTCTTTCCGCAAAGCAGAAGCGATCGCTCCACCTATGCCCTTAGCAACAGGAGGCGGAAAAGCATTGCCAACCTGCCGGTAAGAGGCCGTTTTTTTTCCGGTAAACACCCACTCCTCCGGGAAGCCCTGAATGATAGCTGCCATCCGGACGGTCAGTTTAGGTGTTCCTTCGAAACCAGGTCCGGGGGGTTCATCTGCCAGGCTTTTCCCGTTGACCCCCAGCTCAAGCCAAGCCTTCTTTGCCCTTGTGGGTCCGAGGTCTGCGCCTCCATGCTTCTTCGACCCTCCCACGATAGTCGGTGCAATAGCATTTGCTTTGTTTTTCCAGGCTGCTGCACCTTCCCATCCATTGGACTTCATTTGCTGATAAAGTGCCTCTCCAACAGTGTGCCTTTTTTCTTCTGTCTTTGACGGCCAGTTAAAATAGGGCCAGTACGCTTCCTTTAGTGCAACCAATATGGCGCGAGGACGCAACTGAGGCACGCCGTAATCAGCAGCATAAACCAATTTCCAATCTCCCAGGTACCCAAGTTGCTCAAGCTTACGAAGTATTTGCTTCCGGTAGTTTGCGAACTTCTTGCTCATCAAACCTTTGACGTTCTCAATCATCACAGCTTTTGGACCGGTTTCTTCCACCAGCCGAAGAGCATCAGGGAATAAATCCCGTTCATCATCCCACCCCAACTGTTTGCCCGCAACTGAAAATGGCGGGCACGGAACGCCCCCGGCAAAAAGATCAATTCCTTTGAAAGGCTTGCCATCAAACTTACGGACATCATCTTCGATAACGTTCCACGAAGGACGGTTATACCTGAGTGTATTACAGGCATGATGATCTACTTCAACTAATGCAACATGATCGAATCCCGCTGATTCCAAACCAATGGCTTGACCTCCTGCGCCTGCACAGATTTCCAACGAAGTTAGCTGATTATTAATCGTACTCATTTAAAACATTTCAGCTAAAATACACTTTTTGTTTCAAAAAATCTAATCCTCCAAAATCCCCTCCCGTTTGGCATCTTCCGTGTAACCATGCAATTGCACCGGTGCTTTCTTGCGCCCGGCCCGCAACCGCATGTTGAGGAACTCCACAAAGAGGGAGAAAGTGATGGAAAAGTAAAGGTAGCCCTTTGGTATCGTACCCACTTCTGAGCCAGCGATTGAAAGGTGCGCCAAATGCGCGCCTTCGGCAATCAGCATGAAGCCGATCAGGATTAGGAAGGCCATGCCGAGCATTTGTATGGTCGGGTTCTTGTTGACAAAGGTGGCCACCGGATTGGCGAACAACATCATTATCACTACAGATACTACCACGGCAATGATCATGATCATCAACGCACCGGTCACCCCATTTGTCATGCCTACCGCAGTCAGGATGGAATCGAAAGAGAATACGATGTTGATGAGGGTGATTTGAATGATCACGTTCGTCAGGGATGCCTTGCCTTTCGGGGTCTCATCGTGCGGGTCTTCTTCCTCAAGCTTGTGGCGGATCTCGGTCGTACTCTTGTACAGCAGAAACAGCCCGCCTATGATGAGAATGATGCTCTGCCCGGAAAACCCACCATGCATCCATGAAGTATGAATCTCGAACCAGGGCTCTTCCATAGCCACCAGAACAGACACCCCAAACAGCAGCACAATGCGCAGCACCATCGCCAGAATCAGACCAATATTGGTGGCTTTGGGGCGCTCCTCCTCCGGCAGTTTACCGGAAGCAATGGAAATGAAGATGATGTTGTCAATCCCCAGTACAATTTCCAGGAAGGTAAGCGTCAGCAGGCTCATCCAAACGGCTCCGCTGGCAAAATCGGGCATGATAAAATCCATGGTGCGTCAGTTTTTCTGACCGCAAGTTTACGAAAATCCCGCTTAGCTATGGGGCAGGCCCTCCTTTCATTTTTTACCTTTACAAAAAAAGCGACGACATGAAATACCGCCGCCTACGAAATGAAGAGCTGCAGGAACTGGAAAAAGAATTTGTCAACTTCCTGGCTGCCAATCAGGTAACGGCCGATGATTGGAAAAAAATCAAAGAGGAGGATAACGACAAAGCCGACCGCCTGATCGAAATTTTCAGCGATATGGTCTTCGATAAGGTGCTGGAGGATGTGGAGTACCTGGAACATAAAACACCGCACGACCTGAAGGCCTTCCGCTTCGGGGAAGAACAAGCGGAGATGAATGGGCTGAAAATTGAAGGCGAGTCTTCCGTCGACCTTACTCAACAACAAAGCCCGCAGCAAATGCAGGAGCAGCTGAAGCTAACCGGCGCCAAGCTCAAGCTCTACACTGCCGAGAAAAAATACGCCGAGTCCCGAAAAATGGAAATCTTTCACCTTATGGAAGGTGGAGCCCTCATCTCCCGGGATGGTGCGCTGTTCAAATCTTTGGAATCCCTAAAAGCTTAAACCCGATGCGCCTGCTTACCTTTACAAGCCTGCTATTGCTTTCCACCTTCGCGGGTGCACAAGATGCGCTGAATGTCAGCCTTTTCGGTCAGTACAACCCTAGTGACGGGCGGGCTTCAGGCTCCTGGAGCTATGTGGGGGCTGATGGCACTGAATATGCCCTGCTGGGTGCACAGACCGGCACTGCTGTCGTCGAAATCGGCACCAATGGCAGCCTCACAGAACGCGCATTCATTCCCGGCCCGCCTTCCAATTGGCGGGAAATCACAGTCGTAGGCGACCATGCCTATGTCGTGACGGAAGGCGGTGCAAATCCGCATCCTGGCATGCAGGTCATTGACCTGAGTGGGCTGCCTCAGGATGCCACTTTGGCGACAACCTACAATGCTCAGTTCAACCGGGGGCATATCATACAAAAGGACATTTATGAGGAACAGCCCTACGTGTTTGTCTGTGGGACGACCACCACTTCCGGGGTGCACATCATTGATGTCTCAGACCCGGTCAATCCTCAGCAGGTGGGGCTTTATCAGCCGGGGTACTACATCCACGACTGCCACGTCAGAGGAGATATCCTCTTCGCAGCCGCTTTCTACGAAGGCACTATGGACATTCTGGACATTTCTGACCCTGCAGCACCGGTACTGCTTTACCGTATGCCCTATCCAGGGGGTAACACGCATAGCATGACCACCACCCTTGATATGAATTACCTCTTCCTGTGTGATGAGCAGGATGGGCTTGTGGCTCGTATGTACGACATTTCTGACCTTACCGAGCCGG
>PR_CR_10_Liq_1_inCRDRAFT_1001101_pt1 | contig 15752 bp, 14 predicted proteins | sample PRCRCaboRojoPR_3_FD_10241 | JGI IMG/M metagenome (IMG submission 10241)
TGCCGGGGTTCGAGCGGCTGGGCCTGCCGGTGCCGCTCGGGGGCACGACGCTCTTCTTCCGCCGTGACGTGCTCGAGGCGATCGGCGGCTGGGACGCGCACAACGTCACCGAGGACGCCGATCTCGGCATGCGGCTGGCCCGCCACGGCTATCGCTGCGAATTCGTGCCGAGCGTCACCTACGAGGAGGCCAACTGCCGCCCCTGGGCCTGGGTGCGCCAGCGTTCGCGCTGGCTCAAGGGCTTCGCGATGACCTGGGTCAGCCACATGCGCCGGCCGGCGCGGCTCTGGTCGGAGCTCGGGCCGCGCGGTTTCGCCGGGTTCCAGGTGCTTTTCCTCGGCACGCTGGCGGCCTTCCTGACCGCGCCGTTCCTCTGGTCCTTCTGGCTGCTGGCCCTGACCGGCACGGTGCCTTTCCTGATGCACCTGCCCGACGCGGCGCTGGTGGCGCTGGCCGCGCTTTTCGTGGTGTCGGAACTGGTGGGGATCGCCATCGCCCTGGCGGCGACGTCCGGCCCGAAACATCGCTTCCTGATGCCCTGGGTGCCGAGCATGCATCTCTATTTCCCGCTTGGCGCTCTGGCCGCCTGGAAAGCGGTCTACGAGATCGTCGCGCGGCCCTTCTACTGGGACAAGACCGATCACGGCCATGCCAGGCCGGGCCCCGGCGACCCGATGGCCGACGCCTAGGCGCCCTCGGCCTTGCGCACCTCGCCGGCGTCAAGCTTCAGCCGCGTCTCGAACGCCTTGGAGAGGTGGCGCTTCAGCGCGTCGCAGGCCCTGTCGCCGTCGCGGGCCTCGATGGCGCGCACGATCTCGAGGTGTTCGTCGAGCGCGGTCTCGCCGCGGCCCTCCACCGCCAGCGAGGTCGTCGCCAGGAGCGCCATGAAGCGGTGCACGAGATCGAGCTGCTGCACCAGGTAGCGGTTGTGGCTGGCCAGGTGGATCTGCTTGTGGAAGCGCCGGTTCGCCCGGCTGAGCGCCTTCGGCTCGTCCACCAGCTGGCGGTCATCCTCGACCATGTCGTAGAGAACGCGGATCTCTTCCTCGGCGGCGTGCTGCGCGGCGAGCCGCGCGGCCAGCCCCTCGAGCTCGTTTCGGACGGTATAGAGCTCGGCCAGCTGGTTGTGATCGAGCGACGAGACGATCAGCGAACGGCCGACGCGGGTCAGCATCGACTGGGTTTCGAGCCGCTGCAGGGCCTCGCGGATCGGGGTGCGCGAGACGCCGAAACGTTCGGCGAGTTCCGATTCCACCAGCCGGTCTCCCGGTTTGAAGACGCCGACATCGATCGCCTCCAGGATCAGGTCATAGGCGTCTTTCTGCGCCGGTTTCACGTCGCTCATCGGGGTCTCCTCAAGGATCCGCCGAAGCCTATCCCCGGAGGCGCGCGGCAATCAATAGCCCGGGCGTTGCCGCGGCCGGGGGCGCGCAGTAATGTCACGGCCATGGTAGCCCATCACTTCACCCATGTCCGGCACTGGGTCTTCGACCTGGACAACACGCTCTACCCGCCCGCCGCGCGGCTCTTCGACCAGATCGAGATCCGGATGACCGATTTCGTGATGCGCGCCACCGGCGCCGACCGCGCGGAGGCCGACCGGCTGCGCCGGGTCTACTGGGTCGAGTACGGCACGACGCTGGCCGGGCTGATGGCGGTCCATGGCGTCGATCCGGGCCCCTATCTCGACGAGGTGCACGACATCTCGCTCGACCACCTGGAACCCGACCCGGCGCTGCGCGCCGGCATCACCGCGCTGCCGGGCCGGCGCATCGTCTATACCAACGGCTCGGAGCCCTATGCGCGCCGGGTTCTCGCGGCCCGCGGGCTGGAAGGCGCTTTCGACGCGCTCTACGGGGTGGAACATGCCGGTTACCGGCCCAAACCCGCGCGCGCGGCCTTCGAGACGGTCTTCGCGCTCGACGGTGTCGAGGCCGGCGCCGCCGCCATGTTCGAGGACGATCCGCGCAACCTCGAGGCGCCGCACCAGATGGGCATGCGCACCGTCCACGTGGCCGACGCCCCGGCCCCGGCGCAGCACATTCACCATCACACCGATGACCTCGCCGCGTTCCTGGCCCGGCTGACGCGGTAGGTTGCCGCAGCCCTTTGAACAGGGCGCAGCGGCGGAATATCTTTCGTCCTGAAAGCCTTACCACCCAACCAGGATGACTTCATGACCTCGACGCCCCGACTTCCCCGCTGGCAGCGGCTGCTCTTTCTCGTGCCCGTTTTCGGCTGGATGCTGCGCGACGTGATGTATGGCGATGCCGACAACATCTATTACGCGCTGTTTTCGCTGGTGGCGATCTGGATCATGGCGATCATGGCCTTCGGCTATCCCGCGATCATCCTGCCCGCGCTCGCGCTCGTCCCGGTCTGCTTCCTGATCCTGTTCCTGATCACCAAGGGATGACGGATTGCCGCTTTGCCCCGCCGGCTGCGCGGACTACTCTCCGGCCCGAGGAGGCGGACCCATGGCAGACGGCAGCACGACCCATCACGACATCCTCGTATCCGGCGGCGGCGTCGCCGGGCTGACGGCGGCCTGCGCCTTCGGCTCTGCGGGGTTCTCGGTTCTCTGTGTCGATCCGGCCCCGCCCGTGACCGAGGCCGCGGCCGACGGCGCCGACCTGCGCTCCACCGCCTTCCTGCAGCCCTCGCGCGCGGTGCTGGAGGCGGCCGGGCTCTGGGACCGGCTCGCCCCCCATGCCGCCGACCTGCAGGTGATGCGCATCGTCGAGGCCGGCGGCGATCCGCCCGAGGCCCGGTCCGTGCGCGATTTCGATGCCGCCGATATTTCCGACCTGCCTTTCGGCTGGAATCTTCCGAACTGGCTCCTGCGCCGCGAGATGGTGGCGCGCATCGCCGAGTTGCCCAACGTCGCGTTCCGCCCCGGCGTGGCTACCGCGCAGCTCTTTACCCGCGAGACCGAGGCGATCGCGCGGCTTTCGGACGGGACGCGCTGCCGCGCGCGGCTGGTCGTGGCCGCCGACGGGCGCAACTCGCCGGTGCGCGAGGCCGCCGGGATCGGCGTGCAGACCATGCGCTACGGGCAGAAGGCGCTGGCCTTCACCGTCACCCATCCGATTCCGCACCAGAACGTCTCGACCGAGATCCATCTTTCGGGCGGGCCGTTCACGCTGGTGCCGCTGCCCGATCTGGACGGCCGGCCCCATTCGGCCGTTGTCTGGATGGAGGAAGGCCCCCGCGCGCTGGACCTGGCACAGATGGATCGGGCCGCGCTCGAGGCCGAGATGTCGGCGCGGTCCTGCTACCACTTCGGGCCGCTGTCGCTGGCCAGCCAGATCACCGTCTGGCCCATCATCAGCCAGATCGCGGACCGGCTCGACGGCGAACGGGTCGCCCTGATCGCCGAGGCCGCCCACGTGGTGCCGCCCATCGGCGCGCAGGGTCTCAACATGAGCCTGGCCGACATGGGCTGCCTGCTGGAGCTGGCCCGCGCCCGCCCCGAGGGGCTGGGCGACGCGGAGATGCTGCGCGCCTACCATCGTCGCCGCTGGACCGATATCCGGCTCCGCGTGACCGGGATCGACGCGCTGAACCGCGCCTCGATGGCCGGGGCACCGGCCNTGGCGGCGCTCCGCGACCGGGCGATGCGGCTGCTGCATGACGTGCGCCCGGTGCGGCGGACCCTGATGCAGGCCGGGCTCGGCGCGCGTCCGGCGCGGACAACGGACGGCGCGCCGGCCCCCTGACCGGGGATGCGGGGCCGTCAGGCCCCGGCGGTGACCTTGTCGAGTGCCGCCTCCAGCCGGGCGACGCTGGCCTCGACGTCGTAAAGCTTGTCCAGCCCGAAAAGGCCCAGGCGGAAGCTCTTGTAGTCCGGACCCTCGTCGCATTGCAGCGGCACGCCCGCGGCGATCTGGACGCCTTCGGCGGCGAAGGCGCGGCCGGTGTGGATCTCGGCATCGCCCGTGTAGCAGACCACGACGCCCGGGGCCTCGAAGCCCTCGGCCGCGACGGACCGGAACCCGCGCGCGGCCAGCGCGGCGCGGACACGGCGGCCCTGTTCCCACTGGGCCTCGCAGAGCCGGTCGAAGCCGTAATCCCGCATTTCCTGCATCGTGTCGCGGAAGGCGCGCAGCGCATCGGTGGGCATGGTCGCGTGATAGGCATGCCCGCCGCCGAGATAGGCGTCCATGATCGAGAGCCACTTGCCGAGATCGATGGCGAAGCTGGTCGACCGCGTCGCCGCGACACGTGCCCGCGCGGCTTCGGACAGCATCACGAGGCCGGCCGAGGGCTGTGCCGACCAGCCCTTCTGCGGCGCAGAGATCAGAACGTCCACGCCGGTCGCCTTCATGTCGACCCAGGCGCAGCCCGAGGCGATGCAGTCGAGGACGAAGAGCCCGCCGACCTCGTGGACGGCGTCGGCCACGGCTTTCAGGTAGGCGTCCGGCAGGATCAGCCCGGCCGAGGTCTCGACATGGGGCGCGAAGACGATATCCGGGCGATCGGCGCGGATCCGGGCGACCACCTCGTCGATCGGCGCGGGGGCAAAGGGCGCGTCGGTCGCGTTGCCCGCGCGCCGCGCCTTCATCACGGTCTCTTCGGCCGGAATCGCGCCGGCCTCGAAAATCTGCGTCCAGCGGTAGGAGAACCAGCCGTTCCGGATCACCATCGCCCGGGCATCGGTGGCGAGCTGGCGCGCGACGGCCTCCATCGCGTAGGTGCCGCCGCCGGGAATGACCGCGACGGCATCGGCCTTGTAGACCTCGCGCAGGGTGGCGTCGATATCGCGCATCACCTGCTGGAAGGCCGCGCTCATGTGGTTCAGCGAGCGGTCGGTGAACACGACCGAGAACTCCAACAGGCCGTCGGGATCGATATCGGGATTGAGGGCGTTCATGGCATGTCTCCTTCGGAATGCTGCCAAAGCCCTAGCGCAGCCCGCGCAGAAAGCCAATTCCTCAGCCGAGCGGGCCGGACAGGCGTTCCTCGCTCAGCAGCACGTTGGCCTCGACCTCGCCCACGCCGGGCAGCGCCATGATCCGGCGTCGCAGGACGCGCTCGAAATCCGGCAGGTCGCGGGCCACGACGCGCAGCCGGTAGTCATAGAGTCCCAGCACATGCTGGACGACCTGGACCTCGGGGATGGCGGTCACGGCGCGCTCGAAATCCTCGAGGCTGACCCGGCCCTTGGTGGCCAGCTTCACGCCGAGGAACACCGTGACGCCGAAGCCCAGCGCCGCGTGGTTCAGCCGCAGCCGGCGGCCTGCCAGGATCCCGGCCTCTTCGAGCCTGCGGATGCGCCGCCAGGTGGCCGGCTGCGAGAGCCCCAGCTGGCGGCCGAGCTTTCCGGCGCTGGCCCGCGCGTCGCGCGCAAGCGCGCGCAGGATCTGGCGGTCGGTCTCGTCGAGATCGGTCACAGCGGCAGAGCCTCGCGGTTCTGCACGGTCGCGACCAGCATCAAGGCCTCGATATCGGCGATATGCGGCAGCGTCAGGATGCGGCTGCGATAGATTTCCTGGTAATGCGCCATGTCGCGGGCAAGCACGTTCAGCCGCACGTCCACCCGGCCCAGGAAGGTCTGGATCTCGTTGACCTCCGGCACCTCGCGCGCGGCGGCGAGGAAATCGTCGAAGGCCGCGCGTTCCGTCTTGTCGAGGGTGACACGCAGGCTGACCTCCACCGCGTAGCCGAGCGCGCGCCAGTCGATCGCGGCCTCCATGCCCTCGATCACGCCGGCACGCTCGAGCTTCTCCAGCCGCCGCCAGCACGTGGGCGCGGTGATCCCCGCCCGGTCAGCCAGATCGGCCGTGGACAGCGTCGGGTCCGCCTGCAGCTGGCGCAGGAGCCGGCGGTCGGTATCATCAAGGCTGTGCATGGCTCGTTCGAAAATCTCAAATATTGCGAATGGTTTTTTGCGCATTCATGACAGAAAGGCAATACATGAGCCGGAAATCGATGCCAGGTCGCTATGCTGGCGTTCGACACGACCGAAAGAGGGGACAGAACCATGCGTGTGTATTACGACCGCGACTGCGACATCAATCTGATCAAGGACAAGAAGGTGGCGATCCTGGGCTATGGCAGCCAGGGCCACGCCCACGCGCTGAACCTGCGCGATTCCGGCGCCAAGAACGTCGTCGTGGCGCTGCGCGAAGGCTCGGCCAGCGCCGCCAAGGCCGAGGGCGAGGGCCTGCAGGTCATGGGCATCGCCGAAGCCGCGGCCTGGTGCGACCTGATGATGTTCACCATGCCCGACGAGCTGCAGGCCGAGACCTACAGGAAATACGTCCACGACAACATCCGCGAGGGCGCGGCGATCGCCTTCGCCCACGGGCTCAACGTGCATTTCAACCTGATCGAGCCGAAACCCGGCGTCGACGTGATCATGATGGCGCCGAAAGGCCCGGGCCACACCGTGCGCGGCGAGTTCGTCAAGGGCGGCGGCGTGCCCTGCCTGGTGGCCGTCGACACCGACGCCAGCGGCAAGGCGCTGGACCTGGCGCTCTCCTACTGCTCGGCCATTGGCGGCGGGCGTTCCGGCATCATCGAAACCACCTTCCAGCAGGAATGCGAAACCGATCTCTTCGGCGAACAGGCCGTGCTCTGCGGCGGGCTGGTCGAGCTGATCCGCATGGGCTTCGAGACCCTGGTCGAAGCCGGCTACGAGCCGGAAATGGCCTATTTCGAGTGCCTGCACGAGGTGAAGCTGATCGTCGACCTGATCTACGAGGGCGGCATCGCGAACATGAACTACTCGATCTCGAACACCGCCGAGTTCGGCGAGTACGTGTCGGGTCCGCGTGTCCTGCCCTACGACGAGACCAAGGCGCGGATGAAGGCGATCCTGACCGACATCCAGACCGGGCGCTTCGTGCGCGACTGGATGCAGGAATGCGCCGTCGGCCAGCCGTCCTTCAAGGCGACGCGCCGGATCAACGACGCCCACCAGATCGAGGCGGTCGGCGAGAAGCTGCGCGGCATGATGCCGTGGATCTCGGCCGGCAAGATGGTCGACAAGTCCAAGAACTGATNGCAGNNTGNNACGGCTGTACCGGGCGGCGCCCCGCGCCGCCCGGTACTGATTCAAGGGGATGACACGGGCATGAAAGCGGGCGAACCGGCCGGACCCGGCCTCGTCAACTGGGCGTTGATCTCGTGCCTCGGGCTGCTCTGGGGCGCCTCGTTCATGGGGGTGACGCTTGCGCTCGACGGGTTCGGGCCGCTCTCCGTCGCGGCCTACCGCATCGCGCTGGCGGCGGTGGTTCTGCTCGCCGTGACCCGCGTGATGGGGATCGCCCTGCCCNNGCCNGCCACGGCCGAGGGCCGCGCCGTGCTGCCCTTCGCCATCGGCATGGGCCTCTTTTCCAACGCCTTCCCCTTCTTCTTGCTCAGCTGGGGCCAGCAGCACGTCGCCTCTGGCTTCGCCGGGATCACCATGTCGGCGATCCCGCTCCTCGTGCTGCCGCTGGCGCATCTGTTCGTGCCGGGCGAACAGCTGACCGCGCGCAAGGGGCTGGGCTTCGCCATCGGTTTCGTCGGAGTCGTCATCCTGATCGGCCCCGGTGCCTTCCGCTCGGCCGGCGGCGATCTCGAGGGGCTGGCGCGGCTGGCCTGCCTGGCCGCGGCGGCCTGCTATGCCATCGGCGCGATCCTGACGCGGCGCTGCCCGCCGGTGCACCCGATCGCCTTCGGCGCGGTGGCGCTGTCGGTCGCCACGGCGCTGCTGCTGCCGGTCGCGCTCTGGCGCGAGGGGCTGGCGACCGCGCCGGGAACGGTGCCGCTGCTGGCGATCCTTTACCTCGGGCTGGGCCCGACGGCGCTGGCGACGCTGATCCTCGTGCGGGTGATCCGCAGCGCGGGGCCGAGCTTCCTCAGCCTGACCAATTACAAGGTGCCGGTCTGGTCGGTGATCTTCGGCGCGGTCTTCCTGGGCGAACGCCTGCCGCCGCAGTTCCTTGCCGCCCTCGCCGTGATCCTGGCCGGGCTGGCGATCAGCCAGCTCCGGATGTGGAAGCGCGGGTTCCGGGCCCCGGCGCCGGGCGGACGCTGAGGCCTCAGGCCGCGGTCTCGACCGCCGCGACGACCCCGTCGACGACATCGGCCAGCAGGGCCTCGTCCTCGCATTCGGCCATGACGCGGATCAGCGGCTCGGTGCCGGATTTCCGGATCAGGAGCCGCCCCTGCCCGTTCAGCCGGGTCTCGGCCGCGGTGATGGCGGATTTCACTTCCGGCAGGCCCAGCGGGTCGCTGCCCGCCGCGTAGCGCACGTTCTTCAGAAGTTGCGGGCAGGGTTCGAACCGGTGGATCAGACGGCTGGCCGGCTGGCCCGTACGCACGATTTCCGACAGGAACTGCAGGCCCGCGACGAGACCGTCACCGGTGGTCGAGTAATCGCCCATGACGATATGGCCGGACTGCTCGCCGCCCAGGTTGAAGCCCCCCGCGCGCATCGCCTCGACCACGTAGCGGTCGCCCACCGGTGTCCGGTGCAGCGCGATGCCCCGATCCGAGAGATAGCGTTCCAGCCCGAGATTGGACATGACCGTCGCGACCAGCGTGTTCCCGGCCAGCCGGCCCTCCTCGGCCCAGCGCGCGGCCAGCAGCGCCATGACCTGGTCGCCATCGGCCACGGCGCCGGTCTCGTCGAGGATCATCACCCGGTCGGCGTCCCCGTCGAGGCTGAGTCCGACATCGGCGCCGCTCTCGCGGATGGCGCGCGCCGCGCGCTCCGTATGGGTCGAGCCGCAGCCGTCATTGATGTTGACGCCGTTCGGGCTGACGCCCACGGCCACGACCTCGGCCCCCAGTTCCCAGAGCGCCTCGGGCGCGGCCCGCCAGGCCGCGCCGTTGGCGCAATCGACCACGACCTTGAGCCCGTCGAGCCGGACATGGCGCGGAAGGGTGGTCTTGGCGTATTCCACGTAGCGCCCGCGCCCGTCATCGATACGGGTCGCGTGGCCGATGTTCCGCGGCTGGCTGAGCTGGATCTCGCCGTTGACGATGGCCTCGATCTCGGCCTCCGCCTCGTCGGACAGCTTGTAGCCATCGGGGCCGAAGAACTTGATCCCGTTATCCTCGTGCGGGTTGTGCGAGGCCGAGATCATCACGCCGAGATCGGCACGCATCGACCGGGTGAGATACCCCACCGCCGGGGTCGGCACGGGGCCGAGCAGGAACACGTTCATCCCGGTCGAGGTCAGCCCGGCCGTCAGGGCGTTCTCCAGCATGTAGCCGGAGCGCCGCGTGTCCTTGCCGATCACCACGCGGTGCTCGTTGCCGTCGCGGCGGAAATAGCGCCCCGCCGCCGCGCCGAGGCGCAGCGCGACCTCCGCCGTCATCGGGTGGCTGTTGGCGCGCCCGCGCACGCCGTCGGTTCCGAAAAGCTTACGCATCAACTCCACCTGTCATCGAGACCATGCACCGCCCGCCAGAGCGCCACCGCCTGGCAGGTCTCTGCTATATCATGAACGCGCAGGACGTGAACGCCCTGCCGCAAGCCTTCCAGCGCCACGGCGACCGAGCCCGGCCCCCGCTTGGCGGCGGTCTCCTCGCCAGAGACCGTGCCGATGAAGCGCTTGCGCGACACCCCCAGCAGCACCGCGCAGCCCAGCCCGTGAAACAGGCTGAGCCCCCGGATCAGCGCCAGGTTATGCGCCACGGTCTTGCCGAAGCCGATGCCGGGATCCACGAGCACCCGGTCGCGCGGGATGCCGGCGGCCTCGGCCGCGGCCACGCGGTCGGCGAGGAAATCATAGACGTCCAGCAGCACGTCGTCGTAACGCGGGTCTTCCTGCATCGTGGCCGGATCGCCCTGCGCATGCATCAGGCAGACGGGCACCGCGGCCCGCGCGGCAAGATCGGCCATGCCCGGATCGAAGGTAAAGGCCGCCACGTCGTTCAGCATCGCCGCCCCGGCCTCGAGCGCCGCCGCGCCCACCGGGGCCTTGCGCGTATCGATGGAAATCACGGCCGCCGGGTGGGCCGCGGTGATCGCGCCGATCAGGGGCACGGTGCGCTGCATCTCTTCCTCGACCGGCACCTCGGCCGCGCCGGGGCGGGTCGATTCCCCGCCGATATCGAGGATGTCGGCGCCCTCCGCCAGGATCGCACCGGCGCGGTCCGCCGCCTTGCCGGGGTCGTGATACCATCCCCCGTCGGAGAAACTGTCCGGCGTGACGTTGAGCACCCCCATGATCCGCGCCCGGTCGAGCGTCAGCCCGGCCAGCGGCGCCCGGACGCCCGTAAGCCGCGCGCGCGCCGGCTCCGGCAGGTCGGCCGCCGCGATCACCTTGCCCGGCGCCCCGCGATACAGCACCTCCACATGGTCGAACCAGGCCGGCGTCCCGGCCAGCGGCAGCGCACCGTCGGGACGGTCGGGGCCGATCCGGGCGATCGGGCGGTAATAGGCGATCTGCGACGTCACGGGGTCCCCCCTCGATCCAAGGATGTCCGTTTCTCGCAAATGGCCCGCGGACGCAAGTCGCGGCGGCGGATTGCCGCCGCCGCGCGCTCAGAGCCGATCCGCCCCCGCGACAGGCAGGCGGTCGATCGACAGGTCGCTGTCATCCGTCGCGCCGTCGGTGCCCACATAGACCAGCCGGGCCGCGTCGAAGCCATGCGCGAACCAGAGCGCGAGCGCCTCCGGGTCGGCCCCGGCGGGCGCGTCATGGGCGTCGAGCACGACCTTGGACGGTGCCCAGACGCTCATTTGCCCGTGACCCATGCCCCATTCGAGTTCCGTCCGGCTTTCGACCACGACGCAGCGCCGGTCGCGGGCGGCCAGCATCCAGGCGTTCTGCTCGATCGCCAGCAGATCGATCCGCCGCTGCGCCGCCGGGACGCTGGTCCGGGGGGCCGGGATCGCGGCCGCCCCGACACAAAGGATCACCGGCAGCGCCTGGGCCGCCAGCGCGTCGATCCAGGCGGGCAGCGCGTCGCTCGCGACGGTTTCGGGCGAGAGATAGGCCACCAGCGGATGCAACCGCTCGTCGGCCTCGGCCTGGGTGGCGGGCACGGCGCGCAGCCCGGCCCGGTGGGCCTGGCGCTGGCTGCGGACGATTTCGACGCCGAGCGCGCCCGGCTCGCGGTCGAGCTTCTCGATCCGCACGAAGACCCGTTCGGCACGGCGATCATGCAGAACGCGTTCCGCCGTGCGCTCGGCCAGGGTTTCCAGCAAGTTCAGACGTTCCGCGGCCAGCTCGTGGCGGATCGCCTCGGTGATGGTGTCGTAGGACAGCACCCGGTCCACGTCGTCGTCAAGCGGCTTGGTCGAGGGGCGCACCTCCACCACGACGTTGAAGCGGATGCGCTGCCGGGTGCCGCGCTCGGCCTGGAAGGCCCCGATCTCGACCTCTTCCACGTAGTCGCGCAGCGAAATCCGGTCGAGCGTGTCGCGGCCCGCGGTCGCCTCGGAGCGTTCGAGGGGATGCGCGAAGGCAAGGCGCAGGTCGTTGGTCATGGCTCGCTCCGGTCCGGCTGGCGTTGCGGCCTAGTATAGGGATTTGGCCGACGCCTCAAGCATCGGGCGCGGCAGGACCGGGCCGGGATGCGACGCGTCTCAGCGCATCGAGAGGCGCGTGGGATCGGTGTAGAAATGATGCACGCCGATGGTCGTGGTCCGGTCGAAGCGGCGTGCCCAGCGCGGGTTCACGGCCTTGGTGTGGTAGTAGGTGGCGCCGTCGGTCAGCTCGCGCGGGGCGCCGTCGAGCATGATGCGCGCGACCTTGCCCACGCGGTCATGCGCACGCGGCTCGTGGATGACCTCGGCCGCGCCGTCGCAGGTATAGGTGAACTGGCACTGGTAACGCGCGCCCGTGCCCTGGTTCACGACACCGCAGACGGTGTCGGGAAAGGCCGGCGCGTCGACGCGGTTCAGGATCACCTCCGCCACGGCGAACTGCCCTTCGACGGTTTCGCCGCGGGCTTCGAAATAAAGCGCCTCGGCCAGGCATTCCCACTCGGCATCGCCGCGCGCGGTGGGCAGGGCGTCGATGGCCTCGATCGTGCGGGCCGGAATCTCTTGCTTCTCGGCCTCGCGCCCGGCGAAGAGCGCGGCCAGCACGCTGCGGCGCTGGCGCGCCTTTTCCTCGCGCATCGGCTGCGAGAGCCGCGCAAGGCGATCCGAAGACACCCGCTCCATCGCAGCCTTCTCGGCCCCGAGCATGGAAGATATTTCGGCGTCGACCCCGGATGTGGGGTCGCTGGCGCTGCTGGCGGTGACGTCGGCGGTCCCGGTTTGCGACCACGCAAGTATCCCCGCCGCGGCAGCGGCAATGGCCAGTCCGTGTCTCATCTCGAGCGCCCCAGGTTACCCAGCTTCGCGAAATGCTGAAAAAGCAGTCAACTTCAGACCGGCCATATAGAGCATCGGGCCCGGGACGTCCAGCAATGTGGCAAAAACACGACAAAGGCGCCGCAGCCTGCCATGGCCAGCGGCGGTCCCAGGTCCCGCATCGATGCCGCGCCGGGGCGCTAAAACCCCGTTACTCGGCGATTTTCCTGTCTTCCACCCGGTCGGTCAAGGCCAGCTGCGCCGCGGCGAGCCGCGCCACCGGCACCCGGAACGGGGAACACGAGACGTAGTCAAACCCGGCCCTGCGACAAAATGCAATCGATTCGGGCGAGCCGCCATGCTCGCCGCAGATCGACAGCGTCAGGTCGGGCCGCGCGTCGCGGCCGCGCTCGGCCGCGATGAGCAGCAACTCCCCCACCCCGTCGGGATCGAGCGTGTGGAACGGATCCTCGGGATAGACGCCGAGCGAGACATAGGTGCTCATGAACCGCCCGGCATCGTCACGCGACAGGCCATAGGTCATCTGCGTAAGGTCGTTGGTCCCGAAACTCAGGAAATCCGAGGTCGTCGCGATGTCGCCGGCCCGCAGCGCGGCGCGCGGCGTCTCGACCATCACGCCGAGCGTATAGTTGAAATCCGCGCCCTTCTCGGTGCGCACGGCCGCCGCGATGGCATCGACCCTCGTCTTGACCAGCTCCACCTCGCGGCGGGCCGAGACAAGCGGGATCATGATCTCGGGCACGACCGGGTCGCCGTTGCGGCTGGCCTCGATCGTGGCCTCGAAGATGGCCCGCGCCTGCATCTCGTAGATCTCGGGCACGGTGATGCCCAGCCGGACGCCGCGCATGCCCAGCATCGGGTTGAATTCCTGCAGCGCCTCGATCCGCGACACGACACGGCTGACCGGCAGGTCCAGCGCCTCGGCCAGGTCCAGCATCGCCTCGCGGCCGCTGGGCAGGAACTCGTGCAGCGGCGGGTCGAACAGCCGGATGCAGACCGGCTGGCCCTGCATCGTCTCGAAGAGCGCCGCGAAATCGTCGCGCTGCATCGGCAACAGCACCTCGAGCGCGGCGCGCCGGTCCTCCGGCGTGTCGGCGAAGATCATCTCGCGCATGACCGTCAACCGGTCTTCCTCGAAGAACATGTGCTCGGTGCGGCAAAGCCCGATTCCCTCGGCGTTGAAGGATCGCGCGAGCTGCGCATCGGCCGGCGTGTCGGCATTGGCGCGCACGCCGATGTCGCGCACCGCGTCGGCCCACTCCATCAGGCTGACGAAGGCGTCGTCGAGCGCGGCCTCCACCGTGGGCACCGCGCCGGCCAGGACCTCGCCCGAGGAGCCGTCGAGCGTGATCAGGTCACCCTCGCGGAACACGCGCCCGTCGCGGGCGGTCAGGGTCTTCTCGCGCGGGTTCAGGTTCAGATCCGAGGCGCCCACGACGCAGGGCACGCCGATCCCGCGCGCGATCACCGCGGCGTGGCTGGTCACCCCGCCGCGTTCGGTCAGCACGCCGCTGGCCGCGTGCATGCCGCGCACATCCTCGGTCGAGGTCTCGAAGCGCACGAGGATGCAGGGCTCGTCCCGCGCGGCCGAAGCCTGTGCGGCGTTGGAATTGAAGACGATCCGCCCGGTCGCCGCGCCGGGGCTGGCCGCGATCCCGTGGGCGAAGACGTCACGCTGTGTCCGCGGGTCGATCTGGGGATGCAGCATCTCGGTCAGGGCGCGCGGCTCGATCCGGGCCAGCGCCTCTTCGCGCGGGATGATCCCGTCCTCGGCCAGGTCCACGGCGATCCGCACCGCCGCGCGGGCCGAGCGCTGAACCGCGGCCGCGTCGAGGATCCGGGCCTCGCCGCCCTCGATCGTGAACTCGATCTGCACCTCGTCGCGCAGGCCGCGCCGCGCCTCGCGCGCATAGGCTTCGAGATCGGCGAAGGCGGCCGGGCAGATATCCTGCAGCGAGGGGCCCCGCGCATCGCGGGTCAGGTAGGCGACGCCGTTCTCGCCGTCGAGCGCCTCGCGGCCCTGCGCCTGGGACTGGTAGCGCCCCGTGATCTGCGGCGCCCCCGTCGCCGAGGAGACCAGCTGCATCACGCCCGCGCCGCATTCACCGGGGCCGAGCCCCAGCGCCATGCGCTGCACGATCAGCCCCAGCGCCGCGTCGGCCGGGGCGCCCTTGGCCTGGCGCAGCAGCCGCGCGGTGGTGCCCTCCCAGGCGCGCGCCATGGACCGCAACACATGGCCGAGCTGCACCGCCGGATCCTGCGGAAACGGCTCTTCCATCTCGAGCTCGTAGGTGCGGAGCGCCAGGTCACGGGACTCGGCGGCCGGAATGCCCGGCTGGAAACAGGCGGCGAATTCCTCGGCGTCGAGCCGCGCGACATGCACGGAATAGGATTGCACGAACCGGGCATAGATCTCCGCCGCCGCATCATCGCCCAGATGCTCGGCCAGCCGGGCGCAGACCTTCTCGTTCAGCCCGATGTTCAGCACCGTGCCCGGCCCGCCCCAGGCGGGGTTCTCGGGGCTCGACCGGACCGAGACGACCGGGTCGGCGCCGAAGACCGCGAGGATCGACGCGACATCCGGCATCTGGCCCGCGGCGATGGCGCGGACCGCGGCCACCGACAGGGCCACCGCGTCGGGCACCGGCATGCCGAGCCGCATCAGCCGCACAAGGCAGCGCGCCCGGTTCCCGTAATCGGGGATCGGCACGTGGGCCTCGGCATGAAGCCTCTGAAATCCGGGCTGTTTTTCCAACCGCGCCCCCTCTGTTTGCGCGCGCAGCATAGCAGCCGCGGCGCCCGAGGCAAGCGGCGCGATCAGCCCTCGATCCGGCGCAGATCGGCCACTTTCAGGCAGATCTCGCGGATGCGGTGCAGAAGGTTCAGACGGTTGCGGCGCAGGATCTGGTTTTCGGCGTTCACCACCACCGCCTCGAAGAAGGCGTCGATCGGCTGGCGAAGATCGGCCATGGCCGACATGGCAGCCGCGAAATCCTCGGCCGCCAGCGCGGGCGCGATCCTGGCCTCGGCCGCGTCGAGCGCGCCGAAGAGCGCCTTTTCCTCCGCCGCCTCGGCCAGCTTGGCGTCGGGCCCGAAGGAATACTCGACCCCGTCCTTGCGTTCCTCGTCGGTCAGGATGTTGTTGGCTCGCTTGAAGCCCTGGGTCAGGTTCTCGCCGTCGTCGGTCTTCAGGAAGGTCGCCAGCGCCTCGGCGCGCCTGACCAGCAGCACGAGATCGTCGTTGCCCGGCATGCCGATACAGGCGTCGATCACGTCATGGCGGATGCCCTCGTCGCGCAGGTGCACCTTGAGCCGATCGTGGAAGAAGGCGAGGAGGTCGTCGGCATCCGCGCCCTCGTAGGCTTTGGAAAAGACGCCGGAAAGTTGCGCGCGCACCGCGTTCTCCAGCATCAGCCGGATCACGCCCAGCGCGGCGCGGCGCAGCGCGAAGGGATCCTTGGATCCCGTCGGCTTCTCGTCGATG
>PR_CR_10_Liq_1_inCRDRAFT_1001103_pt1 | contig 15737 bp, 16 predicted proteins | sample PRCRCaboRojoPR_3_FD_10241 | JGI IMG/M metagenome (IMG submission 10241)
CGAAGAAGAAGCTGTTTCTTAAGATATCAGCTTTTATAGACTCTTGCCAGACCTTTTTCTACCAGCTCGTCATTAAGGCTTTGCGCTGCATCCGGCAAAAAAACAGTAGCTAAATAACGGCCATACACCCCGGCTTCTTTGGTAGTTTCAATGATAAACTCATTGTTATTTTGGGCAAGACGCTGCTTTACATAGTCGCTGGCTGCTTTTCCCTTTTTATACTCCTCTGAATCTTTCTTTTGCCGCCAAATTTCAGGGGTATCTATGCCGCGCAAACGCACGCGCTGTTCCGTAGTCATTTTAAAACCCAGGTCTATGCGCACGTCAAGCGTGTCGCCATCTACCACTTTTAATATTTCAGCATGATAACGATACATTTAGTCTCGGCTTAAAAAGATAGAGATTACATACCAAAGCAATAGCATAAAAGAAGCAAAAAGCCCCAAAGATGCCAGTACGTACTGAGAAGGATGGTACTTGTGAATGAGATTAGAAGTTTGGTACAGAATAGCCGCACTGGCTAAAAGCACCATAGCGCCCATAAACACCAAACCCAGGTCAAAGCCAAAAATTAAACCCGCCACAATAATTCCTAGGGCCACAATAGAGCCTACGGTAATTATGCTTCTTAAAAATGAAAAATCTTTACCTGAAAGAATCACCACAGCCGTTAGTCCAGTGAATAAACCCAGGGTGGTAATGAGTGCTTTTTGCAAAAGGTAAGGATCTTCAGTAACAAAAATAGCCATGTACAAAAGGGGCACAAAAATGAAAGCTTCGGCTAAAATGTANAGGAAAAAGCCTAGGTATTGCATTTTAACATTGTCAGTGCCTGCGGCCCATTTTTCAGCGTAATTGGTTACTAGCATAAAGCCTCCTAAAACAATGAGCCAAGTGTATCCCTGTGTCATGGCGAGGCCAAGGTTAATGATGGTTGGGCTACTTAGAAAGAGCACCTCTATGGTGATGAAAGCCAAAAAGGCCAGCGCTAAGTGTGTGTAGGTTTTCTTGTAAAAGGTGCTGCGTTCTGTTGCTTGATCTTGAGTCAGGTTTACGGCTTGCTTTTCCATGTTTAATTTGAGTTTTAGTAAAGTGGAAAATTACTAAAATTACCAAGGCCGCAGACCATAAAAAAAGCCGCCAGGAATATCTGACGGCTTTTTGAAGGGTGGGAGCTGAGGGATTCGAACCCCCGACCCCCTCGGTGTAAACGAGATGCTCTGAACCAGCTGAGCTAAGCTCCCTTCATTTTTGGGACGGCAAATATAGAGTTTATTTCATTTTTGATTGATCCTTTTGGGGATTTTTTTTGGCTTTTCTACCGCTCAAAAAGTAAGGGCTTAGAAACCAATTATTTGCAAATCCCTAATCTTTAAAAATGGCCGTAACTGGTGTTTGCCCTTCCTTCAAGTAGCCTCTAATCATGCCAGAGGTATTAAACTCCATAATAATTTGGCCAGACTGGGTGAGTCCAATAAGGCCACCATTACCCCCAGCCGGTTTTAAAATCTCATGCACTATAGCCTGAGCTGCCTCTGAACCACTTTGCTTTTTATAAGCCATACGGGCGTGTACGTCATAGGCCACACTGTAGCGCATAAAAAACTCGCCATGTCCCGTGCAACTAATGGCGCAGGTAGCATTATTCGCATAAGTTCCCGCACCAATAATAGGTGAATCCCCTATTCTGCCGTATCGCTTACCGGTCATGCCCCCCGTGGAGGTACCGGCTGCCAAATTGCCGTTTTTGTCTAATATCGCACAACCCACCGTACCCATTTTAGCATTTGTGTTAAGCTCAGAGGTTTCTAGCCCAAAACGCGCCTTATACCGCTTTAGAGCCCTCTGACTTTTTTGGGTCAAAAAATAGGAAGGGCTTACTAGCTCTAGTTGTTGCAAACGGGCAAATTCATCGGCCCCAGAGCCGCTAAGCAAAACATGAGGGGAGTGCTGTAAAACTGCGTAGGCCGCCTGAATAGGATTTTTAACACGCTGCACACCGCTTACTGCTCCGGCCTCTAGATTTTGGCCATTCATAAGCGAAGCATCTAACGAAACCTCTCCCTCATAGGTGAGTACCGCGCCTCTGCCAGCATTAAAAACGCTATCATTTTCCAGAACGCTTAACACTTCTACAACCGCTGTTAGCGCATCGGCTCCACTATCCAGTACTGCGGCCCCTCTTTGGAGGGCTTTTTCTACTCCCTGGGTATAGGCTTCTTGCCTCTGGGGCGATACGTTTTCTGGTTTTAAGCCATTGCCAGCGCCCCCGTGCACCACAATAGTGTAACCGGCTTGGGCCGATAGCATAACACCGGCCAATGAAATGAGTAGGATAAAAATGGAGCGCATATTCTGTGTATTTATGGTATTTAGTGAGGATTTTATCGCTTGAAACTAGCGCCTTGTAAGGCGGCATGAAAATACTATTTTTAAAGGATGAATTTAGAACACCGCGAAATACCGCAAGCACTTCATAATGAAGAGGGTGATGGAGAGCTACACAGCCATTGCCGGGTATGTGACTGCTATTTATTAGAAGATGAAACTGAGTATTACCTGGAAAAAGTGGTGAGACGGGTACCTGAGCTACAAACTCAACAAACTCTTTTTGAGTTTGCCGTTTGTGCTAATTGCCTTCAAGAACTGCGTAAAGCGCTGAGTAAAGAATCTAAGCGAGCCATGGAGCAGTTTTTCCAGCAAAAAATGCAAGCGGTATTTTTTAATCAGCCTCATACCAATCTCTATGAGGCTTTTGAAAATGGGCGGTGCCTTTTCACTGGTAAAAAAACCGATGAGTTTGAGACCTTTCAAATGGCAGCTTACTGCAAAGGAAGGCATTTACACAGCCAACAACCCCCCATAATTATTAGCGATGAAACCATAGAAGAAAGCACCGAGCTACTCTCAGCTCAAACGCGTGATGAGCTCAATAATTTTGTCAATTCTAATTTTGGTTGGCCTCCAGAATTTGCCAAGCTACTAACTGAAGGTGACTTAGCGCTGCTCTAAAAGGTAAGCCGTAAACCGTTGGTTATTTTGTAGGTGAGATTGGGTATGGCAGAGTCCTCCACCGGAAAAGCGTCATAGTTAACTGCAGCCGTTGTTACAAACTGCCAAGATTTGTAAAAGGTAAAGGCCAACTGGGATTGGCCACTCAACCTAAAATCTTCAAACTTGTCCAACCTTGGCTGGTAGTATAGGGTGGTGGTCCACCTAAACTGCTTGGCCTTTGAAATTTTGTAAACCAGGTAGCTGCTCAGCCGGGTGTTCTGATGCTGAATTTCATTGTTCAACTCTTTATCTTCTTCATAAAGAACCAAATGTCCGGTAACCAGCTTATGCTCTTTTTTCCGCAGGAGCGTAAAACGTGGCCCGCCCCCTGTTAGTATGCGCTGCTCAATACGTAGGGGCACGTCAATTTGGTACTGCACCAACGCCTCTAAAGAAAGCCAGGAATTAACTTTTTGACCAAACCTGAAATGCGCAAAGCCGTTACGCTCAAAGTTTACATCTTCACTAAAGTTAAAAGAAAGATTACTTAAAAAGAGATACACTTGCCGTTTGGCACGATATTGCAAGGCCAAATTATTGCTAAGGGTATAGAGTTCTTGGGTATTTTTGACCACTGAAAAGTTGAGATTTTCTTCGCCATAAAAACCCAAAGAGTCTTTAGACAAGCGCAAGCTCTCTATATTTACAATTTGCGCCCGCGCACATTGTAAAGCCAGAAAAAAAATAATGCTGAGTAGAAAACGTAACATAGGAGGCGCAAAAGTAAAAAGCCCCCTGAGAATATCAGGAGGCTCTTTGTCATGAAACATTTGAAAACTCTACTCGACCCAAATATACACTTTTTTCAAAATAATATCACATATCCTACTCAACTTATTTTGTGACACTTAAAATAATACTCGTGAAAATGAAGCAACAAAAAATCAACGCATCGCTCCTAATATTTTGCCTTTTTCTGGGGCTATCGAGTTTTTCATCGGCTCAAGCCCAAAAAGATACGCTCAAGATTCAAATAGAAAGTTTTGTTAATGAACTTAATGGACAGTATGAAAAAGAATATCTAAACATTGCCAACAGAGATTTGGGCGGAATTGATGATACGGAGTATGAATACCGTGAAGAATTCATGCTGGAGGCTAAAGAGAAAAAAGAAGACCAGCTGGGGTCTAGAAAGCGCTTTCGATATTTCTTTAAGATCTACAAATACCAAAACTTAAAAGATCGGCAATACGCCTTGCAATATTGGCTAGATAATTTTATTGAAAATGAAACACTTAGGCCCGGTAGAGATAAACGCAGCTTGCGGTACGCCACTCCCACCATTATTCTTATCAACCCCACTAACATAGTTGTGTGCAACTTTGATTGCCGCTACTATGATTACGATGAATTTGATGTGTGGAAAGACCGGTTACTGAATCATTTTGAAACGAATGAAACTATGGTAATTGAGGTGCTTTGTGATGGTCCGGTAGAATGGACCAAAAGGGCTCCGGATCCCAAAACCCGGGGCTTGTTCTAATTCTCAACTCATCCAACCTTCACGATCTAGACTGCGGTATTGTACCGCTTCCGCGATGTGGGAAGCCTCTATGGAATCCGCACCTTCAAGGTCAGCTATGGTGCGGCCCACTTTTAATATACGATCATAGGCACGGCCTGAAAGATTGAGTTTGTCTATGGCGGTTTTTAAAAGCTCCTGTCCCGCTTTATCTATCTGGCAAACCTCGCGCAGCTGCCTGGGCTGCATTTGAGCATTACTGTAAAGCCCCTCAATATTTTTGAAACGGTTGTTTTGAATTTCACGGGCCTTCACTACCCGTTCCCTGATACTTTGGCTTTTTTCTTCTTCACGCCTTGCCGACATTTCGTCAAAGCTAACCGGGGTTACCTCAACGTGTAAATCTATACGGTCTAATAATGGGCCAGATATTTTATTTAAATATTTCTGTACTAGTCCTGGAGAACACACACAATCTTTTGAAGGATGGTTAAAGTAACCACAAGGACAAGGGTTCATAGAAGCCACTAGCATAAAAGATGCTGGATAATCTACCGTAAAACGTGCTCTGCTAATGGTTACTTTACGATCTTCCATAGGCTGTCGCATCACTTCCAGCACCGTTCGTTTGAATTCTGGTAACTCATCCAAAAATAAAATACCGTGGTGCGCTAAGGAAATTTCCCCGGGTTGGGGAAAACCACCTCCGCCTACCAGTGCCACATCTGAGATGGAATGATGGGGAGACCGAAAGGGACGCTGTGCTATGAGGCTGGCATGTTGGCCCAGGTGCCCGGCCACTGAGTGTATTTTGGTGGTTTCTAAAGCTTCATTTAAAGTTAATGGCGGCAGTATGGTGGGCATTCTTTTAGCCAGCATAGTTTTCCCTGCTCCAGGCGGGCCAATTAAAATAACATTATGCCCTCCGGCAGCGGCAATTTCTAAAGCACGCTTAATATTTTCCTGACCCTTAACTTCTGAAAAGTCAAAGATTGGATTTTCTAAATGCTCTTTGAATTCTGCACGTGTATTCACAACAATAGGCGCTAATTTTTTTTCTCCGCTTAAAAAATTTGTAACCTCCTTCAGGTTTTCTACACCGTACACTTCCAATTGATCTACTATACCCGCTTCCCGCGCATTTTCTTTAGGTAAAATAATCCCTTTGTAACCTTCTTTTCTGGCCTGTATAGCTATGGGAAGTGCACCTTTTATAGGTTGCAGCCCCCCGTCTAATGAGAGCTCACCAATAATTATGTATTGATTTAAAGCGGGCATTTCCAGTTGCTCTGAAGCGGCTAAGATACCGAGCGCAATGGGCAGGTCATAGGCCGAACCCTCTTTACGAATATCGGCTGGAGCCATATTTACGGTAATTTTAAAACCGGGCCATTTGTAACCATTGTTTTTTAAAGCCGCTGTAATGCGATGCTGGCTTTCCTTGACCGCATTATCGGGCAAACCCACTAAGTGAAAGTTTACCCCTCTATCAATATTTGTTTCAATGGTAATAGTGGTGGCATCTACACCAAAAACGGCACTGCAATAGGTTTTTATTAGCATATAATCAGAGGTTTTACCAATGCTTAAATGTAAAAAACATTTTAATGTTACTTTTGTAATTAAATTGGAATTCAAATTTTTTACAAATACTTTTTAAAAATACAATACCATGGCCAGAGAACCCAAAAGTGCATACACGCCCAAACAAGTTGCCGATTATCTTAAAAGCCAAATTACCTCACGCGGAGAAGGTGGCTTAAAAACAGCATTCACCAATCAGTTTTTCAATCATTTTGGCACCGATGAATTGAACTCCATAACCATTTCTTTACAGGAAGAAATTGACAGAAGGGCAGATCAGGAAATTCAAGATCTTAAAAGAATTCTTGAAGAGAAAAGCGGCAAGTCGGTAGAGTTGAAATAAGCTTTAAAAAAACCTAAACTTAATTCTGTGTTTTCTAGAATGCTGCCTCTTAATAAATCTTAGCTTTTAACGGCTGTTAGTAGTGGTAGCTTGGCTATCTTTGACCTAAATTTCCCAAAAAATAAATAGCATGAGTGATGATAAAAATGCCAAGTTAAAGGCACTGAAGCTTACTATGGATAAGCTGGATAAAACCTATGGTAAAGGAGCTGTAATGCGCATGGGGGATAGCGCCATTGAAGCGGTGGCCTCCATTTCTTCAGGTTCTTTAGGTTTAGATGTGGCTTTGGGCATTGGAGGGTATCCGCGTGGACGGGTAGTAGAAATTTATGGCCCCGAAAGCTCGGGTAAAACCACTTTAACTTTACATGCCATTGCCGAAGTGCAAAAAACAGGAGGCATTGCCGCATTTATTGACGCTGAGCACGCCTTTGATCGCACCTATGCCGAAGCTTTAGGCATTAATACCGAAGATCTGATTATTTCACAGCCAGACCATGGTGAACAGGCGCTGGAAATTGCTGATAACCTCATCCGCTCTGGTGCCATTGACCTCATTGTTATTGACTCTGTAGCGGCCCTTACTCCCAAGAGTGAAATTGAAGGAGAAATGGGCGATAGTAAAATGGGCTTGCAGGCACGCCTAATGTCCCAGGCCTTGCGGAAGCTTACCTCTACCATTAGTAAAACCAACTGCTGTTGCATTTTTATTAACCAATTGCGGGAGAAAATAGGCGTGATGTTTGGAAACCCTGAAACCACCACCGGTGGTAACGCCCTGAAATTTTATTCCTCAGTACGTTTGGATATAAGACGCTCTTCTCAAATAAAAGATAGCGTAGGCGTTACCGGAAACCGAGCTCGGGTTAAAGTGGTAAAGAACAAGTTGGCTCCGCCTTTCCGTCAAGCGGAGTTTGACATCATGTATGGCATAGGTATTTCAAAAGTTGGCGAAATCGTTGACATTGGGGTAGAGCATGAAATTGTTAAAAAATCTGGCAGCTGGTTTAGTTACGGAGACACCAAACTGGGCCAGGGCCGCGATGCCGTGAAACAACTCTTGCAAGACAACCCTGAATTAGCCGAGGAAATTGAAGGAAAAATTAAAGAAGCTTTAGAAGCATAATAAAGGCTTTTTTCCCAAGAAGACTCAAATTTCATTACCTGTGCTAAAAATATATCTGGCATGATTACTCGCATTGGATATCTCATTTTTACGGCTATTCTCTTTTGGCAGTGCTCTTCGTCCAGCTCTAAGGCTGAAGGTAGTGAAAGCACCAGCAACCCCATCCAAAAGCGTGAAAGTTCCGCTAGTAAAAAGCTGCCAAAAAGTGGGATTCCCAGGCTAGATTCCATAAATGAAGTCATTGCCCAAGACGCTAGCAATGTAAATGCCTGGGTGGAGCGGGCTCGCTTTAACTTAATGCGTAACCAACCGCAAAAGGCCTTTCTGGATCTACTCAAAGCACAGGAAATTGACTCTTTAGCTCCGCAGGTTTTACAGGTAATGGGAGAATACCGCATGAGCCTAAACCAAAGTAGAGAAGCTCGTGATGCCTGGAGCAAGTGTATTCAGTTTGATGCCAAAAATATATCCTGCCGCTTAAGCTTAGGAAAGCTTTTTTACACGGTAGGGAATTATGAGAAAGGGTTGGACCTATTCAATGAGGTTATAAAAATAGACGCTTACCAGCAGGAGGCATTTTTCTATAAAGCACTAATCCTTAGAGACTTTTATAAGGATTCAGCCAAAGCGAAAGAGTTCTTGCAGAAGGCAATTGAATTAAAGCAAGATTATGTGGAAGCTTTAGACGTAATGGGCGTTTTAATGACTCAAACTAATGATACTTTAGCTCCCTATTATTACCAAAGAGCCTTGGAGTATAGCCCTAACAATGCAGATTTGTATTATAAGTTGGGCGTGTATTATATGAACTCAGATCAGTTGAATAAGGCCATTGAAGCGTACACGCAAGCCACTCAAATAAACCCTAAGCACGCAGACAGTTTTTACAACCTGGGCTTTATGTTTATTCAATTAAAAGATTACCAAACCGCCCGTGATTATTTCACCAAAGCAATTAAAGCCAGTGATCAAAATTACAAGGCACTCTATGGCAGAGGCTACGCTTTTGAAATGTTGGGCGATGTGATTAATGCCAAAAAAGACTACCGGGCCGCCCTACAGGCACTGCCTATGTACAAACCGGCCGGTGAGGCTTTAAGCCGAATAAAACGCAGAGAAAATCAACAAGCGGAGTAGGGAAGCGATAATGGAGTGGTTTGAAAACACCTTTTGGAATGATGAAATACATCAACTGTTTTACAAGCAGTACCAAAAAGCTCCTCCTGCCCTACAGGAGACCGCTCTAATTGCCCAAGCTAAAACCCTTATTCAATCAATTAACCAAGACGCACTTAAAGCAGCCGAATCACTTTTGCTGCTTTGGCACGCCCGGCACTTTAATACCGCGCGTGAAGCTGAAGTTGAGGCCCTAATTGAAAAAGTAAGCTTAAAGCTAAAGAAGCTTGAATCTTAAATAAATCTATTCCTCCCCAGAAAGTGACCCTGAACCCAAAGCTGGAATTAAGCGCCCCGGGTAGTCGGTTATAATGCCATCAACTCCTAGATCTATAAGGCGCTTAGCCTCTTCAATTTCATTCACCGTCCACGGGATTACCTCTACTTTTTGGGCATGAAGGCTGGTGAGCATATCTTGGGTTACTAAGGACGCTTCGCAAGAATACACATCGGGGTAAAACCCTAAGGCATCAATCTTTTCCGCCACCGTTTTATTTTCATCGGCCGCTACCAGTAAAGAAATTTTTTGCTCTGGATATTGCCCCTTTAAATATTGCAGCACGCGTTCATCAAAACTTTGCAAAGTGGTACGCTCTTCAATCTGAGCTAATTTCAAGACCTCCAAAACTAATTCGGTGTAAACCCTGTAACCAGGATGAAAAACACCCTCCCATTCAGGGCGGCTTTTTATTTCTATGTTGTACTTAGGCAAGTCGCGGTTCATCATTACTGCTGCCTCTTCACAGGCCTGTATAGCATCAATTAAGGTAGGCTTTTGAACCGAATACTTTTCCTGGGCCGGAAAATCAGGATGTGTTTTTAAACCGCAGTCAAATTGCTGCACCTCCGCCAAAGTCATCTTAAAAATATTGTAGGCCTCTGGCTTGTCTTCCAAATTTCCTCCCGAACTATCTTGACAAATTTGAGCATTGAGCCACGGCTCATGAGAAAGTATAACCAGGCTATCTTGGGTAATAACCACATCAAACTCTAGGGTTTGGACCCCATCTTGTAACGCCCTCTGCAAAGACGGAATACTGTTTTCAGGCACCTGCCCGCGTGCCCCACGATGGCCTTGCCAATCAAATTTTTGATTGGCTTTAGTAGATGCATTGCCACAGGATTGAGTGATGAAAAAGAACGCCATCAGGCTTATCCAAAAACCAAGTTTGGGCATGGCTTAATCCTTTTTACGGGTTGCTTGGCCAATCCAGTCCCACATCTCAGGCGTAACCGCTTCTAAAAAATTCATCTGACCAGCTCCTTGGAGCCATTCGCCCCCATCAATAGTTACTACTTCACCATTCATGTAATGGGCAAAATCGCTTACCAAATAGGCCGCCAAATTGCTTAATTCCTGGCGCTCACCCGCTCTGCGCAACGGCACCTGATTTTCTACTTTTAGCTTTTCACCAATATCACCGGGCAACAATCGGCTCCAAGCCCCCTTGGTAGGGAAAGGCCCGGGGGCAATAGCGTTAAAACGGATGCCATACTTAGCCCACTCTACCGCCAGTGAACGGGTCATAGCCAACACACCCGCTTTGGCCATAGCTGAGGGCACCACAAAAGCCGAACCGGTTTGCGCATAGGTAGTTACAATATTGAGTACTACTTTTTGCTTTTGCTCCTTTTCAATCCAGTGCTTGCCCACGGCTAAAGTGCAGTTTTTAGTGCCCTTTAGCACAATATCTATTACCGCGTCAAAAGCGCCTGGAGATAGACGCTCCGTTGGGCTAATAAAGTTACCGGCTGCGTTGTTGAGCAGCACATCAATTTGGCCGTATTTGGCTAAAACCGCCTCATGCAGGGCTTCTACCTGATCATACTGCCGTACATCACAAGCATGGAAAAATACGGATCCGCCAAACTGCTCTTCCATTTCAGCAGCCGCTTTTTTCAGCACCTCTTCTCTGCGACCACAAATGGCCAACTTGGCGCCCAGGCTCAAGAAATACTCACCCATGGAGCGACCTAAGCCTGTTCCTCCTCCTGTAATTAAAATTACTTTGTCTTTCAGCGCATCCGCGCGTAGCATGCCATCTGTGTGTTCCATTTCTCTATCTATAACTCAATTTAAAGCCGCATAAATTCTAGAACGCAGCCCGGAAATTAGTGTTTAGCTTTGCAGCCTTACACTTCGCCAAATTATGCAAAACAAGCACATGACCCCGCCTGAAATTGAAAAGATTGAGAAGGTTCTTGAAAAACACGGTGATACCCGGTTAGACCCTTATTACTGGCTGCGTAACCGCGAGAGTGATAAAACCCTGGCCTACCTCAACGCAGAAAATACGTATCGCGAAAAGCAAATGGAGCACACGACTCCACTGCAAAAAGAGCTTTATGAAGAAATTAAAGGCCGTATAAAAGAAGACGATAGCAGCGTGCCCTACTTTAAAAACGGCTACTGGTATTACGTGCGCTTTGAAGAAAACAAAGAATACCCCATTTACTGCCGCAAAAAAGAATCACTTAGGGGTACTGAGGAGGTATTGATTGATGCCAACGAGGAGGCCAAATCACATAACTTTTTTCAAATTGGTGGCCTAAGCATTAGCCCCGATAACGAGTGGCTGGCCTATGGGATTGACACAGTGGGCCGCAGGATTTACAGCCTACAATTTAAGCACCTGCCTACAGGCGAAATCTTGGACTATGGTTTAGAATACACCACCGGCACTTGCGCTTGGTCTGCCAATGGCCAGTATATTTTTTACACCATAAAAGACCCCTCACTAAGGCCTTACAAGGTTTTTAGACATCAGCTTAAAACCGAACCTACCGAAGACGTTGAAATTTACCATGAACAGGACGAAACCTTTGTCTGCAGTGCTTACAAGTCAAAGAGTGAAGACTTTATAATGATTGGCTGCTATAGCACCGTGTCTAATGAATTTTGGTACACATCGGCCCACCAGCCTACTGAAGATTTTGCGCTTATTCAAGCCCGAGAAAGACATTTGGAGTATGGCGTGGCGCATTTTGGAGATCATTGGTACATCCGCACCAACTATGGTGAAGCCGAAAATTTTAAACTGATGCGTACCCCTTTGCAGCGCACGCAAAAAGAGCATTGGCAAGAGGTGATTCCGCACCGTGCCGATGTGTTTTTGGAGGGCTTGGAGATATTCCGGGATTTCTTAGTATTGGAAGAGCGCACCAACGGTCTCACCCAAATACGACTGAAAAGCTGGGACCATCAAACCGACTATTACCTGCCTTTTAAAAGTGAAACCTACACCGCGGCTATTGGCAACAACCCTGATTTCAACAGCACCACTTTGCGCTACATCTACTCTGGCCTAACCACTCCGGCTTCGGTATTTGATTTTGACATGCGCAGCCAAAAAGAAAAACTTAAAAAGCAAATGGAAGTAGTGGGTGGCTACAATGCCGATGACTACCAATCAGAGCGGGTTTGGGCTCAGGCCGAGGACGGCACCCAAGTACCCATAAGCCTGGTGTACCGTAAAGACCTGAAAAAAGAATCGGGCAACCCGCTTTTACTGTATGGCTATGGCTCTTACGGGCACACTGTTGACCCTAGTTTTTCCAGTGTGCGCCTAAGCCTGCTAGACCGCGGTTTTATCTTTGCCATTGCGCATGTTAGAGGTGGTCAATATTTAGGCCGGCAGTGGTATGAGCAAGGTAAAATGTTACGCAAGAAAAACACCTTTACCGATTTTATTGCCTGTGGAGACCACCTAATTGAAAAGGGCTACACCTCAGCCCGGCAACTCTACGCTATGGGTGGAAGTGCCGGAGGTTTACTCATTGGGGCGGTTCTCAATTTAAAACCTGAAATTTTTGCCGGAGCTATTGCCGCGGTGCCATTTGTAGACGTGGTAACCACCATGCTAGATGAGAGCATACCACTCACTACCGGTGAGTACGATGAATGGGGCAACCCTAATGNTCNGGAGTACTACCATTACATGAAATCCTACTCNCCTTACGACAATGTTAAGGCACAGGACTACCCCGCCCTGCTAATTACCACGGGCTTGCACGACTCACAAGTNCAGTATTGGGAGCCAGCCAAATGGTGCGCCCGCCTGCGCGAGCTTAAAACCAATGACCAGCCTCTTTACCTTTATGTGAATATGGACAGCGGCCATGGCGGTGCAAGCGGGCGATTTGAAGCTTTTAAGGAAACGGCAATGGAATATGCCTTTTTACTGGATCTGGAAAGTACCCGAACAGCCCAGCCTTCTTAAACTCAAGCCTTGACCTTACCGCAAAAAATAGCCGCTTTTTTAATTTTGGTTTTTGCCATTGGCCTTCGTTTTTGGCATTTTGGCGAGATTCAATTTAGTCATGATGAGCTTAGCGCGCTGCTGCGTACTGGTTACCCCGATTTCAATACGCTTTTGGAAAAAGGCATTAAGGTAGACGGCCACCCGGCCGGGGTGCAGGTTTTCTTGCACTACTACACCCAATGGGTGGGCTATGAAGAGTGGTTGGTTAAACTACCCTTTGCCCTGGCTGGTGTGGGCACCGTACTCCTGATAATGGCCAGCGGCTGGGCCCTGCAAAAACCCGGGGCAGGCTTATTGGCAGCAGCTTGCCTAGCGGTTATGCAACACTTTGTTATGTATGCACAGGTGGCCCGCCCGTATGGAATGGGGCTCTTTTTTGTAAGCCTGGCGGGCTATTTTTGGATTCGGTTTTTTTACCAAAGCCAGCGCTGGAGTTTTTTAGGCGGCTTTATGCTGGCTGCAGCTGCGGCCACCTATACCCATCATTTTGCGCTGTTGCTAGTAGGGCTCATGGGGCTAAGTGGGCTGGCACTTTTGCATGTAAAGAAGTGGCCTCGGTACCTACTCTTCAACCTCGGAATTCTGGTATTATACCTGCCGCATCTACCGGTGTTTTTTAGTCAATTATCCTTAGGTGGCATTGAGTCTTGGCTGGCCCCTCCTACCCTGGCATTTTTGCCCAATTACTTTCAATATCTGGCGCATTACAGCCTGTGGTTTGGGGCTGCTTTGCTGCTTGCTGTTTTTTTAGTTTGGCGTAAGCCACAAGACCCCTACTTTTGGCCGGGCCTGCTTTGGTTTGGGCTTAGTTTTTTAATTGGCTACGCGTATTCCAGCCAGGTTAGTGCCGTTCTGCAGTTTTCGGGCCTGGTGTTTAGTGCGCCTTTCTTACTACTTTTTATTTTTAGCAGGGGCGCTGGGGCGCGATGGCTGTGGGGGATCCCCCTAATTTTGTTGGTTGGTAGCCTAAGTCTCTACTTGAAACGCCAGCATTACCCTTACTTCTACTACAGTCCTTTTGCCAAACCTATTCAGGAGTGGCAAGCTATGGGTAACGAGGCTCTATTGCTGCACCACCTGGATGCTCAAAAACTACATTTTTACGCTACGCTGCTTGAAGCCGATACCAGCCGAATGGTGCGCTTAAATCCAGAAAAAATCAACCAGCAGGCAGACTCCCTGTTGCGGCTTTACCCGCCTGACCAAATTCTTTTGGCCTTGGATGAAAGCGCCCCACGTGAGATTTCGCATCTGTTGCAAACAAAAGTTGGACAAGGGCTAGCCCGAAAAAACTATTTCAATTTTTCCCTTTTCACCTTAGCGCCAAAGCCCGACAATGGAGCGCCCTTTTGGGAGCCAAAAGACACTCTCTTTGAAAGTGTAGCGGCCAATGCAGAATTTGGGGCTTCGCGGCAATGGGACTTAACGCTTTCCGATACCCTCAACCGTGAATCGTATTTTATAGTTGCGTTTAGAATCCGCTCTCACCACCTTTTTTCACGTACCGAAATGGCCAGTGCCCTTTACCAAAACGACAGCTTGATAAGTTGGGAAACCAGCCTGCTCAAAGATTATCAACAGGGCCAGTCCTTTACGGCCTTTCATGCTTTTATGGCAAAGCCCTATTTATTCAATCAACAAGATTCCATTAGGCTAAAACTCTTTTTCTACAACCATGACCGCCTTCCGTTTGAAGCGCAACTTCAGCAATTAGAAATCCATCGGGGAAACCCTAAGGTATACGGCAAGTTTTATTCTTTTTAGCTTTTACACCTAGCCAATATGAGGCTATCAAAAAGGGCTTTTTTTAAACAATTCCTAACAAATCTTCAGTTGGGCGACCTATCGCGGCCCTATCACCGTTTTCCAAAATGGGGCGCTGCATTAACTTAGGGTACTCAATCATGGCCAAGATCAACTCCTCATCAGTGAGCTCTTTGTCTTTGAACTCCTCTTTCCACACCTTTTCGTTTTTCCGAATGAGCGCATCGGCAGAAATGCCCAGTTTGTGGAGCAAGTCTTTTAATTCATTGGGGGTGAGTGGTTCTTTCAGGTATTCTACTATTTCAGGTTCGTGGCCGTTTTCATGCAGCAAGGCCAAGCCTTCACGGCTTTTACCGCAGCGTGGATTATGGTAATATTTCATGTTCAGTTGTTTTAAAATAGGCTTCAAATATCCGAATTGGCCCTGGCTTTTGCCTCATAATTACAGGCTACAATGCGTAAAGCCCTTTAATTCATTTATGCGGCCACAGGCATCTTGATATTCCAGTAAATAATAAAACACGGTTTCGTGCGCTTGCTGGCCATCAACGGTGCCATCCCAGCGATCTTCTATTTGAGTACTGGTAAACAGCAAACGCCCGTTACGGTCGTAAATCTTGAGCACGTAACGCTGCAAAAAGTCCAGATCCTCCGCGTTAAGTGGGCCAAAAGTATCATTCTGCCCATCGCCATTAGGCGTAAAAACATTGGGCATTTGCAGGGGTGCCTGCGGACCAAAAGCCACTACGTCATCCTGCAAAACCAGCTCATTAGCGCACAAGGTGTCAATAAGCCTTACTTGCACCCGTTGGCGTCCACCTTTGGTGAAGTTGTAGACCAGGCTATCGCTGTCTTCTGCCACTGGCTCACCGTTAATGCTCCACTCAAATAAGTGAAACCCGCGGTTAAAGGCCCTGAAAACGGCCGGAGTGTCGGGCTCGCAAGGATCATACTCTGTTTGTAAGC
>PR_CR_10_Liq_1_inCRDRAFT_1001104_pt1 | contig 15726 bp, 17 predicted proteins | sample PRCRCaboRojoPR_3_FD_10241 | JGI IMG/M metagenome (IMG submission 10241)
TAGCAGCCATTACCGGAATTATCGCNTCGGCTTTAGCCATAGGCGGAGTCTTATTTAAAATGATGCACTGGCCTGGTGCAGGGGTAATGCTCGTTTTGGGCGTAAGCCTCTTAAGTGTAGTTGTTTTGCCATTGATGGGGCTTATTGAGTTTAAGCAGAGTAATGTTTTACGCAGCCAGTATACCGCGCTTATTGGCTACATTAGTGGCGCCACGCTCTTTTTAGGCACGCTTTTTAGAATTATGCATTGGCCTGGTTCCAGTGTTTTAATTGTTAGTGGATTTGTAGTGCTCACCTTTATTTTCATTCCCCTGTACACCATAAAATCCTATCAAAATACAGATAATAAAATGCTGGCCATTGCCCGAAGCGCCATCATTATTTCGGCAATTGCTATTTTGTGGGGCTTGTTCCCCTAGTGCAAAAGCGCAAAAGAAGCTGGTAGCCTCCTGCGCTTGTGAAACGCGCCATTAGGCTACCTTTGCCTTTTTAAACGCAATCCATGAAAAAACGTGTTGCCTTGGTTTTTGGCGGCTACTCTGCAGAGCATGAGGTTTCTGTAAAATCAGCTCAAGTGGTAAAAGAGCATTTAGATGCCCATATTTATGAGGTGATACCCGTAAAGATTAGCCGGGCCAAATGGGTGGCTTTAGCCGATGACCAAGAATACCCGATAAATCTGAACGACTTTACCTTTGAAAGAAAGGGAGAAAAAATAGGCTTTGACGCTGTTTTTAATGCCGTACACGGCCACCCAGGCGAAGATGGCCCCTTGGCCGGATATTTTGAGCTGATGGGGATTCCTCATACCAGCAGTGGCCAGTTTGAAAGTGCTCTTACCTTTAACAAGGCCGAATGCAACATTTTACTGCAAAGTTTTGGTCTAAAAACCCCTAAGGCCGTTTTTCTAACGGGGGCCGATGAAGCCCGCCCAGAAGAAATACTGGAAACGGTAGGTTTACCCTGCTTTGTAAAACCCAGCCGCAGTGGTTCTAGTATTGGCGTAACCAAGGTAAAAGAGGCCCAAGATCTTTTGCCGGCCATTGCTAAGGCGCGCAATATTGACACCAAGGTACTGATTGAAAGCATGGTAAAGGGACTGGAAGTAGGCTGTGGTGTAAGTAACCACACGGGCCGGGTTGAGGCTTTGGCGGTTACAGATATTATTCCGGCCAACGAGTTTTTTGACTTTGAAAGCAAGTACAGCGGCCAGTCTGAAGAAGTAACCCCTGCGCGCATTGACGCTGAACTCTATCAGAAAATTATGCGCCAAACTGAGTTTGTTTATCAAAAGCTGGGTTTAAGCGGCTTGGTCCGTGTAGATTATATCATCAATGAAAATGATGAACCGGTTTTAATTGAGGTAAATACCGTACCCGGCTTTAGTGCCGAAAGTATTCTGCCTAAGCAAGCCCAGCATGCCGGTTATTCTTTAAGCCAGCTTTTTAATGCTACCTTGGCCCAATCATTAAAAAAATAGCCATGCGTACCGCGGTGTTTCCGGGCTCTTTTGACCCCATTACTTTAGGCCATGAAGATATTGTAAAACGCGCCCTCCCCATGTTTGACCAACTGATTGTAGCAGTGGGAGAAAATGCCAATAAGAATTACCGCTTTCCACTGGAGCAGCGCATTGCCTGGCTCAGGGCCTGCTTTAAAGATGAACCCAAAATAAAAGTAGATGCCTACAGCGGCCTTACCGTAAACTATTGCCTGGAGCAAAACGCCCAGTTTATTTTACGGGGTTTGCGCAATCCGGCCGACTTTGAGTTTGAAAAAGCGGTAGCCCAAACCAACCGGAAACTTACGGCCCAGGTAGAAACTGTTTTTTTACTCACCGCTTCCGGATTATCTTCCATTAGCTCCAGCATTGTACGAGATGTGCTTAGAAATGGCGGGGACTACACCAAGTTTGTGCCGAAGGCCGTGCGGTTGCCTTAGAAATGATTAGGCCTTAACCGCCTGCCAAAGGGCCTTGATGTTTCCGTAGGTGTTTTCAAGGTTTTGTTCCACTTCCAGAGCAGCGCACCACTTGGCCGTAGTTATGTCTTCTTCTTCCTGGGGTATCAAGCTCTCATTTCCCTGGTAATACATTTCAAACCAGTAGGTACGTTTTAAAATGGCCTGCCCTTTTAAACGGTAGGTATGGTAGGTATTGGGCAAGCGCCTCTTGATTTGCGGAGCGCTTATTCCGCATTCCTCCTCTACTTCACGAATAGCTGCCGCAGCAATCTCCTCGCCTGTCTCTATTTTTCCTTTCGGGAGATCCCACTTTCCTAAGCGGTGAATCATAAGCAGTTGCCCCTCTGCATTAAACACCAAGCCTCCGGCTGCTTCAATTATAGTGCAGCTATCAGCAAAAATTTCAAAGGCAGCCTCCAGGTTTTCGGTCTGTAAAATCACCTCTTGCAAGCTCGCGTCTTCCAGCTGCGCAATGAGCTGTTCAAGCTGCTCTTTTCCGGTAAATTTTTGGCTCTGGGCCGATGGGGTATCGGTGAAAACCAACACCGAATCGTTGATGAAAACTTTATACATTTGACGCATGATTTGGAACTCTCAGGCGGCTGCTCAAACGGCCGCATACCTGCTGCAAATAAAGGCAATTAAGTTGCAACCTCAAGCCCCATTCACCTGGGCCAGCGGATGGAAATCACCCATTTATTGCGATAATCGCATTAGTCTGGGTTTCCCTGAAGTGCGAAACTTTCTGGCCCAAAACCTAGCCGCAGGCATAAAAGCCCGGTATTCTGAAGTAGAGGCCATTGCCGGAGTAGCCACCGGAGCCATAGCCATAGGTATTTTGGTAGCGCAAGAGCTCAATCTCCCTTTTGTGTATGTGCGGCCAGAGCCCAAAAAACACGGTAGGCAAAACCAAATTGAAGGCAGCCCCAACAAGGCGCAAAAAATAGTGGTGGTAGAAGACCTAATCAGCACAGGAGGAAGCAGCCTAAAGGCGGTAGAAGCTCTGCGTAAAGACAGTTTAGAAGTCTTGGGGATGGCAGCCATTTTTACCTATGGCTTTGCCCTTAGTGCAAGCAATTTTAAAGCGGCCCAATGTGAACTCTTCACCTTGTGTGACTACGAACATTTGTTGGAAAAAGCCCTTGCTGATGGTACCATTTCAAAAGAAATTTTAAAGGATTTACAAGAGTGGCGTACCAATCCCGCTCAATGGAAACAACAATAATATGCTCAATTTAGAATCTAAAAAGGTGGTGGTGAAAAAATCAGCTGAAGAGCTGTTCGACTACCTGAACGAGTTGCAAAATCTATACGGGCTTATGCCCGAAAGCGTGGAGCGCTTTGAAGCAGACAACGATACCTTTTTATTTGGCATGAAGGGCATGCCCGATGTACGATTGTTGGTAGAAGAACGCCAGCGGCCCAACCTGATGCGCTTTAAATCGGCCAGCTCTAAGCTTGATTTTACTTTACAAGCCAATATTGAAGCTAAAGACAGTGCCAGCGAACTGCATTTTACCTTTACGGGAAATTTTAACGCCATGATGCGCATGATGGTAGAGCGGCCCCTCAAAAACTTTATTGAAGACCTGGCCAGCAATGCAGCTAAACTCTAGAGTAAAAAGCTAACTTCCTTAAAAGCATAGCTTTTTTGAGTTCCATCTTGGGTGTGTACTTGCAGATAACCTTCGGGGGAAACCCCTTTTACTACGCCTTTATAAGTATGCCTGCCTTCTTGCAGTAAAACCTCTTGTTGGTAACCATACAAAGATTTTAGGTACTCATTTGTTAACAGACTTAACGGTTGGCGCTTAAGTTCTGCGTAGCGCTTGGTGAAGGTCTTTTGAAATTGCAGAGCCAACACATCTGGCACAATGCTTTTACCCAGCACCTCAGCAAGAGAACGGGCTTTGGCCGAGGCAAATTGCCTCTGATTTACATTGAGGCCAACGCCAATGATGCTGCTGCTTAAAGTGGAGCCATTGAGTGTATTTTCAATAAGGATGCCCCCTACTTTATGATTTTTAAAAAGCAAATCATTAGGCCATTTGAGCACAAAGCTGGGGTGTAGGCCTTGTAAAACATCTTTCCATGCCAGACAAACTGACATATTTAGAGCAAATCCCTGACTTGCTTTTAAGAAAGTAGGGCGTAAAAAGAAGCTGAAAAGTAGGTTTTCACCAGCTGCGGCCTCCCACCGGTTGCCAAATTGACCACGGCCTGAAGTTTGATATTGGGTTTGCACCCAAAAGCCCTCTGATACTAATTGGCCCTGGCTCAAATCTTTTAGGTAAGAATTGGTGCTAGACACTTGATCTAGCTTAAGCATATTGGCCGAATTAAACAAAGTAGGCATAAATGAATTTTGTCTGTAAGCGAGCAGTTTAGATTCTTTAATTTTGAGGGCTAATTTAAAAGCAATTAATGACCCATACCCGTTTCTCTAATTTAGTAGACACCATTGTTGAGGGCCTTGAAGATAGGAAGGCCGAGAACATTACCGTAATGAACCTTTCTGAAATTGATAATGCCATTTGCGATTATTTTATAATTGCTGAGGGCAACTCTAATACGCAGGTAAAGGCCATTGCTGAAAGAGTAGAAGAATTGGTACGCGAAAACCTAAATGATAAACCCTGGCACGTAGAAGGCAAAGCTACCGCAGAATGGGTGCTGATGGACTATGTGAATGCGGTGGTTCACGTTTTTCAAAAAGAAACGCGCAAGTTCTACGATTTAGAAAGTTTATGGGGCGATGCAGAAACAACTGTTGTATAACACCGTTTTAACCAGATTACAAGCTTGAAGCATTCAATGGAAAATAAAGATAAAAATCAGCTAGATAAGCTGAAAGAGCAATTCTCTAAGAATAATGGTTCCAAAAATAATGGCGGTAAGGAGCCAGGCGGACCCAAAAAAAGATTCAACTTTTATTGGATTTATGCAGCCATTTTTTTGGTATTTATTGGCATTCAACTGATTGGCTCTTTTAATACTACCGCCAAGAAAATTGATTTTAGAGAATACACCAGTCTCATTGAGCAACAAGAGGTTGAAAATGTGCGAATAATTAATGACAACCGCATAGAAGTATTTCTAAAAGAATCGGCTCTAGAGCGTGAAGAGCACAAAGAAATTCGTGACAATGCCGTAGGCGGAGGAATGAATCCGGGTCCTCATTATTTCTTCAACATGAAATACGAGGCCTACCACAACAATATGGACGACTTTTATGAAGATCATCCTGAATTAGCTGAAAATCGGATTATAGCCAGCCATGAAGAGCGTAAAGATTATTGGGGCGACATTCTGGCCTGGGTTTTTCCCATAGTGCTAATGATTGTAATTTGGGTATTCATCATGCGCAGAATGAGTGGTGGTGGTGCCGGACCTGGCTCTCAAATTTTCAACATCGGGAAATCCAAAGCACAGCTTTTTGATAAAAACACTAACGTAAAAGTTACTTTTAAAGACGTTGCCGGTTTAGAAGGTGCCAAGGAGGAAGTAGAAGAGGTGGTATCCTTTCTTAAGAATCCAGAAAAATATACGGCTCTAGGCGGGAAAATTCCTAAAGGGGCTCTCTTGGTAGGCCCTCCCGGAACGGGTAAGACCTTACTGGCCAAAGCCGTAGCAGGTGAAGCCAAAGTTCCTTTTTATTCCTTATCAGGATCTGACTTTGTAGAAATGTTTGTAGGCGTGGGCGCCAGCCGGGTACGCGATTTATTTAAGCAAGCCAAAGAAAAATCACCCGCCATTATTTTTATTGATGAGATTGATGCCATAGGCCGGGCACGTGGTAAAAACACTTTTAGTGGTGGAAACGATGAGCGTGAAAACACGCTCAATCAATTGCTTACCGAAATGGACGGTTTTGCTACCAATGAGCACGTAATTGTAATTGCCGCCACCAACCGTGCCGATGTTTTGGATAAAGCTTTGATGCGGGCCGGGCGTTTTGACCGTCAGATATACATTGATCTGCCGGACCTTAACGAGCGTAAAGAAATTTTCAAAGTACATCTTCGTCCTTTAAAATTAGACAACAAGCTAGATACTAACTTTTTAGCCAAGCAAACCCCAGGTTTTAGCGGAGCCGATATTGCCAACGTTTGTAATGAAGCAGCCTTAATAGCCGCGCGTAAAGATAAATCGGCTATTGACCGCCAAGACTTTTTAGACGCGGTAGACCGTATTGTGGGCGGCTTAGAGAAGAAAAATAAAATAATAAGCAAAGACGAAAAAGAAATCATTGCGCATCATGAAGCAGGACATGCCACAGTGAGTTGGCTTTTGGAGCATGCCTCTCCCTTGGTGAAAGTAACCATAGTTCCTAGAGGGCGATCTCTTGGTGCTGCCTGGTACTTACCTGAAGAAAGGCAGCTCACCAATACAGACCAAATCTTGGACGAGATGTGCGCTGCCTTGGGTGGACGTGCCGCTGAGGAAATCATATTCAATAAAATTTCTACCGGAGCCCTTAGTGACTTGGAAAAAGTAACCAAACAAGCGCGCGCTATGGTTACCATCTATGGCTTAAATAAAGAAATTGGTAATATCACGTATTACGATAGCCAGAACGGAAACGAGTACGGTTTTACTAAGCCTTACAGCGAAGAAACCGCTCAAAAAATTGACAAAGAGATCAGTAAAATTGTTGAGGCACAATACGTTAGAGCTAAGAAGATATTAACAGAGCACAAGGAAAAACTTACAAAGCTGGCGCATTTACTTCTGGATAAAGAGGTTATTTTTAAGGAAAATTTAGAGGAAATCTTTGGCAAAAGAGCCTGGCAGTCTCAGGAAGAAAAAATGGAGGCTGAAAAGGCTGCCAAAAACGGGCAAGAACCCTCTTCAGATGAAACCGTAACTGATTCTTCAAAAGATGAATCATCTCAAGAAGACACTAAGGCTGAGACTGAAGACAGTAAAGTCTAGTTTACCTCTGGCCTTAAATAAAAGGTATGTCGACATCTTCAAAAAAAAATATATTCGGCAAGTTTATCAACCTACTGAGCGGTAAACCAGAAGATGAAGAAGGGGATTTCATGGCAGATCCCAAACCTGAAGAAAAAAGTGAGTTTGCCCCTAAGGAATCTGAGCCCATTGATTTATCATTTGTAAAGAACTTTGTGCGTTCTGAGGGCAAGTTTTTATACTGTGAAAATAAAGAGGAGGCCGCGCATTACTTAGGTCTCATCATGGAAGAGTCTGGCCTTACGGAGATTTATTGCCAAGATACTTTTTTGAGGGGTTTGTTGCAACAAGGGCAAGCCAATATAACCGAAGACCTTGCTAAAGCAGATGCTTTTTGCTCTGTTTGCGAATATTTGGTTTCCTTCAATGGGGGCATTATGTTCACGGCCAAGCAAACCAAAGAGCGTAAGCTAAACGAGCTACCAGAAACTTTTATTACCATAGCCTACACCAGCCAAATAACCGCTAATTTGCGCTCGGCTTTGTCTGGTATACGGGCCAAGTACCAAGGCGATATTCCTTCTCAAATTACTACAATTAGAGGACCCAAGAAATTAGACGATATTGAAGATAGCCCAGGCAGCAACGTATGTAACAAAGAGATTTATCTCTTATTGTTAGAAGATCAAGGTTAAGTTTCATGTTGCAATTGGTAAAGCGGTCTATTAGCGGATTGGTATACGCAGTGGTAGTAATGCTAGCCGTTTTTAATCCCCCTTATGGCCCCATTTTTTTAGCCTTATTTTTTGGAGGTACAGCCATTTTAGAGTGGCTGCAGTTTGACCGCAAAACAAATATTAGCAGGCCAGCCGCCTTAATGATGGGGCTTTTCATTTTGATAGTTTACCGCTTCAGCGGAAGCTTTGATCTAAGCAATAATAATTTACAATTTAGTGAGCTGCTCATGGCCATTTTACTGGCAAGTCTTGTTCTTTCAGAAGCTTTCAGTAAGAACGAGCAATCGCTACCCAGACTTTTTAAGAACGTTTTTGGGCTGGTGTACGTGGCATTGCCCCTTTGCCTGCTTATAAAATTACCTTTCTTTAAAGGTGTTTCAGAACCTTGGTTGCTGGCTGGGGTCTTTATTCTAATATGGGCCTCAGACACCTTTGCCTATCTAACTGGTAAATATTTTGGGAAAAATAAATTGGCCCCTGAAATTTCGCCTAATAAAACCTGGGAAGGACTGCTGGGAGGCGTGGTAGCCACCCTGCTGTTTGCATCATTGGCAAATTATTTTGTAGGCATCATGCCCATATTGGCCTGGCTGGGTCTTGCTTTGGTGGTGATTGTATTTGGCAGTATTGGCGATCTCCTGGAGTCAGCGGTGAAACGTTTCTATAAAATAAAAGATAGCGGTAAATTTATGCCCGGGCACGGTGGTATTTTAGACCGCATAGACAGTCTTTTGCTAGCCACACCCATGGCTTATTTCTATATTAAAGCTATCGAAAATTATTGCTGATGTTACGCATTCACCGCGAAGGTAAAACCATCCTTCTCCGAACCATTTTAATCTTAGGCGCCCTTAATTTTTTGGTGTTTTATTTCTCAGATAGTACTTGGGTAGAAAACATTGTTCTATTGGCCAGCGTGGTCATTTATTTGTTGGTCTTACAGTTCTTCAGAAACCCTAAACGATATTTTCAAGTAGACCACACCAAGGTTATAGCTCCAGCCGATGGTAAAATTGTGGCCATTGAAGAAATTGAAGAACCAGAATACTTCAAGAAGAAAATGATGCAAATAAGCATTTTCATGTCGCCCTTGAATGTACATGTGAATAGATACCCCATTTCAGGTTTTATTAAATACGCCAAATACCATCCTGGTGCCTACTTGGTAGCCTGGCATCCCAAATCCAGCACCTTAAACGAGCGCACCACGGTGGTAACGGAATCGCCTGAAGGCAAGGAAATTATGTACAAACAAATTGCCGGTGCACTGGCCCGCAGAATAATAATGTACGCCAAAACCGGAGATAAGGTGCTGCAAGGAAAAGACAGCGGTTTTATTAAATTTGGAAGCCGAGTGGATATTGTTTTACCTACTGACGCCAATATTTTAGTTAAAATTGGTGATAAAGCCCGCGGGGGCGAGCAGGTTTTAGCTGAGTTGAAGTAGTTGAGTTTTATGAGTAAAAGCAAAGATTTGCAAGAAGAATTTTTACATTATGTGGAGGTTGGCAACAGCATGCCTCCCCAAACTGCTGATAACATGCTAATTGCCTATGCTTTTTTTAAGCAGGCTACTCAGGGGGATAACACCAATGACAGACCTACTGAAAGTAGTAACGTGGTGCAAACCTTTAAACATGATGCTTGGATGCGTTTACAGGGCATGCCCAAAGAAGAGGCCATGAGAAAATACATTGCTACTATCAAGGAGTTTCTGAAGCAATCTAAAAAAGAAGATCTTTCTTCTTAGGCAGTTATTTTTTCCAACGCCCAATGATAGGCAATTTCCAATTGCTTTTCAGGATCTAGATTGGAGTTATTCAATAAATAGGCTCCTTCTGCTTGCCGCAGTGGACTGTCCGCCCGGTTGGAATCTAAATCATCTCTATGAGCTAGGTTTTTAGAAACTTCCTCCAGGCTCACTTCTTGGCCTTTTTCTCTAAGCTCATTAAAGCGTCTTTTAGTGCGCACTTCGTGGCTGGCGGTCATAAAGATTTTCAATTCTGCCTGCGGTAGTACCACGGTACCAATATCGCGCCCATCCATTACCACTCCCCCATCCTTAGCCATTTCCTGCTGTTGTGCCACCAAGTGTTTGCGTACCGCACTTATAGCGGCTATGGTACTAACTTGCTCAGCTACAGCCTGTGTACGTATCTCAGCCTCCACGTTTTCACCATTAAGCAGCAACTCCGAAATCTGTTTCTCTGAATTGAATTCAAATCGTAGTTGGATATTGTTTAATTCTTTAGGAAGTGCCTCATCGGGCGAAGACCCAGGGATTAGGTTCTCACGCAAAGCGTAAAGGGTAACTGCGCGGTACATGGCTCCAGTATCTATATAGGTATAGGAAAGCTTAGCTGCCAGTTGGCGGGCCAGGGTGCTCTTACCGGTTGAAGAATGGCCGTCAACTGCAATATTAATTTTTGGGCGGGCCATCTTTTTTGCGTTTGAAAGATTCAAAATTGGTGGTGATAGTGAGGTTATTAGCCCCGTCTGCAATGTGAAAAAGCGTGAAGGAATAGTTAATGTGAAATTTAGAAATCTTAAATCCCACACCTCCGCTAAATCCCGCATTAGTGCGTCTGGTATTTAAATTTAACTCTTGCCTGCGCCTAAATCGATAACCCACTTGGGCATTTAATGACTTGGTAGGAGCAAACTCAACCGCCAAACTGAGATGCCGAAGTAAGTTGTTCCAAACTGGGAAAGTTGTCATCTACCTCACCGGTGAATTGGTTTACCGTGGCCGCATTGGGATCGCGGTAACGCAAATCCCACTGCTGTAGATTATCATAGGTAATTTGCCAGCGGAATGGTGCGTACTTGAATTTATTGGAAAAGGCAATTTGCATTTCAAAAGGTAAGTTCTCCCTAACATTGGTGTATGGGTCAAACTGATACCCTATGTTTTTGGCCAAGAAGGCAATTACAATACGCTTACTGGGTATGCGATAAGTAACCCCTGCATCCATAGCCATGCCCCAAGAATTATACGTATCATACTGCGAACCAATTACGGCTAGTTTAGCCCCGAAACTCCAATTACTGTCTAACTCATAGCTATAACCAAAATTGAAGCTGTAGTCTTGAGCGGTAAATGTACCCTGGCGCTGTCCTATTTCATTAGCGCGGTCAAAATCTCCATAATCCATGAAAAGAAGCTGCGCGTAAAAAGTACCCACACTATCGTAATGTCTGGCGTATGCCACATCGGCAAAAAGAATGTCGCTCATGTAGTCTACTCCGCTGGTGGTAAACTGTCCGTGCATGGTGTCTCTGAGGAGAGCCGGGTTTTGTAAGGCAAAATTCAGGTCCGCCTCTGGGTTAGCAATGGCGTTGCCTCCTAAACCCGCCACTCGTGCAGAAGGTACCGTGTTTAAAAACTGAAAAGCTGTGCCACCACCAATTTGGGCTTTCACCGATAGTGCACCTAAAAGGAGGAGAATAAGGGCTTTTTTCATGCAGGGCGAAATTAGCACTTACAACGTAAAACACCACGCATTATTGGCAAAGGCTCCACTTTCAACTATGGGCCTTCATTCATTGGTTTCAACTACGCTGTTTTGGGATTTTTAAAAACCTCAACCTTGATGGCGTTTTTTACTTTTTGCTGCAAAAGACCAATTTCAATTACTTCCAACATGGACTCTACGTAATGGAATTTCAAACCTTTTAGGTAGTCTTCTCTGATTTCGTTTACGTCTTTGCGATTTTTTTCGCAGAGAATTATTTCTTTCACATCGGCCCGCTTGGCGGCCAAAATTTTCTCTTTAATTCCCCCAACGGGCAGTACTTTCCCACGGAGGGTAATCTCACCGGTCATAGCCAATCTGTTGCGCACCTTACGCTGCGTAAAAAGGGAAGCCAAAGAAGTTAAAATAGCAATGCCTGCAGAGGGACCATCTTTAGGGGTGGCACCTTCCGGGAAGTGAATGTTCACATCGTATTGATCAAATACGCGGTAGTCCAAACCAAAATCTTCAGCATGCGCCTTTAAGTAAGCCATGGCAATGGTAGCGGATTCTTTCATCACATCTCCCAAGTTGCCCGTTACGGCCAGCCTCCCTTTTCCGCGGCTTAAAGAGGATTCAATAAACAAAATATCACCTCCTACCGGAGTCCAGGCCAAACCAGTGACCACCCCGGCAATATCGTTACCCTGATGAATATCTTTAGTAAAGCGTGCCGTACCTAGTATTTCTTCCATATCTGAAGCCTTGGGACTAAGGATATACTCTTGCTCCATGGCGATATTCTTGGCCGCGTAGCGCACCACCTTGGCTATGACTTTGTCTAAACCACGTACGCCAGATTCACGGGTGTAATGCTCAATAATGTATTCCAGAGTTTTCTTTCCCAGCTTAAGCTGATTGCTTTTTAAGCCATGTACTTTCAATTGTTTGGAGAGCAGGTGTTTGGCGGCAATCTCAATTTTTTCCTCTACGGTGTAGCCATTGATCTCAATCACCTCCATTCTATCGCGCAAAGCAGGATGGATGGTGCGCATGTTATTGGCTGTTGCTACAAATAACACTTTGCTTAGGTCATAGCCCTGTTCTAAGTAGTTGTCGTAAAACTCTTCATTTTGTTCAGGATCCAATACTTCCAGCATGGCCGAAGAAGGATCTCCCTGAACGGAATTAGAGGTGAGTTTATCAATTTCATCCAAAACAAAAACCGGATTAGAAGTCCCCGCTTTTTTGATGTTTTGGACTATACGGCCCGGCATCGCTCCTATGTAGGTTTTGCGGTGGCCTCTAATTTCGGCCTCATCACGCATACCCCCTAATGACATACGAATATATTCTCTACCCAGCGCTTCGGCAATGCTTTTGCCTAAGCTGGTTTTACCCACTCCGGGAGGGCCGTACAGGCATAAAATAGGCGACTTAAGATCTCCTTTAAGTTTTAAAACCGCCAGGTGCTCCAGAATTCTTTCTTTCACTTTTTCTAAACCATAATGATCTCGGTTTAAAATTTTCTCAGCTCGTTTTAAGTCAAACTTATCCTTAGAGACCTTATTCCAAGGCAAGTCTAGCATAAACTCCAAATAATTTCTTTGAATGCTGTATTCAGGCACTTGCGGGTTTACTCTTTGCAGCTTGTTGAGCTCTTTGGTAAAGCTTTCGCCTACTTTCTTGGGCCAGTCTTTTTCTTTGGCCTTGGCGCGCATTTCTTCAATTTCTCCTTCTGAAGAATTTCCGCCCAGCTCTTCTTGTATTTGCTTTAGTTGCTGGTGCAAAAAGTACTCTCTCTGCTGCTGATCAAAGTCTGATTTAACCTTACTTTGAATTTCATTCTTCATTTCCAGCATCTGAAACTCTAAATTCAAATGCTTAAGCACCTCATTGGCGCGGGTATTCATGTCGTTTATTTCCAAAAGACTTTGCTTTTTAGTAACATCTAAATTCATGTTACTGGAAATAAAGTTGAGCAAGAAGTTATTACTTTCAATATTCTTGAGAGCAAAAGCTGCCTCACTAGGAATGTTAGGAGAGGCCTTAATAATTTGCAAAGCCAGGTCTTTAATAGAGTCCATTAAAGCCTTAAACTTTTGATTGGTTTTAGAGGCTTTACGCTCTTCCACCATCTTTACCCGTGCTTTAAGATGGGGATCTTCAGAGACAATGTGGTCTACAGCAAATCTCTTTTGGCCCTGTATAATTACGGTGGTATTGCCATCTGGCATTTTAAACATGCGTAAGATGCGCGCTACGGTACCTATATTGTAAATATCTTTTGGCCCCGGGTCTTCTTCATCGCCATTTTTTTGGCTGATAACTCCAATCAGGGCTTTCTCCTTATTGGCTTTTTGTAAAAGGTCTATAGATTTATCACGGCCAGCGGTAATAGGAATAACTACCCCGGGAAAAAGCACAGTATTGCGCAAAGGCAATAGCGGTAGTTCTTCAGGTAGCGCCTCACGCTCTAAATTATCTTCGTCTTCATTGGTCATTAGAGGTATAAACTCAGTATCCTCGTTAATCATATTATCCAATGACAGACTGTCCATATCAAAAATATCCTTAAAACTCATTGCTTCTTTTTAAGACAGGGTGGCAGCGGTAATAAGCCTCCCTGATTTAGGTGCACATAGTCAAGCAATATGCCAAAGCGATTGTTTTACCGATACTGCGCAGTTTTGTCAAAAATGTACTGCAAAATGTCACGTTCGGTTTGGTCCAGCTCCTTGCCTCTGCGCTGCATCACCAAGCTTGCCGTATTAAAAGCCTTAGGCAGTTTATATTCGCTGAAGCCAGAAGCGCCTCCCCAGCTAAAAGAGGGAATAAAATTTCGGGGAAAACCCGCACCAAAAATATTAGCGCTTACCCCAACCACAGTGCCGGTGTTAAACATGGTGTTAATGCCACATTTAGAATGATCGCCCATGATGAGTCCACAAAACTGCAAGCCTGTTTTGGTAAAACCGCCTTTAGGATAGTTCCAAATTTTAACCTCCTCATAATTGTTCTTAAGATTGGAATTGTTGGTATCTGCTCCCAGGTTACACCACTCGCCAATAACCGAGTTGCCCAAAAAACCATCGTGTCCCTTATTGCTGTAACCAATAAAAACCGAGTTGTTTACCTCCCCGCCCACCTTGCAGTGGGGACCAACTGTGGTGGCCCCGTAAATTTTGGTCATTAATTTAAGGGTAGCATTCTCCAACAAAGCTAAACCACCCCGTACTACGCAACCTTCCATAACCGTGGCATTCTTACCCAGGTAAATGGGGCCGCTTTGGGTATTAAAGGTGCTCGCTTCCGCGGATGCTCCTTCCTCAAGAAATACCTGGCTTTCATCACCAATCACGGTATTGGTTGAGCTTAGTGGTGCCGATTTACGCCCTTTGGTTAACATCTCAAAATCGGCTTTCATTTGATCTGCATTCAAGGCAAAAAGCTCATACGGGCGGCTGATGTAGGTAATGGCATGAGGATATTCCGTGGCATTGTCCAAAAACTTTTCCTCCGCAAAATCAGCCTGGGTGACATGCGCAGCTAAAAGTATTGCTCCCTTTTTCAAAGCCTGGCCCGGTTTAAGCGTTTGCACCGCCTCCCACAGCTTGGCATCAGGGCAAAGCCCTCCATTTATGAAAAGATGCGCATCGGCCGGTAGAGCCGGATATTTTTCTTGCAAATAAGTTTGCGTGTGATAACCTACCGGTGTACCACTCCACTTTTGCCACTTTGCACTAATGGTTAAAATACCTACTCTTAATTCGGCAACGGGACGGGTGAAAGTGAGCGGTAAAAGGTGATCGCGGTTTTTATCGTCAAATAAAGTGCAATTCATGAAGAGCAATTTTGAGTGACTGCTAAAGTAAAGTTTGGAAATGAAAAAAGCCCCACAGAATTACTTCAGGGGGCTTCTTATAGTTTGAATACTTTAATTCTACTTTCCGCGATTCTTGTAACGGTTGCGGAACTTATCTACCCGTCCGGCTGTGTCTACCAATTTAACTTTACCGGTGTAGAAAGGATGCGAGGCTGCTGAAATTTCCATTTTTACCAATGGATATTCTACGCCATCAACCTCCACAGTTTCTCTGGTTTCTGCACAAGAACGAGTGATGAATTGATCGCCTGTACTCATGTCTTTAAAAACACAAGGACGATAGTTTTCAGGATGAATATTTTTCTGCATAATTGTTATTTATGGTTAGGATTTTGCCCAAGCCAAAAAGGAGTGCAAATATACAAATTGAATATATACCAACAACCCTGCTTCAATTAATTTGCAACAAGTACTTTTGAGGTTTTAAATGCGTTGGCTAAGGTATGCTAAGAAGTTTATTCACTCTATTGGGCTTAAGTTTAGTACTCTTGATAGGTTGCCGCCCCGAAGAAGCGGTAAAAACCGGAAACTTAAACCTTAGATTCTCTACAGACACTGTTTATCTTGATACTGTTTTTAGTACCATTGGTTCCAGCACCTACCAGCTGAAAGTTTACAATAGCGCAAACCAAACGGTACGCGTTAATGAAATACGTTTAGACAGTATTGGCAGTCCTTTTCGAGTAAATATAAATGGCACCCCCGCCACCCGATTAAACGATGTAGAAATTTTACCCAAAGACAGTATTTATATTTTTATTGAGGTTACAGC